>RCUK01000089.1_pt1 | contig 109751 bp, 100 predicted proteins | sample 2166381 | NCBI WGS metagenome assembly RCUK01 (sample SAMN09932809, study PRJNA488358) | compost metagenome | isolation source: compost soil in an enriched community | place: Germany: Experimental Botanical Garden | reverse complement strand
GAACCCGACCATCATCGAAGACAACTGCTTCATCGGTGCCCGTTCGGAAATCGTCGAAGGCGTGATCGTCGAAGAAAACTCGGTCATCTCGATGGGCGTCTACATCGGCCAGTCGACCAAGATCTACGACCGCGCCACGGGCGAAGTCACCTACGGCCGCGTGCCAGCCGGCTCCGTCGTGGTCTCGGGCAACCTGCCTTCGGAAGATGGCAAGTACTCGCTGTATTGCGCCGTCATCGTCAAGCGCGTGGACGCAAAAACCCGCGCCAAGACCGGCATCAACGAACTCTTGCGCGGCATTTGATCACTGCGCTGTGAAGTATCGGTAACACCTGCATGTCCCGCTTCGGCGGGACATTTTCATTTCCAGCTAGCAACTTCAATCGTCGCGCAGCCATCGCCCATCCTGTCCTATACTGGATGGCATGAATACACCTCCCGTCCTGATCGTCGGCGCCGGCCCTACCGGTCTCATGCTGGCCTTGCGCCTGGCGCGCCATGGCGTCGATTGCCGCATCATCGACAAGAACAGCGGTCCGGGCCAGGCGTCGCGGGCCATGGCCGTGCATGCGCGCACCCTGGAGTTTTACCAGCAGCTGGGCTTTGCCGACGAGCTGGTCAGCCTGGGCATCAAGATCAATGCCATGCACATCCACGAAGGCGGCGAGGAGCTGGTGAAACTGGCGCTGGGCGAGATCGGCGAGGGTTTGAGCCCCTACCCTTTCGTGCTGAGCCTGCCGCAGGACGAGCATGAACGCTTTCTGATCAGCAAACTGGCGGCGGCCGGCGTGCACGTGGAATGGAATGTGGCGCTGGACCTGTGGACGCAGGACGATAGCGAAGTGCAAGCCATCCTGCTGAAAGATGATGAACGCCAATATTGCACGTTTAACTACATTTGCGGCTGCGACGGCGCCCGCAGCAAGGTACGCGAGATCGCCGGTTTCGACTTTTCCGGCGGCACCTACGACCACCTGTACTACGTGGCCGACGCGCAAGTGGCGGGCAAGAATACGGATTTGCACGCCCACCTGGGCGCGAACTCGTTTGCGCTGATGCTGCCCGTGCGCACCAGCGGCATGCAGCGCCTGATCGGCATCCTGCCCGACCGCCCCGATGGCGCGCTCGCGCCCGTCTTCGACGACGTGCGGGAGCAGGTGCAAACCCTGCTGGGCATCGAGGTCGAACACGTGAACTGGTTTTCCACGTATAAAGTCCATCACCGGGTGGCGGCGCAGTTTCGCGAACGGCGCTGCTTCATCCTCGGCGACGCGGCCCATTTGCACAGCCCCGTAGGTGGCCAAGGCATGAACACGGGCCTGGGTGACGCCGTCAACCTGGCGTGGAAACTGGCGCAAAAACTGCGGGGCCAGAGCAACGATGCCCTGCTCGATACCTATGAAAGCGAGCGCATCGTGTTTGCCCGCAAGCTCGTCGCCACCACCGACCGCGCCTTCCAGGCCATCGTCGCGCAAGGCATGGCCGGGCAATTCCTCCGGCGCTGGCTGGTGCCGCACGCGCTGCCTTTCCTGTCCGGCTTCGGGCGGGCACGCCGTCTGCTGTTCAGAACAGTGTCGCAAATCCAGATCAGCTATGAAGACAGCGCCCTGTCCGCAGGCCATGCGGAATACCTGCGCGGCGGCGACCGCCTGCCATGGTTTTCCGACGGTACGCAAGACAATTTCACGGCCCTGCGCAGCATGGATTGGCAATTGCACATCTATGGCGAAGCGGCGCCCGAACTGCTGGACGAAGCGCGCGTGCTGAAACTGCCCGTGCATTGCTACACCTATAACGTGGCCGCCAAGCTGGCCGGCCTGGGCCGCGACGCAGCCTACCTCGTGCGCCCCGACGGCCATATCGCACTGGCCCTGCATCTGCAGGAAAGCGGCGCCCTGCGCGCCCTGGCCTTGCGGCTGGGCCTGCATTTCGGTCCGGCAGAGTTGGGCAAGGCGGCGCCACGGCCCGTGTAGGGAAAATCACTGGGCTGTGTTGCACTGCCGCATTGACTGCGCATCAACTGTATAATGGCGGCTACCATCGCATTTTCCCCTGGCGCAAGCGCCGCGATCAAGCGAACCGCATTCATTCCCCTTAGCCCTACCCATGACGACCATTACACTCTACGGTATCCCCAACTGCGATACCGTCAAAAAGGCCCGCACCTGGCTGGCCGCGCAGCAACTCGATTTCACCTTCCACGACTTCAAGAAGCAGGGCCTGGAACGCGCTACCGTCGCAGCGTGGCTGCAGCAATTGCCGTGGGATGTGCTGGTCAACAAGAAAGGCACGACCTGGCGCGCCCTGTCCGACGAGCGCAAGGCCGCCACCGTCGATGCGGCCAGCGCTCTGGAGCTGATGCTGGAAAACCCATCCATCATCAAACGCCCCGTGCTGGACAAGGATGGCCAGTTCAGCGTGGCGTTTTCGGATGCGCAGTACAAAGCCATTTTTTCAGTTTAATTTTTCAGTCTAGCCCAACACCTGTAAAGCTGGAGTCAGACCCAAAGGGTCTGACCCCGAGTTGACGCTCCGCCACATACCGCCCATGACCACCTCCAAAACCCTCGCCCTGACCGAAAAACTGATCGCCCTGTCCTCGGTCACGCCCGACGACAAGGGCTGCCAGCAGCACCTGATCGATATCCTCACGCCGCTGGGCTTTGTCTGCGAAACGATACAGTCGAACGACGTCACCAATCTGTGGGCACGCCGCGGCACGACGTCGCCCGTGTTCGTCTTTGCCGGCCATACGGACGTGGTGCCGACGGGTCCCGTCGAGCAATGGCGCTCGCTGCCCTTCATCCCCACCCACCGCGACGGCAAGCTGTACGGCCGTGGCGCGGCCGACATGAAGACGTCGATCGCCGCCATGGTGGTCGCTTGCGAGGAATTCATCGCCGCCACGCCCGAGCATACGGGTTCGATCGCCTTTCTGATCACCAGCGACGAGGAAGGCCCGGCCACGGACGGCACCGTCATCGTCTGCAACAAATTGAAGGAACGGGGCGAGCAGATCGACTATTGCCTGGTGGGCGAGCCGACGTCGAGCGCGCAGCTGGGCGACATGATCAAGAACGGCCGCCGCGGTTCGCTGTCGGGCCGTTTGACGATCAAGGGCGTGCAAGGCCATATCGCCTACCCGCACCTGGCGAAAAACCCGATCCACGAAGCGGCGCAGGCGCTGGCCGATCTGGTCGAGGAAAAATGGGACGCCGGCAACGAGTATTACCTGCCGACGTCGTGGCAAATGTCGAACATCAACGCGGGCACGGGCGCCAACAACGTGATTCCCGGCGACATGGTGATCGACTTTAACTTCCGCTTTTCCACGGCCAGCACGGCGGAAAACTTGCAGGAAAGAGTCCACGCCATCCTCGACAAGCATGACTTGCAATACGATTTGCAGTGGACCCTGAGCGGCCTGCCCTTCCTCACGCCGCGCGGCACCTTGAGCGATGCGCTGTCGTCCGCCATCCTCGAAGAAACGGGCCTCACGACGGAGCTGTCGACCACGGGCGGTACCTCGGATGGCCGGTTTATCGCGCAAATCTGCCCCCAAGTGATAGAATTCGGGCCGCCCAATGCCAGTATTCACAAGATCGACGAGCACATCGAACTGCGCCACATCGATCCCCTGAAGAATATTTACCGGCGCACGCTGGAGCATTTGCTGCCCGTCTGAACCAGAATACCGAGGCCCGTCACGGCGGGCCAGAACACCGTCTTTTCGAGAATGCCATGACCCCGAACCCGTTTTCCACGCCACGCGACCTGCTGCGCTACGCCGTTACCCGTTTCAATACCGCCAAGCTGTTTTTCGGCCACGGCAGCGCCGAAGCGTTCGACGAAGCGGCCTATCTGATCCTGCACACGTTGAAGTTGCCGCTCGACAAGCTCGAACCGTTTCTCGACGCCAAGCTGCTGCCGTCGGAAGTGGCCAGCGTGATGAGCGTCATCGACCGCCGCAGCATCGACCGCGTGCCAGCCGCCTACATCACCAAGGAAGGCTGGCTGGGCACCTACAATTTCTACGTGGACGAGCGCGTGATCGTGCCCCGTTCCTTCATCGCCGAGCTGATCCCTGAATACTTTTCGCCATGGGTGGCGGAACCGGAAGCCGTGGAAAACATCCTGGAACTGTGCACCGGTTCGGGCTGCCTGTCGATCATGATGGCCGACGCATTCCCGAACGCCGCCGTCGATGCCGTGGATATTTCCGCCGACGCGCTGGCCGTGGCCAAGCGCAACGTCGACACGTACAAGCTGCAGGACCGCGTCACCCTGATCGAATCGGACCTGTACACGAACGTGCCGGCAAAGAAATATGATTTGATCATCAGCAACCCGCCGTACGTAAATTCCGCATCGATGGGCGCCCTGCCCCAGGAATACCTGGCCGAACCGCAAATCGCCCTCGACGGCGGCAGCGACGGCATGGACCTGGTGCGCAAGATCATCGCCGGTGCGGCCGAGCGCCTGACGGACGACGGCATCCTGATGATTGAAATCGGCAACGAACGCGCATACGCGGAAGCGGCCTTCGGCGAGCTGGGCCTGACCTGGCTGACGACGAGCGCCGGCGACGACATGGTATTCCTGCTGACGGCCGAGCAGCTGAAGCTGGGTTAATTGACAAACGCACTACCTCACTCAACCCAACTGCAAATGCCGGGGTCGGACCCTCAGGGTCCGACCCCGGGTTTGCGCCTTTGGGTTAAAACGCAAAGAAAAAAATGATACGTTTCCTACAAGTAAGCCTGATGCGCGGCATCAAACCGTTGCTCGAACAAGTCGACGTCACCCTCAATCCGGGCGACAAGATCGGCCTGATTGGCGCCAATGGCGCGGGCAAATCGAGCCTGTTCGCCATGATGCGTGGCGAATTGCACCCTGACCAGGGCGAGATCGATTTCCCGGCCAAATGGCGCGTGGCTTACGTGGCGCAGGAAACGCCGCCGCTGGACCGTGCCGCGCTCGACTACGCCATTGATGGCGACGTCACCCTGCGCAAACTGGAAGCGGAACTGGCGCGCCTGGAATCGGAGCCGGCCACGTCGGAAAACGGCATCGCCATCGGCGAAATCTACAGCGCGCTGGCCGATGCCGACGCGTATACCGTGCAGTCGCGCGGCGAGCAATTGCTGCTGGGCCTGGGCTTTACCCTGGACCAGATGCAGCAGCCAGTAGCGAGTTTCTCCGGCGGCTGGCGCATGCGTCTGAATCTGGCACAAGCGCTGATGTGCCCGTCCGACCTGCTGCTGCTCGATGAACCGACCAATCACTTGGATCTGGACGCCATCATCTGGCTGGAAGACTGGCTCAAGCGCTACGCCGGCACATTATTGATCATTTCCCATGACCGCGACTTCCTCGACGAAGTGGTCAACGTCGTCGTGCATATCGATGAACGCAAGCTGAAACGCTATTCGGGCAACTATTCGAGCTTCGAGCGTCAACGCGCGGCACAGATGATCCTGGCCGCCGGCGCGCTGGAAAAGCAGCAGCGCAAGCGCGCCCACCTGGAATCGTTCGTGAACCGCTTCAAGGCGCAAGCCTCGAAGGCCCGCCAGGCGCAAAGCCGCATGAAGGCGCTGGCGAAGATGGAAGAGCTGGCGCCACTGCGCGCCGCCGCCGAATTCTCGTTCGAATTCCGCGAGCCGCTGAGCGCGCCGAACCCGCTGCTGGTGATGGAAGACGTCGATGCGGGCTACAAGATCGAGAACGAAGCGACGGGCGAAATCACGCATAAAACCATCGTCAACGGCATCAAGTTTTCGCTGCAGATCGGCCAGCGTATCGGCTTGCTGGGCCAGAACGGCGCCGGCAAATCGACCCTGATCAAGACCATCGCCGGCGAACTGATGCCGTTGACGGGCGATGCCACCATGGGCAAGGGCCTCAACATCGGCTACTTCGCCCAGCATCAGGTGGAAATGCTGCGCCACGACGAATCGCCGCTGTGGCATCTGGCGAAGATCGCCCCGACCGTGCGCGAGCAGGAACTGCGCAACTTCCTGGGCGGCTTCAACTTCCCCGGCAACATGGTGACCGCTTCGATCGCGCCATTCTCGGGCGGCGAAAAAGCCCGTCTGGCGCTGGCCCTGATCGTCTGGCAGCGTCCGAACCTGCTGCTGCTCGATGAACCGACCAACCACCTGGATCTGGAAACGCGCGAAGCGCTGACGGAAGCGCTGGCCCAGTTCGAAGGCACCCTGGTCGTCGTGTCCCATGATCGCCATTTGCTGCGCGCCACCACCGATGAATTCATCATCGTTGCCGACGGCAAGCTGCAACCGTTCGACGGCGACCTGGATGACTACAAGGACTGGCTGTTCAAGACCAAGCTGGGTAAAGGTACGGACGTGCTGCCGGCCGCCGGCAAGGCCAACAAGACCGACTTCCCCGTGACTTCTTCCGTGCCTTCGCCGGTAGCAGCAGCCCCTGCCGCGCCCGTACGCGACAAGCGCAAGGAAGCGGAAGAGCGCCAGAAAACGGCCGCCCTGCGCAAGCCGATCGAAAACAAGATCAAGCGCCAGGAAGAGCAGATCGCCAAGCGCAATGCGCAAAAGGCGGAAACCGACGCCAAGCTGGGCGAGCCGACCATCTATGACGCCGCCAACAAGGCGAAATTGAAGCAACTGCTGGCCGACCAGACCTTCTTCACCAAGGACCTGGCGCAGCTGGAAGCGGAATGGCTCGATCTGCAGGATCAACTGGAAAAGCTCGGCTAATCAAGCAGCGACAAAAGACGACTCCCGGGTCGTCTTTTTTTATGCCGCCTGCATGGGGCTGGGGCTGCGGATCGCCATCAGGCGGTCGATGTCGACGAGGATCAGGCGACGCCCCGCCAGCGTGCCCAGGCCCAGCAGGTAATCGGCTTCCGCCTCGCCCAGGCCGGGCACGGTGGCGATGTCGCCGGGCGCCAGGCTGACGATATCGGTGACGCCATCGACCACCATGCCCATCACGCCATTACTCAGCTGCAGGATGATCACGTCGGTGGCCGGGTCGGGCGCGCCGTGGGCGCTGCCGAACGCGGCGCGCATGTCGACGATGGGGATGATCACGCCGCGCGAGACGGCCACGCTGTGCAGCACTTCCCCTTCCGAGGAAAAACGGTCGAGTTCCTTCAGCGGACGCAATTCCCGCACGCAACGGTAATCAAGGCCGTATTCCAGGCCGCCCAGCCGGAAGCTCAAGTACTGCGTCAGGGATTGCGCGGTTGCGGCGCCAGGCGTGGTCGTGGGCTGCATGGTGTTCCTTTCATCCGGTAAGCGCTGCCAGGATGCGCAGTGGCGCAACGTTGGCCCCATGCTAACCAGCATCACCACAGGCGGCGTTGAGAAACATCAACTTTCCCAGAAGACATCATCGGCTGGCGGCCCCGCCCTTGCGCCGGCGCAGCCATCTTCCCTTACAATACCCACATCATTCCCCCACAGGCAGGCCATGCAACACCTCGTCAACCCCGCTGAAGTTGAATTTTCCGCCATCCGCGCCCAGGGCCCGGGCGGGCAGAACGTCAACAAGGTGTCCAGCGCCATCCATTTGCGCTTCCCCATCGCCGCCTCGTCGCTGCCGGAAGCGTACAAGGAGCGGCTGCTGGCCCTGCGCGACAGCCGCATCAGCAAGGATGGCGTGCTGGTGCTCAAGGCGCAGCAGTCGCGCAGCCAGGAGCAGAACAAGGAAGAAGCGTTGCGGCGCTTGCAGGAAATCATCGACAGCGTGACCTTCCTGCCCGCCGTGCGCCGCGCCACCAAGCCCACGCGCAGCTCGCAGCGCCGCCGCCTCGACAGCAAGAGCACGCACAGCGTGCTCAAGCAATCACGCGGCAAGGTCACGGACTGATTACGGCGGCGGCTGATAGGTCCAGTCCAGGCTGCCTGTGCTGTCCGCAAACACGGGCAGCGTCGCCGGCGTGGCGCTGCGCAGCAAGGCCTTGATTTCCTTCGGCGGCCGGTCGTAGACCTTGGCCGGCCCGGGCGGCACGACCAGCGCGCGCACCGTCGTCTCGCCATCGACCAGGCCCAGGCTGCAGCGCGACTGGCCCGCCGTCGCTTGCCGCTCCTGGCGCATTTGTTCCACCAGCGCCAGCATCTGCGCGTGCAGGATTTCCGACTGCTTCACCTCCACGCGCAAGCGCGCCACCTCTTTCAGGACGGGAGCGATGCGCGCGGCCAGTTTGTCGTACTGCAGCTGTTGCGCTGGCTGTAGTTGCAATTCGCCGCGCCGCAGCTGGCCCGCCAGGGTCAGGTAATTGCGCACCTCGGGCAATTGCGCGATGGCATCGATTTCCTGCTGGCGCTTGTGCCGCACCTGCAGGTAGTGCGCCGCCTTCGCCAGACTCTCGGCGATCTTTTGCTCCAGCGCACTCAGGTCGGGCACGAGGGGAAACAGCAGCATCTCCACCTGCTTGCGGGGACCGGCGCTGCCGATGCGGATGGTGCGCGCCGCCACGGCGCAGCCTTCGGCCAGCTCGATGACGACCTCATCGGCGATGATCTCGCAATTGCTGGCGCTGTCGATCACCACGCGCGTGCCGGCGATGACGCAGCTTTCCGCGCGCTTCACGTGTACTTCGCCGCTCAGCGCCTGCAGCACGGAACCGGAAGCGACGCCCTCGACGCGCACGTCGCCATGCGCATTGAAGGCCGTGCCGCCCACCAGGTTGCGCTGCAGCCATATCAACCCGCCATGCGAGTGCAGATGGCCATACACGTCGCCATGGATGGTGATGTCGCTGCCGTCGAGCTGGCGCTGCTCCTGTACTTCGCCGTACTCCTCGTACGCGGCGCGCAGTTTCAGATTGCCCGTGGTGCGGCTGCTGACGCCTTCGCGGCTGACGATCTTGTTTTCGATCGCCATCTTGCCGTGCTCATCGACATTTACATAGCCATCCTGGGTGGCAACGAGGAAATTGCCATCGCTGAAATGCTCGACCGCCGTGCCTGGTCCCGCCACCGTGGCCAGATCCAGTTCCTGCGGCGCGGGCGGCGGCAGCGCCTTGCCGGCCAGGTCGTAGCCGGGCAAGCCGGGCGTACCCGGCAGCAGACGCAGCAGGCGCGCGTGTTTTTTCACTTGCGGAAAGCGGTTCTTGAAACTGAGCAAATCCAGGCGGCCATCGGAGCGTTCGCGCGGCGCATCGTCGCGGTGGATGCCTTGCGACACTTCAACGAGCTGGGCGTCGCGGCCCGGCTGCGGCGCCAGCACCCGTGCCACCGTGATGCGCTCGGCCTTGCCGCTGGCGAGCATGGCACGCACGGCCACGCTATCGATACCGTAGTGCACGCCCTTGCACCACAGGTCCGCCACCAGTTCGTCAAACTCGCGGCGCGCCGGCACCTGGCCATCCGCGTCCGCAGGCAACGCTTCAAAGTAAAACTCGGCGCTGTCGCCACGGATCTTGATCTGTTGATACAGCGCGCGGCGCGGGGGCGGGAATGGCGCCACGCGCACGGCGATGCGCAGCAAGGCGTCGCCCTTGGGCGCGGCACGGGGGACAGGAGCGTGAAACAGGGTCAGCAGGAACAAACCGTAATCGAGGCCGGCCAGCAGCTGGCCCGACTGGAATAGCTGGTCGACGGCGGCGCGCAGCTGCGCCGGCGCCAGCGACAGGTCCAGGAACACGCCCTCGTCGCGCTGGAGCAGGCCGAGCGGCAAGCCGCCTGCGGGGGCCGCATCCGGAACCGGTGTGTCGTCGTCGCTCACCACTTGCCTCCCCCAGCAACAATGTCAGAGAATTACCTCATTGCGTTAGAACAATATCACGGGGAATGGCCGTATGCCTGACTCGGCAATAATGTTGGTGGCCAAATGCAGACAGGGCCATGTCTTGCGAGATGGCCCTGTCGGATGGGGTGCGCGGTGCCTAGCGGCGCGGCGGATTCGAATAGATGTCCTGGCCCACTTCGTTGATCTGGCGGCGCAGGTCGCGGCGTTCGTCGGGCGTCATGCGGCCCGTGCGGCGCGACGCGTCGGCGCCTTCGTTGGCGCGGCGCTGCTCTTCGGCGCGCGTGTCGAAACTGCGTGCGTCACGCTGTTCGCGCAGTCGCGTATCATTGCTGTTGCTGCGCTGTACCTGTTCATACCGCTGGGCCTGCATTTGCTGCTGGTCGTCACGGCGTGGTGGCGGCTGGTTTTGCGCCGACGCCAGGCTGGCGGCAAACACGGAACACACGGCAAATGCGGACAGCACAACTGTACGTGCGGCAATAGCTGCGCTGGGAGCGGCGTGAATTTTTTTAGTAAAGATATTCATTGAGTTCCTCTTCCGCGATGCCGTATAAACTAAAGCTGATTTCCACTGTGGCCCCAGTGTATGATGCTTTACACGGTGCAGTAAGAGTAATTGGGTAAAGTTTGTAACACTTTGTAATGGGTCGCCACAGCCCCTTGCCGACGCCGCGCGAGGCGTTACTATAGCAACTAATATAAGATAACACGACACCTTAAATGACCACAACCTCCACTACCGGCAGCAATACAACAACGCAATCGATCCACGGCCACCAGGCAAAAATCATGGTGGTCGATGACGATGTGCGCCTGCGCGACCTGCTGCGGCGCTACCTGACCGAACAGGGCTTCAACGTCTTCACGGCAGAGAGCGCGACGGCCATGAACAAGTTGTGGCTGCGCGAACGCTACGACCTGCTGGTGCTCGACCTGATGCTGCCGGGCGAAGACGGCCTGTCGATCTGCCGCCGCCTGCGCGGCGCGGGCGACCAGACGCCGATCATCATGCTGACGGCCAAAGGCGAGGATGTGGATCGCATCGTGGGCCTGGAAATGGGTGCCGACGATTACCTGCCGAAACCGTTCAATCCGCGCGAACTGGTGGCCCGCATCGGCGCCGTGCTGCGCCGCAAGGGCCCCGATGAAATCCCGGGTGCGCCGTCGGAAACGCCGCAAACCTTCGAGTTCGGCGACTTCGTGCTGGACCTGGGCACGCGTACCCTGAAAAAGAATGGCGAAACGGTGCCGCTGACGACCGGTGAGTTTTCTGTGCTGAAAGTGTTTGCCCGCCATGCGCGCCAGCCGCTGTCGCGCGAGAAACTGATGGAACTGGCGCGCGGCCGCGAATATGAAGTGTTCGACCGCAGCCTGGACGTGCAGATTTCGCGCCTGCGCAAACTGATCGAACCCGATCCGTCGAGCCCGCTGTTCATCCAGACCGTGTGGGGTCTCGGTTACGTCTTCATTCCGGACGGACAGCCGCGCTGATCGCAGGCGAGGCATGATGAAGCTTGTTCCCGATATCAGCCTGGCGCGGCTGAAAAGCGGCCTGTTCTGGCGCACCTTTTTGCTGCTCGGCACCTTGACCACCGTCAGCATGATCACCTGGATCGGCATGATTTCCGTCATCCAGCGTGAGCCGCAGGCGCAGCAGATTTCCGCCCAGATCATTTCCGTCGTCACCATCACGCATGCGGCACTGACGCACTCGGCTCCCGAGCTGCGGCGCGAGCTGCTGTTCGACCTCGTCAGCAACGAAGGCATCCGCATCTTCTCGCTGGAAGAGGACGACCGCATCGAGCCGCCGCCCGACAATTACCTGATGCCCGAGATCGAGGCGCTGGTGAAGGCCAAGCTGGGCAAGGACACGCGCTTTTCCGCGCGCGTCAACGGCGTGGCCGGCTTCTGGGTCAGCTTCAAGATCGACGACGACGAGTACTGGCTGATGCTGGACCGCGAGCGCCTGCGCGGCCTGACGGGCTTCCAGTGGCTGGGCTGGGCCAGCCTGGTATCCCTGCTGTCCCTGCTGGGTGCGGCCATCATTTCCAGCCTGATCAATCTGCCGCTGTCGCGTTTGACGGCGGCCGCGCGCGACATCGCCAAGGGCAAGCAGCCGGCGCCGCTGCCGGAAAAAGGCCCGATCGAAATCATCGAGGCGAACCGCAGCTTCAACCAGATGGTCGATGATTTAAAGCAGGTGGAATCGGACCGCGCCGTGATTCTGGCCGGCATCTCGCACGACTTGCGCACGCCGCTCGCGCGCATGCAGCTGGAAGTGGAAATGGCCAACCTGTCGGACGAGGCGCGCGAAGGCATCCAGTCCGATATCGGGCAGATGGACGCCATCATCGGCCAGTTCCTCGACTATGCCAAGCCGACGGAAACGTCGAGCTTTACGGACGTCGACCTGAGCGGTTTGCTGGGCGACATGACGCGCGAAGCGATGCGCCTGCCGGACGTGAAGATCAACGCCACCATCGCCGATGGCGCGCATGCGATGGGCAACCCCACGGACTTGCGCCGCGTATTGAACAACCTGATCGAGAATGCGCGCCGCTATGGCAAGACGCCGGGCAGCGACGTGACGGAAATCGATATCGCCTGCCACGTGCGCACCAGCCACGGCGCGAAAAAGGTCATCATCGAAGTGCAAGACCACGGCACGGGCGTGCCGGCGGAAAAGATCGAGCAGCTGATGAAGCCATTCACCCGCCTCGACACGGCGCGCGGGCAGGCCAACGGCGCCGGCCTGGGCCTGGCCATCGTCGACCGCGTGCTGCTGCGCCATGGCGCCGAATTGCAGGTGCGCAACCGCGAAGGCGGCGGCCTGGCATTTCAGATCAGCTTGCCAGCGGTGTAAAAATAATTGCGCCAGCGGTGCAGGCGAGGTAGGTCGGATTAGCGGGAACCGCGTAATCCGACAAGAACAGCCAACCATGTTGTCGGATTACGGCCTTCCGGCCTCGGCGGCCCCGCCTAATCCGACCTGCGCGGCATCCGACGTTTGCTGCTGGCGTCATCCAACACCACCCAGCAGCAATCAAACCGACGCCTGCTCCTGCGCCAGCAATTTACTCATCAACAATTCCGTCGCCCCGTAGCCGTACAGGGAATCGCTTTCCATGCCCGGCGTATCGAAGGGGATCGATTCCTCGCGGTTCAGTTTGGCAGGATCGGCATCCGCATAGCTGGCGCGCCAGGCGCGCTGCAAGGATTCGTTGCGGCGGATAAAGGCCGGCATGGGCCAGTCGTCTCGGTTCCAGTGGGGACTGTCGCCCAGCAGGGGCCAGCGCTCGTTGAGCAGCGCCATGTCGCCCGTGCGCAGACGGCGCACGGCCTGTTCCGGCCGCAAGCCTTCCAGCTCTTGCAGCGTGGGCAAGCTGTCGCGCTTCGGCCCGAACATATACGCCAACATGATGCGCCCGGCAGGCGCCCTGCGCGCCACCACGCCGACGGCATAACCGCCGCCCGGCAGGGGCACGGCAAACCAGCTGCCTTCTCGGTATGGTAATGATTTCATTTCTAAAAGCCCCCTGGAATACACCGGACAGCCGCGGCTGTCCGGCGTTAAATTTAATTAGGGGCACAGTCTACGCGAAGCAATACGAAAGTGGCGCATGGTACGCCACAACAACAAACCAATAGTTACAATATTTTCTCGTCATAGTGATACTGGGCAACAATTGGCCCCGCCTTGAACAGTGCCTCCTTCATGGCCGTGTCCAGGCGCGCATCGCGGCGGCGCATCCATTCGAGCAGCATGGCCGCTTCCTTGCGGCTCGTGTCGCCCGCATGCGCGAGCACGCGGCGCAGTTCCGGGTCCGTGCACGCTTCAAAACGCTGGCTGTTCAAGTCCAGCGCCTGCAGCGCGGCGATGGTGGCGCCGATGGCGCGGTGCATGTCGAGCGCGGTGGCCGGCAAGCCGGATTCTTCCAGTGGGACGGTGGTCATGCGCATTCCTTTTCGCGTGGTGGTGACATCGGCTGCATTCTCCACCGCGCGGGCGAAAAGCTCAAGCGTCCACGACACGTTTCCACCCGTTCGGCCATAATCATGGCTCAGCAACAGCCTAAACCTCAGAGCGGCAGGAGCCCCATGTTCAATTTCGACTTTTACAATCCGACGCAAATCCTCTTCGGCCAGGGTCAGATCGCCGCGATCACGGCGCTGATCCCGCCCCAGGCCAGAGTGCTCATGACGTATGGCGGCGGCAGCATCAAGCAGAACGGCGTCTACGATGAAGTCAAGGCGGCGCTGGCCGGGCATACGATGATCGAGTTTGCCGGCATCGAACCCAATCCCAGCTATGAAACGCTGATGCAGGCCGTGGCCCTCGTGAAAAGCGAGCGCATCGATTTCCTGCTGGCCGTCGGCGGCGGCTCCGTGGTCGATGGCACCAAGTTCATCGCCGCCGCCGCCCTGCATGAGGGCGAGGCGTGGGACATCCTGGCCAAGGGCGGCAAGATCGTCGAGGCCGCCCTGCCCTTCGGCACCGTGTTGACCTTGCCGGCCACGGGGTCCGAAATGAATGGCTCGGCCGTGATCACGCGCAAGGCGACGCAGGAAAAGCGCTCGTTCATGAGCCGCAAGGTGTATCCGAAATTCTCCGTGCTGGACCCGTCGAAAACGTTCACCTTGCCGCTGCGCCAGGTGGGCAATGGCGTCGTCGATGCGTTTGCGCATGTGATGGAGCAATACCTGACCTACCCTGTGAACGCCTCCGTGCAGGACCGCTTTGCCGAAGGCATCCTGCTGACCCTGATCGAGGAAGGCCCGAAGGCCCTGTCGCATCCGGACGACTACGACGTGCGCGCCAACGTGATGTGGAGCGCCACCCTGGCCTTGAACGGTCTGATCGGCGTGGGCGTGCCGCAGGACTGGTCCACGCACGCCATCGGCCACGAATTGACGGCCTTGTACGAACTCGACCATGCACAAACCTTGGCCATCATCCTGCCCAGCATGCTGCGCGTGCGCAAGCAGGCCAAGCGCGCCAAGCTGCTGCAGTACGCGGCCCGCGTCTGGGGCCTGGACGGCGGCGACGAAGATGGCCGCATCGAAGCGGCCATCGCGCGCACGGAATTCTTCTTCCGCCACATGGGCGTCAAGACGCGTCTGGCCGACTACGGCCTGAACCATGCGAGCGTGGATGCAGTCGTGTCCGCCCTGGAAGCGCACGGCATGACGGCGCTGGGTGAACAGCGTGAAATCACGCCCGCCATCAGCCGCAAGGTGCTGGAACTGAGCCTGTAGATTCGCACCACACTGTTGTAAAACGGTCAGCAGGGTGGGACAGCTGGCCGTGCTTCATGCTAAGCTGTCGTTTCGCTAGGGGTCCTGGAGCAGTCATCCGGGTGAGAGATACCCTTCGTACCTGATCTGGATAATGCCAGCGAAGGAAAGCGCAAAGTACCTCCCTCCTTTGATAGCTCCTGCGTTGGCGCCAGCCGAACAAGCAGCCTGCCGTGCTCTTTACAGAGACGGCTTGAACCACGAGCAATCTATGTCCACACCGAATTTATCCGTTTCTGTTTTGACCCTGGCGATCCTGCACGCGTTTGCCGCACCGGCCTTTGCCGCGAACGACGGCGCCGAAGCCGCCGACCCGCAGGCCCAGAGCATGGCCGAAGTCGTCGTCACGGCCAGCAAGGCGCCGGCCTCCAAGCGCGCCTCCGTCGGTGGTTTTTCCGACGCGCCGCTGCTGCAGACGCCGGCGTCCGTCACCGTCATTTCGCAGAAAGACATGCAGGACTTGCAGATCCGTAATCTCAGCGATGCCGTCAAGCTCGACGCCAGCATCAACGACGCCTACAACGCCGTCGGCTATGCGGAACAGTTTTCCATCCGTGGCTTCAAGCTCGACAACAATTCCAGCTACCGCAAGGATGGCGTGGCCATTCCCGGCGACACGCAAATTCCGCTGGAAAACAAGGAACGCATCGAAGTGCTGAAGGGCCTGGCCGGCTTGCAGGCAGGCGTGGCCGCGCCGGGCGGCGTGATCGACTTCATCGTCAAGCGCCCCACCGCCGCGCCGCTGCGCAGCGTCACCGTGGAAACGCGCGAGCGTGGCACCGTGTATGGCGCCGTCGACCTGGGCGGCCGCCTGGAAGACACGCGCTTCGGCTACCGCGTCAACGTGGCGGCCGAGCGCCTGCGCTCCTACATCAAGGGCGCGGATGGCAACCGCAAGTTCATTTCCGGCGCCTTCGACTGGCAAATCTCGCCGCAAGCGCTGCTGCAACTCGATGCCGACTACCAGGACAAGGCGCAGGCGACGGCGCCCGGCTTCCAGCTGCTGAATAACACGACCTTGCCGACCGGCATCAGCGCCGACGCCATGCTCAACCTGCAGCCGTGGACGCGCCCCGTGGAAACCGTCACCAGCAATATCGGCCTGCGCTTCCAGTACGCATTCAATGACGACTGGCGCGCCACCCTGTCGGCCAACCAGCACTCGTTCAAGCGCGACGACTACACGGCCTTCCCGTACGGCTGCAGTGCGCAAGACCTGTACCCCGGCTTCTGCGGCAATGGCGACTACGACGTGTATGACTACCGCAGCCTGGGCGAGACGAAAAAGCCGCTGAGCGCGCAAGCCATGATCCAGGGCAAGTTTGCCACCGGTAGCCTGCGCCATGAATTCACGGCCGGCGTCTCGACCTTCCGCCGCAAGGACCGCGCGGGACTGTACGTGTACGACTGGGCTGGCGTGAGCAACATCTACCGCCCGCAGATCGTCGACATGTCGACCGGTGTGCAAGGCCCCGTGCGCCTGGTGCGCAAGGACACGGAAAACTCCGTCTTCGTGCAGGATATCGTCAGCCTGGCGCCGAACTGGAAGCTGCATGGCGGCTTGCGCCATATCGACGTCGACGGCTACCAGTATGTGCTGAAGGCCGACAAGGAAATCCGCGCCAAGCACGACTTCCTGCTGCCCAACGTCTCGCTCGTCTACACCCCGCTCGACAATATCTCCGTGTATGCGGCCTATTCGCAAGGCATGGAACATGGCGGCACGGCCGACCGCAAGGCGATGAATGCCAACGAGGAACTCACGCCCAGCCGCTCCAAGCAGATCGAACTCGGCGCGAAGATGGATGTGACGCCGGACTTCATGGTGGCGGCCAGCCTGTTCCAGATCCGCAAGGGCCTGGAATTCCAGAATGCCGCAGGCTACTTCGTGCGCGAAGGCCAGGCACAGCACCGTGGACTGGAATTGTCGGCCCAGGGCAAGGCAACTTCCAACCTGAGCCTGGGCGCCTCCGTGACGGCCCTGAACAGCCAGCAGTCGGGCACGGGCAATGCCACCCTCGATGGCAAGCGCGTGCCCAACATGCCGGCCTTCAAGGCAGCCGTGCATGCGGACTACGCCGTGCAACAGGTGGCGGGCTTGAGCGTGAACGGCAGCTGGGAGTTTGCGAGCAAGAAAGCGTTTGAGTACAACAACGCGACCTTCGTGCCGTCGTACAACGTGTTCAACCTGGGCGCCGCCTGGGCCACGCGCATCGCCGGCACGCGCGCCGTGCTGCGCGCCAGCGTCAACAACGTGGCAGACAAGTTCTACTGGCGCGACGTGACGCCGGAGTCCGACGGCTATCTGTATCCGGGCGCCAGCCGCACGTTCAAGGTGTCGGCACAGTTTGATTTTTAATTGAGGGAAATGGCAGGCGCTGCAGCTAGCGCCTGCTGCAGCAAGGGCGCCGCCTGTTCCAGGCGCGCCTCCAGACTGTCGTGCAGCACGTGGTACACAATGCCGCGCGCGTCGAGCTCGTCGAGCAGGTAGCGGTAGATCAGCTGGCGCACGGCTTCGGACTCGCGCTGCAAGCCGTCGGCCACCCACGGGCTGTCGGGTGCCGTCACCAACGTCAGATCGTACTGCGTGGCATCGGCCAGCGCCGCCAGCTGTGCATCGGCGCCATCGAAATAATGGCGGCTGTAAACGACCGTCATCAACGGCGTCGTGTCGCAAAACAGGAAGTTGCGCGCTTGCGCGGCGGCTGCCGCCTCGCGTTCGACTTGCGTGCGCGCAATGCCAAACTGGTCGGCCGCGACGGGCACCCTGCCCTGCGTTTCGACAAATTCACGTAAATACTCGGGCACCCAGACGGTGCCGTAGCGCTCGGCCAGGGCGGCCGCCAGGGTCGACTTGCCCGACGATTCCGCGCCCAGGATGGCCACGCGCACGCAGTTGCCCATCACTTGAGAACCATCGCGCTCGGCGCGGCCGGCGCCGACTTTCTCCACGCCAGCAAGCCGATGATGGCCATCACGACGAAGAACGCATACAGCACGGCCGTCAGGGTCAGGCCCTTGTGCAGGTACAGCCACACGTACAGCACGTCGACGATGATCCAGGCGATCCAGTTTTCCAGCTTCTTGCGCGACAGCAGGAATTGTCCCACCAGGCTGCCTGCCGTGAGAAAACCGTCTGCATGGGGCACGTCCGTATCCGTCGTCGTCAGCAGCCAGGCGATCAGCAGGAAGCCGACCAGCCAGCCAGCGCCGCAAGCCAGCCAGCCGCGGCCATCGAGGCGCGTGACGGGCAGGGTCTTGCCGCCGCTGACCGGGTGCAGCCACTGGTACCAGCCCCAGAACGAGACGCTGATGAACAGCAGTTGCAAGGCCATGTCGCCATACAGGCGCGACTCGAAAAACACGAAACCGTAGGCGGCCGAGGAAATGATGGCGAACAGCCACGCCCAGTGATTCTGGCGGATGTTCAGCGCAACGGTTGTCAGTGCCAGGACAAAGGAAATCAGTTCAAGCGGCGTGGTGGCAAAACCCAGCAGGAGAAGCGTATCGTTCATGGGAATCGTGATGAGGCTGGTGGTGCAGTATGCAATACCGGCCATGAATAAGCAAGATTGCCCGCAGCGCCGCAGCCCTTCCCTGCTCAGGCAAAGCCTCCCTTGACGGCGCGCGCCAGCGTACGCCGCACGACCAGCTTGTGAAATGGCCGGATCAGCAGGATGTAGCTACGCCCTATCCAGTTATGGCAATGCACGACGGTGGAAAAGGTGATGCTGCCATGCAGCCCCGCGTCCCGGTTGCGCAGCACGGACAAACGGAAGTCCAGGTGGCTGTCGTCCTCGCCCACGATGATTTCATCATCGCTGACAGCGTAGATGCGAAAGATGCCGATGCGTCCATCAGGCTTGGCCGCCAGCTGTTTCGCCGTCTTGATGCCGAAGGGCGTGACAATAATGTCGCGCAGCGCCAGCAGCCACTGCGCCCAGCGCGGCTGGCTGCACAGCACCACGCGCGCCAGGGCCTGCATATCCATCTGCCGCACGCCAGCGCTGGGCAGGCCGACGGCATACGCATCGGCCAGGTTGCTGCCCTGGTACAAAGGGGCGATGCTGGCGCCGGGCGGCATGGCCACGGCGCGTACCACGTTGCTCATCTCTTGCATGTGCTCTCCATGTGTTCAGTGATAACATGGCCATCATACACGACAATGTGAACAGCGATAACATAGAATGAACACAAGCAGCAATTATCACCATGGCAACCTGCGCGACACCCTGGTCGCCGCCACCATCGCGCAACTGGCGCAGCAGCACGACGCCACGCTCTCGCTGCGCGAACTGGCGCGCACGGTGGGCGTATCGATCGCCGCCGTGTACCGCCATTTCCCCAGCAAGGAAGCCTTGCTGGCCGAGGTGGCGGCGGCCGGTTTTGCCAGCCTGATCGCCAAATGGGAGGCGGAACTGCCGCCGCAGGGCAGCCTGCCCTCCGAACAGCGTTTTCAGCTGCTGGGCCAGCAATACATCGAATTCGCCCTGGCCGCACCGGCCCACTACCGGCTGATGTTCGAGCACCAGGACGTGCGCCAGTTCCCCGCCCTGCTGGAAGCGGCGCAAGCGTGCTTTCAGTACGTGCTGCAGACGGCTGGTGCCGCCGTGCGCGAAGCGGGCATTGACCCGCGCTGGGACAAGGCTGCCGCCAGCGCCGGCTGGTCGCTGGGCCACGGCTACGTGATGCTGCTGCTGAGCGGTCGCCTTGCCATGACGGAGAGCGGCGACGATTTATCGCCAGCCATGGTGCCGCGCTTTTTCCAGTTGCCGGTGGAGGCCTTGCGGCAGGCGCGTCAGCAAGCGGGAGAACAACCGTGATGACCATCGCCAGATGCGCCCGCTGATCATGCAGGATGCCATGGACTCATCCACTGTCCCGGGCACCGAGGGCTATGCAGACAATGCAGGAGGGCTCATCGCCCGATATGAAAGCGTTGCCTTCCTGGATAAATACCGTCCCGTTGCCCATCTCTTGCCGACGCGGCCAGGCGCCGTGCTCGACATCGGCGCCGGAACCGGCGGCGACGCGGCGTGGCTGGCAAGCCTGGGGCACACGGTGATCGCGCTTGAGCCCGTTGCCGCCTTCCGCGCAGCGGGCATGCAGGCGCATACGATGGCCAACCTTGAATGGATCAACGATAGCCTGCCCGCCCTGTACACGATAGGCGCGCGCCACACCAGGTATGACCTGATTGTCGTCGCTGCCGTCTGGATGCATCTGGCGGCGGAAGAAAGGATGGAGGCGATGGGCAATATCAGCGCATTGCTCAAACCGGGCGCACTACTCGTCATTTCCCTGAGGCATGGCCCGGCTCCTGAAGGCCGCCGCATCTTTGACGTATCCGCCAGTGAAACGGCAGACCTGGCGATGCGGCATGGGCTCAAGGTCATGCTGAGCACGCAGGCGCCATCCGTCCAGCTACAGAACCGCCAGGCGGGAGTGAGCTGGTCCTGGCTTGTCTTTGAGAAATGATTCAAGCTGAAGCAGCCTGCGCCAGGGAGCTGAGAGGCACGCACTCAGCCCAGACTAGCCATTATTTTTGAAACGCCGTCAATTTATGCACAATATATCGATAGACACCCTCTCCGTGATCGCCAGGCAATGCATTGCCGTGACGTGCCTGCAGCGCTTTTGCCTGCGCTTCGACATTCACCATCCGGCGCTGGGCGCGTTCGCCGGCCACATGTGGCAAGTGACGCAGGTTGGGCCTGGGGATTTTGCGGCCTGGGAACGCGGCTTTGCTTGCCTGGCTGTGACGGGGATGGGCGATCCCTGGCCGGACGACATCCGCATGGCAATACCCGGGCACCTGCTCGGTACGCTGGAGCAACTTGTTCAGCATGTGCTGGAAACGAGCGGATGTACTTGGCATGGGGATGACCTTCCGGCAAGCCGGCGCCAGCTGGAAGCCGTGCTTGACATCTGTGGCCGGCATGATGTGGCGGTACCGCAACTGAAGCACTATGCGCAGCACGATGCGGCGCTGCGCGGCGGCTGGGGGCCGACGCTCACGGACGAAGAAGTCAGTACCTGGAAAGCCCTGATATAGCAGTCAGCCCCTCATGCTTGGCTGGTCAATGCTGCCAGCCGCACCTGGTCGAGCAGCCGCTCCTCTTCATCCGTATCGGCATCGATTTGCGTGACCACGGTCCAGAATGGCACGCACGTCCTGATCTGCTCGAAAGCATGGCTCGTTTCAAGCCGCACCATGGTTTTCCTCAGGCTGTGCAGATAGCCTTCCTCGATGGACTCGAGCAAGTCGTCATCGGCTGCGTCGATCAGCTCGATCAGCGCGCCTTCTATCCTTGCATGACCTTCTTCCCATAGTTGGCCAATTCCCGGCACATCGACTTCCATGCACTCGTTCGACCAGTCCGGCGGGTAGTCACCGCGCGCCCGGTTGTCGGGATCGGTGTCAAAGCTCAGCGAAAGGGACGGGAACGATACGGCGTTGAAGGCAAACGCTGAAAATACCTGGTCCTTGAATCGGGACGCACCCAGCAGTGCCAGCGATGCGCTGACCAGCTTGAACCAGGTTTCTTCAACAGCGTATGCCGCTTCAAACGTTTGCCAGTCAGGCAGCGAATCGGGAGTCAGGGGCATGGTGGGCCTGTTAAAAAAAGAATAAAGTTGAATAGGAATTATACGTGGCGCAGCCGCAAAAAAGCCGCATCGGCCCTGCGGCGGATGCGGCTTTCATTTCAACCAAGAAAGATTATTTCTTGGCGGCTTTCGGATACTTGATGCTCATTTCCTGCAGCAGGTTATCCGCGTGGTCCACTTCCTTCATCACCCACAGCATGTAGCGGATGTCGAGGTGGATGGCGCGCGTGATGGCCGTGTCGAAGTACCAGTCCTTGGTGATCGATTCATACGTCGAGTCGAAGTTCAGGCCGATCAGTTCGCCGCGCTTGTTCATCACGGCCGAGCCGGAATTGCCGCCCGTGGTGTCGGCGCTGGTGAGGAAGTTGACGGGAACCGTGCCCAGTACCGGGTCGCGGAACTGGCCGTAGCGTTTTTGCTTGACGGCGTCGATCAGTCCTTGCGGCGCTTCGAACGGGGCCTTGCCAGTGACTTTCTCGACGATGCCTTCCACGGTCGTGAACGGTCCCTTGGTCAAGCCATCGCGCGGCGAGTATGGCGACACGGTGCCGTACGTTACGCGCAGGGTCGAGTTGGCGTCAGGATAGACAGGTTTGCCTTGCGACTTCTTCCATGCGATCACGGCTTGCATATATTGCGGAATCACGCGCTCGAGGTTGCCGTCGATTTCCTTGCGGCGCTCTTCCAGCGCCGCCTCGACCGGCTGCAACTTGATGGCCAGCGCCATGAAGGCGTCATCGGACTGGGCAACAGCGGCCTGGTCCTTTTCCAGCCAGGCCAGGCGCTTGGCCGTGTCCGCCAGTTGCGTCTGCTGGTACAGGGCCGCCACGGCGCTTGGCGCCGGCAGCAGCGCATCCAGGCCTTGCGGATGGCTCTTCGCCGCCAGTTGCGCGTAACGCTTCAGGCCAGCTTCAAAACGCGCCTGGTCGACCTTGTTGACGTACGATTGCTCCAGGCGGGTCAGGCGGGCCTTGATGAAAGCCAGGTCGCGCTGCTGGTAGCCCGATTCGCGCTCGGCGTCCGCTTTCTGGCGCTCCAGCGACAAGCGGTAGATGGTGCGCGCGCTTTTCAGCAAGTCGCTGTTGGTGGCCACCGTCCAGGCGAACTCTTCTTCGCTCAAGGCCATGTCGCTGGCGATCGCCGCGTCCAGTTCGGCCAGCAGGGTCGGCGAGACGTTCGGCTGTTTCGCGTACCAGGCGCGGAACTCGGCATCCTGCACGTCCTTGATGGCGGCGATGTCCTTGCGCACGAAACCGTCGAGCAAGCCCTGGGTTTTCTTCAGCACGTTATTGATGCTTTTCACCACGCTCGCATAGCGCACGGCGGCAGCCGCGTCGCCATTCGTCGCGTCGGCCATCACGGCCAGGTCCGCTTGCAGTTCCGATACTTTCAGGGGGAAAGCCGTGTCGCGTGCGAAGCGGATTTCCGCCGGCAGCTTGTAGCGGCTGGTGCGGCCGGGGTAGCCCGCCAGCAAGATGCCGTCACCGGCTTTCAAGCCTTCGGCCGAGACCACCAGGAAATCCTTCGATTTGTACGGCACGTTGTCGGGCGACGGGTCGGCCGGACGGCCATCCTTGCCCACGTAGGCGCGCAGGAACGAGTAGTCGCCCGTGTGGCGCGGCCATTCGTAGTTGTCGATGTCGCCGCCGAAGTTGCCGATCTTGTCCGATGGCGCGTACACGAGGCGCACGTCGCGTATCATCATCTGGCGGATGCGGTAGTACTCGAGGCCGCGGTGGAAGGCGGGCACGGAGCAGCGGTACATCTTGTCCGTTTCGCATTCGGCGATCAAGTCCTTGACGCGTTTTTCCACGGCTTCGTGGCGCGCGCGGCCGCTCATGTCGGCCGTCAAGCCTTTCAGCACGCGGTCGCTGACGTTCTCCACCTTGTCCGTCACATACACGAGGCTGTTCGGACCGCCCGGCAGCTCTGCGGCGCGCGTCTTGGCCAGGAAGCCGTTGGTGATGTAATTGTGTTCCGGCGTGGAATTGCGCTGCACGGCGCCATACGCGCAGTGGTGATTCGTCACCACCAGGCCGGCGTCGGAGACGAAAGCGGCCGAGCAGCCGCCGAGCGACACGATGGCGCTCATCGGGTGCTTGCTCAGGTCGGCCAGTTTTTCTGCAGGAATTTCGATGCCGACCCGTTTCAGTTCGGCTTTCAGCTGTGGCAGTTGGTGTGGTTGCCACTGCCCTTCGTCGGCGTGTGCGCCGGCGAACGCGCCCAACAAGGCGACTGGTAAAACGATTGTTTTGAACAAGATATGCCCCTCCATAAAAGCAGGCGAAAGTATAGCCTGTCCAGGCGAGCTGAGTCGGCAAAAATTAACCGGTTGCAATTTCCGTATCAGGCGGCCGGCCGTCCCACTCCCTGCAGGGGTATCTGCAGGGCCAGCCGGCAACCAGCGCCCGATGCCGGCAAGCCCACATAAAAGTGCCCGCCCAGCGCCGTCACCCGCTCGGCGATGCCGATCAGGCCAAAGCACTGTTTCTTGCGCTGCTGCTGCGGCGTGATGCCGATGCCGTTGTCGCTGATGACCACGTACACGGCGCAGGCATCCGAACTGAACTCGATCTCGACCTGGCTGGCCTGGGCATGGCGCATGACGTTGCTCAGCGCTTCCTGCACGATGCGGAACAGCACGATCTCGGCCTGGCTTCCGATGGCGGCAAACAGGGCCTCGTCGCGGATCAGCAGGCGGCAAGCGACGCCGCTGCGCTTGCGGAAGTCGCCCACCTGCCACTCGATGGCGGCCTGCAAGCCCAGGTCCAGCGCCATCGGGCGCAGCTCATTGATGATGCCGCGCACGCTCTTGATGGTGGTGTCGACATTGCTGAGCACGGCGCCGACCCGACGGTGCAGGCGCGGATGAGAACCCTCGGTGCGCGCGCTGAGCATGGAAATATCGATGCGCAGCGCCAGCAGGTTTTGCCCCAGTTCATCGTGGATGTCGCGTGAAATGCGCTTGCGCTCGTCTTCCTTGGCCGTTTCCAGGTGCAGGGCCAGCTGGCGCAGCTGCGCGTGCGACTGGCGCAGGGCGCCATCCATCAGCTTGCGTTCGGTAATGTCCGTGTGCGCCACCACCACGCGCAGCGGCCCTTCGCCGAGGAAACGGCTGACCCTTGCCTGCGACCAGCGGGGGCCTGAGCGCGTGATAAATTCATACTCGAGCGCAAACGTGTCGGCACGGCCGGCAATGACGGAGCGGATGCCGGCGGCCAGCTCGCGTCCGGCGCTGCGCTGCCAGCGCGGGTCCGTCTCGCAAAATTCCAGGTACTGCAGCGGCCGTGGCGTTTGCCCGACAAAATCCAGGCATGCCTGGTTGGCATGCACGACGCTGCCCGCCTGGTCCAGCACCAGCACGCGGTCCGTCAGCGAATCGATGGTGGCGTGAAAGAAACGCTCGGCATCGCGCAGGGCTTCCTGCGCCCGCTCGCGCTGCTGCACTTCCAGCTGCAGATGCTGGTTGGCGTGCAGCAATTCGGCCGTGCGGTCGATGACCCGCTGGTCCAGCTCGCGGTGCAGTTCGCGCAAGTCCGCCTCGGCCAGCTTACGCTCGGTAATATCGGAAAACACGCCGACAAAATGGCTGATGGTGCCGTCGGCCGTGCGCATGGGCGTGATCGACAGCGATTCGACGAAGCGCTCGCCATTCTTGCGCCGGTTCACCAGTTCGCCATACCAGCTGCCTTCCTCGTGCAGGCTGCGCCACATGGTTTCATAGAAATGCGGCAAATGCGTGCCGCCGCCGAGGAAGGACGGATCGCGTCCGATGGCTTCCTCGGCCTGGTAGCCGGTGATGGTGGTGAAGGCGGGGTTGACGGAAATGATGCGGTTGGCGCTGTTCGTCACCAGCACGCCTTCGCGGATACTGTCGAGGATGACGAAGGCGCGTCGCAAGGCCGATTCGCGCGCATGCTCGTCGCCCAGGTCCGTCACCAGCATGCGCGCCGTGGCGCTGTCCGCGTCGAAATTGGCCTCGATGCGCACCATGCCGCCCATGCCGCCCGCCTCGCCTTCGAACAGTTGCGCCTCAAGTACTTGGCGCGCGCCGCTCGTAAAGACGGCGTCGAGGAAGCGGCGGAAGCTGCCTTGCGCCTGGGGCGCGACGAATTGCTCGAAACGCCGCCCAAGCAGCTGGTTCTTGTCGCGCTGCAGCAAGCCGCAGGCCGCCACGTTGACACGCGTGACGACACCCTCGGGCGCCAGCGAAAAGTAGCTGACGGGCGCCTGTTCATACAGCTGCGCATAACGGTCGCGGCTGCTTTCATATTCATTCTTCAGCTGTTCCAGCTCGGCCAGGGCCGCGCTCTGCATTTCCAGCTCGATCTGGCTGACCTGCAACTCATGCAGCTGGCGTATCACCTCTTCATTCGACTGCGGCGCCACCACGGACTGGCGCTGCTGCGCCGCCAATTGCTCGGCCTGCTCTCTCAGCCTGGCCGGCCCGCTACCGTCGTCGAATGGTTCGCTCATGACGCGCTCTCTCCTGCTTTCCCGTCCGCCGCGGCGCCGGACTGAATCTGGCGTAACTGGGCTTCCAATACCTTTGACTCGGTAATGTTAATAAAGGTCACCACTACGCCATCGATAACATTTTCCACCGTGCGGTACGGCATGATGCGCACGTTGTACCAGCGCCCGTTCTTGGTCTGCACCTGCCGTTCGCAAAACACCAGGCTGCGGATGACTTCCAGTGCGTCCGCCTCCAGGTTCGGGTAGGCCAGGTCGTTGACGATGTCGCTGAGCGGGCGGCGCAAGTCCGTCTGGATCAGCTTGTAGATTTGCGTGGCCGGCGCCGTGAAGCGGCGGATGCGCAGCTCGCTGTCGAGGAAGATGGTGGCGATATCGGTACTATTGAGCAGGTTTTTCATGTCACTGTTGACCAGCGACAAATCGTCGACCTTCGATTGCAACTCGGCATTGACCGTGTACAACTCTTCATTGAGCGACTGCATCTCTTCCTTCGAAGTGGTCAGCTCTTCGTTCGCAGATTGCAACTCTTCATTGGTCGACTGCAATTCCTCGTTGGCCGATTTCAATTCTTCGCGCGAGGTCTGCATTTCGTCGCGCACGGCCTGGATTTCATTGCGTGCCTGGATCAGCTGCTGCTCCAGCTCCAGCACCTTGGGGCTCGGCGAGCGGCCCCGGCGCGGGATAGCCGCCAGCGGTACGCTGGCAAACGTGACGAAGACCATGCCGCGCAGCTCTTCGGGCTGAAGCACGGCTTCCGCTGTCAAATCCACGCCATGCCCCTGTCCTGCATGATCCTTGAGCACCAGGCCATTCAGGCGTACCAGGCTGTCGCTTTGCAGTGCCTGCTTGATCAGGCCCGCCAGCTCGTAACGCAAGCCATCGCGCGCCATCGCGTGGATATTCCAGTTGGCCTTGCCGGCCGCCGGCTCCAGGAAGGCGCCCGTGCGTCCGTTGATATACAAGATGTCCCCATCCTGGTTCAGCAGCACGGCCGCAGGCGAATATTTTTGGAGCAATAATTGCTCGACATGGGATTGAATTTTTCCGGGCATGCTGACTTCTCTCGTGTCGCTGGGGGGAGGAGGAGTGGCCGACGACACCTTCGTGGGAAAGTACGTCAGCAAGCGCTGGCGCGCCATGTTGTCGAGACGGCGGTACAGCCGGGTCGATGTCGTCAGCGGCGCGAACAGCTCGGAAAAATGACCGGGCGTGTCGGCGCTGCCCAACAGCAAAACGCCATCGCGGTTCAAGGCGTAATGAAACAGGGGAATTAAACGCTGCTGCAACTTGGCATTGAGGTAAATCAAGAGGTTACGGCAACACAGGATATCGAGCTTGGTGAACGGCGGGTCCGAAATAATGTTTTGCTGGGCAAAGATGATCATGTTGCGGACCTCTTTCCTGACCAGGTAATCGTTCTTGTCCTGCAAGAAAAACCGTTCCAGGCGCTCGGTCGACACATCGCTGCTGATCGTTGTCGGAAACCGGCCCTGGCGCGCGCGATCGATGGCGTCGGCCGACAGGTCGGTGGCAAAAATCTGCAGGCTGTACTTCGACGGCGGGTTGCTGCCGGCTACCACCTCTTGGAACACCATGGCCAGCGAATACGCTTCCTCTCCCGTGGAACAGGCAGGAATCCAGGCCTTGAACGCGCGCCCGTCAGGGTTAGCCGCCAGCATTTGCGGCAAGACCACCATCTTCAGGTATTCCCACACCTTGGGGTCGCGGAAAAAATTCGTCACGCCGATCAGCAACTCCTTGAACAACAGGTCGATTTCCGCAGGATTGTTGCGCAGATAGGGAATGTACTCTTCCATCGATATCATCTGGTACAAGCTCATGCGGCGCTCGATGCGGCGCAGGATCGTATTGATCTTGTAGTCCGAGAAGCTGTTGCCCGTATGTTCGGACAGCAAGGCGACAATTTCCTGCAAGGAATTGCGTCCACTCGGCGCCTTGCCCGGCAACTCCAGAAAGCTGCTGCGAAACAGGTAACTGACGATCTTTTCGGGCATCTTGTCGGGAAAATCGACGAGGTCCACCGCGTCGGCGGCGATGGCGCTTTGCGGCATCATGTCGAACCTGGCCGTATCGGGATGCTGCGCCAGGGTCAGGCCGCCCGCCTGCTTGATGGCCTGCAAGCCGCGCGTCCCGTCGCTGCCCATGCCGGACAGAATCACGCCCACGGCCAGTTCGCCCAGCTCGGCCGCCAGGCTTTCGAAGAAAGCATTGATGGGCAAGCGGTGTCCGCGTAGCTGCAGCGGTTCGCTGAGCAGGAACCGTCCCTTCGACAGGCCCAGGTCGGCATTCGACGGAATCACATAGATATGGTTGGGCCGCAATGCCGCATGGTGCGTGATTTCCGTGACAGGAATGCTGGTGGCCCGCTGCAACAGTTCCGGCAACAGGGCTTTTTGCGTGGGATCAAGGTGCTGGATCACCACATAGGCGATGCCGCTTTCCGGCGGCACATGGGTCAGGAAAGCGACAATGGGGTCGAGTCCGCCAGCGGAAGCGCCAATGGCCACCACGGGAAAACCGATGGTGGGCGCTTCGGCAGGCAGGCTGGCCAGACTGATTTTGCTGCGTTTGCGGGTTATCATCGTCTGCTAGAAACCAGCCTCGGCAAACCTTGCCATGGCCGGCAATTGATAATCTTGCATTCTAGCACTCAAGGCGCGCATGAAAACGCGAATTTGGCGCAGGTTTTTCTACCCTGCGCCAGCCTGCCCTTTCCTCTACTGCACCTATGGCACGTGCCAACCGCCGCCCAGCGACTGGATCAGGGCCACGGCCGTGGTCTGGCGGTCCGCCTGCGCCTGCACCAGTGAGCGGCGCGCCGACAGGGCCGTCACTTGCGCCGTCACCACGTCCGTATAGCCTACCTGGCCCGCGTTGTAGCGGTTCAGCATCTGCTGCTCGACCTGGTCGGCGGCGGACGACGCCTGCTGGCGCAAGGCCAGCTGTTCGGCCAGCGCGCGCGTGGCCGACAACTGGTCTTCCACGGCGCCAAAGGCACTCAATACCGTCTGGCGGTAGCGCGCTACGGCCGCCTCATGCCCCGCCTTCGCCGCGTCCACGCTGGCCGTCGTGGCGCCCGCGTTGAACAGGGTCTGCGCGGCCGACACGCCCAAGGACCACAGGCTCGACGATGCATTGAACAGGTCGCCCACCTTGCTGGCGCCGGAACCGTAGGAACCCGTCAGGTTCAGGCTCGGATAGTAGGCCGAGCGGGCGATGCCGATCTGCTCGTTGGCCACGGCCACCCGGCGCTCGGCGGCCGCGATGTCGGGACGGCGCTGCAGCAAGGTCGATGGCACGCCCAGCGGCACTTCGGGCACGGTCAGGGTCCACGGCGCCACGGCCAGGCTGAAATCCGATGGGGCCTTGCCCAGCAGGATGGCGATCGCGTGTTCGAGCTGGGCGCGCGCACGCGTCTGGCTCGACAAATCGATCTGCGCATTGGCCAGCTGCGTCTGCGCCTGCAGCAGGTCGGACTTGGCGGCGATGCCCGAGTTGAAGCGGTTGCTGGTGATCTCGAGCACGCGCTTGTAGCCGTCGATGGTGGCATTGAGCAGCGCGATCTGCGCATCGCTCTGGCGCAGCGAAAAATAATTGGTGGCCAGTTCGCCCTGCGCCGACAGGCGCGCCGCGGCCAGGTCGGCCGCGCTGGCGGCCGCGCTTGCGTCCGCGCCCGTCACGCCCGCACGCAAGCGGCCCCAGATATCCGGCTCCCACGACGCGCCGATGGCCGCCTTGAAGTTGTTGTTCGTCTGCTGCTCGCCCCCGCCACCAGAGCGGGCGCCGCTGCCCGTCAGGTTCACGGTGGGGAACAGCGAGGCGCGCTGTTCGCGCACCAGCGCGCGCGCCTGCTCGTAGGAAGCGATGGCGGCCGCCACGTTCTGGTTCGAGATTTCAATGCTGTCGGCCAGCTGGTTCAGCTGCGCGTCGCCGAACAGGGTCCACCAGGGACCCCGTTCCAGGGTGTCGGCCGGCACGGCAGGCTGCCAGCCGGCCGCCTCCTTGAACGTTTGCGGCGCGGCGGCCGTCGGCGTTTCATAGGCGGGGCTGACGGCGCAGCCGGCCAGCAGCAGGAAAGCGGTAGCGGCGGCCAGTGCCGGCAAATGGCGTGCGGGGACGGCGGATGGAATAGGTTTTACTTGCTTCATGATTGTGTGCTCGGGTTATCTGGCCCAGGAATGCGGCTCAATTGCTGCTCGTCGGCGCTGCGCGTGCGCAGCTTGTCGAGCAGGATGTAGACCACCGGGGTGGTCAGCAATGTGAGTAACTGGCTGGCAATCAGGCCGCCGATGATGGCGACCCCCAAGGGCTGGCGTAGCTCCGACCCCTCGCCGAAACCGATCGCCAGCGGCAAGGCGCCGAGCGCCGCCGCGAGGGTGGTCATCAGAATGGGGCGGAAACGCAGCAAACATGCCTCGCGCACCGCCTCCACCGCACTCAAGCCGCGCGAACGCTCGGCCTCCAGCGCGAAGTCGATGATCAATATAGCATTTTTCTTGACGATACCGATCAACAGGAACACGCCGATCAGCGCGATGATGGAAAACTCCATGCGGAACAGCAGCAAGGCCAGCACGGCGCCCACGCCCGCCGACGGCAAGGTCGACAGCACGGTGACGGGGTGGATCAGGCTTTCGTACAGGATGCCCAGCACGATGTAGATCACCACGATGGCCGCCAGGATCAACAGCGGCTGCTCCTTGTTGCTGTCCTGCGCGCTCTTGGCCGAACCCTGGAAGCTGCCGCGCACGTTCACGGGCATGCCGATTTCCGACTCCGCCTGGGCTACGGCGGCCTGCCCGTCGCTGAGCGGATAGCCGTCGGCCAGGTTGAACGACACGGTGGTGGCCAGTTCGCCGCCCTGGTGGTTGATGGAGGTCGCCGTCGAGCTTTCGGCAAAGCTGCTGAACGAGGACAGCGGCACCATATGCGCCAGGGTCGTGGACAGGGCCGAGCCGCTGGACGGGTCGCGCGCGGCCGTCGTGTTCGACGGTGCCGCGCTGGTGGTGGCGGCAGTTGCCGTCGTGCCGCTGGCGGCGACGGCGGCCGCATTCGACGCCGGCACGTACACGGAGCGCAGCGCTTCCGGGCTTTGCGCGTAGCGCGGCGCCACTTCCATGATCACGTGGTACTGGTTCAGCTCATCGTAGATGGTCGCCACCTGGCGCTGGCCGAAGCTGTTGTACAGCGCATTGTCGATATCCTTGACTTGCACGCCCAGCTGCGTGGCGCGGTCCTTGTCGATGCTGACAAAGGTTTCCACGCCGTTTTCCGCCTGGTCCGTATCCACGTCGATCAGGGCCGGCTGCAGCTTCATCTGGTCGGCCAGCTTCGCCGCCCATTTCTTCAAGTCCGCCTGGTTGTCGCTGATCAGGGTGTACTGGTAAGTCGAATTGCTGGAACGCCCGCCCATGCGCAAATCCTGCACGGGATTGAGGAACAGCGAAATACCCGTCACCTTGGCCAGCTGCGGACGCAGACGGGCGATCACGGCCTGGCCCTTGTCCGTGCGCTGCGACGCCGGTTTCAAGTCGATGAACATGAAGCCGCCCCCTGCCCGTCCACCGCCCGTAAACCCGACGACGGTGGCGACTGCCGGATCGTCCTTGATGATGTCGACCAGCTGGCGCAATTTACTTTGCATGGCCTGGAACGAGATGCTCTGGTCGGCGCGCATGCCGCCATTGATCTGGCCCGTATCCTGCTGCGGGAAAAAGCCCTTGGGCGCGGCCGCGAACAGGTACACGTTCAAGCCGACGACGAACACGAGGATGGTCATCACGAGCGCGGCGCTGGACAAGGCCCAGTCCAGGCAGTGCTCGTAGACTTTCAGCATGCGCTCGAAACCGCGTTCGAACCAGCGCGCGACAAGGCCGGGCGGCTTGTGCTGCTCGCCGCTTTTCAGCAGCCAGGCGCACATCATCGGCGTGGTGGTCAGCGAGATCACCAGCGAAATCATCACGGCGGCCGACAGGGTCACGGCAAATTCGCGGAACAATCGCCCCACCTGCCCGCCCATGAACAGCAGCGGGATAAAGACGGCGACCAAGGACAGGCTGATCGACAGCACGGTAAAGCCCACTTCGCGCGCGCCCAGCAGGGCCGCCTTGAAGCGGTCCATGCCCGCCTCGATGTGGCGCTGCGTGTTTTCCAGCACCACGATGGCGTCGTCGACGACAAAGCCCGTGGCCACCGTCAGCGCCATCAGGGACAGGTTGTTCAAACTGAAGCCCAGCATGTACATCACGCCGAAGGTGCCCAAGAGCGAGACGATGGTGGCGACAGCCGGGATGATGGTGGCGCGCACGCTGCGCAGGAAGGCGCTGACCACCAGCACCACGAGCACGATGGACAGAATCAGGGTGAACTCGATCTCGTGCAGCGAGGAGCGGATGGAATTGGTGCTGTCGGACGCTACCTGCAGCTTGATGTCGCCCGGCAGCTGCGCCTGCAATTGCGGCAGCAGCGCGCGCACGCCGTCCACCGTGGCGATGACGTTGGCGCCCGGCTGGCGCGTGATCAGCACGATGACGGCCGGGTCGCCGTTGAACAGGCCCAGGGTATTGTTGTTCTCCACGCCGTCGACCACTTCGGCCACGTCGTCGAGTCGGATGGCGGCGCCGTCGCGCCAGGCCACGACCAGGCTGCGGTAATCGGCGGCGCTGCGCCCGCCCGAAGCCGTCGCCGCGCCCGAATAGATCTGCAGGCTACGCTCGTCGCCGGAAATGGCGCCCTTGGGCCGGTTGGCGTTGCTGGCCTGGATGGCCGCGCGCACGTCTTCCATCGACACGCTGTAGTGATTGAGCTGGTAGGGCAGCAGTTCCACGCGCACGGCCGGCAGCGAACCGCCGCCCAGTTCCACGTCGCCCACGCCCTTGACTTGCGCCACCTTCTGCTGCACCAGGTTCGACACGGCGTCGTAGATCTGGCCCGGCGTGCGCGTTTTTGAGGTCAGCGCCAGGATGATCACGGGCGCATCGGATGGATTGGCCTTGCGGTAGGTCGGGTTGCTGCGCAAGGTGGCCGGCAAGTCCACGCGCGCGGCGGCAATCGCCGCCTGCACTTCGCGCGCGGCCGAGTCGATCTTGCGGTTCAAGTCGAACTGCAGGTTGATGCGCGCCGAGCCCGTGCCCGACGACGACGTCATCTCGTTCACGCCCGAGATCACACCGAGGCGCCGTTCCAGCGGCGTGGCCACCGAGGTGGCCATGGTCGCGGGACTGGCGCCGGGCAGGCTGGCGCTGACGGAAATGGTCGGATAATCGACCTGCGGCAGCGGCGAGACGGGCAGCACGAAGAAGGCGCCGACACCGGCCAGCGCGATGCCGATGGTCAGCAGCACGGTGGCGATGGGACGCTTGACGAATGGTTCGGACAGGTTCACGCGGCGCTCCCCGCGTTATCGGCCGGATTGTCCAGGTTGACGCCCCGCGTTCTGGATGCGAAGCGCTGGCCCAGGCGGTCGAAGCCCAGGTAGATGACGGGCGTGGTAAACAGGGTCAGCACCTGGCTGACGATCAGGCCGCCGAAGATGGCCAGGCCCAGCGGACGGCGCAACTCGGCGCCCTCGCCCCAGCCCAGCATCAGCGGCACGGCCGCGAACAGCGCCGCCAGGGTCGTCATCAGGATAGGGCGGAAACGCAGCAGCGCCGCCTGGTGGATGGCTTCCTGCGGGCTCTTGCCTTCATCGCGTTCGGCTTCGATGGCGAAGTCGATCATCATGATGGCGTTCTTCTTGACGATACCGATCAGCAGGATGATGCCGATGATGCCGATCACGCCCAGGTCCTGCCCCGAGATCATCAGCGCCAGCAAGGCGCCCACGCCGGCCGACGGCAGGGTCGACAAAATCGTCAGCGGGTGGATGTAGCTTTCGTACAGCACGCCGAGCACGATGTACACGCAGACGACGGCGGCGAGAATGAGCCATAGCTGGTTCGACAGCGAGTTTTCATACGCGCCGGCCGCGCCGAGGAAGGTCAGGGTCACCGATGGCGGCAAGGCGATGTCTTTCGCCGCCTGGCGGATGGCGTCGACGGCGCTGCCCAGCGCCACGCCCTGCGTCGTGTCGAAGCCGAGGGTCGTGGCCGGGTATTGCGCCACGTGCGTGATTTGCAGCGGCGCCTGTTTTTCGCTGACGCTGGCAAAGGCGGACAGCGGCGTCGACTTGCCGGAGCCCGTGCGCACCTGCAGGTCCGCCAGGTCGGCCGGTGTGGTGACGATGCCCGGCTGCGCTTCGAGGATCACGCGGTACTGGTTGGTTTCCGTGAAAATCGTCGAAATGATGCGCTGGCCGAAAGCGTTGTACAGCGCGTCGTCGACGGTTGCCGTGGTGACGGACATGCGCGCGGCGCTGTCGCGGTCGATCGCCACGGTGACGGCGGCGCCCGTGGCGCCCGCATCCGTGACGACGTTGCGCAGCTGCGATTTTTCACGCATGCGCGCGGCCAGCTTGCCGGCCCACTCGGTGACGGTGGCCGTGTCGGCCCCTTCGAGCGAGACGCGGTACTGCGTCGGCCCCGATTCCGCATCGATGGTCAGATCCTGCGTCGGCTGCAGATACAGGGTCACGCCGGCCACCTTGGCCACGCGGTTGCGCAGGCGCTCCATGACCTCGTCCTGGCTGCCGCTGCGCGGACGCTTCAGGTTGATCAGCATGCTGCCCGTGTGCAGCATGGTGTTGTTGGCTGCATCCACCCCGACGAGGGAGCTCAGGGTATCGACAGCGGGGTCTTCCAGTAGCGCGCTGGCGGCCGCCTGCTGCAAGGTGGCCATGCGTTCGTACGAGACGGCTTGCGAGGTTTCGATGCGCGCCTGCAGCTGGCCCGTGTCCTGCGTGGGGAACAGGCCTTTCGGAATCGTGATGTAGAGGATGACGGTCAGCACCAGGGTGGCCAGGGCGACGAGCAGGGTCAATCCCTGGCGTTTCAGCACCCACACGAGCGCATGGTCGTACTGCACGATGACACGATCGAGGAAAGCCTGGATGCGCTGGCCCGTGGCGCTGATTTTTTCATCGGCGTGGCTTTTCAGCCAGCGCGCCGACATCATCGGCACCAGGGTCAGGGACACCACGGCGGAAATCAGAATCGTGATGGCCAGGGTCATGGCAAATTCGCGGAACAAGCGGCCCACCACGTCGCCCATGAACAGCAGGGGAATCAGCACGGCGATCAGTGACACCGTCAGCGAGATGATGGTAAAGCCGATCTGCGACGCGCCCTTCAGGGCGGCGGCCATCGGCGTTTCGCCCTCCTCGATGTAGCGGGCGATGTTTTCGATCATGACGATGGCGTCATCGACGACAAAGCCCGTGGCGATGGTCAGGGCCATCAAGGAGAGGTTGTTCAGGCTGTAGCCGAGCAGATACATGATGCCGCAGGCGCCGATCAGCGAGATCGGCACGGACAGGCTGGCGATCACCGTGGCGCGCATGCTGTGCAAAAAGGCGAAGATCACCAGCACCACCAGCAGCACGGACAACAGCAGTTCCATTTCCACGTGTTCGACCGAGGCGCGGATGCCCGTCGTGCGGTCGCTCAGCACGTCGAGCTTCATGGCCGCCGGCAGGCTGGCCTGCAGGTCGGGCAGCAAGGCCTTGATGGCGTCGACCGTCTTGATGACGTTGGCGCCGGGCTGGCGCTGCACGTTCAGGATGATGGCCGGCTGCTTGCCCGACCAGGCGCCCAGGCGCGTGTTTTCCGCGCTGTCGACGACGTTCGCCACGTCGGACAGGCGCACGGGCGCGCCATTTTTATAGGTGATGATCAGGCGCTTGTAGTCTTCCGCCGTGACCAGCTGATCGTTGGCGTTGATGGTGAATGAACGCGTGGGGCCGTCGAAACTGCCCTTGGCGCTATTGACGTTGGCCGCCGCGATGGCCGTACGTAGGCTGTCGAGGCCCAGGCCGTACGACGCCAGCAATTTCGTGTCGCCCTGGATGCGCACGGCTGGACGCTGGCCGCCCGACAGCGAGACGAGGCCCACGCCGTTGACCTGGCTGATTTTGAGCGCCAGGCGCGTATTGACGATGTTCTGCACCTGCGTCAGCGGCATCGTGTCGGAGGTAATCGCCAGGGTCAGCACGGGCGCGTCGGCCGGGTTGATCTTCGCGTACACGGGCGGCGCCGGCAAGTCGGTCGGCAGCAGCGAGCCGCCCGCGTTGATGGCCGCCTGCACTTCCTGCTCGGCCACGTCCAGGGTCTGACCCAAGGTGAATTGCAGGGTGATGATGGAAACGCCGGCCGCGCTGGTGGAACTCATGCGCTGCAAGCCCGACATCTGCCCGAACTGGCGTTCCAGCGGCGCCGTCACCGTCTGCCCCATGACTTCCGGGCTGGCGCCCGGATACAGGGTCTGCACCTGGATGGTGGGGAAGTCCACCTGCGGCAAGGCGGCCAGCGGCAGGAACTTGAAGCCAACCAGCCCCGCCAGCACGATGGCCAGCATCAGCAGCGCCGTGGCGACGGGGCGCTTGATGAATGGCGTCGATGGACTCATTGCGCTGCGCCCTTCGCGGGAGCGGTCGCCGGCGCCGGCGCCGGCGCCGGCGCCGATGCTGCAGCCGATGCGGCTGGTGCGCTGGCCGCGCCGTCAGCGTGCTGGCGGCGGTGGCGGCGTTCGCCATTCGCTCCGGCGCCACCGGCGCCCATGGCCGGCTTGTCGCCCGCCAGAGTGACTTTCGCGCCTTCCTTCAGGCGGTCGGCGCCTTCCGTGATGACTTGCTCCCCCGCTTCCAGGCCAGCCCGGATTTCCACCATGTCGGTGGTCGCCTGGCCCCGCGTGACCATGCGCACGGTGACGGTTTTATCCGCTTTCAGCACGTAGACAAAGTCGCCGTTGTTACTGTGGCGCAGGGCCGTCACGGGCACCAGCACGGCGCCCGTGATGTTGCCCAGTTCCAGGCGCACGTTGACGAACTGGCTGGGGAACAGCGCCATCTTGTCATTCGTGTAGCGGGCCTTGGCGCGCACGGTGCCCGTCTGCACGTCGACCTGGTTGTCCAGCGCCGTCAAGCTGCCCTTGTCCAGGGTATGCGTGCGCGTGCGGTCCAGCGCCAGCGCGGCCAGGGCCGCGCCGCCATTCAGGCGCTCCTGGATGGTCTGCACTTTATCCTGCGGCACGGAGAACTCGACGTCGATGGGCGAGAGTTGCGTCACCACCACCACGCCGCCCGTGTCGCTGGTGCTGACCAAATTGCCGATATCGACCACCTTCAGGCCCGCGCGGCCGCTGATCGGCGACACCACCTTGGTGTAGCCGAGGTTCAGCCTGGCCGTGCCTTCGGAAGCGCGGTCCGTCATGACGGTGCCTTCCAGCTGCTTGACCAGGGCGGCCTGCGTGTCGACGTCCTGGCGCGCGATGGAATCCTGGCCCAGCAAGGTCTGATAGCGTTTCAGGGTCAGGCGCGCGTTTTCCAGTTGCGCTTCGTCGCGCTGGCGCTGGCCCGTGGCCTGCATCAGCGCCATCTCGAACTGGGCCGGGTCGATCTGCGCCACCACCTGGCCCGCCTTGACCATGCCGCCTTCCTTGAATTTCAATTCCTTCAAAATGCCCGACACTTGCGGGCGCACCGTCACGGTGGACGCGGCCGTCACTGTGCCCAGCGCGTCGAGCACCACGGGCAGGTCGGATTTCACGGCCGTGGCCACGCCCACGGTGGTCGAAGGGCCGCCACGGCGCCCGCCCGGGCCACCTGGCCCGCCAGGACCGCCTGGGCCACCCATGCCGGGGCCGCCCTGGGCGCTGGTGCCCGAATGGGTCAGGTACCAGGCACCGCCCCCCAGCGCAGCCATCACGGCCAGCGCGATGACCGTACCGACGATTTTTGAACGGCGGCTGCGCCGCGGGGTGTTGGGTGTAGTCTGCGAATCCATCGCTTATCCTTGTCTAGGCCGCTGGCACGGCGATTCTGTGGCGCCGGCCGAGGTGGAACACACTCAGGCCGGACGACCGTTTTTCGGGGTTGTTTCAGTACAAAGCCGGGGGAGTCAAGAGCTGAAAATCAGCTGAAAAAACATCGCTCCCTAGCGTGAAACGACTCTAGCATAGTCATGTAACTGTTTCATTTCTACCTGAAACAATTACACACAGCCAGCCAGGCATGGGAGGATCAGACGGGCCGGCAGGCAGGCCGCCACTGTGGGGGAATGGTGGAAAAATCAGGCTTGCGGGGCGCCGCGCCCCCGCGAGCACGTGGCGCGGGCGACTCGCATGCAGATACAAACTCGCTACAAATCTCCGGCCAGCCGGCTTGACCTGGCGCCGCGCGAGTGCCCAGGCGACGGGAGACAGCGGCAATTCTTTACGTGGATTTACAAGGTCATGGCGAGGATGACGTCCTGGTAGTCGGTGCGGCCCACGCGGAAGGTGCGCCGGCCCAGTTGCGCAAAGCCGCAGCGCGCATAGAACGCCAGCGCATCGTGGTTTTCCGCGTACACGCCCAGCAGCACGCGCCCCGCCCCGCTGGCGCGCGCCTGCTCCACGGCCGCCTGCATCAAACGCTGGCCCACGCGCTGGCCCTGGAAGCGGTGCAGCAGGTATATGCGCTTGATTTCCAGGTCGTTCGGGCGCGGGTCGGCCACCGGCAGGCCGGCGGGACTGAGCACCAGGTAGCCGACGGGCGCGCCGCCCGGCGTGGCCTCGGCCAGCCACAGCCGCATGGCCGGCAGCGCCAGCCAGTCGCGGTACAGCTGCACGTCGTGCTGGCGCTGGCAATGGGCGATGACGTCGGCGCCATCGAGGATGCCGGCGAACGCTTCAAGAAAAGTGGCCTGCCCCACCAGCGCCAGCGCGTGTTCGTCGCCCTTGGCGCAAGGGCGGATGGTGATCGTGTTGCCGGTGTCTGCATTCATATCGCTTGGCATAGTCTGCTCCTCAAGGAAAACAAGCCGGGCGAAGCCGGCTTGAGGTCATATCACTACTGCGATTACTTGCCGCCTAACGGCACCTCGCACAGGCAGTGCGTGAGGGCCATGAACGGTTTATGTTCGCGCGTGATGCCCGACAGCCAGGAGAGGTCCTGCGCCATGCCCAGGGCCGCGTCGGCCGGCAAGCCGGTCGTGGCCAGGCCCAGCTTCACGTGTTCGCCCAGGCCCAGCGAAGCCATGGCCTTGGAGCCGAACATGCCGATCAAACGGTCCACGTTCGACGTTTCCTGCTCCAGGTAGGTCACGCGGTAATCGGTGCCCAGCTTGGCGCGCTTGGCCGCCGAGGCCAGCGCATCGCCATAGCTGCCGATGCGGTCGACCAGGTTGCGCTCTTTCGCCTGCAAGCCCGTCCAGACGCGTCCCTGCGCCACCTCATTGATTTTCTCGGGCGTCGTCTTGCGCGCCTTGGCGGCCAGGTTCAGGAAGTCGCCATACACGTGGTTGATCGAGCCCTGGATCACTTGCGCAAAGCGGGGATCGAGCGGACGCAATGGGTTGCCCGCGTCGGCCAGCCACGTGGTCGGCGAGCCGGCCGTGTGGATGCCCAGCTTTTCCACCACCTTGTCGGCCGTCGGCAGAATCGCGAACACGCCGATGGAACCGGTGATGGTGGCCGCGTCGGCGATCACTTCATCGGCCGAGGTGCTGATCCAGTAGCCGCCCGAAGCGGCTACGTTGCCCATCGAGACGACCACCGGTTTGCCGGCGGCGCGCGTCAGTTCCAGTTCGCGGCGTATCAGTTCCGAGCCGAAGGCGCTGCCGCCCGGCGAATCGACGCGCAGCACGACGGCCTTGATCGATTTGTCTTCGCGTGCCTGGCGGATCAGGCGCGAGGTGGACAGGCCGCCGATGGCGCCCGGTGGCGCGATGCCGTCGCCGATTTCGCCCGAAGCGATGACCACGCCGACGGCGTCGCCGACGTGCACGGGGCGCAGGCGCGCCAGGTAATCGGTGTAGTTCACCTGGCGGAAGTTTGTGCCTTCCGTGTTCTTCGCGCCGCGCGCCATCATGAACTGGCGCAGTTCATCGCGCGTTTTCAGACCGTCGACCAGCTTGGCGTCCAGCGACAGCTTGGCAATGTCGCCACCGGCGGCCGTCATCAGCGCGGGCAGCGCATCGATCGATTGCATGATGGCGCCGGCCGGCAGCTTGCGCGCCTTTTCCACGTCCGTCGTGTAGGTGGTCCACAAGCCGTTGTTCAGGTAACGGTCCGCTTCGGCCGCCGCTTCGGACGGGCCGTTGGCGATGAAAGGCTCGGCCGCGCTTTTATACGTGCCCACTTTCAACAGGTTCACCGTCACGCCCACTTTGTCGAGCGCGTCGCGGTAGTAATTGCGGTAGCGGCCAAAGCCTTCCAGCATGACGCCGCCCATCGGGTGCAGGAATACCTCGTCGGCCTTGGCAGCCACCAGGTACTGGCGCTGGTTGTAGCTCGAACCCCAGGCCGTGACTTTCTTGCCCGTGGCGCGGAAGCGTTCCACGCCGGCCGCCACTTCGCGCAGCGAAGCGAGGCCGCCGCCCTGCAATTCGTCGAGCAGGATCACCATCGAGCCGATGTCCTTGTCCTTGGATGCCGTGTCGAGCACCGCCAGCACGTCGCGCAGCTGCACCGTCTTCTTGACTTCGCCGCTGACATTGGCCAGCACGGCCTCGCGCACGCCGCCCGGGGTTTCCTCGACCAGCGGGCCTTGCAAGTCCAGCACCAGGGTGGTCTTTTCCGCCAGGGGCTTGGCGCCGCCGCCGAAGATGGCGATCAGGATGGCGATGACGATCAGCAGGAAGATCAAATTGATGACCGCGCGGCGGGTGGCGTCGAGCGCGCGCCAGAATGCGCCGAAACCGCGGCGCAGCGGCGGGAAGGGGTTGAGTGACATTGATGCTCCGTGAGGTTGTGTACCTAAAGGAAATCAATATAACTGAAAACGGGCTGAATCGTCTTATTTTGACAAGTGTGGCGCGCCTTTGATGGCCTGCCCTGGCGGCGTCGAGATGAGGAACAGGCCGCCCAGCACCAGGGCGCCATTCAGGATCAGCAATTCCAGGCCGATGCGGTAATGCTCGAACAGCAACGCCTGCTCCTGCTCGATCAGCGCGCACAGCAGCGGCCCCGCCACGGCCACCAGCGGCACCCAGCGGTCGCGCACGCCGCGCCGGCTCAGCAAGCCGAAGGCGAACAGGCCCAGCAGCGGACCATAGGTATAGCTGGCCAGCTTGAGGATCACGCCTATCATGCTGGGATCGTCAAGCCATTTGAAGGCCATGATGAGGACCAGGAACAGCGCCGCAAAACCCAGGTGGACACGGCGGCGCCAGCGCATCTGCGCGGCCGGATTCAGGCCCGCCCGCCTCTGCACGCCCAGGATATCGATGCAGAAGGTGGATGTGAGCGCCGTCAGCGCCCCGTCCACGCTGGGAAACAGGGCGGAAATGAGGGCAATGAAGAAAATCAGCTGCACGACGGCCGGGAAATGCCCGAGCACGACGGCGGGGAACAGTTTGTCGCCCGTGGCCGTCACGCCGGCCAGCGGCGCATACAGGTGCAGCAAGCCGCCGAGGAACAGGAACAGCAGCAGGACGCCCGTCAGCACCACGGTCAGGCTGAGCATATTCTTTTGCGAGTCGCGCAAGGTGCGCACGGAGATATTCTTTTGCATCATCTCCTGGTCCATGCCCGTCATGGCGATGGTAATGAACATGCCAGCCACGATGTGTTTCCAGACATAGGCGGGGCTGTCCGGATCGACGGTGAAGATGCGCGTGAGGCCCTGCGCGCGCATGTGTTCGAGGCTGTCGGCCAGGGACAGGTCCATCTCGCGCAGCAAAAATGCGCTGCAGATGACGAGACCGGCCAGCATGCACGCCGTTTGCAGGGTATCGGTCCAGACGATGGTCTTGACGCCGCCCTCATACGTGTAGAGCAGGATCAGCAGCAGCACGGCGCACGACGTCAGCCAGAACGGCACGCCCAGGCTATCGAGGATGGTCGCTTGCAGGATATTGACCACCAGATACAGCCGCGCCGTGGCGCCCAGCAGCCGCGACACGATGAAAAACACCGCCCCGCTCTGGTAGGAGCGCCGTCCCAAACGCAGTTCCAGGTAGCGGTAAATGGAGGTCAGCTGCGGCCGGTAGTACAGCGGCAGCAAGATGAAGGTGATGGCCAGGTAACCGAGCACGTAGCCGATCATCAGCTGGATGTAGCCAAAACCGTTGCTGCCCACGGCGCCGGGCACGCTGATGAAGGTCACGCCCGTGAGTGTCGTGCCCACCATGCCGAAGGCCACCAGCATCCAGTTGCTGTCCTTGTTGCCGATGAAAAAACTGTCGTTGGTGGCATGGCGCGACGTGCGCCACGCAACGCCCAGCAGGATCAGGAAATACGCGAGGACGACGGCAAACAGGATGAGGGGAGACATGGGCGATACGTTGGCGGCAAAGAGGAACAGGGGCAGCAATATACAACAAAGCGTACAGCAATGCCCCCGGTCAATCAGGCATCAGCAGCCGCTGCGTTTCACGCGCTCCACTTCCAGGCCGAACCACGGACGCAAACGCGTGCCGATGACGTTGCCCAGGAAAGCGCAGACCAGCCACAGCCAGCCGTGCAGGCTGCCAGAGACGATGCCGCTGAAATATGCGCCGATGTTGCAGCCGTAGGCCAGGCGCGCGCCGTAGCCGAGCAGCAAGCCGCCGACGATGGCGGCGATCACCGAACGGCGCGGGATGCGCCACACGGGCGCGTAGCGGCCGGCCAGCGCGGCTGCCAGCATGGCGCCCAGCACGATGCCGATGTCCATCACGGACGTCTTGTCTTGCGTTAGCGGCGCGGCCAGCGCAGCCGCATTGGCCTTGGTCGACCAGTAAGCCCAGCTGGCCGTGTCGATGCCGACCACGGACGCGGCCTTCGCGCCCCACAGGGCAAACGCGGACGTCACGCCCCACGGCCGGCCCGACAGCGCCAGGGTGGCGAAGTTCAGCACGACGAGGGCAACGGCGCCCGCCACCAGCGGCCAAGGACCGTGCAGCCAGGGCGATGCCTGCGCGGGCCGCAATGGCGTGGCGACGAGCTTGCCATGGCGGCGCTTTTCAACGAAGACCGTGATGCCGGCGATCAGCGCGAAGACGATCCAGTTCAGCGCCAGCGCCGGTACCAGGCCCAGGGTCGTCACGAGGGAAATGGGCTGGAGCTGTGGCAGCGACGTCCAGAATGGCATGTGCGCCGTGCCGATCACGGAGCCGACGATGAAGGCGGCCAGGGTGATGAGCATGCGCGTACTGCCCCCGCCCACCGTGTACAGGGTGCCGGACGCGCAACCGCCGCCCAGCTGCATGCCGATACCGAAGATGAAGGCGCCAAAGATGACCGAGGTGCCGGCCGGAGAAACGAGGCCCGCGACGGGCGTGCCGAACAGCGTGCCGGCCGACAGCGCGGGGAAGAACAGCGCCACGCCAACGGCCAGCATCAGCATTTGCGCGCGCAAGCCGTCGCCGCGGCCATCGGCGATGAAGACGCGCCAGGCGGACGTAAAACCGAAGGCCGCGTGATACAGGGTGATGCCGAGCAAGGCGCCCACCACGTACAGCGCGGACAGCGTGGCGCCGACGGTTTGCGCCAAATACCAGGCGCCGAGCACGATGAGCACAAGCGCGACGCCCAGCGGTTTTGGATTGATGGCGGCGCGCAGGCGCAGCGGTGACGTTGCTGTATCGGACATGGAGAGTATGGGCAAGAGGAAAGTAAACGTCATTCTCGCCCGTTTTGGTGTTTTCTGCCAGAAACTTACTGGCAGATCAGGCGAGCCTAGTGCCCCACCGCATGGATCGACTTTGCACCGCCGGCACGCACGGGGATGGGATTCAAGCGATCCATCCGGCCGCTCAAGGCTGTCAAGCCGAATGCACCGAGCACGACGAGCGCACCGATCCAGCCCGTGTGCACGAGGCCCAGGTGTTCGACGATCAGGCCGCCGCCCCAGGCGCCGCCGGCGATGCCAAGATTAAAAGCGGCGATGTTCAGGCCCGACGCCACATCGACGGCGCGGGGCGTGAAGTGCTCCGCTTGCTGCACGACATACACTTGCAAACCGGCCACGTTACCGAAGGCCACGGCGCCCCACAGCAGCACGGTGATGACGACGAGCACGGGATGCGGCGCCGTGAAGGTCAACAGCAGCAAAACAAACGCCAGCAGCAAAAAGATCCGTTTCAGGGCGCGCACTGGGCCGCGCTTGTCGGCCAGCTTGCCGCCCCAGATATTGCCGAACGCCACCGACACGCCATACACGAGCATCACCACGCCCACGGCGCCGGCGCTAAAGCCCGACACTTGCTGCAGGATCGGCGCCAGATAGGTAAAGGCGATGAAGGAGCCGCCATAGCCGACGGCCGTCATGGCGTACACCAGCAGCAGGCGCGGCTGGGCCAGCACCTGCACTTGCTGCAGCAGGGACGCCGGTTTGCTGTGGGCGATGGTTGATGGCACGTACAGCAGGCTGCCGATGAACGCCACCAGGCCGAGGGCCGAGACGGCAAGGAAGGTTTCGCGCCAGCCGAAATGCTGGCCGATGAAGGTGCCCAGCGGCACGCCCGTCACCAGGGCCACGGTCAAGCCCGTAAACATGATGGCAATCGCGCTGGCCGCCTTGTCTTTCGGCACCAATGACGTGGCGATGGTCGAGCCGATCGAGAAGAACACGCCATGCGCCAGCCCCGTCAGGATGCGGGCGACGACGAGGGTTTCGTAGCCCGGTGATTTCCACGCCAGCAAGTTACCCAGGGTGAACAAGACCATCAGCGACAACAGCAAAGTCTTGCGCGGGATCTTGCCCGTCAGGGCAGTCAGCACGGGTGCGCCGACGGCAACGCCCAGCGCATACAGGCTGACCAGCAAGCCGGCCGACGGCAGGTTCACGCCCAGGTCGGCGGCGATGATGGGCAACAGCCCCACGATGACAAACTCGGTGGTTCCGATGGCAAATGCGCTGAGGGTCAGCGCGAGCAAGGCAATGGGCATGAAAAACTCCGATAAAAGATGTTGGCATGCAGTATCGGGGTTTTCTTTGTGTCGAAAAATACTTCGCTTGGCAGAAGATAATTGCGCTCAAATCAACAATTTATAAGATATCGATCCAGTAGCAGCCGCTGACTACCTGCCGAGCGGTATGCGAACGATAACGACTGGACATGAGCAAAAGGAATTGAACAACCGGAAATATTACAAAGGCATATTGATTACAAAGGCATATTGCCCGGACCTTAACGCAGCTGCGGCCTTTCTATCCTTTGTGCCCTGCTGCGTGTTTCCCGTTCAATTTCGCTGCGCCGCTGACGCTCTGCTTCGGCGGCAGGAGACTGGAATATCTGCATCTGCGTGGCATTTTCTTGCCGTTCTACTTGCTGGAGTTTAGCTGTCGCCGCCTCGGCCGACATTTTCAAGGTCGCCACCTCCAGGCTGGCCGCATCCTGCCGCAACGAAGCTACTTTTTCCATGTTGCGCACCAGTTGCAGCGACGACTCGCGGTAAGCAACCGTGTCGAGCCACACCGGAATGGCCGGCATCGACGGCGCCTGGTCCTCTTGGGCGGCAGGCAGCGGCGTATCGGGATGCCCAGCGTGCGGAAGCGCATGCGACCAATCCATGGCATCTGAACGTATCAGCAACTCCGCGCGGCCTTGTGCCAGCAGTTTGTCGCGCAGTTCCTTTTCTGCCTGCAGATAAAAGGCATCGATGCCGGCGCTCTGCGCCAGCGCCGCGGAAGCAATGCTCCTCAGATTGGCGGCGGCCAGCAGGTCTGCAGTCAGCAGCCATTGCTCGGCGCTGGGCAAGCGCTTGATGGGCTCGCCAAGAGCGGCGTGCGCGACAGCCGCCAGTTGCGCATTGAGCTGGTCGGGATCATGCTGTAATGCCGCGATTTTTTCAGCATTGGCAGGATCGCCCAGGTACTGGGCCAGGCCGGTCGTCACCTTGATGGCATTGCGCTGGTGGCCCGTACGCAGACGGGACAAGTCAGGCACCAGCACGCGTACCGTTTGCTCCGAGGGTAAATCGCTTTTTAAGGTGAATTCGTAGGCGTTTTCATCGGCATCGACGCGCAGCGTAACGGTCAGCAACTCAGTGGAGTTGCCATTGATCAGCTGCGGACTTGCGCCAGGCGAAACCAGCAAGGAACGGCTGGACTTTTTCCCGATCCAGTACTTCATGTGGGCACGCCCCGTATTCATCAGGCGGACGTTTTCCTCGGGCGCGCCCAAGGTGAAAATATAACTATTCTCGTCACGTTGAAAATCGGGCAGCTCCAGCTGGGCACTCATCTGCAGCGGCAGCACATGCTCGGTCAACTGCCCGGACAGAAACATGTAGGCAGGATGCGTAGCCCGATCGGGCTTGACGAGCGAAATGTGATCCGCATTATCGATCGCCACCGGACGCCCGTCGCACACGCGCGTCGCGCTTCCCCACTGCACGATGCGCACGCCCCCCACATCAGCCGTTTCATAGGCGCAGCTGACGCGCGGCTTGGCCGCAAGGCTGGCCCAATCGTCGCTAAGCTGCTTGAGCATGTCATTGCTGTCGACTGGCCGCAAGTTCGACAGCGCAGGATTGCTCGCCACCAGCCCTGCCAGTTGCGCCACCTGTGCTCCCTCCATCGGCGCACTGAACAAAACGATCAGCGGCACTTTTTCAGCCAGTGCGGGGGCCTTGTCCAGATTATTGGCCAGATAGCGCATGATGACGAGCCCGCCCATGCTGTGCCCGACAAACACAATGGCCGGGTAGTCAAGCACACCGGACGGCTGCAGATAGCTTTGCAGCTTGTTGGCTGCCTCGCGGATATCAAGCGAGCCGCCAGTCATGATGTTGGAGCTGAAACCGAAGGCATAAGTATCGACTTGCGGTCCCAGCGTGGCATCATTCTTGAGCAGGCGAAAGAAACTCTCGCCATGCGCGTCCGTCCACGTACCTCGCGTGCTGCCAAAGATGCCATGCACGAACACGACCGCGATTTTATGCCTGGTATCGGACCGCTCTACCCAGCCTGGATCCTCGCCATTCACAGGGGCCGAACGGTGGCACGCAGCCAACACCAGGCAAGCAGCAATGAGTGTCAGCCACCAATGCTGGCGGCGCAGTGCGACAGCTGTTCGCATTCTTGCCCCCTTTCCATGCCATGACCACGGATGCCCACCTGCTGCCCGTGCATGTAAGCGTCACGGCGCACTGACGACACAGTATGTGGCGCAACGGCGCTTGCGCGTAGTGAAATGCATGATAGTTTGATTTCGCGAAAGCCGGCCCCAATACGATGGAACCAAATCACGCGCGTGGTGTACAAACTGACGGGTGTCGGCCGTCCCGGCCCGTCTGCTACACTGCGCCGCAAGCAAGGGAGGGCAGTAATATGAATTCAGAAAAACTGGCGCTGCTGGTCACGCGCGAAATGCCATACGGGAAATATCAGGGACGGCTGCTGGCCGACTTGCCGGGACACTACCTGGGCTGGTTCGCGCGCGAAGGCTTTCCCTCGGGCGAACTGGGCAGTTTAATCGCGCTGATGTACGAGCTCGACCACAACGATTTAAGAAGCTTGCTCGACCCGCTGCGCACGCGCAAGTCGCCGTGGCGGCCGGGCGAGTAAAGAGAGTAATACGGCAGGTCTTAAAACTCGCGCACCTTCTTTGCCAGCATGGCGCTGAACTCGCCATTTTCCACGAGCTTTTGCAGCTCGCTGGCGCCGCCGATGAGCACGCCGTTGACGAAGACCATGGGAAACGTCGGCCAGCCCGTCCACATCTTGAGGGCATTTCGGCGGTGCCACTGGTTCAAATAGCTGCCGTATTGCAGGTACTGGTAGGGCGTGCCCAGCACGTCGAGGATCTTGCGCGCCTTGCGCGGAAACGGATTGAGCGCCATGCCGACCACCACTACTTGGTGCGCGGCGATGGCCGCCTGCACCTCGCGCACGATGTCCTTGTGCTTGCTGCCGATCAAGGGGAGGGCGGCGGAATGGATCTGGGCTTGGTCAAGGATGGCGCGGGTCATGAAAGTCCTGGGATGAGTGCACGTGGCGTGCGGATCCACGCATTGTGCCACGCACGCAGCCTGGCGTGGGCTACACTGCGCCTCTCCTCCCCCTTCGCGTCAAAGATATGCAAGCAATCCATCCCATGCCTGAATGGCGTCGCACCCGCCGCCTGCTCGGCGCTTTTCTGCTGGCCGCCAGCTGCGCCAGCGCCCACGCCGCCGATCCCGGACTTGAAAGCGGCCTGCTCCACGCGCTGCACCTGAAAAAGGGCACGACGGACAGAGTCGGCACCTCGAGCAAGGCCATCGCCGCCTACATGCGCGAAGGCTATATCGGCAAGCGCCCCGACCAGCGCTTCGACTACACCGATTACTACCTGCTGAAGAAACCGGCCAGCTTCATGGGGCATGAACTGGTGCTCATCGAAGAGGAATACATCACGCAATACATAGGCTGCTGCGTCAGCCCCGGCGCTGGCGTGACGGTGAAAGTACACGGCAACACGCAAAACCTGCAAGCGTTCGCCAGCGCCCAGCGCTGCACCCTGACCGACCCCGTCGATGTGCAACATGCACTGAGCGAGGTAGCCATCAAGGCCAAGCTGCCGCAAGGCCATTACGCCTCATTGAGCTGCCGCGAACGCGACGCACAGCCCTAGCGGCTCGATGGCGGGTGCCGTATGCCGGCCTGAACGATCGTTGCCGTCGAATACGGGGATGCGATATGCCAGCCCAGGCTCGCATACAATTTCGCCCCATCGTCCGTTGCCACCAGCACCCGGCGCGCGCTGGCCGATCGTTGCCTGGCCGCCAGCGCGGCCATCAGCGCCCGCCCCAAACCCCGGCGCCGGTGGCCGGCCTCGGTGACGATGCGGTCAAAGACAAAGACACCGGCATATTCGACGGCATGGCCGCTGGCGGCAACACCGCCATCTTCGGCCAGAATACGCGCCGTCGTGATTACCTGTGACGTTGCCACGTCCAGGCGGTAGCCGGCAGGCAGATCCGGCGCCTGCAGACTGCCTTCATGGGTCATGAAATAGCCGCCGGGGCAAAGTTGCCACTGCGGCGGTAACAGCCCCAGCAATTGCTTCCCGTCGCCACACATCTTGATGAAGATATGCGGACCGTGGATCGACGCTGCCAGCGCGCTGATGCCTGGAACAGGTCCCGCAAAAACGTGGCGCCGGATTTCGCCCGGCAAGCCCGTATCGACGCGCCACCCGCCGTGATCGGGCACAGGCAGCGCCAGGCCGCGCGCCATCGAACGTGCCGCCAGCCAGGCGGCAAGCAGGCCGGGATCGGCCAGATTCGACATTCCTTGTTCTTCCAATCTGCCTGCTCCCACATTCGTCCCTGTCCTGCTTATGCCTGGGTACAGGCGGCTACACACTGGAACACATTCAAAACAGCTCGTCGAGCAGCAAGTGAAATTGCAGCTTGCCCTGATCGACATCAATGATCCCATATTGTTCAACAAACCTTTGCGGTAGCGAAGCGTCCAACTCAGCAAGACCATGGCAGACGATGGCCAGATCCTGGTAGCGATCGGCAATACCGGCCCGCCCCACGTCGAGGCAGCCGACGACGGCGCCTTCATGCAGAAGGATATTGTCCAGCGAAAAATCGCCATGCGTGACGACGACGTCGGGCGCGACCGGCAAACGACCTTGCAGCGCCGTCCACACCTGCTCGGCCGTCCAGCCTTCGCGCCCGGCATCGAAATCGTCGGCGTCGACCAGGCCCGCATCGATACGCTGGCGCGCCTGGGCCAGCCGAACGACATGGCCGGCGTCGAACGGGCAGTCTTCCACTGGCAGCGCGTGCAGGCGGCGCAGGAAGCCCGCCAGTGCGTCGGCCACGGTCGGTCCCAGCGCGGAGTTTGCTTCCAGCACCTCGGAGACCGTCTTGCCCGGCAGGGCCACCGTCAGCAGCCAGGCCTGGTCCGGGCCTGCCAGCTTGGCGAATTGCGTCACGGCCGGCACGGAGATGTACTGCGCCAGCCACTGCAAGCGCGCCAGCTCATCGGCAAGGCCGACAGCGGCGGCTCCCCTGCCGTGCTTCAGGAACAGGTCCGGCGCACCGTCCGTTCCCTGCAGGCGATAGACGGCGGCGTCCGACTCGCCGACGCTGTCGCGCGCCCATCGATAATCAGCCACGGCGGCTGCCATGCTGGCCGGCATGTCCGCCAGCATGGCGGCTTGCTTCTTTCTGGAAATCGTCATCGGCCTGGCCCTTCACTCCCGAGCGGCACGTGCAAGCCCATCTTCAGGCAAGTCAGTGCCACCGACGTACGGTAGCGCCGGATATTGTCGTCGCCGCCGAACAGGCGCTCCGTCAGCGCCTCGTATTCGGCCATGCTGCTGGCGGTAATGATCAGCAGGTAATCGGCCTCGCCCGTAATCCCGTAGCATTGCTGGATGGCAGGCTCGGCCATGATGCGCGCGCGCATGCCGGCCGTGCGCTGCGGGTGCTCGTCGTGCAAATGCACTTCCACCGTCAGGATCAGGGGGCGGCCCACGCGGCTCGCGTCGAGCACGGCCACTTCGTTGCGGATCACGCCGCTCTCGCGCAGGCGGCGGATGCGCCGCTGCACGGCCGGTGCCGACAAATGCACGGCCTGGGCGATTTCGCGCTGCGAGGTCGTGTTATCGCGCTGCAAGATGTCGAGGATCGCCAGGTCGAATGTATCGAGGGTGAGGGATGGCGTGAGCGAAAGTTGCGTCATGAAGGTCAAAATGCAGTGCAAAACTCGGAGCAGACACAATAAACTTTCGCTATTCCGATATCAAGCCTTTTATCACCATGCCATTACGCCGCTATGCCTCGTTGATTCCCCTGCTGGCCATCCTCGGCTCCGTCACCTGCCTGGGACTGGGCACGTCATGGGCCAAGCACAGCCTGTTTCCGCTCGTGGGCGCGCAGGGCACGACGGCCGTGCGCGTAGGCTTTTCCGCGCTGCTGCTGTTGCTATTCTGGCGCCCGTGGCGCTGGCAGCTGAGCCGTGCCGACCTGCGCACGGTGGCCCTGTACGGCGCGGCGCTGGGCTTGACCAACCTGTGTTTCTACATGGCCTTGCGCACGATCCCGTTCGGCATCGCCGTGGCGATCGAGTTTTCCGGCCCGCTGGCCGTGGCCCTGCTGGCCTCGCGACGCCCGCTCGACTTCGTCTGGGTGGCCCTGGCCGTGGCGGGACTGGCGCTGCTGCTGCCGCTCGGCCACGACGTCAGCAACCTCGATCCCACGGGCGTGCTGTTCGCCCTGGGCGCTGCCGTCTGCTGGGCCTCGTATATCGTCTTCGGCAAGCGCGCCAGCCACCTGCATGCGGGCCATTCCGTCTCGCTGGGCCTGGCCATGGCCGCGCTGGTGGTCGTGCCCGTGGGCGTGATGCACAGCGGCGCCACCCTGCTCTCGCCTGTCGTCTTGGCCGTGGGCTTGGGCGTGGCCCTCATTTCCAGCGCGATACCGATCTCGCTGGAAATGGTGGCCCTGAAGCGGCTGACGCCGCAAGCGTTCGGCATCATGAGCAGCATGGAACCGGCCGTGGCCGCCATGCTCGCCTACATCCTGCTCGACGAGCGCCTGGGTGCCGGACAATGGCTGGCGATTGCCATGATCATGGCCGCATCGATGGGCAGCTCGTACATGGCGCAGCGCCATAGACGCGCCGCGCCGGCTGGTGCTCAGGCCCGAATATAAGTCGCGAAGCTGGTATAGATCATGACGATGCCTCGTGCAGCCTGGCCGTGCGCCAGGCCAGCAGCGCGGCCAGCACGAGCAGCGCGGCGCTGGCCATGAAGGTGGCGCGAAAGCCGTGGCCATCGAGCAGGATGCCGCCGACGGTCGAACCGAAGGCGATGCACAGCTGGACGACGGCCACCATCAGACCGCCACCCGCTTCGGCGTCGGCGGGCAAGGTCTGCGCCAGCCACGACCACCAGCCCGTGGGCGCGGCCGTCGCCAGCAAGCCCCATAGCCCCAGCAGCACGAAGACGGGCGCCAGCTCGGCGCCGAACGCCAGCAAGGCCAGCGCGATGGCCGCCATCAGCAAGGGGATGGCGACCAGCGTGCGGTACAGGCCACGTTGCAGCACGACGCCAATTAGCACCGTGCCGACAAAGCCGGCCACGCCGATCGCCAGCAGCAGCATCGACAAGGTGGGCACGCCGACGCGCGTGACGTTTTCCAGGAACGGACGCACATAGGTAAACAGCACGAACTGCCCCATGAAAAACGCGCCGACGGCCAGCATGCCGAGGGCCACCTGGCGGCGTTCGAGCAGGCGCAAGATTTGGCCGGAACGGGCCGAACGCGGCGCCGCCGGCATCGATGGCAGGCTGCACCACTGCCAGGCCAGCGCCAGCAGCGCTACCGGCGCCAGGCACAGGAAGGCGCCGCGCCAGCCGATGCTGGCGCCCAGATAGCTGCCCAGCGGAGCGGCCACCACGGTCGCCAGCGCATTGCCGCCGTTGAAGATGGCCAGCGCCCTGGGCACGCTGTGGCTGGGCACGAGGCGCATCGCCACGGCGACCGACATCGACCAGAATCCCCCCACCACGACGCCAATCAGCGCGCGCCCCGCCATGTACATCGCGTAGCTGGTGGCCAGTCCCACCACCAGCGCCGACACGCACATCAGGCCCGTCAACAGCAGCAGCAAGGTCTTGCGGTTCATCGATGCCGCCAGGGTAGCGATGGACAGGCTGGCCAGCACGGCGAAGGCGCCCGAGATGGCGATGCCATAGCCGGCCAGGCCTTCGCTGACGCGCAAGTCCGCCGCCATGGGCGTGAGCAGGCTGACGGGCATGAATTCGGAGGCGATCAGGGTGAACACGCACAGGGTCATGGCAAAGATGCCGTCCCAGAACGCGGGCGCTGCCGCCTCGCTGCGGACCGCGCTCATGCCGCCAGGGCGCGCTGGAAGAATGACGCCAGCTTGTCCCACGGGATCAGGGTCACGCGGTCATACAGGTCGACGTGGCCGGCGCCGGCAACGTAATGGAGTTCCTTCGGCTCGGCGGCGCGCCGGTAGGCATCCTCGCTGAACTCTTTCGAGTGCGCCTGGTCGCCCGTGATGAAGAGCAGCGGACGGGGCGAGATCGTCTCAATATCGATGAAGGGATAGAAATTCATGAACTTGACGTTGCTGCTCAAGGTGGGACGGGTGGCGCGCTCGGGCAACTGGCCGGCCGGGATGTAGGCGCCGCGCGGCGTGCGGTAAAAGTCGTGGAATTCGCGTTCGATGGGGCCCGCGTTGGCGCTCAGCTCGGGCAAGGTGCCGCTCGTGTACGCGGTGGCGCCGCCGGCAAATTCCACCTGGCGCTGGCGCGCGGCCGCGGCGATATAAGCCTGGCGCTGCGCCAGCGTTTGCGACTGGCGCAAGCCATGGCGGCTGGCGCTGCCCATGTCGTACATGCTCACCGTGGCGACGGCCTTGATGCGCGGGTCGATCTTGGCCGCACTGATGACAAAGCTGCCGCTGCCGCAAATGCCGATGGCGGCGATGCGTTCGCTGTCGACAACCGCTTGTGCGCCGAGAAAATCGACGGCCGCGCTGAAATCCTCGGCGTAGATATCGGGCGAGACGGCGTTGCGCGGCCGCCCTTCGCTCTCGCCCCAGAACGACAGGTCCAGCGACAGGGTGACGAAGCCCTGCTCGGCCATTTTGGTCGCATACAGGTTCGCGCTTTGCTCCTTGACGGCGCCCATAGGGTGGCCAACGATGATGGCGGCGTGCCGGCGAGCGGGGTCCAGCTGCGTCGGCAGGAACAGATTGCCGGCAACCGTCATCTGGTACTGGTTCCGGAAGCGTACCGGCTGCACCGTCACCTTGCTGCTCTTGTAGAAATTGTCGGCGCCATCGGGCATGGCCGGCAAGGCCGGCGCGGCGGCGGCGAAAATGGGTGCGCCCAGGACGGACAGGACGCCCAGTGCCGCCATACCCGTGCCCGCGACCTTGACGAATTCGCGGCGGCCAGCTGTCGTTTTCATGCGTGTTGTCTTCATGCCCATGCTCCTTTAAAAGTCAGGGCACCATCTTGACGCAGCCAAGCTCTTTTGATTAGCGGGTACAATCTTGATGTAGTTATGAGAAAAATTCAGCAATGAGCCAAACCAAAGTCAACGATCTGCAAGCCTTCCTCGCCGTGGCGCGGGAACGCAGCTTTACCAAGGCCGCCGCCAGGCTGGGCATCACCGCGTCCGCGCTCAGCCATACCATCCGCACTTTGGAAGAACGGCTGGGCGTGCGCCTGCTGGCGCGCACCACGCGCAACGTGGCGCCCACCGACGCGGGCGAAAAGCTCATGCTGGCCATCGCGCCCCTGTTCGAGCAGATCGCCGCCGAGGTCGAGGCGCTGGGCGCGCTGCGCGACAAGCCCAGGGGCACCATCCGCATCACCTGCACGGACGACCATATCGAACTGCTGCTGCGCCCCATGCTTGCCGGCTTCCTGCGCGACTATCCCGACATCAGCCTGGAACTGGTGGTCGACTACGGCTTTACCAACGTCGTCGAGCAGCGCTTCGACGCCGGCATCCGCCTGGGCGAAGCGATCAGCAAGGACATGATCGCCGTGCGCATCGGCCCCGACTGGCGCCTGGCCGTGGTGGGCTCGCCCGCGTATTTCGCGCGCCATGGGGCGCCCGCGACGCCGCATGCGCTGACCGAATACGCTTGCGTGAATATCCGCCACCGGCCCGCTGGCGCCATTTACGCCTGGGAATTCGAAAAGGATGGCCAAGCCTTTGCCGTCAAGGCCGAGGGCCAGCTGGTGTTCAACAGCATCATGCACGTGCTCAATGCGGCGCTCGACGGCATCGGCCTGGCGTATGTGCCCGAGCCGCTACTGGCGCCCTACCTGGCCGATGGGCGCCTGGTCGAAATCCTCGCCGACTGGTGCCCCACCTTCCAGGGCTACCATCTGTACTACCCAAACCGGCGCCAGGCCACGCCCGCGTTTTCAGCCTTCGTGGAGGCGCTGCGCTACCGTGCCTGATTTCCCCACGTTCCTGCGCACCAGCCAGGCCAGCGGCAGCAAGGCGAGCAATGCCGCCGCCACGCCGGCCCACGGCGACGACGCCATCATGTAGCGCGACACCATCAGCGCACCGAGCATGGAACCGAAGGAAATGCCGAGGTTAAACGCGGAAATATTCAGGCCCGAGGCGAAATCGACGGCGTGCGGCGTGTAGCGCTCGGCCGTGGCCAGCATGCCGGCCTGCAGGGCGGGCGACAGGCCGAAGGCGAACACGCCCCAGACGAACAGCATCACCGTCATCATCCACTGCGAGCTGATGCTGAGTGCCACGCCCGCTTGCGTGACGGCCAGCAACAGCAGCATCACACGCAAGGCCTTTTGCCAGCCCAGGTGGCTGGTCAGGTAGCCGCCCGCCAGGTTGCCGGCAAAAGTGGCGATGCCGAACACGATCAGCAAGGCGCTGGCCATGGTGGCGGAAAATCCCGTCACGTCCGTCAGGATGGGCGTGATAAACGTGAAGGCGGCAAAGCTGCTACCGAAACCGAACGTCGTCACGGCCATCATGGTGATAATGGGACCGCTGCCCAGGGCCGCCAGCTGCGTCATGGCCTTGCCGCCCTTGCCTTGCGCTAAACCGGCCGGCAGCCAGCGCGCCATGGCGGCCAGGCCCAGCGCGGCCAGGACCACCACGGCAAAGAAGGGCAAGCGCCAGCCCATCAGGTTGCCGAGGAAGCTGCCGAACGGTACGCCGATCACCATGGCCAAGGTCAATCCCGCAAACATCACGGAAATCGCCCTTCCCGCCTGCTGCTTGCTGACCAGGCTGGCGGCCACGGTGGCGCCGATGGCAAAGTAGGTGCCGTGCGCCACGGCCGTGATGACCCGGCCCAGCAGCAACAGTTCAAACGTGTGCGAAAAGGCGGCCAGCAAGTTACCGGCCAGGAACACGCTCATCAGCCCCAGGAGGGCCGCCTTGCGCGGCAGGCGCGACATCAGCAGCACCAGCAGCGGCGTGCCGATGGCCAGCGCCAGCGCATACAGGCTGACCAGCGAGCCGGCCGATTCGATGGATATCTGTAAATCTTTCGCAATGGCGGGCAGGATGCCGACGACGATGAATTCGGTGACGCCGATGGCAAAGGCGCCGACGGCCAGCGCCAGCACGCCGCGCGGCATCTTGCTGGCTTGAGGTGAAACAGGGCTTGCGGTGGTCATGGCATTCTCCGGCTGAGTTCAAGCCAGTCAGTGTATCGACGCAAACGCTTTTGATATAGACTCCGATAATGGAAACACCTGTGAAATGGATTCAATAATGGCCAGGCAAGACATCAACCGCGCGTTCGAGATGGCCGTGTTCGTCGCCGTGGTGGAAACGGGGGCGTTCTCCGCCGCCGCGCGCCGCTTGGCCTTGACGCCGTCGGCCGTCAGCAAGCTCGTCAATCGCCTGGAAGCGCGGCTCGGCGCGCGTTTGCTCCAGCGCAGCACGCGCCAGCTGCACACGACGCCCGAGGGCGACGCCTTCTTCGTGCAGTGCAAGCGCATCCTCGACGATATCGACGGCGCCGAGCGCGAAGCATCGCAGGGCGCGGCGCCGCGCGGGCGCTTGCGCATCAACTGTTTCGTGCCATTCGGCGTGCGCCATCTGCTGCCCATCCTGCCCGAGTTCGCGCAGCGCTATCCCGACATCGTGCTCGACGTCGTCGTCAGCGACGCCATCGTCGACTTGCTGGAAGACCGCACCGACATCGCCATCCGCACGGGCAAGCTGAAGGAATCGAACCTGGTGGCGCGCAAGCTGGGCGAAGATGTGATGGTCGTCGTGGCCTCGCCCGCCTACGCGGCGCGGCACGGCCTGCCGCACACGCCGCAGGATTTATCCATGCACAATCTGCTGGCCTTCAACTTCCGCTGCCAGAACGAAACCTGGCCCTTCCTCGATGGCGCGGGCGGAACATTGCAGGTGGCGCCGCAGGGCAATACCTGCGTCAGCGATGGCGAAAGCATGCGCCAGCTGGTGCTGGCCGGCATGGGACTGGGACGCTTTTCACGCCAGCACGTGCTGCGCGACATCGAGCGGGGCGATTTGATTCCCGTGCTGCAGGACTACAATCCGGGCGACAGGGAACTCGTGCACGCCGTCTTCGTGGGACCGGGCTTGCAAGTGCCGGCCAGGGTGCGCGTGATGCTCGATTATCTGCTGGAAAAAGTGCAGCTGGGGTGAGCGCCGCCTGCCCGCATCGCGTCTTATAATCGGCCGTATCGTTGAACTTCCAGGGAGCCGCGCCATGCACGATGACTTGATCCATACCTTGCAAAACCGCTTCAGCAAGCACATGCACCGCCATCCGGGTTGGACATGGGACAAGGTGCTGGCGCGGCTGGACGCCGCTCCCGCCAGCCTGGCGGTCTTGCAGCAAATGCAAGATACGGGCGGCGAACCGGACGTCATCGGACACGCCGGCGACACCGACACCGTCACGTTTTTCGATTGCTCAGCAGAAAGCCCGCTCGGCCGGCGCAGCCTGTGTTTCGATGCGGCGGCCCTGGCCGCGCGCAAGGCCAACAAGCCGACCGGCAGCGCCATGGCCATGGCGCAAACGATGGGTATCGCCTTGCTGACGGAAACGCAGTACCGCCAGTTGCAGGAGCTGGAACCGTTCGACCGCAAGACCTCGAGCTGGATCGCGACGCCGGACAGCATCCGGGCGCTGGGCGGCGCCCTGTTTTGCGACCGCCGCTATGATCAGGTCTTCGTCTACCACAATGGCGCCGACTCGTATTATGCGAGCCGCGGCTTTCGCGGCTTGCTGCGCGTCTGATCGCTAAGGCTTCAGACTGCCTCTTCCAGGCGCAACTGCCGGCCTTCATCGAGCATCAGCTCGAATTCCGCCGCCGGCACGGCCGGGCTGAACAGATAGCCTTGCAGCTGGTCGCAGCCGAGTTCGCGCAGGAAACGCATCTGCTCGGCCGTTTCCACCCCTTCGGCGACGATTTCCTGGCGCAGCTGCTGCGCCATGGTGACGATGGCGCGGGCGATGGCGCAATCGTTTTCCTCGAACGGCAAGCCGATGACGAACGAGCGGTCGATCTTCAATGTGCTGATGGGGAATTTCTTCAGATAGGCGAGGCTGGAATAGCCGGTGCCGAAGTCGTCCAGCGCCAGCGCCAGGCCCATGGCCACCAGCTGGTTCATGATGTCGATGACCTTGTCGGCACCGCGCATCAACAGGCTTTCCGTGATTTCCAGCATGATCTGGTCGGGCCGCACGCCGTAGCGCTCGAGCACGGCCGCTATGCGCGCAGGCAACTGCTCATCGAACTGGCGCGCCGACAGGTTGACGGCGATGGCCGGCATGTGCAGGCCCCGGTCTTCCCAGCTGCGGATCTGGCGGCACGCCTCGTCCAGCACCCAGGTGCCCAGCTCCAGAATCAAGCTGGTTTCCTCGGCAACAGGGATGAAGACGCCGGGCGAGACCATGCCGCGCATCGGATGCTTCCAGCGCAGCAAGGCTTCCGCGCCCACGATGCGTCCGCTGGCCAGGCTCACTTTCGGCTGGTAATGCAATTCCAGTTCCTTGTCGCCCAGCGCCAGCCGCATTTCGCTTTCCAGACGCAAATGTTCCTTGGCCCTGCGGTTCATGTCTTCGCGATAGAACAGGAAGGTCGATTCGATGGTCTGCCCCGCCTTGGACACGGCCACGTCGGCAAAGCGGAACAGGGCAGGCGCTTCCAGGCCATCTTCCGGATACACGGTGATGCCGATGCTGGCACCCACGTGCAGCGCGTGCGCATCGATATTGATGGGCGCCTCGAGCAGGTTGAGCAGCTTTTGCGCCACATTCGCCGCATGTTCGCGCTTTTCGATATGCAGCAGGGCCACGACGAACTTGCTGTTGTCGACGCGCGCCAGGATGTCCGCGTCGCGCAGGGCGCCCCGGAACAGCTGGCCGATGGCGATCACCAGCTGGTCGCCCACTTCATGGCCCAGGGTGTCGCTGATGGAACCGATGCGGCTGATGTCGATGACCATCAGCGCGCCATGCGTGCCCTGGCGTTTCGCTTCGGCCAGGCCCTGGTCGACCAATTGATTGAGCAGGCAGCGGTTGGGCAAGCCAGTCAGGCTGTCGTAGTTGGCCATGCGCTGCATGCGCGCTTCGGCATCCTTGTGCACCGAGATATCGGAAAACAGGGAAAACACGTGGCTGATTTCGCCGAATTCGTCGCGCACGACGCTGATGGTGACGTCTTGCGGGAACAGTTCGCCATTCTTGCGCTTGCCGATGATTTCGCCGCGCCAGGAACCGTGCCCGCGCATGGCGGCGCGCACCTTGGCGCGGAAATCGGGGTCGTGCACGCCCGAGCGCAGCAAGTCCGGCGTGCGGCCGATGGCTTCGGCAGGCGAATAGCCGGTGATGCGGCTGAACGAGCTGTTGATCGAAACGATGCGCTCTTCCGCATCCGTGATCAGCACGGCTTGCTCGCTGTCTTCGATAATGCGCGCGTGCAACCTGACTTTGTCCACGTCGGACAGCGGCTCGCTCATGGCCGACAGGCGCACGGCCATGCCGCACGCCTTGCCCGCCTGGTCGTGGATCACGTGGCGGTGCATGCGCAGCCACGTCACCATGCCCGACTTCTTGCGCCGGCGCACATCGGTGGCCACGTCGCCCTGCAAGAAATGCAGTTCCAGCACGCTCGCTTCCGCGTCGTCTTCCGGATACAAAAACAGGATGTGCTGGCCCAGCGCCTCGATTTCGGAATAGCCGAACATCTGTTCGGCGCCATGGTTCCAGCCGATCAAAAAGCCGTCGGGATCGATTTCCAGCAAGGCGTCGGGGGGCGCCACGCGCACCACGGGCCGGCTGGCGCCGCGCAGGCGCTCCAGCTCTTCCTCCAGCCGCGCCAGGGTGGCGGCCTGCTGCGACCCCGCCTGTTCACGGGCATCCTGAGCCAGGCGCAGGCACAGCGCGACCTTCGCCTCAAGCATGGCAACCCCACTTGTGGGCCAAGTCAGGGGAAGGTATCAGGGGCGCTGCGGTGTGTGTAATCATCAAAATCCCACTGTGGGGCATGGAGGTCGGGCAAGAAATACGATTGCAATACTGCGAATATGGTAACTTAAAAATGTTGGCGTATGTCAACATTTTAAGGTCTACGCCGAATGGCCCGGCAGATGCTGCGCCAGGCGGGCAAACACATCCGGTTCGCGCATGCGCGCCATCCACCAGCGCAATGCGGCGCCATCCTCGCCCACTCTCCACGCCAGGTAAAACGTTTCCGACGGTTTCGGCTCTTCCACGGCCTTTTCCACCAGCAAACCGCGCGCGATGGCGGCGCGGGCGCACGGTCCCGGCAGGAAGCCAAAGCCCAGCCCCAGCACCTGGTAGTCGAACTTGACCTGCATGTTCGGCACGCTCAAGGCATCTTGCCCCAGCAGCAGACCCACGGTACGCGGCGCCATCTGGCGCGCCGAATCGGCCACCACCACGGCCCGGTGCTGCTGCAGGTGGCCGCGCGACAAAGGTTCCCGCACCTGCGCCAGCGGATGCGTGGGCGCCACGGTAAACACGAAGTCGAGCATGCCGATCGGCTGCGCGATGTAGCCGCCGCCCGCCGGCCCGTCGCCGGGCGCGCCCACGAGCAAGTCGGCGCGCCGGTCCAGCAGCGCTTCCCACGTGCCCGACAGGGTGTCTTGCGACAGGCGCAGGCGCGTCTGCTGCGCCACGTCGTAAAAGGCGCGCACGTCGTCAGCCAGAGCCACGGCGGAAAACATGGAATCGATGCCGATCGACAATTCCGTTTCCCAGCCGGACGCCACCCTGCGCACGCGGTGCTCGAGGTCCTGCGCCGCTTTCAATAGATAACGGCCCTCTTTCAGCAATTCCTGGCCGGCCGCCGTCAGCATGACTTTCGGGCCATTGCGCTGGAACACTTGCACGCCCAGGTCGTCTTCCAGCTTGGCCACCGTATAGGAAATGGTGGACGGGACTTTATGCAATTCCTTGCCGGCCGACGAGAACGAGCCGCGGCGGTCGATGGCGTCAACGATTTGCAGGGCTTCCAGGCTCAGTCTTAACATTCGATTTTTTCGATCATAGGTCGCAAGATTTTCCGTTTTTCTTTCTCTTCTGGGGGGCCTATACTTTGTTCATCGTACAGCGAAGGGCAGAAAAGAAGCCACGGCATAACGCCAGGCAACGGTCCTTCGAAATTATCGCACATTAACTTATAGAAACGGAGTCCACCATGTTACAGATTCGTCATAGCGAAGAACGCGGCGCAGCCAACCACGGCTGGCTCAATTCCCACCACAGCTTTTCCTTCGGCAGCTACCATGATCCGCTGCACATGGGCTTTGGCCCCTTGCTGGTGATCAATGAAGACCGCGTCACGCCTGGCCAGGGTTTCGGCACGCACGGCCACCGCGACATGGAAATCATTTCGTATGTGCTCGACGGCGCGCTGGAACACAAGGACAGCATGGGCACGGGTTCCGTCCTGCACTACGGCGATGTGCAGCGCATGAGCGCCGGCAGCGGCGTGCGCCACAGCGAGTTCAACCACTCGGCAACGGAGGGCTTGCACTTCCTGCAGATCTGGATACAGCCGAACGTGACGGGCATTCCGCCCAGCTATGAAGAGAAACACTTCACGCCGGAAAGCAAACGGGGCAAGCTGCGCTTGATCGCCTCCTCCGACGGCCGCCAGGGTTCCGTGCTGATCCACCAGAATGCGGCCATCTACGCCAGCATCCTGCAGGAAGGCGAACAGGCCGAACATGCGCTGGAAGAAGGCCGTCTCGCCTATGTGCACCTGATCCGCGGCAGCCTGGTCGTCAACGGCACGCCGTTGAAAGCGGGCGATGCGCTGAAACTGACGCAGGAAACAGCCGTGACATTGACACAGGCAGAAGACGCTGAAGTGCTCGTCTTCGACCTGCCAAAATAATTAACAGACAAATATACGGAAAGAGAAAATCATGGAAAACAGAAGCAACGTATTGCTGCCCCTCGGCCGTGCCGCCCTTGGCGTGCTGTTCTTTGTCTCGGGCTTGCTGAAAATCGGCGGCTTTGCCGGTGTGGCCGGCTACATGGCCAGCCAGGGCTTGCCGATCGCCAATATCTTGCTGGTGGGCGTGATCGTGCTGGAAGTGGGCGGCGGCCTGCTCTTGATCACGGGCTGGCAAGCGCGCTGGGCGGCGCTGGCCCTGGCGCTGTTCCTGATCCCGACTACCGTGATCTTCCACGCCTTCTGGAGCGCCGATGCGGCCCACTTCCAGGACCAGCTGACGAACTTCCTGAAGAACCTGTCCATCTTCGGCGGCATGCTCTTGCTGGTGGAACGCGGTTTTCGCCAGACCAAATAAGGCCAAGGCTGCCTGACCGGACGGGCCCGTCATCGACGCGGCCCGCCCGGCCGGCAGCCTGTCACCGTTTTGTCATCAAGCTGACATGGCGCTGTCACATTCGCCAACTATCATGCGGTTGCCATTTAATCACGCAACCACAGGACATCGCAGCCCATGAACAAGCCCAACGATCTGGCCATCAGCGCCACCGATCTGAACGACATTGACAGCAACGCGTCCCACGACAACCATTTCAACAGCATTCTGAACGCCCGCCTGAGCCGCCGCAACTGGCTGCGCGGCAGCGCCGTCACGGCCGCGACCGCCGTCATGGGGTCGATGGGCCTGTCCGCTTGCGGCGGCGGCAGCGATGCGGTCGCCGTCACGCCGACGCCGACGCCAACGCCTGAAAAACTGCTGGCCTTCACGGCTGTGCCGAAAAGCCTGGCCGACGTCGTGTCGGTACCGGCCGGCTACACGGCCACGGCCCTGTATGCGCTGGGTGACTCGCTGCGCGCGGCCACGCCAGCGTACAAGAACGACGGCAGCGATACCGATTTCGACAACCGCGCCGGCGACCACCACGACGGCATGGAATACTACGGCCTGTCCGCCGCCGGCGCGCCGCTGGCGTCCGGCGCCGAACGTGGCTTGCTGGCGATGAACCACGAAGCGACCACGGACGAAAAACTGTCCTCGCACTTCCTGCACGTGAATGGCGGCACCACCTCGCTGCCCCGCCCTGCCGCCGAAGTCGACAAGGAAGTGGCCGTCCACGGCCTGAGCGTGGTGGAAGTCAAGAAGACGGGCAGCGCCTGGGCCACCGTCAACGATTCCGCGTTCAACCGCCGCGTCACGCCGCTGACGGACATCGAGATCGCCGGCCCCGTGCGCGGCAACGCCCTCGTGGTCACCAAGTATTCGCCGACCGGCACCAAGACGCGCGGCACCATCAACAATTGCGGCACGGGCAAGTCGCCTTGGGGCAGCTACCTGTCCGGTGAAGAAAACTGGGCCGGCTACTTCACGCGCTCGTCCACCGACAATGCGGCGCGCGGCGACAAGTCCGTCGTGTCGCTGAACCGCTATGGCCGCAGCCAGGGCGGCGCCTCGCGCCACGGCTGGGAAACGGGCGGCAGCGACGACAAGTACGCACGCTGGAATCTGAGCAAGATCGGCGCGTCGACCAACGGCAGCGACGACTACCGCAATGAGCTGAACGGCATGGGCTACATCGTCGAAATGGATCCGTACGACAAGACCAAGGCCATCCGCAAGCGCACGGCGCTGGGCCGCTACGCGCACGAAAGCGCCGCCTTCAGCGTGCCGGCCGTGGGCCAGCAGCTGGCCGTCTACATGGGCGACGATTCGCGCAACGAATACATCTACAAGTTCGTCACGACGGCCGTCTGGGCCGCCGCCGATGCCAATCCGGCTGACCGTATCGCCACCGGCGACAAATACCTCGATTCGGGCAAGCTGTACGTGGCCAAGCTGGCCGCCGACGGCACGGGCCAGTGGATCGAGCTGGCCATGTCGAACGCGCTGATCCAGGCCTACAGCGCCTACAAGTTCGCCGACCTGGCCGACGTGCTGGTCAATGCCCGCTTGGCGGCCGACGCCGTGGGCGCCACAAAAATGGACCGTCCGGAATGGTGCTCGGTCAACCCGGCCAATGGCGAGATCTACTACACGCTGACCAACAACTCGAACCGCACCGTCAATCCGAGCGGCTCGTCGCAGCTGGCGCCGGACAGCGCCAATCCGCGCGCCTACACGGACATGAAGGGCAGCAGCGCGCAGAACGGCAATCCGAACGGCCACATCATCCGCTTCAAGGAAGGCACGGGCGCGGCCGCGGCCACCAGCTTTACGTGGGACGTCTACCTGTTTGGCGCCGAGAGCGGCGCCGATGCCAGCAAGATCAACCTGTCGAACCTGACGGCCGACCAGGATTTCTCGAGCCCTGACGGCCTGGCCTTCAGCCCGTACACGGGCATCTGCTGGATCCAGACGGACGATGGCGCGTACACGGATGTGACCAACTGCATGATGCTGGCGGCCATTCCCGGCAAGGTCGGCGACGGCGCCAAGTCCACGTTGAACTACGCGACGGCGGCCGGCGGCAACCTGGCGGTCGACACCTTCATCGGCAAGAAACCCACGGCCGATACGCTCAAGCGCTTCCTGGTGGGCCCGGTCGGCTCGGAAATCACGGGCATCAGCGAAACGCCTGACGGCAAGACCATGTTCATCAACATCCAGCATCCGGGCGAAAACACCTCGCTGGCGAACATCGGCGATCCGTCCAAGTACACGAGCCAGTGGCCGGCCAACGCCGGCTATGGCGCCGGCAAGCGCCCCCGCTCGGCCACCATCGTGATCACCAAGAACGACGGCGGACGCATCGGCAGCTGATGTCCCGTGCCTGGCGGCGGCAGCCGCCAGGCAAAGCCAGCAATTCACCTTGTAAAAGGAGGAAGTGCCCCTAAGTAAGGTTCATCACCAGACATTGCAACGACCGAATGGCAGCCAGGGAAAACGTTTCCCTGCTTTTTGGTATGATGGCAAGGCGCGCCGGCACCGGAGTGGTGTCGCGCGCCTTTTATTTTTGATAATTACTTATATGAGCACAACCATGCAAAGCGGCGCAGACATCCTGGCGACAGGCGAATTGGATTACACGACTTCCTGCGCACTGCCGACGCCGTGGGCCCAGTTCACCTTGCACGCCTTTGTCGAACACGCCACGGGCAAGGAACACCTGGCCATGGTGCTCGGTGATATCGGCAACGGCGAACCGGTGCTGGCGCGCGTGCATTCCGAGTGCCTGACGGGCGACGTGCTGTTTTCGCAGCGCTGCGACTGCGGCGCCCAGCTCGAGGGCGCCCTGAAACGCATCGCCGAAGAAGGCCGCGGCATCTTGCTGTACCTGCGCCAGGAAGGGCGCGGCATCGGCCTGATCAACAAGATCCGCGCCTACCGCCTGCAGGAAGCGGGCGCCGACACTGTGCAGGCGAATGAACAGCTGGGCTTCAAGGCCGACGCGCGCAACTACACCTTGTGCAAGCCCATGTTCGCGCAATTCGGCATCCACAGCCTGCGCTTGATGACGAACAACCCGCGCAAGATCGCGGCCATGGAAGCGCTGGGCATCACGGTGGCTGAACGGGTGCCGCTGCTGGTCAACCGCAACGCCTTCAACCAGCACTACCTGAATACCAAGCAAAGCAAGCTGGGTCACATGATGACGCCGGAAACGGCGCCGGCGCTGGAAGACGGCGCCCTGTAATTGCCGCTCCGGCTTGCCGGGCTGGCTTGCCGGGCTGGCGCATGCGCCGGCCCTCGCCCGCCGCGCTCCTGCTCACGCACAAAGGATGCATGAAATTATCTGACTACGCCTTCCTGCTGGCCAGCCTGTGCGCTGCAGCAGGCGCACACGCGGCCCCGGCGCCTGCGCCAGCCGCTGCGCCAGCCACTGCCCCCGCCGCATCGACTCCTCCCGCCAAACCGCCGCCGGCCACCGCCGCGCCCGCCGCCACCGAACATGCGGCCCTGCCGCCGCCCTCGTCCGCCGCGCAAAAGCTGTACACGGCCGCTCGCGCCGACATCCTGCAAGTGCGCGTGTTGCTGAAAAACGGCCGCACGCAGTCGTCGGTCGGCTCGGGCTTCTTGATCGGCACGGGCGACCTGGTGGTGAGCAACTATCACGTGGTGTCCCAGTTCGCGCTCGACCCCGATACCTATGTGGGCGAATGGGTCGACACGAGCGGCCAGCGGGGCAATGTGGAATTGCTGGCCGTCGACGTGCTGCACGACCTGGCCGTGCTGCGCGTGAACCGCCACGGCACGGGCTTCTTCAAGATGCCGGAGCCGCTGGCACCGCTGACCCAGGGCCAGTACCTGTATTCGATGGGCAATCCGCTGGACCTGGGCTTCGCCATTTCGGAAGGTTCGTACAACGGCGTCGTCACGCGCAGCTTCTACGATCAGCTGATGTTTACGGGGCCGATCAATTCCGGCATGAGCGGCGGCCCCAGCGTCACGGCGAACGGCGACGTAGCCGGCGTGAACGTGTCGAAACGCCTCGATGGCGAACTCGTCAGTTTTCTCGTGCCGGCCCGCTATGCCCAGCAATTGCTGGCCAAGGTGGCGCAGCAAGGCAAGCCGCCGAAGGACTTCAAGCCGCTGGTAACGGCGCAGCTGCTGGCGCACCAGGAAGTCATGCTGGCGCGCCTGCTCGACACGCCCTTGAGCCTGAAAGCCATGGGCCCGTACCGCGTGCCCGTGCGCGAGTCCGACCAGATGCGCTGCTGGGGCCGCTCCAACGTCAAGTCCGACAAGCCCTACATGCTCGACAACACCAGCTGCGCCATGGAATCGGCCATCTTCATTTCCGGCGCCCTGCAGACGGGGCAAGTGTCGATGCGCCACGAATTCTTGCGCAGCAGCGAACTGGGCGCGCTGCGCTTTTCCGAGCTGGCCAGCGCCTCGTTCAAGAATGAAAGTTTCGGCAGCTACAAGAGCGTGAATCTGACGGGTCCGCAATGCACCGAGCAGTTCGTCAAGAACAAGACGCTGCCCCTGCGCGCCGTCCTGTGCGTGCGCGCCTACCGCAAGTTTACCGGCCTGTACGACTTTGCCCTGCTGGCCGCCAGCACCGATGAGCCACTGATGAGCCTGCAAAGCCGCATCGACGCGCGCGGCGTGTCCTACGCCAACGGCATTCGCGTCACGCGCACCTTCCTCGAAGCGCTGTCGCGCGCGCCCTCCACCAACAGCAGCCGCAAGCCATGAAGCCGCCCTATTACCTTGAAATCCTCGCCGAGAATGGCGAAGTGCAGCGGCGCCAGCGGATCGAGTCCCTGCCGATCCGCATCGGGCGCGGCTACGGCAACGACTTCATCCTCGACGACCCACATACGGCGGCCGAGCACGCCATTGTCGAAGACGACGGCGCAAACGGCCTGCTGCTGCGCGACCTGGGCAGCCAGAATGGCGTGATCCACCGGGGACAGCGGCAACCGCAAGTGGCCATGAGCGGCAACAGCATCGTACGCCTCGGCCACACGCGCCTGCGCCTGCGCGCCAGCGATCATCCGGTGGCGCCCGAACTGGGCGACACCACCCGGCACGACTGGGAAGGCTTGCGCCCCGCCGTCGCCGGCCTGGCCATGATCGGCGCCTCGGCCGCCTTCAGCAACTGGCTCAGCGATGCGGACGCCTTCGAGCCGATTTCCTACCTGATGATCGTCGCGTATGCGCTGGCCGGCGGCCTCGTGTGGGCGTCGATCTGGGCCGTGGCAAACCGATTGTTCGGCCATGTGGCGCGCTTCGGCCGCCACCTGTTCATCATCGGCTGCGGCCTGCTGGCCATGGAAGTGTGGGAACTGGCCAGCAACGTGGCGGCGTATGCGTTCTCGCTGGAAGCGCTGACGCGCTATGGACGGCATATGTTCATCGTCATCGTCTGCGCCATGATCTACTACCATTTGTGCACGATCAAGCCGCAGCACCCGCGCCGCGCCGGCCTCGTCGCCGTCGTGCTGGCCATTCTCGGCTCGACCCTGATCCTGCTGAGCAACCTGCAGGCCAGCGGCCGCCTGGCCGACGAGACCTACATGTCCGTGATCTACCCGCCCGCCTTGCGCCTGAGCCCGAATCACACGACGGACGCCTTCTTCCGCGACGCGGCCGGCCTGCAGCGCGCCGTCGATGCCGAACGGGGCAAGGCGGCCAAGGGCGCCGACGAAGACGAAGACAGCGGCGATTAAGAGGCCGACATGCAAAAAGCCCGCCGTGTCCTGACAGACCGGCGGGCTTTTTATTATTGCTTGGAACTTCTGCTTAGAACTTAGCTTCCTGCTTGCGGCGCGCCGTAAAGCCCAGCAAGCCCAGGCCGATCAGCAGCATGGCGTAGGTGCTTGGCTCAGGAACGGCCGAGATCAAGCCGTCATTGGCGCCGAAGCTGGCGAAATTGTTGTTGCCCGCCTTGAACTGCACTTGCTGGCCGCCATCGCAGCAGCCTTCCAGGCCGTAGATGCTCAAGGTGTGGTTGCCGGCCGACAGGGAGCTCGAACCGCTGAGGAACTGGCTGCCATTGTTGTAGTTGCCTGCCCACCACATGTCATTGCTCTTGAAGTCCAGCGCCACGCCGTCGAGGAACAGGGCGCCGCCCTTGCCGAAGTCGACGCCGCTGCGGAAGCTCCAGGCGCCCGCATCGGCCGCGCTGACGCCAAAGTTGATCACGGATTTGAAAGCGATGTTCGAGCCGCTGCCGAACAGGCCGCTGTTGCTGACGTTGTTGTAGCTGGCAATCGTCGTCGAGCCATAGCCGGCGCCTGGCGTGGCCACGGCGGCATTCACGACGGACTGGTAGTCGGCGGCCGAGCTTTGCGCGCTGGCGCCCGAATAGCCGGTGGACAAGGTGATGGTGCTGGCGTTCGCGTGGGCAAACACACCGACGGCGATCAGGGACAGGGCGATTTTAGGCAAGTTTTTCATGATGGTATCCAGTAAGTAAGTATTCAGTGGGCGCAGCAAGGGGCGCTGGAGCTGAATACACGCTGCATTGAGGCGTGTCGGCGTAGCGCTAGGGATTGCGTGAATGAGCGGTCGGGGACGTGGCTTCCGCGAAACAGCGCGGACTTGCGGCGTGCCATGGCGGCACTGCAAGCGTCCTGGAAAGGGTTCGGGTTCCCGGGACAAGGCCAGACGGTGACGGGTCAGGTAAGACGATGAAGCTATTCTAGCTTAAATTCCCTGCAAGAAAAGTATTTTTCTTTTGATCATGAAAGATATTTTTCTGGCAAGTACCCGTCCAGCGGCAGAAAAGCGCCATGCCCCACTCTGTCGTAACGGCCGTGCGCGGCGCGCGGCGTGTCGCGGCGGCACCACAGACCAGTCCGTCTGTGTCGCATCTTGCGCATTTCTTTTCGCATGCCGCTGTACCACGGGGCGAAACAGCATGGCAAAATGTAGTCACGCTGCTATCTGTCCGATGAGGGGGAAAGAGGAATGGTCGACCTGGAAGAACTACGCTATCTGGCACTGTCGTTTCCCGACACTACCGAGGAGGAACACCACGACCGTCCATCGTTCCGCGTGGGCGGGAAGATCTTCGCCACCCTGCCCGACGACGAGCACATCAACGTGCTGCTCGATGCGGAAGCGGCACATATCGCCACCGTCATCACGCCATCGGGCTGCGAGAAACTGTGGTGGGGCGAACGCCTGGCCGGCATCACGGTGCGCCTGGCGGACGCCGAGCTCGACATGTTGGCCGCCGCCCTGACGGCCGCGTGGCGGCGCAAGGCGCCCAGCGACCTGGCCAAGACCATCGCCCCGACAGGATAGTTACATCGGCCAATTACGCAGCAGCAAGCCCACCATCTGCTGCAATTGCTCGCGCGAGACGCCGGCCGCCGCCTGGATGGCCATGCCCTGCGACAGGGTCACGACAAAGCGTGCCTGCTGCTCCGGGCAGGAATCGGGCGGCAAATCCCCCTCTTCCTTGGCGCGCCGCAAGCGGTCGCGCAATTTGATTTCACCGCGCAGCCGGCGCGCGAACAATTCATCGCGGATCGGCAAGGCATCGTCGCTGCAGGCCAGTGCCGCATTGACGCCCATGCAGCCGTGCGGGCCGTCCGGCATGGTTTGCGCGTCGACATACTGCGTCAGCAACGCTTCCACCACCTGGCGCGCCGTCGGCTGCTCCAGCGCCGCATCGAAAAACCGCATGCGCGTGTCGCTGTAGCGTTCGAGCGCCTTGTGGAACAGCTGCTCCTTGTTGCCGAAAACGGCATACAGGCTGGGCCGGTTCATGCCCATGGCCTTCGTCAATTCCGGCAGGGAACTGCCCTCATAGCCCTTTTCCCAGAACACTTTCATGGCGCAATCGAGCGCCTCATCCGCGTCAAACGTGCGTGGCCGTCCCGTTTTCGCCTTGCCTGTCTCAGCTGTTTTCTCTTGTTTCATACCGATCGGTAAAAAATTATGACGACGATGTTCGTTTCCAGATATTATATACCGACCGGTTAAAAACCTCCGGGCTTTTCAGGAACCTCTATGCACACACCTTCCAACACTACTGGTGACGATACCACCGTGGCGCCGTGGCTGGCCGTCCTGTCGGTCGGCATCGGCGCTTTCGCCCTCGTCACCTCCGAATTCCTGCCCGTCGGCCTGCTGCCGGCCATGGCCGCCGAACTGGCCATCAGCAAGGGCCAGGCGGGGCTGATGATCACCACGCCCGGCATCGTTGCCGCCTTTGCCGCCATCTTCGTCACCGTCGGCTCGGGCCGCCTGGACCGCCGCATCGTGCTGCTGGCCCTCACGGCCCTGCTGGTCGCCTCGAACCTGCTGGTGGCGCTGGCGCCGTCGTATGCGTGGATATTGCTGGGTCGCGCCATGCTGGGCGTGGGCGTGGGCGGCTTCTGGGCCATCGGCAGCGCCATCGGCCCGCGCCTCGTGTCGCCACAGCATGCGTCGCGCGCCATGTCCATCATCTTCGCCGGCGTCTCGCTGGGCACGGTGGCGGGCGTGCCGGCCGGCGCGCTGGTGGGCGAACTGGTGGGATGGCGAGTTGCTTTCGGCGCGGCCAGCGCCATTGCCGTGCTGGTCTTCATCGGCCAGCTCTTGCTGCTGCCCAGGCTGCCGCCGACACAAGCCATCCGCTTGCGCCAGTTGCCGATGATTTTCGGCATCCGCAAAGCAAGACTGGGCCTGATCGCCACGGCCCTGATCTTCACGGGCCAGTTTGCTGCCTACACGTATATCGCGCCCTTCCTCACGCAAGTGTCGCACCTGGCGGCCGGCACAGTCAGCGCCATGCTGCTCGTGTACGGCGCTTTCGGCTTCATCGGCAACCTCGTGGGCGGCTGGGCCGCCGGCCGCCATGAACGGGCCGCGCTGATGGTGACGGGCGCCGTGCTCGGCTTGTCCACCCTGGCCCTGGCCGCGTTCGGCAGCCATTCGGTGACAGCCATGCTGCTCGTGGCCGTGTGGGGCTTCGGTTTCGGCGCCATGCCGATCGCCGTGCAGACCTGGATGTTCAAGGCGGCGCCACACTTGATGGAAGGCAGCAGCGCGCTGTTTGTCGCCATCGTGCAAGTATCGCTGGCGTCGGGAGCGTTGCTGGGAGGCATGGCCGTCGACCGGCTGGGCGTATCGAGCGCGATGGTGCTCGGTGGTCTGTTCGCCCTCGGCTGCGCCTTGACGATCGCCATCTTCGGCAAACCGCAGGCCAGCGCCAAGGCAGGCGCGGCATGCCCCGCGTCGTAAAAAATGGCTATGTAACCATTAGATGTGGGAATGCGCCCGAAGTTGCTTTCAACAGCGTTTCCGATGAACGGATACGCCTGGCGTCGAGTATCCAGCGCCATCCCAGATAGTTCGGCAGGTAGCGCGTCGCCACGCCGTGAAACGGCCCCATCCATTGTCGCAAACGGCTGTGATAGGCGTTGACGTTCTGCACGTGGGCGGCGCCCTGCACACGGATGCCGGCGCGCAAGTTGACGGCTTGATGGCTGATGCCCGCTTCCCGAGCAAAAGCCCGGTAGGCTGCATGACCATCGGTGACCAGCAGCACGTCCTTGTCGATGACGGGCAACAAACAGTGGTGCAACTGCGCTTTGGTTAGCGCTCCTTTTCCCGTGACGAAATCGAGGGTCTGTCCCGTACGGTCGCGCGCCACCAGGATGCAAACCTGTTCGTTCGGTATGCCGCGTTTATGAGCATGGCCGCCCCGGCGGCGGGGCGGACGCGTCATGTTTCTGGATCCCTTTTCCGATTCCAGCAGATATAACTCGTCTGCCTCGGCGATGCCATGCAGGCCATGCGGCCGATCCGTCTTGGCCAGCGATAAAAACCGGTGACGCCAGCGAAACGAGGTGTTACGGTGCACGCCCAGTTGGCGCGCGGCCTTGCGCACGGAATCCGATGCCAGCAGACAATCAGCGTAATCGATCCACAGCGCCTTGTGGCGCAAGCGTGCCAGCGGCGTGCCGGTGAGTGCATTGAAGGTGCGGCCGCACGGCACGCAACGGTAGCGCTGCAGTCCGTGCGCATGACCATGCCGGTGCAGGTGCGCGGAGTCGCAGGCGGGACAGGCCAATCGCGGCTGCGCGACATTTTCCAGCAGCGCAACGGTCGCGTCGTGTGGCGCGTTGCCATGCAGCAGGGCAATGCCTGCCTGCCGCTGGCGTCTGCTCAAACGACCAAACTGCGCAATCAAGGTGGTCCATTCAGCTGGCCGCATGATCTGCTCCGTGCGTGATTGATATGCAGAGTCAGACAGCACTGCCAAGGGAAAATTCCGGCATTCCCCTACTTTCCGATGACAGAGCCTAAAAAATCAGATGCGGCCGCGGCGAAATTCGCCAAGGAATTTCGTCACTTCGGCCGGCGTCATCACGACGTCCGCGTCGCCGTGATACGCATACAGGAAAGGCGTGCCGCCCAGGCGGTCCGTCAGCTTGGCAAACAGTAAAAAACGGCTGCCCAGCGGATAGCGCTGCAGGTCGGCCAGGCGGCGCGAGCACTGCACGGCCAGCTCGGGCGAAAAGGCCTGGCCCGGCACGGGGCGGATTTCGACGCGGCCATCGATGGCGCGCGATTCGACGGCAACGTGCCGGTATGCATAAGTATCACGGGCCATGCCGCCACCTTGGAATGAAGTAAAGGCGCCATCTTAAGCGAAGTGGGCGCCTGGCGTGTTACCGCGGCACGATGCGCAGCAAGCGGCCGTTGTCTTCATCCGTCAACGCATACAGATAGCCGTCCGGCCCCTGGCGCACGTCGCGCACGCGCGCGCCGATGTCCAGGCGGTCCTGCCCGGTCACCTTGCCGCTGGCATCGACGGCGATACGGCGGATATCCTTGGCCGCCAGGCCGCCGCTGAAGATGCTGCCGCGCCAGGCGGCAATCTTGTCGCCCGTGTAGACGGCCAGTCCCGACGGCGCCGGCGACGGCACCCAGGCTACGCTCGGATTGAGCATGCCCGGCACTTCGTGCTTGCCAACGGGTTCATGCGTCTTGTAGTCGGCGCCATAGCTTTGCAAAGGCCAGCCGTAGTTGGCGCCTGCCGTCACCAGGTTCAGCTCGTCGCCGCCATACGGCCCGTGTTCCGTGGCCCACACGCGGCCGGAAACAGGATCGAGCGCCAGGCCCTGCACGTTGCGATGGCCATACGACCAGATTTCCGGCAAGGCCCCCTTGGCCGCCAGCGGATTGCCAGGCGCCGGTTTGCCGTCTTCCGTCAGGCGCAGGATGGAGCCCTGGTGCGTGGCCAGGTTTTGCGCCTGCTCGCGCGCCAGGCGGTCACCGATGCGCAGCGGCGGATTGCCACCATCGGCCACGCTCATCAGCAAAGTGCCATCCGGCAGCCACAGCAGACGCGAACCGAAATGCTGGCCGCCGCTCTTGTCCGTGGCCACCTTGAACAGGGTCTGGATGCCCGTCACCTTCTTGCCGTCGAACACGCCGCGCACGAGGGTCGTGCGGTTGGCGTCGTTGTTGCCTGTCGATACCGTCATGTACACACGCGGATTCGGCTTGGCCGCGTCCTGCGGATGAACGACGATGTCGAGCAGGCCGCCCTGCCCGCCCGTAAACACCTTGGGCATGCCTTCCAGCGCCACGTCGCTGAACGTCTTGCCATTCAGCAGGTGTAAGGTGCCCAGCTTGCTGGTGACGAGCGCGCGCCCCTCGCCCAGCCAGGCGATGCCCCACGGCTGGCGCACGCCCTGCGCAACGGTCTCGGCCTTCCAGCCCTGTTTGGCGGCGGGCGGCTCGCCCGTGGCTTGCAGTTCGGCCCAGGCCGATGGTGCGGCGGCCAGTGTCAATGCAAGCAAGATGCTGGTACGGCGTCGCTGGAACATGCTCTCTCCTGTCAGTAGTCGATAATCGGTGGCGTATCAGGCGCGCAACAGCAAGGCCACGGCTTCGGCCGCGATGCCTTCTTCCCGTCCCAGGTAGCCGAGTTTTTCATTCGTCTTGGCCTTGATGTTGACTTGGCCCACACTCACGCCCAAGTCTTCGGCCACGTTGGCGCACATGGCGGCGATGTGCGGCGCCATTTTCGGGCGCTGGGCGATGATGGTGGCGTCGATGTTGCCGATCACATAGCCCGTCGCCTGCACGCGGCGCACGGCTTCGCGCAGCAGAGTGCGCGAGTCGGCGCCCTTGAATTGCGCGTCCGTGTCGGGGAAATGGCGGCCGATGTCGCCCAGGGCGGCGGCGCCGAAGATGGCGTCCGTGATCGCGTGCAGCAGCACGTCGGCGTCGGAATGGCCGAGCAAGCCCAGGTGATGGGGAATCTTCACGCCACCGATGATCAGGTCGCGGTTTTCCACCAGCGCGTGGCAATCATAGCCCTGGCCGATGCGAAATGGGAGGTCGGGTGTCGTTGTGTGCATGCGGGTCTCTCTGGAATTCAAGGATGGGCCAAATACAGCTCGGCCGTGTGTATGTCGCGCGGCAAGGTCACCTTCAGGTTGCGCGGGTGGCCTTCGACGAGCCTGGGCGCCAGGCCCAGCGCTTCGACGGCGCTGGCGTCGTCCGTGATCGCTTGCGGGTCGGGCGCTTCGGATAATGCCTTGTGCAGCAAGGCATAGCTGAACATTTGCGGCGTCTGCGCCAGCCATAGATGGTCGCGCGGCACCGTCTGCGCCGACAGGCCGTCCTGCCCCGCCCGCTTGACGGTATCGACCACGGGCAAGGCCAGCAAGCCCCCGGCCGGATGCTCACCGACTTCGGTGATGAGCTTTTCGATCAGTGCCGGCGTCAGGCCGGGACGGGCCGCGTCGTGAACCAGCACCTGGTCGTGGGCAGCGATGCCGCCGTGCAGGGCGCGCAAGCCATTGAGGATGCTTTCCATGCGCGTGGCGCCGCCGCAGCGCAGCACAGTGACGCCCTGCTCGGGCACGACCGTGTCGATCACGCCATCGTCGGCGCTGACGACGACATACGTATGCACGATCAGGGGACTGGCGAGAAAGGCGTCGAGCGCATGGCGCAGCATGGGTTTACCGGCGATGGGTAAATACTGCTTGGGACTGCCCGCTTCCATGCGCGCGCCCACGCCAGCGGCGGGGATCAGCGCAAAGTAGCGGACGGTATTCGGTGCTGCTGTCATGCCATTCCTTGTCTAGTTGGCGGGCGCTGCCTTGCCCGCCAGGATGTTCTGGATTTCGCCCTTGCACGCCTTGCCCAGGCGCGCATATTCTTGTGGAGAATCGATGGCCGCCTGCAAGGTTTCCACCTTGCGCATTTCCGCCTTGATGTACGGCAACCAGCCCGTGTCGATCTCGCGCGCCAGCGCCGCCTTGGCCGTGCCGCTGGGCGCATACAGGGGCCGCGCCTCGAAGCGTTTGGCCAGCGCCGCGCGCACGGTCTTTTCCACGCGCGGCAAGTGTTCCATATAGGTTTTCATGTGCCGCAGCTCGTGCGCGAGTATCTCATCATACGCGCAAGTGCCTGGGGCAAACTCGCGGCCGATATAGATCACGACGGGCGCATACGTGAGGGTCACGGTAATCTGCGGCGCCACGCATTCATAGCCGCTGGCCGGGTCTTGCAGCATGGGACCGGCCAGGGCGATGGCCACGCGCGAATCCGTCTTGGTCAATCCCAGCACCCAGGTATTGGCGCGCGCCATGCCCTTCATCACCGTCAGAGCCTTGTACGGCAGATGCGTATCGATGCTGTAGCCATTCTGCTGCGCCGTCAGCACGGACACCGTCTTGCTGATCGTGTCTTCGCAGCGCACCTGGAACGGCGTGCGCGCGGCCGCCAGCGTGTCCAGGCTGGCGGCCGCCAGCAGCAGGAAGATTGCCGTGCGCATGCGCTGTATCAGGCCGGCTGCCACACGCCGCTGGTGATCTTGTCGAGCCAGAAGATGCCGATGACGGTTTTCACGTCCGTGATCGTGCCATCCTTGACCCAGTCGAGCAGCTGCGGCACCGTGGCCGTAAATGTCTCGAGGAATTCGCCCTCGTCGAGCTGGCGTTCGCCGGCGACCAGGCCGCGCGCCAGGAACAGTTCCAGATGTTCATCGGAATACGCGATGGCGTTATGGATGGTGGAGACGAATTGCCAGTCGCTGGCCGTGTAGCCCGTTTCCTCCAGCAATTCGCGCTGGGCGCACGCCAGGTGCGACTCGCCCGCGTCGATCTTACCGGCCGGGAATTCAATGAAGACCCGGTCCAGCGGATAGCGGTACTGGCGTTCCATCAGCACCGTGCCATCGTCGAGCAGCGGCAGGATCACGACGGCGCCCGGATGCAGGACGAATTCGCGCGCCGTGATCTTGCCGTCCGGCAGGGCGACACGGTCGCGCTGCACGCGCAGGAAGCCGCCTTGGTAGACGAGCTCGCCATCGACCTTGGTTTCAATCAATTGCGTATCAGTGGCTTGGATATCCATGGAATTCCTTTATTCAATAAAAAACGGCGCCAGAGGCGCCGCTTTCGGTCGTTGTTGCTAACGGCGTTTGCGCAGGTAACGCCCGACAAAGCCCGGGAAAGCCAGCACCAGGAACAGACAGCCGGTGATGGCATAGAACTCCCACGTCTGCGGGAAACCGTTGCCGATGCGTGCTTCGAGCGCGAACGCCACGGCGCCGACGATGAAGTACAGAATCACCATCTCCAGCAGGCGCAGCGCCAGCGGCTTGCGCCAGCCCTGCTCCGCCTGCGCCGCCTTTTTCAGGGGCACGGCGGCAAACAGTTTCTCGTTCAAGAAAGGCAGGTTGGCGCCCAGGATGCCCAGGGCAATCACCAGCCAGCTCGAGACGGTGACATCCATTGGTCAGGACGCCAGGGTCTTGGTGATGGCCGAAGCGCAGGCCGCCAGGATGCTGTTAGGCATCACGCCCAGCGCCAGGACGAATACGCCGTTCAGGGCCAGCACGACGCGCATGTCGCCATGCACGACCAGCGCGTTGGTATCCGTCGGCTCGTCGAACCACATCATTTTCACGACGCGCAGGTAGTAGAAGGCACCGATCAGCGAGAACAGTACGGCGGCGATGGTCAGCCACAGCTGGCCCGTGGCCAGCACGGAGGCCAGCACCGAGTACTTGGCCATGAAGCCCATCAGCGGCGGCACGCCGGCCAGCGAGAACATGAACAGGGTCATCACCAGCGCGAAGATCGGGCTGCGTTTGCCCAGGCCCTTGAAGTCGGCCAGTTCTTCTGCTTCGAAACCATTACGTGCCAGCAACATGATCACGCCAAAGGTACCCAGGGTGGTGAACACGTAAGTGATGACGTAGTACATCGAAGCGCCGTAGGCAGTGGCTGCGCCAGCCGCGTTCAGGGTGTTGCCTGGAGCGTCAACGGTACCGGACAGCAGACCCAGCAGAACGAAGCCCATTTGCGCGATGGTCGAATACGCCAGCATACGCTTCAGATTCGTTTGCGCGATGGCGGTGAAGTTACCGATGGCCAGCGACATCACGGCCAGCACCAGCAGCATTTGCTGCCAGTCATGCGCCATCGGCAGCAAGCCCTCGCCCAGCAAACGCAAGGTGATGGCAAACGCGGCCAGTTTCGGCGCGCCGCCCAGCAGCAGGGTCACGGCCGTTGGCGAACCTTGATACACGTCAGGCACCCACATGTGGAATGGCACGACGCCCAGTTTGAAGGCCAGGCCGGCTACGAGGAATACCAGGCCGAAGACCATGATGGTGCCGTTGGTCTTGCCGTTTTCCAGCGCCACGCGCAGTTCGCCCAGGTCCAGCGTGCCGGAGGCGCCGTACAGCATCGAGATACCGTACAACATGAAACCGGAAGCCAGCGCGCCCAGGATGAAGTATTTCATGGCCGCTTCCGTGGCCTTGGCGTTGTCACGGCGCAAAGCGATCAGTGCGTACAGCGACAGCGACATCAGTTCCAGACCCAGGTAGATGATCAGGAAGTTGTTGGCCGAGATCATGATCATCTGGCCCAGCAGTGCAAACAGGGCCAGCACGTAGAACTCGCCGCCCAGGTTGCCCGACAGCATGTTGCGGTCGGTGGCATAGGCACGCGAGTAGATCAGGGTCAGCGCCACGGCGCCGTACGAGAACAGTTTCAGCAGCTGCGACATCGGGTCCGACACGAACATGTTGTGGAACGTGTAGACGGTGGTGCCCGCGTTGAAGTCGCCCACGGTCAGCAAGGCGCAGCCTGCCAGGGTCAGCAGGGACAGCGCATAGGTGATCGAACGCTTCGCCGCAGGCAAGAACATATCGATCAGCAAGAGCGCCGACGTGGCGATCAGCAGAAAGATTTCCGCGTACAGCGGTACCAGATTAGGTGCATTAGTCATGTTATCGGTCTTCTATTTAAGGCAACTTGCTGGTGGCGACATGCTGCAGCAGGTCAGCAACCGAAGTTTGCATCGTGTCGGTGAACGGGGCTGGATACAGACCCATCACGAGCACGGCGATGGCCAGTACAGCAAGCATGAAGAATTCACGTTTGTTGATGTCGGTCAGTTCGGCCACATGCTTGTTCTTGATCTTGCCGAACACCACGCGCTTGGCCATCCACAGCGAGTACGCCGCGCCCCAGATCAGTGCCGTTGCAGCCAGCAGGCCGATCCAGAAGTTGTATTTCACCGCGCCCAGGATCACCATGAACTCGCCGACGAAGCCGGACGTGGCTGGCAAACCGCAGTTGGCCATCGAGAACAGTACGAAGAAGGCGGCAAATTTCGGCATGCGGTTCACGACACCGCCGTAATCGGCGATGTTGCGGGTATGCATGCGGTCATACAGCACGCCGATGCACAGGAACATCGCGCCGGAGATGAAGCCGTGCGAGACCATCTGCACGATACCGCCCTGCACCGAGATGTCGTTGAACATGAAGAAGCCCAGGGTCACAAAACCCATGTGCGCGATCGACGAATAGGCGACCAGTTTTTTCATGTCGGTTTGCACCAGGGCAACCAGACCGATGTAGATGACGGCGATCAGCGACAAGGCGATCATGAAGCCCGACAGGTAGTGGCTGGCGTCAGGCGTGATTGGCAGCGAAAAGCGGAGAAAACCATATGCGCCCAGTTTCAGCATGATGGCGGCCAGCACGGCGGAACCGCCCGTAGGCGCTTCCACGTGGACGTCCGGCAACCACGTGTGGACGGGGAACATCGGCACCTTGACGGCAAACGCCATCAGGAAGGCCAGGAAGATGAAGATCTGTTCGTTCATCGTCAGCTTGAACGCGTGCCAGGCCAGGATGTCGAAGGTGCCCGACACATTGCGCAGGTAGATGATGGCAACCAGGGTCAGCAGCGAACCGAAGAAGGTGTACAGGAAGAACTTGAACGACGCGTACACGCGGTTGGAACCGCCCCAGATACCGATGATGATGAACATCGGGATCAGGGTTGCTTCAAAGAAGAAGTAGAACAGCAAGCCGTCCAGCGCGCAGAACACGCCGATCATCAGGCCCGACAGGATCAGGAACGAGCCCATGTACTGGGCGATGCGCTTCTCGATCACTTGCCAGGCCGAAATGACGACGATGACCGTGATGAACGCGGTCAGTGGCACGAACCACAGGGACAGGCCGTCGATACCCAGCGAGTACCAGATATTGAAGGTTGCTATCCACGGTGCTTTTTCGACGAATTGCATGCCGTGTGCGGCGTTGTCGAAATGCTGGATCAGCGGCAAGGTGCACAGCATGCTGAGCACGGCGCCAGCCAGCGACAGCCAGCGGGTAAAGCCCGCTTTGCTGTCACGGCCGAGAGCCAGGATCAGGACGCCGCAAATGATCGGCACCCAGATCGACAGACTCAGGTAAGGAGGTAATGTAGAAATCGTAGACTGCATCATGGTTCTCAGTATTCTTTTATCAGGTCAGCTTACTTAGCGGGCCAGAATGGCAGGAAATAGATCAGGAAGCCCAGCACGCCCAGGATCATCACGAATGCATAGTGATAGATGTAGCCGGTCTGCAACACTCGCGACAGCGAGGACAGCCAGGCGACGACCTTGGCGCTACCGTTGACCAGCAGGCCATCGATCAGCTTCTTGTCACCGAAGTTCCACAGGCCATTACCCAGCAAGCGGGCACCGCCGGCGAACACGACTTCATTGAACTTGTCCATGTAGTACTTGTTGTCCAGCAGGGTGTGGATCGCGTGGAACTTGGCAAAGAACCAGGCCGGTACACGCGGGTTGACCATGTAGCAGTAGTAGGCTGCCACCACGCCGGACAATGCCAGCCAGAACGGTGCCGTCGACAGGCCGTGGATCGCCATCGCCATTGCGCCGTGGAATTCATGCGACAACTCTTCCATTGCTGGATGGTTTTCGCCAACGAAGATCACGCCCTTGAAGAAATCGCCATGCAGCATCGGGCCGATCGTCAGGTAGCCGATGATCAGCGACGGGATCGCCAGCATCACCAGCGGGAACCAGACGACGAATGGGGACTCGTGCGGCTTCTGGCCAGGTTCCAGACCATGGTGGCCGTGGTCGTCCTCTTCCTCTTCGTGATGGTCGTCGTGCGCGTGGGCATCGTGCTTGGCCGCAGGCGCGTGATGGTCGTCGTGACCGTGCGCATGCGCCTGGCCGAAACGTTCCTTGCCATGGAAGACGAGGAAATACATGCGGAACGAGTAGAAGGCGGTGACGAACACGCCAGCCAGCACGGCGAACTGGGCAAAGCCAGCGCCCCAGATGTGCGTCGCTTCGACGGCTTCGATGATGCTGTCTTTCGAGTAGAAACCGGAGAACAGCGGCGTGCCGATCAGGGCCAGCGAACCGATCAGGGAAGTGATCCACGTGATCGGCATGTACTTGCGCAGGCCGCCCATGTTGCGGATATCCTGATCGTGGTGCATGCCGATGATGACGGAACCGGCGCCCAGGAACAGCAGTGCCTTGAAGAATGCGTGCGTCATCAGGTGGAACACGGCTACCGAGTACGCGGACGAACCGAGCGCCACGGTCATGTAGCCGAGCTGCGACAGGGTCGAGTAAGCGACGACGCGCTTGATGTCGTTCTGGATGATGCCCAGGAAGCCCATGAACAGCGCCGTGATGGAGCCGATCACGAGGATGAAGGACAGTGCCGTGTCGGACAGTTCGAACAGCGGCGACATGCGCGAGACCATGAAGATACCGGCCGTCACCATCGTCGCGGCGTGAATCAGTGCCGAAATCGGGGTAGGACCTTCCATCGAGTCAGGCAGCCACACGTGCAGCGGGAACTGCGCCGACTTGCCCATCGCGCCGATGAACAGGCAGATGCAGGCTACGGTCAGCAGGGCCCAGTCGGTACCTGGAAGGCTCAACAGCGCCAGTTCGTCTTTCTTGGCGAACACTTCCTGGTAGTTCATGGTGCCGGCGTAGGCCAGCAGCAGGCCGATACCGAGGATGAAACCGAAGTCGCCCACGCGGTTGACAAGGAAAGCCTTCATGTTGGCCACGATGGCCGTCGGACGCTGGTACCAGAAACCGATCAGCAGGTAAGAGACCAGGCCCACGGCTTCCCAACCGAAGAACAGTTGCAGGAAGTTGTTGGCCATGACCAGCATCAGCATCGAGAACGTGAACAGCGAGATGTAGGCGAAGAAGCGGTTGTAGCCTTCGTCGTCCTTCATGTAGCCGATCGTGTAGATGTGCACCATCAGCGAGACGAAGGTGACCACGCACATCATCATCGCCGACAGCGAATCGATCTGGAAGCCCACTTCCATCTTCAGGGTGCCGATCGTCATCCAGTTATAGATCGTGCCATTGAATGTCGCGCCATCCATCACTGCCAGCAGTGTCTGCACGGACAGGATGAACGCAATCAGTACGCCCAGGATCGTCGCGGTATGCGACGTCTTGCGTCCGACCAAATTACCCAGGAACTGGGTGCCAAGCAAGCCTGCAATCGCGGCACCGGCCAGCGGCGCCAGCGGTACGGCAAGAAGGAGGTTAGGGTTGAGGAGTTGCCCCGCCATGATGAACCTTAATCGTTATTATTCGAGAGATCGAGTCTGAAAAACATCAGCCTTTGAGGCTGTCCAGGTCTTCGACGTTGATGGTATCCAGATTACGGAACATCACCACCAGAATAGCCAGACCGATAGCCGACTCAGCGGCGGCAACCGTCAGGATGAAGAAAACGAAGATCTGACCGGCCGCGTCGCCCATGAAATGGGAGAACGCGATGAAATTCATATTCACCGCCAGCAGCATCAATTCGATTGCCATCAGCAATACGATGATGTTCTTGCGGTTCAGGAAAATACCGACGATCGAGATTGCGAACAGGATCGCGCCCAGGACCAGAAAATGTGTGAGCGATAATGTCATGGTGCCTCCTTAACTTCCGGCTCAGCCGCAGGACGCTCGACAACCGCGTCCATCTTGATGATCTTCAGGCGGTCGTTGCGCTTGACGCGCACGGCATCGCCTGGAGCAAAGTGCTTGGTGTCCTTGCGTTTGCGCAGGGTCAGCGCGACAGCGGCAACGATGGCCACCAGCAGCACGACGGCGGCGATCTCGAAGGCGAACACATATTCCGTGTAGATCAGCAGGCCCAGTTCCTTGGTGCCGCCCAGGTTGACGTTGACCGGCGCGATACTAGGCGCAAAGTTGCGGAAACCGTGCCACAGGACAGCAGCCATTTCCAGCACGATGATCACACCCACCGTCACCGACAAAGGCAGGTAGCCCCAGAAACCTTCGCGCATGCGGTCGATATTGATATCGAGCATCATGACCACGAAGAGGAACAGCACCATCACGGCGCCGACGTACACCAATACCAGCACGATGGCCAGGAATTCAGCTTGCAGCAGCATCCAGATGCCCGCTGCGGAAAAGAAGGACAGTACCAGGAACAGTACTGCGTGGACCGGATTACGGGCCGTGATGACGCGCGTCGCTGCCAGAATCAAGATCAGCGCGAAGGCGTAAAACAAAATTGTTTTAAAGTCCATAAAAAACCCAATAGACGTACAGATGAACGAGGGGCGCGCCGCAGCCAGTGGCTACGGCGCATCCATCAGCGATAAGGTGCGTCGGCGGCGCGCGCAGCGGCGATGTCATTTTCATAACGATCACCCACGGCCAGCAACATCTCTTTCGTGTAATACAAATCCCCGCGTTTCTCGCCGTGGTATTCCAGGATTTGCGTCTCGACGATCGAATCGACCGGGCAGGACTCTTCGCAGAAACCGCAGAAGATGCACTTGGTCAAGTCAATATCGTAACGCGTGGTGCGGCGCGAGCCGTCGTCACGCTGTTCCGATTCGATCGTGATGGCCATCGCCGGGCAAACCGCTTCGCACAGTTTGCAGGCGATGCAACGTTCCTCGCCGTTCGGGTAGCGGCGCAGCGCGTGCAAGCCACGGAAACGCGGCGAGATCGGTGTCTTCTCTTCCGGGAATTGCACCGTGATCTTGCGCGAAAACATGTACTTGCCTGTCAACGCCATGCCCTTGATCAGCTCGCCTAACAAGAGGCTGCTGAAGAAATCTTTTACCTTATCCATTCGTATGCACTCTCTTACTTCCAAATATTCCAGGATGTCTGCATCCAGGCAGCGACGAAGACCAGGTAGACCAGCGTCAACGGGATAAACACTTTCCAGCCGAGGCGCATGATCTGGTCATAACGGTAGCGTGGGAAAGTACCGCGCACCCAGATGAACACCGACACGATGAAGAAGGTCTTGGCGAACAGCCAGAAGAAGCCGCCGAAACCACCCCAGAACTCGAGGAAGGCAAATGGTGCGGACCAGCCACCGAGGAACATGAGCGAAGTCAGCGCGCCGATCAGGATCATGTTGGCGTATTCGGCCAGCATGAACATGGCGTAGGCCATGCCCGAGTACTCGACCATGTGGCCGGCAACGATTTCCGACTCGCCTTCGACGACGTCGAACGGGTGACGGTTGGCTTCAGCCAAGCCCGATACCATGTAGATGACGAACATCGGCAGCAGCGGCAGCCAGTTCCACGACAGGAAGTTCACGCCCTTGTCGGCGAAGTAGCCGATTTGCTGGCCGCCAACGATGTCGATGAAGTTCAGGCTGCCCGAGACCATCAGCACGATGACCATCACGAAGCCCATCGGGATTTCATATGAAATCATCTGAGCCGAAGCACGCATGGCGCCCATGAACGAGTACTTCGAGTTCGAGGCCCAGCCGGCGATGATGATGCCGTAGACTTCCATCGAGGTAATCGCCAGCAGCATCAGCAAACCCGCGTTGACGTTGGCCAGCACGGCTTGCGGACCGAACGGCACGACCGACCATGCGGCCAGGGCCGGCATGATGGTCATGATCGGACCGATCACGAACAGGCCCTTGGCGGCCTTGGACGGGATGATGATCTCTTTGAACAAGAGTTTCAGCGCATCGGCGATCGGCTGCAGCAAGCCCAGCGGACCCACGCGGTTCGGGCCGACGCGGATCTGGATCCAGCCGATCAGCTTGCGTTCCCACAAGGTCAGGTAGGCAACCAGGCCCATCAGCGGCAACAGCACGCACAGGATCTTGATCAGGGTCCAGAAGAACGGCCAAGAGCCGCCCAGCAAATCCTGGCCACTGCTGTTGATGACGTTTACAAATTCAGGCAGAGCCATCAGATTTTCCCCTCTGCTGTTTCAACTGTGATGTCACCGAACATGCCGCCCAGGCCAGCCGTCGAGGCATGCGCCGCCGACACTTTGACCACATTGGCTGGCAGGCCGGCGTGAATTGCCGCCACCAGGATGGCGCTGCCGGAGCCTTGCGCCACTTTGACCTTGTCGCCCGCCTTGATGCCCAGCTTGCCAGCCAGTTCGGCGGACAGGTGTGCTTGCGGCGTAGCGCCATCGACCGTGCGTTGCAACGGTTCGGAGCGGCGTACCAGCGCGTCGGCGAAGTAGATCGGCACGTCGGCGATGCGTTGCAGCGCTGGCGAAGCCGGTGCGTACGTTGCCGCTTCCGGTGCGTTCTTGGCGATGTTGTTCAGCTGTGCCGACAGATCGGTCACGCCGGCACCGAACGCTTCGTCGCGGATCGCTTCGGAAGTGTCGTAGTCGAAACCGGCCAGGCCCAAGATGTTGCCCAGGACGCGCAGCACTTTCCAGGCTGGACGGGTTTCCGCCAGCGGTTTCACGGTGCCGTTGAAACTTTGCGCGCGGCCTTCGCAATTGACGAAGGTGCCCGAGGTTTCAGCGAACGGAGCGATCGGCAGCAAGACATCGGCGTAATCCATGCCGTGCTTGAAGGCGGACATGGCCACGACCATGTCGGCGCCATCCAGGGCGGCGCGGGCCGCTTGTGGATTGGCGGCATCGAGTTCCGGCTCGGCGTGCAGCAGCACGTAGGCTTTTTTCGGTACGGCAAACGCTGCTTGCACATTGGCGCGCGGCTTGGCGACCAGGTGCGCGCCAACCGTGTTGGCCGCTTCCGTCAGGTAACCGAGCTTGGCGCCCGTCTGTTCGGCGATCCATTGCGCGGCAGCATGCAGTTGCGACGCTTGCGGGTGTTGCGTTGCCGCGTTACCCAGCAGCACGGCGCCGTTGTCGCCAGCCATCAGGCTGGCGGCGATGGCCGTTGCCACGTCCGAAGCGGCGACCGCTTCGAAACCGGCTGGCGCGGCGATCTCTTTGGCTTTCGCAACAGCGGCGACCACTTCCGACAAGGCCGCCAGCCAATCGCCAGGTGCGACGATCATCTTGTTGGCGATGGTGATCAGTTGATCATCGTCGGAGGCGTGCAAAATCGACAGCTTGGCGCCGCCCTTGACGGATGCACGCAAACGCGTGGCCAGCAATGGGTGGTCCTTGCGCAGGAACGAGCCGATGACGAAGGCGCGCTTGATCTGGCCAAATTCGTTGATCGGCATGCCCAGCCATGGCTTGACGCCGGCGTCGAGCGCGAAGTCGGTCTGGCGCAGGCGGAAGTCGACGTTCTCGGAACCGAGACCGTTGGCCACTTTTTGCAGCAGGACCAGCTCTTCGACCGTCGAATGCGGCGTTGCCAGCGCGGCGATGGCGTCGGCACCATGTTCGTGCTTGATGTTTTTCAGGCCGTGCGCCACGTATTCCAGCGCGGTTTGCCAATCGACTTCTTTCCACTCGTTGCCTTGTTTCAGCATCGGGGAAGTCAGGCGTTCGGCGCTGTCCAGCGCTTCGTACGAGAAACGGTCCTTGTCCGAGATCCAGCACTCGTTGACGGCTTCGTTTTCCAGCGGCAGCACGCGCTTGACCTTGCCAGCTTTCACTTGCACGATCAGGTTCGAACCGAGACCGTCATGCGGGCTGACCGATTTGCGGCGCGACAGTTCCCACGTACGGGCGCTGTAGCGGAACGGCTTCGAGGTCAGTGCGCCAACCGGGCACAGGTCGATCATGTTGCCCGACAGTTCGGAGTCGACCGACTGGCCGACGAACGACACGATTTCCGAGTGTTCGCCGCGGCCGATCATGCCCAGCTCCATCACGCCGGCCACTTCCTGGCCAAAGCGTACGCAGCGGGTGCACTGGATGCAGCGCGACATCTCTTGCATGGAGACCAGCGGACCGGCCTCCTTCGGCGTGACGACGCGCTTGTCTTCCTTGTAGCGCGATTCGCTCTTGCCGTAACCCACTGCCAAGTCTTGCAACTGGCATTCGCCGCCCTGATCGCAGATAGGGCAATCGAGCGGGTGGTTAATCAGCAAGAATTCCATGACCGACTTTTGCGCCTGCACAGCTTTATCGCTGGCGGAACGCACGATCATGCCGGCACTGACCGGGGTCGCACAAGCGGGCAAAGGCTTGGGCGCCTTTTCCACTTCGACCAGGCACATGCGGCAGTTCGCTGCGATCGACAATTTCTTGTGATAGCAGAAGTGCGGAATGTAGGTTCCCAATTTGTTGGCGGCGTCCATCACCATGCTACCAGCAGGGACTTCGACTTTTTTGCCGTCTATTTCGATTTCAACCATGGTGATCGTTACCTGACGCAGCTTAGATATATGCGGGCACTAAGCAATGCTTGTGCTCGATATGATATTCAAATTCTTCACGGAAATTCTTAATGAAGGCCCGTACCGGCATGGCAGCCGCATCGCCCAGCGCGCAAATCGTGCGGCCCTGGATGTTGTCGGCGATCGAGTTGAGCATGTCCAGGTCGTCTGGACGACCCTGCCCCTGCTCGATGCGGTGCACCATGCGGTACATCCAGCCTGTGCCTTCACGGCAAGGCGTACACTGGCCGCACGATTCTTCAAAGTAGAAGTAGGACAGGCGTTCCAGCGCCTTTACCATGCAGCGTGTTTCGTCCATCACGATGACGGCGCCCGAACCCAGCATCGAACCGGCTTTCGCGATCGAGTCGTAGTCCAGGTCGGTCTGCATCATGATGTCGCCGCGGATCACCGGAGCGGACGAACCGCCAGGGATCACGGCCTTGATCTTTTTGCCACCGCGCATGCCGCCTGCCAGTTCCAGCAGGGTCGCAAACGGGGTGCCGAGCGGCACTTCATAGTTGCCCGGTTTTTCCACGTCGCCCGAGATCGAGAAGATCTTCGAACCGCCATTGTTCGGCTTGCCCATCGCCAGGTATTTCTCTGGACCGATATTCAGCACGAATGGCACGGCCGCGAAGGTTTCCGTGTTGTTGATCGTCGTCGGCTTGCCGTACAGGCCAAACGAGGCAGGGAAAGGCGGCTTGAAGCGCGGCTGGCCTTTCTTGCCTTCCAGCGATTCGAGCAGGGCCGTTTCTTCGCCGCAGATGTAGGCGCCATAACCATGGTGCGCATGCAACTGGAACGAGAACTCGCTGCCCATGATCTTGTCGCCCAGGAAGCCGGCGGCGCGCGCCTCTTCCAGCGCTTCTTCGAAACGCAGGTATTCCTGGAAGATTTCACCGTGGATATAGTTGTAGCCGACGGTGATGCCCATCGCATAAGCGCCAATGGCCATGCCTTCGATCAGGGCATGGGGATTGTAACGAATGATGTCGCGGTCCTTGAAAGTGCCCGGTTCGCCTTCATCTGTATTGCAGACGAGGTATTTCTGGCCCGGGAACTGGCGCGGCATGAAGCTCCACTTCAAGCCGGTAGGGAAACCCGCGCCGCCACGGCCGCGCAAGGACGACGCCTTGAGGTCGGCGATGATCTGTTCCGGCGTGATTTTCTCTTCCAGGATACGCCGCAGGGCGCTGTAGCCGCCGCGGTTCACATAATCTTGCAAATGCCAGTTCTTGCCATCCAGATCCTTCAGGATCAATGGATCGATATGGCGGTTGTGGAGTGACGTCATTTCTTGAGTTCCTCCAGCATGGCGTCGATCTTCTCGTTCGACATCCAGCTGCACATGGTTTTATTACTGACCAGCAAGACAGGCGCATCGCCGCAAGCACCCATGCACTCGCCTTCAACCAGGGTGAACTGGCCGTCTGCGGTGGTTTCGCGGAAATCGATACCCAGTTTCTGCTTCAGGTAGTCTGCAGCGCGCACGCCGCCCGACAGGGCGCATGGCAGGTTGGTGCACACGGTGATCTTGTGCTTGCCCACGGGTTTCACGTTGTACATATTGTAGAACGTGGCCACTTCCTGCACGGCAATCGCCGGCATGCCGATGTAATCGGCCAGTTCCTTCATGGTTTCCGGCGCCAGCCAGCCCAGTTCATCCTGGGCATGGGCCAGCGCGGCCATGACGGCCGACTGACGCTGGTCGGCCGGGTACTTGGCCAGCTCGCGGTCAATTTTCTTATAGCATTGCTCTGATAACAACATACTTTTTGCCTCTTAGCGGTCAATACTGCCGAACACGATGTCTTGCGTCCCGATGATGGTCACGGCGTCGGCAAGCATGTGCCCACGCGCCATTTCGTCGAGCGACTGCAAGTGGGCGTAGTCTGGCGCGCGCAGTTTCATGCGGTACGGCTTGTTGGCGCCATCGGACACCAGGTACACGCCGAACTCGCCCTTCGGGTGTTCCACGGCGCTGTAGGCCTCGCCTGGCGGCACGTGGAAACCTTCCGTAAACAGCTTGAAGTGGTGAATCAAGGATTCCATGTTGGTCTTCATGTCGACGCGGCCCGGAGGCGCCACCTTGCGGTTGCTGGTCATGACAGGACCTTCATTGTTGCGCAGCCACTCCACGCATTGCTTGATGATGCGGTTCGACTGGCGCAACTCTTCCACGCGGACCAGGTAGCGGTCGTAGCAATCGCCGTTGGTGCCGATAGGAATGTCGAAATCCATCAGGTCGTACACTTCGTACGGCTGTTTCTTGCGCAAGTCCCACTGCACGCCCGAGCCGCGCAGCATGGCGCCCGTAAAGCCCATGGCCAGCGCATCTTCCGGCGAGACCACGCCGATGCCGACGGTACGCTGTTTCCAGATACGGTTGTCGGTCAGCAGGGTTTCGTACTCGTCCACCGAATTCGGGAAGCGGCGCGCGAAGTCTTCGATGAAGTCCAGCAGGGAACCCTGGCGGTTTTCGTTCAGCTTGCCGATCGCCTTGGCGTTGCGGATGATCGAGGCCTTGTGCTGCGGCATCGCGTCCGGCAAATCGCGGTAGACGCCGCCCGGACGGTAGTAGGCCGCGTGCATGCGCGCGCCCGAGACTGCCTCGTAGGCGTCGAACAAGTCTTCGCGGTCGCGGAAGCAATACAGGAACGGGCCCATGGCGCCAACGTCCAGCGCGTGGGTACCGAGCCACATCAGGTGATTCAGGATACGCGTCATCTCATCGAACATGACGCGGATGTATTGCGCGCGCAGCGGCACTTCCAGGCCCAGCATCTTTTCGATGGCCATCACGTACGCGTGTTCATTGCACATCATCGACACATAGTCGAGACGGTCCATGTACGGCACGGATTGCAGATAGGTCTTTTGCTCGGCCAGCTTTTCGGTGGCGCGGTGCAGCAGGCCGATATGCGGGTCGGCGCGCTGGATGACTTCGCCATCCATCTCCAGCACCAGGCGCAGCACACCGTGCGCGGCCGGATGCTGTGGCCCAAAGTTCAGGGTGTAGTTCTTAATCTCAGCCATTATTTCATCCCGTAATGTTCTTCGCGGATCACGCGCGGCACGTTTTCCCGCGGCTCGATCGTCACGGGCTGGTAAATCACGCGCTTTTGTTCCGGATCGTAACGCATCTCGACATAGCCGGAGACGGGGAAATCCTTGCGGAACGGATGGCCGATGAAACCGTAGTCGGTCAGCAGGCGGCGCAAGTCGTTGTGGCCTTCGAAGAGGATGCCCAGCAGGTCGAACGCTTCGCGCTCGTACCAGTTGACGGCGCGCCAGATGCCGACCACGGAGGGCAGCAGCGGCATGTCGTCGTCCGGCGCGAACACGCGCACGCGCACGCGCCAGTTGTGCTTGACCGACAGCAAGTGCGAAACGGCCGCGAAACGCAGGCCATCCCAGCTACCGTCGCCATAGGTCGAGTAGTCGACGCCGCACAGGTCGAGCAGCTGCTCGAAATGCAGGGTCGGATCGTCGCGCAAGGTCTGCATCACGGCCAGGTAGTCCTCGGCCTTGACGACCAGGGTGACTTCGCCCAGCGCAACCGTCGTGCTAACGCGATCGCCCAGGGCAGTGCCGAGGGCGTTTTGCAATACTTCTAAATGTGTTGTCATAATCTGAAGCGGCCCCGTTAGCGTGCGATCGTGCTGGTACGCTTGATCTTGTTCTGCAACTGCATGATGCCGTACAGCAAGGCTTCAGCGGTCGGAGGACAGCCAGGCACATACACGTCGACGGGCACGATGCGGTCGCAACCGCGCACCACGGAATAGGAGTAATGGTAGTACCCGCCGCCATTGGCGCAGGAACCCATCGAGATGACCCAGCGTGGCTCTGCCATCTGGTCGTAGACCTTGCGCAGGGCCGGCGCCATCTTGTTGCACAGGGTGCCGGCAACGATCATGACGTCGGACTGACGCGGCGACGGACGAAACACGACGCCGAAACGGTCCATATCGTAGCGGGCTGCGCCCACATGCATCATTTCGACCGCACAGCAGGCCAGACCGAACGTCATCGGGAACATAGACCCGGTGCGCGCCCAGTTGATCAGCTTGTCGGCCGAGGTGGTGATGAAACCTTCGCTTAATACGCCTTCAATAGCCATGGCTTATTCCCAGTCAAGGGCACCTTTCTTCCAAATGTACCAAAATCCGACCACGAATTCAGCGATGAACACCATCATCGTGACGAAACCGGCCCAGCCCAGGTCGCGCATTGCAACGCCCCATGGGAAAAAGAATGCCGTTTCCAGATCGAACAAAATAAACAGGATTGCGACCAGATAGTAGCGCACATCAAATTTCATGCGCGCGTCTTCGAATGCTTCAAAACCACATTCGTACGGGGAGAGTTTTGCTGCGTCAGGCTTGTTAGGACCTAACAGGCGCCCCAGGAGCTGGGGAGCGATACCGACACCAAGGCCGATAATAATGAACAGCAGGACGGGGAAGTAATTTTCGAGGTTCACGATTGATGAGCTTATATTGAACGATCGGTTAAATGAGGACGCTGCGATCATTTGCAGCGTATCTAACGCACGACCCCAATCAAAGCTAAGACCAGGATCGAACGACACATCCTCGTAAAAAAAGCCAGCAACTTTGTACGAGCCATGGCTCGTGCGCCGTTGCTGGCTTCTGATTTCTGGTGCCGACGACGAGACTCGAACTCGTACAGCTTTCGCCACTACCCCCTCAAGATAGCGTGTCTACCAATTTCACCACGTCGGCGGTAAGGCCCGTATTCTACTCTGCTTTGCCGCTAAAGTTAATGCACAAATGCATCAAAACACAGATAAAAACGATAAATTTTTACATCTTCCAGCGCGTCACGATTTTTTCCTGCCGCACTGCTGAAACATTGAGCAATAATCTGCCCGTAATGAGAATTACTCTCGATGAGGTATCGAGCTCATACAAAAATTACTTCGGAATCGCGCCTGCCGGGGTGCTGGCAACCGGTGCCGCCGCCGCTGGAGCGCTGGCAGCCGGAGCTGCAGCAGGTACCGTCGTCGGGATCGCGCCCGCGCCGGTGACCGGCACTGGCTTGACGACTTTATCCATCACGCCGCCGCCGACCGTCGTGGCGCGCTGATTGGCCATCAGCGACAGGGCCAGGGTGGCGCCGAAGAAGATCGCGGCGGCAACGCCCGTCGATTTCGACATGAAGTTCGACGAACCCGTCGCACCGAACAGGCTGCCCGAGGCGCCCGAACCGAAGGCGGCGCCCATGTCGGCGCCCTTACCGTGCTGCAACAACACCAGCGCGATAATCGACAATGCCGAAATAACCTGTACTACCACTACCAGATTGAACATCATGTTCATTGCAATTCCATTCTTAGTTTAAATTAATTCAATCAGCGGCGTGAATAATTGCCAGGAAATCCGCCGCCTTCAATGCTGCTCCACCGATCAGACCGCCATCGATATCCGGCATCGCCATCAATTCTTTTGCGTTCTCCGGCTTCATGCTGCCGCCGTACAGGATCTGCACGCCGGCCGCTGCTACCGCATTCTTTGCCGCCAGCTGGCCGCGCAACACCTGATGCACGTCCTGCGCCATTTGCGGCGTGGCCGTCTTGCCCGTGCCGATGGCCCAGACTGGCTCATAGGCCAGCACCAGCTTCGCCACGTCGTCGGCGGAAATCGCCGCCAGCACGGCGCCCAGCTGCTGCGCCACGACGGCGTCGGTCTGGCCCGCTTCGCGCTGCGCCAGCGTTTCGCCGATGCAGACGATAGGCGTGATGCCCGCCGCCAGCGCCGCAACCGTCTTGGCCGCCACCTGCGCATCGCTCTCGCCATGGTAGGCGCGGCGCTCGGAATGCCCGATCACCACATAACCGCAGCCGAAATCCTGCAGCATGGCAGTCGAGATTTCTCCCGTGTAGGCGCCGCCGGCATGCGCGGACACATCCTGCGCACCCCAGCCGAGAGCCGTGCCTGCCAATTGCGCCTGGCACTGCGCCAGATACGGCGCAGGCACACAGACGGCGCTGGCGGCGCCAGAGGCAGCCAGGCCAGCAACTATTTCAGACAATAACACCGCGTTCGAGGTGCGACTGCCGTTCATTTTCCAATTTCCGACGACGAGTTTGCGACGCATAGTAGCCTAAATTCTAATAACCCGTCATTCTAACTCCGGCACCGATGCCGGTCAAACAGGCAGTGCCCCGTTTCAAGCAACTTGCAACATGATCTTGCCCACGTGCGTGCTCGCTTCCATCAAGGCATGGGCCTCGTTGGCCTTTCCCAAGGGGAAAGTTTTATAGATCACGGGCTTGATCTTGCCCGCCTCGATCAGCGGCCAGACGGTCGTGCGCAGATGGTTCGCGATGGCCGCCTTGAAAGCGACGGAACGGGGACGCAAGGTGGAACCCGTCACCGTCAGGCGACGGCGCAGCAAGCTACCCAGGTCCAGTTCTGCCCTGGTGCCGCCCTGCACGGCGATCAGGCCGATACGGCCATCGTCGGCCAGGCAATCGATTTCGCGCGGCAGGTAGTCGCCGCCGACCATGTCGAGGATGACGTCGACGCCTTTGCCTCCGGTCAATTCCTTGACGACGGCGACGAAATCTTCCGTGCGGTAATTGATGCCACGCTCGGCGCCCAGCGCCTCGCAGGCGCGCGCCTTCTCGTCGCTGCCTGCCGTCGCGAACACGCGGTGTCCGAGCGCGGCCGCCAATTGAATGGCCGTCACGCCAATGCCGGAAGTGCCGCCTTGCACCAATAACGTTTCGCCGTCGGCCAGCGCGCAGCGGTCGAACACATTGCTCCACACGGTAAAGAAGTTTTCCGGCAGGGACGCGCCTTCCAGCGCCGTCAAGCCTTTCGGCAAGGGCAGGCACTGGCCGGCGGGTGCGGCGCAGTATTCGGCATAGCCGCCGCCCTGCACCAGCGCGCAGACGAGGTCGCCCTTCTTGAATGCGGTATTGGTGAAGTCGCCATCGACGACTTCACCCGCCACTTCCAGGCCCGGCAAATCGGACGCGCCGGCTGGCGGCGCGTACTTGCCCAGGCGCTGCAGCACGTCGGGACGGTTGATGCCGGCCGCGTGCACCTTGATCAGCAGTTCGCCCGCTTTATATTCCGGCACGGGACGTTCCGCAATCTGCAAAACGTCGGCGGGACCTGGCTGGCTGATGGCAACTGCACGCATGGCGGGACTCTTTCAAGGGAAAACGGCGATTGTACGCCAAGCCGTCCACCCTTGCAGCGAGGGCCCTGCCTATGCGCCGCCCGTCTTCGACTGGCGCGGCAGCGGCGTGCCCGGCTTCCATTTCGCCGACAGGGCCTGCCCTTCCTCGACTTGCTCATGCGTCATTTTGCGCACCACGGCGGCGCGCTGGTCGGCCGCATTCGCGTTGCCATTCGCGGCCGCCAAGTTCCACAGCATGTAGGCGATGACGTTATCCTGCGGCACGCCACCCATGTGGTAGCGGTACATCAGGCCCAGCACCTGCTGCGCCTCGGCGTGGTTCTGCTCGGCCGCCTTGCGGAACCAGCTGACGGCCTGCTTGTGATCCTGCAGCACGGCGTTGCCCGTGTAATACATGGCGCCCACCACATACTGGGCGTCGGCCTTGCCCTGGTCGGCCGCCTTGCGGTGCCAGAACATGGCTTGCTTGTAATCCTGCGGCAAGCCCCGTCCCATGTAATACATCAAGCCCAGCAAATGCTGGGCATCGGCGCTGCCGGTCTTGGCCAGTGGCAAGATTTCCTTGTAGGCCAGCGCGTAATTCTTGTTGTTGTAGGCGCTGGCGCCTTCGGCGAAGCCAGCCCGCGCGGGTAGCTGTATCGTCAACAGCATGAGTAATGTAATGATCAGTTTTTTCATCGGAATGGGATGTGGTCTGACTACTTGTTCTTGTCCTGCCAAAGGCCTGCGGCAGGATGCTTTTACTTCCAGCTGACTTTGCCCAGGCCCTCGACGCTGACATCGCGGTTGGCCGGCTTGCCGTACACCACCACCGAACCGAGTCCGCTCAGGTTCAGCTTGGCATTTGTATGGGCATTCACCGTGGCATTGCCCAGGCCGCTCAATTCCAGGTTGACGGCATCGGCTTCGAACTGCTGCGCATTCAGGCTGCCCAGGCCGCCCAGGCTCGCTTGCAGGATACGTCCGCGTCCACCCAGCATCACCGAGCCCGCGCCCTGCAGGTCCAGCTCCGCGCGCTCATTGTTACCTATCCATATCTGCATGCTGCCCACGCCGCCCAGGCTGGCATTGAGCTTGCGGTAGTCGCCCACCAGCTTGATGCTGCCCGCCCCTTCCAGCGACAGGGTCAGTTCCTCGCCCTTGAAGCCCGTGATGTCGGTGCTGCCAAAGCCTTCCGAGCTCAGTTCGCGCAAGTTCGGCAAGACCAGGTCGGCGCGGATCGACGACGGGCCGATCTTGAAACCGCGCACTTCCGTTTCGATGTGCAGGGTGTCGCCGCTTTGCGCCGTGCTGACATCGGCAATGTAGCGCTTGTCGGCCGTGATGCTCAGCGAAGCCACGTTGCCCTGGCGAATGCGCACTTCCATCACGCCATCGAGCTTGACGCGCACCACGCGGGCGTCGACGTTGCGCATTTCCAGCAAACGGGTCTCGGCGGCCACGCCGCGCACCAGGCCCAATGTCGCCAGGAACAGCAGCGCCAATTGCAGTATCTTTTTCATGTAGTGCATCCTCGGTATCTTGTTTTTATGTGTCGCGGCACCCTCGTGGGGCTTGCGCGCATTGCCATTGACCAACACTGTATCAGCGCCGAAAACGGCTGACAATCAATCAGGCGAAACGGGCTTTTTCGGCAGCGCTCAGGCGCTTGGCCTTGACGACCACCACTTGCATGGCAGCCTTGTTCGCTGGCGCGGCCAGGGTGGCCGTGGAACTGGCCACTTGCAGGGCCGGGGCGGCCGGGGCGATGGCGTAGCAGCTTGCGCCAAGCAGGATGGCGGCGGCAACGGCAATGACTTCCATGTTTTTAGCGACGTTCATGTTGTTCTCCTCGGGTGTCTGGCAGTGGGCTTGCGGTATGGTGTCACTATAGCCATACCGCCCCCGGCAGACACGCCGATTGCGACGAACTGCATTTTTGGCAGGCTGGCCTGACAAAAACGCGGATGAACGTGCAGATCGCTAAGCGTCTTCTTAAAACTCTTCCCACTCGTCGGCGCCCGACTTGGCTGCCTTGACGGGTTTGACCGGCGCCAGCGCGCGGGCCGGCGCGCGCGGTGCAGCAGCGGCTGGCTTCGCCTTGAGGCGCGTCACGGGCGCGGGCGCGGCGGCAGGACCGGCATCGCCCAGGCGGAACATGCCGACAGCTTGCGCCAGATCCACGGCCTGCTCCTGCAGGCTTTCCGCGGCAGCGGCCGCTTGCTCGACGAGGGCCGCGTTTTGCTGCGTCATGGTATCCATGTGCGTGACGGCCGTATTGATCTCGCCGATGCCGGCGCTCTGTTCGCGGCTCGCCACGGTGATTTCGCTCATGATGGTCGTCAATTGCTGTACCGACGCCACCACCTGATCCATGGTCTGGCCCGCTTCATCGACGAGGCGGCCGCCGGCATCGACTTTTTCCACCGAGTCGCCGATCAGTTCCTTGATTTCCTTGGCCGCCTGGCTCGAGCGTTGCGCCAGGTTGCGCACTTCGGACGCCACCACGGCAAAGCCCCTGCCCTGCTCGCCCGCGCGCGCCGCCTCGACGGCCGCGTTCAGCGCCAGGATGTTCGTCTGGAAGGCGATACCGTCGATCACGCCGATGATGTCGACGATCTTGCGCGAGCTTTCCTGGATGCCGGCCATGGTGCCGACCACCTGCTGCACCACGCGGCCACCCTTGGCCGCCACTTCCGAGGCGGACACGGCCAACTCATTGGCCGCGTGCGCGTTTTCCGCATTCTGCTTGACGGTCGACGTCAGCTCATCCATCGAGCTGGCCGTCTCTTCCAGCGCGCCCGCCTGCGCTTCCGTGCGCGAGGACAGGTCGGCATTGCCGGCGGCAATGTCGGCCGACTCGCTGCGCACCAGGGTGCTGATGCTGCGGATCTGCACCAGCACGGTGGCGATCTTTTCAACGAACAAGTTAAACGCCTTGGCGATCTGCGCCAGCTCGTCCGCACCTTCCGCGTCGAGGCGGCTGGTCAGGTCGCCGTCGCCCGTGGCGATCGCTTCCATCGCATCGCGCACCAGGCCCAGGCGGCGCAGGGCGCGCGCCACCAGCACGCTCAGCACCGTGGCGGCCAGGGCCAGCACCAGCAAGGCCGTCAGGGCCGAGGCGCGCAGCATGGAAGTCAATGCCTGCGTCGCTTCTGCGCGGTCGAGCACGGTGGCCAGCAGCCAGTCGCTGCCCGGCACTTTACTCACGTGCAAGATACCGTCGCGGCCGCCGAGACGGATGCTGGCACCTTCGCCGCTCTTTTCGATATCGGCCAGCGCCTGCGCGCTCAGGCCCGAGTCCAGTTCGGCCAGCGGTTTCAGAGTCAGCTTGCTATCCGGGTGGGCGATGATCTTGCCGCCGCCATCGACGAGGAAGGCATAGCTGGACGCCGTCGGCTTGATCGAAGCGACGTTCTGCACCACCGCATCCATCATCACGTCGGCCGCCATCACGCCCGTCACGCTGCCCTTGCCGCCCAGCGGCTCGGCAAACGTCACCACCAGCTTGCCCGTGCTGGCGCCGATGTATGGCGCCGTGATGATGGGGCCGCCCACTTCGGACGCCAGCTTGTACCAGGGGCGCGCGGTAGGATCGTAGTCGGCGGCGCGCTTGCGCTCCTGCGAAAAGACGGCGTGCTTGTCGGCAAAGCCGATATACGCCATGTCGAAGGTGCCCGCCTGCTCGGCCGCCTTCAGGGCCGGCAGCGGATCGGCCGCCGTGGCGCCCTGCTTGAGCGATCCCACGACGGCTTGCTTGGAACGCAGCCATTCGGCAATGGCTTGAGCATGGCTGTGCGACAGCTGCAGCATCTGCGTGTCGAGCGCTGCCAGGGTGCTTGAGCGGGTAGTAAAGAAGTTGGCGATGGCGACGGCCAGCATGGCCAGCACGACGATGGAAACGGCGATGGCGATCAGCCGCGCCTTAAGGGAGGACAACATGGTGCATCCAATAAAAAAGGGGAAATCGGGAGGGATGCACCATGGTCGGGGAATAAGATTTTGTCGTCAAGCAATACCGACAGTCAATTACCCATAAACAACAATTGATACCATATATTAATCATATCTCTCCGCGCAGCTTGCGCAAAGCCGGCGAGTCGCCGCCCGTCGCCTCGATGCGAAAGCGCGCAAACGCCTGCTCCAGCTCAGGGTAGCAGCGCAAACTGCCTTCGTTAAAGTAGCGCCCGCCGGGGATATCGCCCCATGGCAGGGGTGCGCTCAAGCCCCCGCTGCCCGCCAGGGCCAGCAGCGGCTCGAGCGCGCTGCGCAGGTCGGCCACTTCCGTATCGGCGCCCGCCAGGCGGGCCAGCAACTGTTCCAGTTCGGTAGTACAGGCTTGCAGGCGCGACTGATCCATGTTCACTCCTAATTCTTGATGGTGCCCACCAGCACGGGCGCCGACCACAGCTTGCGATTGGGCAACAGGTATTGCAAGGCGCCACCCTTGCGCCGCACCAGGCCGCCCAGCTCTTCGGTCGGCGCCACCGAGCTGACAAACACCGTCACGGTCCCGTTAGGCGTGACCTCATACACATCATACAGCGGCGCTTCGCTCCTGAGCGGCAAGCCGAAGCAGTCTGCCAGCGAGTCACACTCGTCGCTGCCTTGCAACTGCCCGATAGTGGTGAAGTATGGCGAATAGCGCAAGACGCTCTGTCCGTGCGGCACTACCTTGTAGAGCGGAATATCGATCAGCCAGACGGTCGGCAACTTATTGCCGGACGCCAGCTGCTCAACGGCCCGCGCATAAATCGTCTCCGCCGGCGCGCCCGGATCGGCCGCGCGCAGCTGGGCCAGGAATTGCTGCCCGTCCTCACCCTCCAGCCAGCCGTCGATCACCGGGCGCTGCAGGCCGATGGTCTTGAAGGTGCTGAGGTCATTGATTTCGCGCGCATGCACGGTGCGCAAAGCATCGAGGTCCTGCGCCGGCATGGCCGCGGAGGCGGCGGCAATGGGAATGGGCAGCGGCACCGGCGTCGGTGCGTTGTCCAGCTGCGCCCAGGCACCGGGCGCGACGGCAAGCAGAAAGGCGGCGGCCAGCCCGCGGAATGTGCGCATGCTGCATCTCCTTGGAAGACTCGTTCAGGGGGAAGATCCCCTCCCGAATCTACAAGGCGTCAAACTGGCCAATGCGAGCTGGATCAAGGCCGACGCGCAAAGCGGCATCTACCTTGACGCAGCGCAAACGCGGCGCAAAAAAAACCGCCAGGGCTTGCGCACTGGCGGTTTTTGATCATGCGGCCGGGGCCGCAGTCAGGCGAATCTGAAGGAAATTAAGCGGCTGGCGCTTCGTTGCCTTCAGCAGCTTTCATCGACAGCTTCAGACGGCCGCGGTCGTCCGTTTCCAGCACTTTGACGCGAACCAGCTGACCTTCCTTCAGGTAGTCGGCCACGGCGTTGACGCGCTCGTTGGCGATCTGCGAGATGTGCAGCAAGCCGTCCTTGCCTGGCATGACTTGCACGATGGCGCCGAAGTCCAGCAGTTTCAGCACGGTGCCTTCGTAGGTCTTGCCCACTTCGACGGAAGCGGTCAGTTCTTCGATGCGGCGCTTGGCTTCCTGGCCGGCTTGCGCGTCGACGGAAGCGATGGTGACCACGCCTTCGTCGCTGATGTCGATCTGGGTGCCCGTCTCTTCGGTCAGCGCGCGGATCACGGCGCCGCCCTTGCCGATCACGTCACGGATTTTTTCCGGGTTGATCTTGATGGTGATCAGACGCGGTGCGAAATCGGACAGTTCGGTTTTGACGTGCGGCATGGCTTTTTGCATTTCGCCCAGGATGTGCTCGCGGCCTTCCTTGGCTTGCGCCAGTGCCACTTGCATGATTTCCTTGGTGATGCCCATGATCTTGATGTCCATCTGCAGCGCCGTGATACCGTTGCGGGTACCGGCTACCTTGAAGTCCATGTCGCCCAGGTGATCTTCGTCGCCCAGGATGTCGGACAGCACGGCAAACTTGCCGCCTTCCTTGATCAGGCCCATGGCGATACCGGCCACGTGTTCTTTCATCGGCACGCCGGCGTCCATCAGTGCCAGGCAGCCGCCGCAGACGGAAGCCATCGACGAGGAACCGTTCGATTCCGTGATTTCCGATACCAGACGCACCGAGTAGCTGAACTCTTCAGCGGCTGGCAGGGCGGCGATCAGCGCGCGCTTGGCCAGGCGGCCGTGGCCGATTTCGCGGCGTTTTGGCGTACCGACGCGGCCCGTTTCGCCGGTGGCGAACGGAGGCATGTTGTAATGCAGCATGAACGAATCGGTGAACTCGCCCATCAGCGCATCGATCTTCTGGCTGTCGCGGGCAGTGCCCAGGGTCGCGACGACCAGCGCTTGCGTTTCGCCGCGCGTGAACAGGGCCGAACCGTGGGTGCGTGGCAGCACGCTGGTGCGGATCGAGATCGGACGCACGGTGCGCGTGTCGCGGCCGTCGATGCGTGGCTCGCCGTCGAGGATCTGCGTACGCACGATTTTCGCTTCGATGTCGAACAGGATGTTGTTGACTTCAGCGCTGTCGATAGCCGCGCCGCCGTTGGCAGCCACTTCAGCCGACAGGTCGGCGATCACTTCCGACGTCGCCGCTTTCAGCTTGGCCGTACGCTCTTGCTTGTCCTTGGTTTGATACGCGTCATTGATCTTGGCGTTGGCGAAATGCGCGACGCGGGCGATCAGTGCTTCGTTTTTCGGCGCAGGCGCCCATTCCACTTCCGGCTTGCCGCCGTCACGCACCAGGTCGTGAATCGCGTCGATGACGACTTTCATCTGGTCGTGGCCAAAGACCACGGCGCCCAGCATGATTTCTTCGGACAGCTGTTTCGCTTCCGATTCGACCATCAGCACGGCCGTTTCGGTACCGGCGACAACCAGGTCCATTTCCGACGTTTTCAGTTGCTGGACGGTCGGGTTCAGGATGTACTGGCCATTGGCGTAACCGACGCGCGCGGCGCCGATAGGACCGTTGAAAGGCACGCCCGATACGCACAGGGCAGCCGATGCGCCGATCATGGCGGCGATGTCCGGATCGATTTCAGGGTTGACCGACAACACGTGAATGATGACTTGCACTTCATTCAGGTAGCCTTCCGGGAACAGCGGACGGATAGGACGGTCGATCAGACGGGAGGTCAGTGTTTCTTTTTCGGAAGGACGGCCTTCGCGCTTGAAAAAACCGCCCGGGATTTTACCGGCAGCATAGGTTTTCTCGACATAATCAACCGTCAAAGGGAAGAAATCCTGGCCTGGCTTGGCATCTTTGCGTGCCACTACCGTTGCCAGAACGACGGTATCTTCGATCGACACCAGCACTGCGCCGGATGCCTGACGTGCGATTTCGCCGGTTTCCAGGGTCACTTGATGTTGACCGTACTGGAAGGTTTTCGTAACTTTGTTAAACATGGGGTATCCCTTTTCTAATTGCCGACAGATTTTCAGGGGCTGTCGTTCACCTCACCACAGGCGGCGAAAACTTCGTTGCCGCCTTTACTACTTTACTTTTAAAACATGATATCGGTAGAGAATACTGTACTTCTCGACATAAATCCGGAATTCAAATGACAAAATGCCCGCGTCAGCGAACTGGCGCAGGCATTTCTGTATAAACCTTGTACGGCAAAAATTACTTGCGCAGACCAAGTTTAGCGATCAGGTCGCGATAACGGGTAGCGTCTTTAGCCTTCAGGTAGGACAACAGGCTCTTACGACGGTTGACCATCATGATCAGGCCGCGGCGGGAGTGGTGATCTTTCGAGTGGGCTTTGAAGTGGCCGTTCAGTTCGTTGATGCGAGCTGTCAGCAGTGCAACTTGCACTTCAGGGGAGCCGGTGTCGTTTTGACCACGTGCGTTGTCCGCGATGATAGCGGCTTTGTTGATGTTTTCTACTGTCATGATAAACCTTTCACATGCGGTGCACAGAGTCTGAACCCTATCCACCGTGAACTACGATTATTAAAATACTGGCCTACGCTTCCAACCAGACGCGCAAGTATATCGGAAAAATGCCCGCCTGTATCCTGCCGTGCGTGCTTTTCTCGGTGCATGATAGGGTTTTCCTGCATTTCAGGAGGTCAAACATGAAAAAACTGCTCAAATCAGCAACACCGCTGCTGTTTGCCGCGCTGGCCGGCTGCGCCAGCTGGAACGTCCCGCCGCCCCAGCCGGGCGAGCCGCGCGCCGCCGTGGAAGCGCGCCTGGGCCGTCCGACGAATATCTACCAGCTACCCACGGGTCCCGAACTCGAATACGCGACGGGACCGTACGGCCAGTACACGTATATGGCCCGTTTCGGCCCCGACGACAGGTTGATTTCCTACGAGCAAGTGCTCGACACGCCGGGCTTTGCCCGCATCAAGGTGGGCGTGTCGACGCAGCAAGACGTGCTGCACACCCTGGGCCGCCCGACGGAAACCTCATACCTGTCGCTGCCGAAACTGCACGTCTGGTCCTACCGCTACAAGGAATCGGGCGTGTGGGACTCCATGATGCATGTGCACTTCGACCACGACGGCATCGTGCGCATGATGATGAACGGGCCCGATCCCGCCAAGGAAGAGCGCCGCTTCTTCTGGTGACGAGCATCTTGCACTAAGACTAGCACCTACCCCAAATGCAAATTCTGGGGTCAGACCCGGCGGGTCTGACCCCGACTTACGGTTGCGGGTCGATGCGCTCGTCTTTCGCATGCAGTTTGTTTAAGGCCGACAAATACGCCTTGGCCGACGCGACGATGATGTCCGGATCGGCGCCCACGCCGTTGACGATGCGCCCGTCGCGCGACAGGCGCATCGTGACTTCACCCTGCGACTGCGTGCCCGTGCTGATGGCGTTGACGGAGAACAAGACCAGCTCGGCGCCGCTGGCGGCCGCGCTTTCGATGGCGTTGACGGTGGCGTCGACGGGGCCGTCGCCCTGCCCTTCGCAGCTGCACTGTTGGCCGCCGACGAGAAACTCCACGCGCGCATGGGGCACGGCGCCCGTCGTCGACTGCTGCGTCAGCGCAACAAAACGGTAGTGCTCACTCTCCTGCGCCTGCTGCTCCTCGCTGACGAGGGCCATGATGTCTTCGTCGAAAATCTCGGATTTCCGGTCGGCCAGTTCCTTGAAGCGCAGGAAGGCCGCGTTGACTTCCGCTTCCGATTCCAGAGAAATGCCCAGCTCCTGCAGCCGCTGCTTGAAGGCATTGCGCCCCGACAGTTTGCCGAGCACGATCTTGTTGGCCGTCCAGCCCACGTCTTCGGCGCGCATGATTTCATACGTCTCGCGCGCCTTCAAAATGCCGTCCTGGTGGATGCCGGACGCGTGCGCAAAGGCGTTCGCGCCGACGACGGCCTTGTTCGGCTGCACGGCAAAGCCCGTGATCTGCGACACCATTTTGGACGCCGCCACGATCTGCGTCGTATCGATGCCCACCGTCAAGTTGTAATAGGCGGCACGTGTGCGCAGCGCCATCACCACTTCTTCCAGCGCCGTATTGCCGGCCCGCTCGCCAAGGCCATTGACCGTGCACTCGATCTGCCGCGCGCCGCCTATCATGACGCCGGCCAGCGAATTGGCCACAGCCAGGCCCAGGTCATTGTGGCAATGGACGGACCAGATGGCCTTGTCGGAGTTCGGTATGCGTTCGCGCAAGCGCTTGATGGTCGCGCCGAAGATTTCGGGCACGGCGTAGCCGACCGTGTCGGGAAAATTGATGGTGGTGGCGCCCTCGGCGATCACGCCCTCAAGCACACGGCAAAGGAAATCTTCGTAGGAGCGGCTGCCGTCTTCGGGGCTGAATTCGATGTCGTCCGTGAACTGGCGCGCAAAGCGCACGGCATTTTGCGCCTGCGTAAGCACTTGCTCTGGCGTCATGCGCAGCTTCATCTGCATGTGCAGGGGCGACGTGGCGATAAAGGTGTGGATGCGCTTGCGCTCGGCTGGCGCCAGCGCCTCGGCAGCGCGGGCGATGTCGCGGTCGTTGGCGCGCGACAGCGAGCAGATGGTGGACTCGCGCACGGCGCCGGCAATCGCCCGGATCGACTCGAAGTCGCCCTGCGAGGCGGCGGCAAAGCCCGCCTCGATCACGTCGACCTTCATGCGTTCGAGCTGCTTGGCGATGCGCAGCTTTTCCTCGCGCGTCATGGAGGCGCCCGGCGATTGCTCGCCGTCGCGCAAGGTGGTGTCAAAAATGATGAGTCGGTTGCTGGTGGTCATGGCTGCTCCTGGCTGGCTGAAGACTGGCGACGCTACCGACTCGCCGCATTAATGCTCGGGGTCGGTCTGGATGATGCTGACGGGCTTGCCCTTCGCCATGCGCCAGAAAAACACGGCGTAGCCGGACAGGCCATACACGACGAAAATCGGGAACAGCACCTTCGGCGGATCGATGGAAATGAGCGCGAAGAACAATGCCAGCAGAAATACCACGATGAAAGGCACGGACTTGCGGAAATTCACATCCTTGAAACTGTAGAACGGCACGTTGGTGACCATGGTCAGGCCGGAAAACAGGGCGATCGTCCACGATACCCAGGCCAGCTGGTTGCCGGCAAATTCCAGGTCGTTCATCAGCAGGATGAAGCCGGCCACCATGGCGGCCGCCGCCGGGCTGGGCAAGCCCTGGAAGAAGCGCTTGTCGACCACGGCGATATTCGTGTTGAAGCGGGCCAGGCGCAAGGCGGCGCCGGCGCAATACACGAAGGCGGCCAGCCAGCCCAGCTTGCCCATGCCGCGCAGCGACCATTCGTAGATCACCAGCGCCGGCGCGGCGCCAAACGACACCATGTCCGACAGGCTGTCGTACTGGGCGCCGAATTCGCTCTGCGTATTTGTCAGGCGGGCGATGCGGCCATCGAGGCCGTCGAGGATCATGGCGATGAAGATGGCCCAGGCCGCGTGTTCGAATTTCTGGTTCATGGCCATGACGATGGCGTAGAAGCCGCAAAACAGGGCTGCCGTCGTGAAGGCATTCGGCAACAGATAGATGCCGCGGCGGCGCAAGGTTTTCTTGCCAGTGCCATCGCTCACCGGCTGGCGCGCGAATTTGCTGAAGCGGGACGCTTTGGATACTGCGGGAGTGCCGTTCTTGCCTCTACGACGGGGGAAGTTTGCCATGTTGTTCCATATCTTGTGTACTGCGGGGGAATCGGTGCCAGATGGCAGGCGCATGACTGTCACGGCATGCGCCTGCCGATGTTGTCATTATAGAGGAGCCACCGCCAAAGAAAAGCGCGGCGGCGTCAAGCTGACAATATTGATCCCTGTTCAAGCCTTATTTGAACTTGACCTTGGCCACCAGGCCCATGTTCAGGGTCGTTTCGCCCGACTCGAAGCTCGGTTCGGCCACCTGGTTGCCGCCATAGCTTGCAACGTCGGCACTCATGTTGCGCGCGCCGGTCACATTGACGCGCTGCGCATAGTTGCCCGAGCCTTCGAAATCGATGGTGTCGATCACGGCGTCACTGACGTTGCGCCCCATGGCGCCGGCGATGGCGGCCACGCGCTCGTTGAGGTTCTTGTAGGCGGCGGCGATGCGCTGGTCGTCGAGCTTGCGGATGGTGGCGGGCGCCAGGCCGAAATTCAGGCGGTTCAGGGTCAGCACGCCTTGCGCTGCGGAAACCGTTTTCGGCAAGGCGGCCAGGTTGGTCGTCGTTACCTGCAGATACTGGCCCACTCGCCAGCCGGTCGGCACTCTGGGTTTGGCAGCCACGCCCGGTGGCAACGGCGCCGTTTCCGGGTACACGGCATACGTGTAGTAGCCCTGGGTCTTCAGCACGGCTTGCGGATCGGCTTTCTTGACGATGGCCGCGCCCTGATTCATCTTCTGGTTCACGCGCGAGGCGGCGGCGGCCTTGTCCTTGTCCTGCTCTTCGACGGCCAGGGTGACGGTCACCTGGTCGTTCGCATGCACCACTTCGCCGTTGGCTGGCACCACCACGAGGGTGCCGGAGGTGGGCAAGGTCTGGGCTTGTGCGCTCAGGGCAACGGTAGCGGCGGCGGCTGCCAGCAGTGATTTCATGAAGGTCATGGGGCTCTCCTGGAAAATATGGGGGCAAAAATGACCATGGGGCCAACAGCCCCATGATTTTTAAAACAGTCTAACGCGAAAATGTTTCCGCGCTAACGCGCTTACTTGAACTTGACCTTGCCGACGACGCGCATGTCGAGCGTCGTTTCGCCCGGCTCGAAGCTCGGTTCGGCGACGGTGCTGTCTTCGGCCATCTTGGCGCTGCGCATCATCATCGGTGCGGCGGCAGGACGGTTTTCCGTGGCGTAGTTACCCGAACCTTCGAAGTCCACCGTATCGAGCACGGCGTCGGAGACGTTGCGGCCCATGGCCTTGGCGATGGCGGCCACGCGCTCGTTCAGGTTTTTATACGTGGCGGCGATACGCTGGTCGTCCAGCAGGCGGATGGTTTCCGGCTTCAGGCCGAAATTCAAGCCGTTCAGGGTCAGCACGCCTTGCGCCGCCGACACGGTCTTTGGCAGGGACGCCAGATTGGCCGTCGTCACTTCCAGGTACTGACCGACACGCCACGCCGTTGGCAAACGCGGCTTGGCAACGGCGCCAGCCGGCAATGGGCGCTCTTCCGGATACACGGGATAAGTGTAGTAGCCGTACGATTTCAATGCCGCCGACGGGTCGGCCTGCTTGACGATGGCGATGCCCTTGTTCATCTTCTGGTTGACACGCGACGCGGCCGCGGCTTTGTCCTTGTCCTGTTCTTCGACGGCCAGGGTAGCGACCACCTGGTCATTGACATGTTTGACTTCGCCAAACGCGGGGACGACCACCAGGGTGCCGGAAGTCGGCAAGGATTGAGCTTGCGCGCTCAGGGCAACGGTGGCTGCGGCGGCAACAAGGACGGATTTCATCACGGTCATGGGGTACTCCTAGGTAGTTAATGTGGCTGACAGCCAGCGAACGGGGCGCTTTTGGCACCCCTTCCGCTTGAGAAACTTGTCAAACTGTGTAGATTCTAACGCCTCATTCATTCCCATGGCGCAAATTAACAAATCGTCACAAAATGCGCTTGCCAGTCACATCTGCTCACATTTCAATACACTGTCATCATAAATAACAATGTTATTAATGGCCGACGACTGCGCCGCCGCTGCGCCGGCCCGGCTTGAAACTGTGGCGGTGCGCGCACCAGGCGATCGTCAACGCCACCAGCAGCAAGGCCAGCATGGCCCATGGGAACGATGCAGCGCCATAGCCGTCGAGCAGCATGCCACCCGCCAGGCCACCACCGGCGATGGCCACGTTCCAGATGGTCGCCACCATGGCTTGCGCCACATCCATGCCGTCGCCGGCCGCGTCCGCCGACGCCGTCTGCAGCAAGGTGCCGGCGCCGCCAAAGGTGATGCCCCAGATGGCCATGCTGACATAGATGACGGTCGGCGAGTCCATCGCCAGGCCCAGCGCCACCATCACGAGGGCAAAGGCGGCGATGCAGCCCAGCACCAGCGGGCGCAGCCAGCGGTCGATCAGCTGGCTGACCAGCCAGATGCCGGCCAGGGAGCCCACGCCATACACGAGCAGCACCAGGTCGACGCGCGGACGCAAGCCGGACGGCGCCAGGAACGGTGCGATGTAGGTATACAGAATGTTATGCGCCAGCATCCAGGCGACGATCACGGCCAGAATCGGCCGCACGCCCGGCGTCATGAATACCTGGCGGATCGACAGGCGCTCGCCATTCTTTTGCCCCGGATAATCGGGCACGGCCAGCAACACCCACGCGACCAGCACCACGGCCAGGCCCGACATGATGCCGAAGATGCTGCGCCAGCCCAGCACGCCGCCCATCAGGGTGCCCAGCGGCACGCCCAGCGACAGAGCCAGCGGCGTGCCGATCATGGCAATGGCCATCGCCCTGCCCTGCTGCTCCACGCTGACCATGCGGCGTGCGTAGCCGGCCATCAAGCCCCAGGCCAGGCCGGCGGCCATGCCCGTGACGAAGCGCGAAACCAGGGCAACCATATAGTTGGGCGACAGGGCCGTCGCCGTGTTGAAGATCAAAAAGCCGATGATGGCCAGCAGCAAGACATTACGCCGGCGCCAGCCGCTCGTCAGCGCCGTCAGGGGAATGGCCGTCAGGATGGAACCGATGGCGTAGACGGTCACCAGCTGGCCCGTCATGACTTCGGAAATATTCAGGTCACGGGCAATCTGCGGCAGCAAGCCGGCCGGCAAGGTTTCCGACAGGAGGGCGAGAAACGCCGTCATGGCCAGGGCCAGCAAGGCCAGCACGGGGAGACGTTCGGAAATGGAAGATTCGGCAGTGCCCGGCATGGGTACTGTTGCGGTAGTGCGGTCGGTCATAGGGGTCCTTCTGGTTGCGCAAGCGGCCCAATAAACCAGCGCCTGGCGTGCTACGAAAGCGGTGATGCGCGTTGCGGTCGGCAGATACCGAAACAGATGCAGTCCACAGAAAACTGCAAAGGAAGGGCGGGATTATATAGGAATATAAAAAGACAGGAGGCGGGCGAAAAACGTGCGGACGAAAGCAGCCGCGCTCAAGCTGGCGTCATGCAGGCATCATTGGCCGCCTTGCGTGGCGAAAACCAGGCATTCGATTTCGGACTGTACAGGAAGGCGCAGATGACGGCGAACGTCAGCGCGCCAGGCAAGACATTCATCTTGAGCGGCACGGTCGCCAGGCTGAGCGCAATGTCGATCACGCCCCACACCAGATACACGGTGCGCGCGCCACGCTGCCTTTGCAGCATGGCCAGCGCGGCCACCAGGGTAATGCCCAGGCTGGCGAGCAAGATCGCATATTGTGCCTCGGCGGGAATCGCGCTGTGCGCCATCCACGCCTGCATGGCGGGATCGTTGCGGCCGAGGTAAGCCGACACGAGGGATGACAGAGAACCGATGACCAGAAACCAGCAACTGATGGCAAGCGAGACGGGGCGCTTGACCACATGAAGATTCCCGACAAAAACTTTAGAAAAAACAAGCATGGCGCTGACGGTATTGTTGAATGGGCCTGATTGTAACGGATGTTGCCTGCCAAACGCCTGCATAAAAAAAGCCGGCTTGCGCCGGCTTCTTGTGATGCACTACAACTGCCTAGTTCTTCGACTGGTCAACCATCTTGTTCTTGGCGATCCAAGGCATCATGGCGCGCAGTTTCGCGCCCACTTCTTCGATCTGGTGCTCGGACGTCAGGCGACGGCGCGAGATCAGGGTCGGTGCGCCTGCCTTGTTTTCCAGGATGAAGCTCTTCGCGTATTCGCCGGTTTGAATGTCTTTC
>RCUK01000088.1_pt1 | contig 109898 bp, 105 predicted proteins | sample 2166381 | NCBI WGS metagenome assembly RCUK01 (sample SAMN09932809, study PRJNA488358) | compost metagenome | isolation source: compost soil in an enriched community | place: Germany: Experimental Botanical Garden | reverse complement strand
GTATATAACTAATAGATGTCACGTCATGTGTGACGCATGGGATTGGCGAGCCTTGTGCTCGCCCGAAAAACTCAAAGGAGAGCGCTATGCCAAAGTACGTTATTGAGCGTAATATTCCAGGGGCTGGAAAGTTGTCAGGGCAAGAACTTCAAGCCATTTCGCAGAAGTCATGCGGTGTACTAAGCAAGATGGGACCACAAATTCAATGGGTCCAAAGTTATGTTACCGGCGATAAAATCTACTGTGTTTACATCGCTGCAAATGAAGAGCTCGTTCGCGAACATGCCCAGCAAGGTGGTTTCCCTGCAAACCGCGTGTCCGAAGTCACCTCAGTCATTGATCCCACTACGGCAGAGTAGTGCCGCCCAACAAGGTACTGTAGTCTCGCCCTTGGCAGAGTTTCTCTCTGGTCGGGGCGAGCTTGATCCTGTGTGTTAAATGACCGTTTCGGAAGAGGTTGTCCGAGCGACATGGGACAGAGTAACCATCAACCCGGCATGTGTGAGTTGGCGATTCCCCCACCCTCACAAAATCAAGCTACTTCACCCCGTCGATACACAAACTCCTGACGGCGAATGCCTTGCGTAACAAAGTCCGCATCCGGCGGTATCGTTTCCCAGAAAAACACATGTTTAAAAATGGGTATTTTGTTGAATTTTTTCGAGCGGAATATCCATCTGTTTTTCGTGAAATCGCTGTAGCGGTCGCCCTTGAACTGCTTGTGCACGGTGGTGAAAGGAAGCAGTCTTTCCGCAATATCCGGGAAGGAATAATCGGGATGCTTATCCTTGAATTTCTCGAAAATTTCAAATTGATCTCTGCAGATAACCTGAATGGCGGTTTCCGGAAAGCGATAGCGCGGCGACCACAGGACGTTCCAGCCTGATTCTATCTCATTGATGAAATTAACCAGGCGCGGCGTCATGATGTAGGCGTCCGATTCGATATGAATGATTTTATCCACGCCTAATTCATTTGCTACCTTGACCGAGTGGAGAAAGCTGCGCCACCAGCCAGGGTAGTCGGCCCCGCTTTGTCTTCCCAGATTGTTGTCGAACCGAATGATGAGGTTTTTTTCGCCATTCTGCGCCAACGGAGTGCTATCGGAAATGGTATTGATAATGTCGGCAGGTGGAAGAAATGGCGATCCATCATCGATCATTATCTTCTTTACTGCATTGATTGGAATATCTTCGTAGTAATCGAGCCAGCGTTGATACCGGCTTTCCCATGACGGGGCATCTTTAATAAAACTGGTGCAGAATATAATGGCTTTCATTTGCTAAGCACATTCCTTGTGTTTGAAAAATCCAGGTTACTCATGGTTGATCATTAAAATTTTTAACTATTTTAACAGACTGGAGACGTCCAAATAACTGAACAGCCACGCCGGCGACGCGGCTGTTGGCATCATGGGTACTCTGGCGCCGTGTCCAGCTCGCGGCACAGGCGGGCAGGCATTTGCATAGAATTGACCTCGGACAAATTCCTCACTGGAATTCGTTTGACCGCCTCCCGCGCCGGGTCTAGAGTCAACAAGGAGACTTCAACCGACTGCGTCCTTCCCATGGCCAAGCCCTTTCCCCTGAATCCCAAGAACCCCGAACGTATCTGCTGGGGCTGCGACAAATATTGTCCGCCGGACGCCATGCGTTGCGGTAATGGTTCCGAGCGCACGCAACATCCGATCGAGCTGTTTGGGGAAGGCTGGAATGACTGGGGGCTGGCGGCGGCCGACAAGGCCGACAAGGAGCAGGAGAATAAGCCTTGATGGCAAGCCCCACCACGCATTGAGCCGCTACAATTCCTCATCGCGTCCGAGCTGAGGAATCACCATGCAAGAAACCCTGTCCCGCTGGCTGGAAAGCAATGCCGGCGATTGCCCATTCGTCGAGCACCCGGCCGTGCATACCATCAATGAAGCACTGATTCATGTGCCAGCCATGCCCGGCTTGATGGTGAAGAATCTGTTCGTGCGCGACGAGAAGGGGCGGCGGCATTTTCTCGTCATCGTGCCTTTTGATAAGCGCGTCGGCCTGGCGGCGCTGGGACGGTTGCTGCCGGCGAGCAAGCTGAGCATGGCTTCGCCCGAACGCCTGCTGCAGCACCTGGGTATCACGCCCGGGTCCGTCAGTTTGTTTGCGCTGATACACGACAGCGCCCAGGCGGTGGAACTGGTGCTGGACCAGGTCGTGTGGGACGCTGATTCTGTGCAAGCTCATCCCCTGCGCAACACGGCCACGGTGGCGCTGTCGCATGCCGCCGTCGTCGATTTCCTCGCGCATACGGGTCACGTGCCCCGCATTCTGAGCGTACCAGCGGCTGATTAGAGCGTCTTCTCAATGCCCGGATACAGGGGCGCCGCCGCTGCGCCGTCCCGGCCGGAAGCCGTGCGCGCGGGCCGACCAGGCGATCACGAATGCCAGCAGCAGCAAGCTGACCATGGCCCACGGGAAAGCGTCCGCGCCCCAGGTTTCCAGCAGGGCGCCGCCCACCACGCCGGCGGCCGCAATCGCGCCATTCCACGCCACCACATTCATCGACAAGGCCACGTCGGCGCCGCTGCCGGCCGTGTCCGCCAGCGCGGTTTGCAGCAGGGTGGCCGCGCCGCCAAAGGACAAGCCCCAGATGGCCATGCCCAGGTAGATTACAAAGGGGATGTGCGATGCGACACCCAGCACGAGGGCCGTCGCGGCGAACACGGCCAGGCTGGCCAGCACGGTGGCGCGCAAGTGGCGTTCGACCAGCTTGCCCGTGATCCAGATGCCGGCCATGGCGGCGGCGCCGAAGACCAGCAGCACCAAGTCGATTCGCTCTGTCAATCCTGCCGGGGCCACGAACGGGGCGATGTAGGTGTAGAGAATGTTGTGGGCCAGCATCCAGGCGATGACGACGGCCAGCACGGGGCGCACGCCCGGCGTCGTGAAGACGCGGCGCAGGGGTAGACGTTCATGGATGGACTGGCCCGGGTAGTCAGGCACCTTCGCCAGTACCCAGGCAATCAGGATCAATGTCAGCGCGGAAATGATCCAGAACGCGGCGCGCCAGCCGACGAGCGAGCCGAGCAAGGTACCCAGCGGTACGCCCAGGGACAGGGCGACGGGGGCGCCCACCATGGCCAGCGCCAGTGCGCGGCCTTGCTGATGCGGCGCCACCATGCGGCGCGCGTAGCCTGCCAGCAAGCTCCACGCCAGCCCGGCCGCCATGCCGGCAAAGAAACGGGCCGCCAGGGTCAGCCAGTAGTGCGACGACAGGGCCGTGACGGTGTTGAACACGAGAAAGCCGATGATGGTCAGCAGCAGCACGTTGCGACGGCGCCAGCCGCGCGTGGCGATGGTGAGCGGAATGGCCGCCAGCAGGGAGCCAAGCGCGTAGGCCGTGACCATTTGCCCGGCCAGCGCGGCGCTGACGCCGAGCCCCGCGCTGATTTGCGGTAGCAAGCCGGCAGGCAAGGTTTCCGTGACGATGCAGATAAAACCCGTCTTGGCCAGGGCCAGCAGGCCGGCAACGGGGAGGCGGTCGGCCAGCGCTGGGCTGGTTCCGGTGGTGAGCGTAGCGTGGTTCACGGCAAACATCCTTGTCAAGTAATCGGGCGCAGGAATCCCCCGACCGTTATAACGGTACATATGTATCGATCGGTATAAATATAGATGATGGCGTGCAGCGTTGTCAACTACTTCTGTATCGAGTAGTATGTAAGTAGATAAAAGGGAGCGATCGATGGCGCAAATGGGACGGCCGCGCACGTTCGACCGGCAGGCAGCGGTAGAACAGGCCATGTATTTATTCTGGCAGCAGGGATATGAGTCGACGTCCTTGAGTCAGCTCAAGGCGACCCTGGGCGGCGGCATTTCCGCGCCCAGCTTTTATGCGGCATTCGGTTCGAAGGAAGCGCTGTTCCGCGAGGCGGCGCAATGCTATCTGGACACATTTGCCCGCGTGACGGAATGCCTGTGGGACGATGGCCTGGCGCCGCGCGCAGCCATCGAGCAGGCCCTGCGCCAGTCTGCCCGCATGCAGTCCGATGCGGGGCATCCGCCCGGCTGCATGGTGGCGCTCGGTTGCATGAGCGCGCCGACGGCCGAGCATGCGGCCGTGGCTGCTCCCCTCACGCAATCGCGTGCGCGCACCCGCGCGGGCTTCGTGCGCTGCGTCGAGCGAGGCATGGCCAGTGGAGAATTGCCCGCAGATACGGATGCAGCGGCTCTGGCGTCCGTCTTCGACAGCTTTTTATCGGGCGTGGCGATCCAGGCCCGCGATGGCGTAGGTTACGCCGTGTTTGGCTCTGCCATCACGCAGGTGATACGCGTGTGGGATGCCAACCGCTTGACCGCTTAGGCCGTAAAGTGAAATTCCAGCACGTCGTCGCCATACTTGTCCGTCTCGCCCGTCGCCGTCCAGCCCAGGTAGCGGTAAAAGCCGTAGGAGCGCGAGGCGGGATCGCTGGAGCAGCCGAGGAACAGCCGTTGATGGCCTTGCGCACGCAACTCCGTCATCACCAGTTCCAGCAAGGTCTTGCCTAAGCCTAAGCCTTCGAATGCCGGCAGCAGGGCCAGGACGATGATTTCGCCCGTGTCGCGCTCGCCAAAGCAGTAGCCGACCAGCTGGCCGTCATGATGGCAGACCTGGCCAGGCAGACTGCCCGAGCGCATCATTTCCGCCCAGGAGTCTGCCGTGATACCGACTGCGGCCAGGCGTTCCTTGGGTATCGCGTTTTGCCGCGTCTTGCCGCGCAATTTGATGAAGGCTGGCGTGTCTTCCGCCTTGGCGGGATGGAAAGTAATCGATGCTGGATGTGTCGTCATATGTTTTATTTATTCAATGGTGTCGGATGGCAGGATAAATATCATTCCCAGGATTTGCGCATGATGTGTGCATGGCGCTGCCAGTCATATGCTTTTACGTTGTCAATGGTTTGCTGGCCAGGATTGCCGCTATCGATAATTTCATCCTTGGCGATGATCAAGTCGTTTTTTTCATTCAAACGATATTCACGGTAGCGCTCGCAATCCTGTTCGCGCCGGGCGGTGGCGATTAACTTGTCAGCCCGCCACTTATAGCTGTCTTCATAAAAACATTGCGCCGCGCAGCCGCAATTGGGAATGCCGCCTTGGATTCCTTGATTGGCCATGCTGATATTCAGATTCGGAATGGCAGATAATAGCTTGTTGAAACGGTATTGCTTCGCCGGCGCATCCCACAGCCACACATCGGAACAGCGGATGCGCCCCTGGCTATCCGTGTAGCCGGTCACCCACAGGTCGGCATGACTGTCGAAATTCATGTCGAGCAACAGCGCGTGCAAATTGCCCGTGCCGCTGCTGCTGCAACTGCCATTGATCCACTGCTTGCCGATGTTCAGCTGGTACGTCTGTTTTTCATCGTGATTCGCATAGCGGATATCGGCCGCTTGCCATACTTTGCCTGTCGCGGCTTTGTCCAGGTGCAAGGTGCCGCAATAAGCCGAGGTGGAAATCAGGGATAAAAGCAGAGCAATCAGTTTCATGGCGATATTCTTGGGCGGGTATTGGAGCGCAATGCCCTGATTGCATCAGGCGGAGAACGATCATACTGCATGAATCCGGCAACGCGCCACACCATTTCCTATCGTGCATTCGGCGCGGAACAGTGCTGTGTACAATGCCAAAAAATCCCCGAACAAGGAATTCTGATGACATCTTCTCCCGAATCTTTGAATGAAGCGGGCATCCTCGCTTATAACGACGATAACCACGCCGAGGCGTTCAGGCAATTCGACGCGGCGGCGCGCACCGGCGATCCGGCCGGCCAGCATTTATTGGCCAGCTTGTATTACCAAGGCCATGGCGTGACGCAAGACTTGCCGAAAGCGGTGGAGCTGTTCACGGCCGCCGCGCAGGCGGGCTTTCCGCCGTCGCTGGCCAACCTGGCCCTGATGTATGCAAGCGGTGATGGCGTCGCGCAAGACATGGCGCAATCGCTGGCTTACGGACGCCAGGCGGCCGAGGCGGGCGATGGCCAGTCGCAATTCAACCTGGCGCAGGCTTACCGCAAGGGCGATGGCGTACCGCAAGACTATGCCGAGGCGGCGTTCTGGTACAAGCAGGCGGCCGAAGCCGGTTCCCTGTCGGCGCAGAATGAATACGGCTTGCTGTACGCGCAAGGGCAGGGCGTGGAACTCGATTACGTGCAGGCCTACGCGTGGATCGCCATGCCGGCCGAGGCGGGCAGTACGCAATCGATCAAGAACCGCGACCAGTTGCTGGAAATCCTTACGCCCTCACAGCAGCAGGCGGCGCGCGCGCTGGCGGCCGAGTATGCGGCGCAATACGGCGTCAATCCCCACTAAAATAACACCTGACAAAACCTGCTGCGCGTCGTAATTTGCGGTCTGCGATGCTCACTGTACCTTCGTACAGTTGCGCTTCTCGACCACAACTTCCTTCCGCTCGCTACGGTTTTGTCAGGCGTTGTTAATTCGGTTTTAACGGCAGTTTGATCAGCTCGCCCGCCGCATCGAGTTCATAGCTGTCGAAGTCGCGCGCCAGGAACAGCTTGCCCGAATAATGCAGCCGCGCTTCCGCTTCCAGCTCGGCCATGCCGTCCGCATGGTGATAGCGGGCGCTGAAGTGCGTGAGGATCAGGTTCGGCAGACGCACCGCTTCGGCGAACTGCGCCACGCGCTGCACGGAGCTGTGCGTGGGGCCGGGGCCCACTTTCTGCAGCATCGCTTCCGTGTAAGTGGCTTCATGCACGAGCAGTTGCGCACCGGCACAGGCATCCGCCAGCAACGCTGGCGTATCGTTGTCGCCGCCGATCACCACTGTGGCGCGCTGCGTTTCCGTCTGGCGGAAAGCGCCGGCCGCTAGTACCGTGCCATCGTCCAGGATCGCATCCTGGCCCGCCTGCAAGAGTCCCCAGGCGGGGCCGGGCGGCACGCCGGCCGCCAGCAGGGCGGTCTTGTCCAGCTTCCATCTGCTTGTTTCCAGCGCAAAACGATAGCCCACGCTCGGCGCGCGGTGCGACAGCGCGTGGCGTTCGATGGTCAAGCCCGCTTTGTCATGTACGACTTTCGCGCTGTCCACGTCGATATGGATCAGCGGGTACGTCAGGAACAGCTCCGTGTGCAGCAAGGTCGCGTCGATCCACGCCTTGATGGCGGCCGGGGCGATCAGCAGCAGGGGCTTCTTGCGCCCCGTCATCGAGGCGCTGGCCAGCAGGCCCGGCAGACCATAGCTGTGGTCGCCATGCACGTGGGTGATGCAGATGCCCACCAGGTCGTGCACGGACAGGGGGGTGCGCTGCAACCGGTGCTGCGTGGCTTCGCCGCAATCGATCATCCACCAGTCGCGGTTGTGCGTGGTTTGCAGGGCCAGCGACGTGACGTTGCGGTAGCGCGTGGGCACGCCGGAAGAGGTGCCGAGAAAAGTCAGTTTGAACATGCCCGCATTATGCGGCAGCCGTGCGGGCTTGCCAACGCTGTTGGCCGCAGCCAGCTTGTGGCGCGAGGCAAGGCGGTACCAGCTCAAGCGTACACTTGCTTTGAGCAAACAAATATAGAATGCCTGCGTTAAAAGTATGATGCGGAGTCATTTGGGGTCATACTGTCGCTACTATCGAAATCACTTTAAAGGGCAGGACATGATGCGTACACACTATCGGAAAATCGTCGCCGCCTTGGCATTGGCAGCCTGCAGCGCTTCCGCTTCCGCCGTCGGCCTGGGTTTCCTGGCCGATACGCCGATGGCTTACCTGAACAAGAACGACAAGCCCGTCTTCGTCAAGGCCGTCACCGACGTGCTCAATGACAAGAAGGATGGCGAAACCGTGCAATGGAGCAATGAAGGCTTGCGCAATTCCGTGCGCATCGCTGCCGAAATCACGGCCAGCGACACGGAAAAGACGGATGCGCAAACGTGCCGCAAGGTGCAGGTAGCCTTGAGCGCCAAGGGCCAGGAACAGACGCTCAAGCTGAAGGTCTGCAAGGCCGGCGCGGCCGCCTGGAAAGTGGCGAAGAGCTGATCGTCCGTGTTGTTCCCTTGCCGGTTCTGCACCGGCAAGGTGCGACTTTCCTCTAGGTAAGTCTGGCAGCGGTTAGAATCACGCTTTACCCTCACTTTTCTCACCTGCATGCAGCAAAGTCGCCTCCTGTTTTTCCGCCTGGCCGGGCAGTTTCGCCGCTATGGCGCCATCGTTGCCGCCACCTTGCTGGCCGTGGGCGTGGCGTCCGCCACCGATGTGTTGTTAATCCGCCAGTTGCAAAACGTCGTCGACGCCATGCGTACGACGGCCAGCACGCAGGTGGCGCCCGCATCGGGCGTGATGGGCATGCTGCAGGGCTGGGTCGACCGTTTCTTGCCGGCACAGGCGGGGCAGGTGGACTTGTGGGTGATTCCCGCCACCATCCTGGGCCTGGCCGTGCTGCGCATGGTGTCGAGTTTTGCCGGCGATTACGGCTCCGTCTGGCTATCGAGCCGCGTGCAGGCCGATTTGCGCGAAAAAATGTTCGCCACCATCATGCGCCTGCCCAGCCGCTTCTTCGATACCACCACCACCAGTCTGACGCAGTCGCGCGTGGCCTTCGACGCCAGCCAGGTGTCGCAGGCAGGCTTGAACGTGCTCAACGTGATGGTGCGCGATTCCGTCGCCACCGTCGGCTATTTGATCCTGCTGTTCAGCATCGACGTGAAACTGGCCCTGTTCTGCATGGCGTCGATGCCCATCGTGGCCATCGTCGTGACCCTGGCGGGCCGCCGCATGCGCCATTTGAGCAAGAGTTCGCAGCAAGCCGTGGGCGAGCTGACGTCCGTGCTCGACGAAAGCATCGCCGGCCAGCGCGTGGTGAAAATCTTCGGCGGCCAGGATTACGAACAGGCGCGTTTTGTCGACGTCGTCAAGCGCAACCGCCAGCTGGCCGTCAAGCATGCGGCTACCTCGGCAATGAATTCCGGCTTCATCATGATGCTCGTCGGTATCACCTTGTCGTCCGTGATCTACTTCGCCATGCTGCGTGCGCAAAGCGGCGCCATCACGCCGGGCGCTTTTGTTGCGTTCATGGGCGCCTTGATGGCCATGCAGTCGCCGATCAAGAATTTGACGAAGATCAATGAGCCGCTGCAGCGGGGTTTGGCGGCTGCCGAGTCCGTTTTCGGCCTGATCGACACGCCGCTGGAACCGGACCCGGGCACAGTGGCCCCGGCGGCCGTGCAGGGCAATTTGTCTTTGCAGAACGTGCAGTTCCGCTACAACAGCGACGACCCCGATGCGCCCACGGCCTTGAGCGATATCACGCTCGACATCCGCGCCGGCGAGACGGTGGCCCTGGTGGGCGGTTCCGGCGGCGGCAAGACGACCTTGCTGGGCCTGCTGCCGCGCTTCTATGACGTCAGCGGCGGCCAGATCCTGCTCGACGGCGTCGATGTGCGCGACTACGCCTTGCTGGCCCTGCGGCGCCAGTTTGCCCTCGTCAGCCAGGATGTGATCTTGTTCAACGACACGATGGCGGCGAATATCGCCTACGGCGACCCGGCCCCGGACCAGGCCCGCATCGAAGCGTCGGCGCGCGCCGCCTACGCGCATGACTTCATCATGCAACTGCCGCAAGGCTACGCCACGCAGGCTGGGCAGAACGGTTCGCGCCTGTCGGGCGGGCAACGCCAGCGCCTGGCGATCGCGCGCGCCCTGTACAAGGACGCGCCGATTTTGCTTCTGGACGAAGCGACCAGCGCGCTCGATACGGAGTCCGAGCGTTCCGTGCAGGCCGCGCTGGAAGTGCTGATGCGCAACCGCACCACCATTGTCATCGCCCACCGTTTGTCGACCATCGAAAGCGCCGACCGCATCGTCGTCATGCAGGGCGGGCGACTGGTGGAATCGGGCAGCCACACGGACTTGCTGCAACAGGGCGGCGCGTATGCGCGCCTGCATGCGAGCCAGTTGTCGCCAGTCAAGGATAGCGTGGGCTGAGGTGTGGCGCGTCTGGCGCGCCAGCGCATCCGCCGGGCCGGAGCCGGACCAGCAGGTCCGCCCCGGCCTTTTTTCATTGAGCGGCAATCGTGCCCATGGCGCAGGGCGCTTGCCTTTATGATGGTGGCCGCAAAGCAACATGAACAATGGAACAACATGAAAAATCAACAAACGATGCGCTGGCTGCTGGCCGCCGCGCTGGGCGCAGCCTTGCCGCTGGCGGCGCAGGAGCTGCCGGCGGCGCCAACGCCAACCCTACAGGAGGAAGACCAGACCATGTATCTGGATGAAAATTTCATGCCGAGCAGCCAGCGCAGCGCCGCGTATGCGCTGCGCACGGCGCCCGTGCGCGACGAGGCGCTGGGCGCCTGGCATGTGCGCCTCGAATTTCCTGACACGCCGGGCGTGCTGGCCTTTGAAACCTATGCCACTGACCTGGACTTGAGCCAAGTGAAGTTCGTGCGTTTTCGCAAGTACTACTACGAGAATGGCCAGCTGCTGCGCGAAACCTATTTCAATGACCAGGGCGAGGAGCTGCTGGGCGGCTGCGTGTACTTCGAGAATGGCCAGGTCAAGCAAAAGGTGACGGCGCTGCCGAACGGGCGCGACAGCATCTCGGAAACGTATCACGAGAATGGCCAGCTGATGAGCCGCACCTTGTATCACGGCGACGAGATGGCCGATGGCGAGCACGTGTCGTATGGCGCGAACGGGGCCGTCAGCAGCCGCTCGTATCGCCGCAATGGCAAGATGGATGGTGTGCAGGAATCGTTTTATGCCGATGGCAAGCTGTTCCGGAAGGGGCGGTATGTCGACGGCCAGCGCGAGGGCGAGTTTGTCCTGTATGCCGAGGATGGCAAGGTGCTGGGCAAAACCGTCTGGGTGCACGGCCAGCCCGATGGCTGGTCGTTTGAAAGCCATGGCAATGGAAAACTGTCGAACAAGACGCTGTACCGGAAAGGTAGCGTGCTCAGCTTGGAAAAGTGGGGGGCGGATGGCCATCCCATTTTTGCGTGGCAGAAAGATGCACAGGGGCGTGACCACGGCGATACGACGGAGTGGCATGCCAACGGCGTGCGCGCCAGCGTGACACCGTTTGTCGCAGGCCAGCGCCACGGCTTGCTGCAAACCTGGTACAGCGACGGCAGCCTGCGGCAGATCGTGCCGTATGAACACGGCAAGAAGCACGGCATCGAGCGCCAGTGGGACAAGGCCGGCAAGCTGGTGCTGGAACAGGCTTGGCGTGATGACCAGCCGGTGACAGGCAGTTAGTTCCTCGCCGCCATTGCAGGTATCATGTATGCATTCCGGCCCGCCAGCAGGCGCGAAGCCGGCGGGATAACTGGAGGCAATGGTGGCGGAAGCGGAAGTATCGGCGATAGCCAAGGCGCAGGGCATGGCCTTGCAAAACATGCGCGTCGTCATGCGCGCGGCGCAGCGGCACTCGGCGCAGATCGAGAAGCAATGCGGCGTGTCGGGCGCGCAATTGTGGGTAATGCAGGAATTGCTGGAGCGGCCGGGCCTGCGCATGGGCGAGCTGGCCGGCAAGATGTCGCTGCACCAGACGACGGCCAGCAACCTGGTCGACGCGCTGGTGAAAAAATCCTATGTGCGCAAGGCGCGCGACCAGCCCGACCAGCGCGTGGTCACCTTGACCCTGACGGTGGAAGGGCAGGCCGTGATCGCCGGCGCGCCGCAGCCAGCGCGCGGTTTGCTGCCCAGTGCGCTGGCCCAGCTGGACCCCGACAGCCTGGCGCACCTGAACCAGGGCTTGGACGCCTTGCTGGCCGTCGTCGCCCCCGATGACAGGCAGGCGGGCATGCAGCCGTTTCCGTTTACGATGTAGTTTCCCGGCCAGCCTGCAGGGGCAGCCGCTGCAACTGCAGCTGCGCCAGCGCACCGTACAGCGGCTCGCTGAGCACGCGCGAGACCGTGCTGGCCACCACCGCGCAGGCCATCAGGCTCAGCACCATGCCGTGGCCATCGACCATTTCCATGACAATGATAAATGCCGTCAGCGGCGCCTGCGTGGCGGCGGCCAGGAAGCCCACCATGCCCAGCGCGATCAGGGCCGGCGCGTGCGGGTAGTGCAGCAGCACGGCGATATCGTGGCCGATGCCGGCGCCGATGGCCAAGGAGGGCGCGAAAATGCCAGCCGGCACGCCCGACCACACGGTCAGCCACGTCGCCACATATTTGAAGGCGACAAAGGCGGGCGCCACGTCGGACGAGCCTTCCAGCATGGCGCGCGTGGCCACGGTGCCGCTGCCGAAAGTGGCGCCGTGGCTGGCGATGCCGATGGCCGCCACCAGCACACCGCAGACGGCGGCGAACAGCACGGGCCGGCCTTTTCTCCACGCAGACAATTTTCCTAATGGATTTCCCCGGGCGGACGCCAGCAGCAATCGCGCAAACAGGCCGCCCGCCACGCCCGCCACCAGGGTGACGAGCAAGCCCGGCAAGGCCAGCGCCAGGCCAATGGGGCCCGGGTGGATGATGCCGAAGTGGGTCGCGTTGCCGTGGATCGACACGGCCATCATGCCGGCCAGCACGATGCCGGCGACGATGAGGCCGCTGTTGCGCTGCTCGGGCGAGCGTGACAATTCCTCGATGGCAAACATGACGCCGGCCAGCGGCGTGTTGAAGGCAGCCGCGATGCCGGCCGCGCCGCCGGCCACCAGCAGCGAATGGGCGCTCACTTGCGAGTGACGGGGCAGCCAGCGGCGCGCGGCCAGCATCACGCCCGCGGCGATCTGCACGGACGGCCCTTCGCGCCCCAGCGACAATCCGCCCAGCAAGCCGCCCGCCGTCAGGACGATTTTCGCGGCACTGAGTTTCAGGGACACGAACAGTGAGCGCTGCTCGGGCGCCACGGCCGGGTCCAGTGTCGCCATCACTTGCGGGATGCCGGAGCCGGCCGCGCCCATCGCGTAGCGGCGCGTCAGCCAGACCAGCAGGGCGGCGCAGGCCGGCGTCCACAGCAGGGCGAACCACCAGGCTTTGCCGTTGAAAAAGAGAAACAGGTCCAGCGCTTCCTCCGCCAGCCACGTAAAGCCGACGACGACGAGCCCCGCGATGGCGGCCATGCCGACGACGACGGCGCGCGACCACCACAGGCGCGGGTTGGCAAATTCATGCTTGAAGGCAGAGGGAATATCGTGCAAGTGCTTCATTGCGGCAAGTCCAGGAAGGGGCGCGCAGGGCGTCGGGGAGACTTGTCATTATATAGATATATTTGCTCAAATGTATTTGAGCCTCATCTTCCGTGGGCGGCTGGCAACAGTATGTCTGTTTCGGCCAGGAAATCGACGAGGGCCCGTACTTTCGGCGCCAGGTGCGGTCCGGATGGCCACAGCAGCCAGCAACTGTGGGCCGGATGGGCGGCGATCGCGTAGTCCCTCAGCACTTCGATGAGGCTGCCGTCAGCGATGGCGGAGCGCACATAAAAGTCGGGCAGCCAGGCGATACCCAGGCCTTGCCGGGCGAAGTGCAGCCGCGCTTCGACGTTGTTGCAGACCATGGACAGTGGCAAATCCGGCGTCGGCGCCTCGGCTTGCTGGCGCAGCTGCCACTGTTCGACCTTGCCGCTGTGGCGGAAGCGGTAGTGCAGGCAAGCATGTTGTTGCAGTTCAAGGGGATGGCTGGGCGTGCCGTGGCGCGCCAGATAGGCGGACGAGGCCACGAGGCAGGAGCGGAACTGGCCCAGCTTGCGGGCGGCCAAGCGCGAATCGCGCGGTGCGCCGATGCGGATGACGGCGTCGAAACCGTCGCCGACGACATCGGCCAGCGCGTCGGAAAAGTCCAGGTCGATGGCGATGGCTGGGTGTCGTTGGGAAAAATCAGCCAGCGCGGGCAGGAATACGCTGCCCAGTTCCGGCAAGCCCAGGCGCAGGCGGCCGCGCGGCGCCAGCGTGCCCGCCAGCTCCTCCTGCGCCGCCTGCATTTCCGCCAGGATGCGTTCGCTGCGCGCGAGGAACAGCTTGCCTTCCGCCGTCAGGCTCAGCTGACGCGTGCTGCGCTGGAACAGGCGCGTGCCCAGCCGCTGCTCGAGCCGGGCCAGGCTCTTGCTGACGGCCGATGGCGAAATGCCGGCCTGGCGCGCGGCGGCGACAAAGCTGCCCGCCTGCGCAAGTTGAACGAACAGAGCCACGCCGGAGAGATTATCGATGTCTTGCATGATTCATGACAGTTTGGTCAGGTGTGAAACGCATTGAAGCATATTTTTCTTTCTCGCGTGGCTGCTTACCATGCGGATTTACCTGGAGCATGCAATGAAGATGATCGGTTTCAAGAAAGGAAGCAGTGTGGATGAACAAGGCGGCCTGTTCGACATGGAAGGCCCGATGCCCGTGCCCGGCCCGCGCGACGTGCTGGTGCAGGTGCGCGCCGTCGGTATCAATCCGCTCGATACCAAGGTGCGCGCGGGGCTGGTGACGGTACCCGATGCCGTCACGGCATTGGGCTGGGATGCGGCCGGCGTCGTGCATGCGGTGGGCAGCGAAGTGACCCTGTTCGCGCCGGGGCAAGCCGTGTATTACGCGGGTTCGTTCGACCGCGCGGGCGCAAATGCCGCATATCACCTCGTCGATGAGCGCATCGCGGGGCGCATGCCTGCGACCCTGGATTTTGCGCAGGCGGCCAGCGTGCCGCTGGCGGCGCTGACGGCGTGGCAGCTGCTGTTCGAACGCTTTGCCATCGTTCCCGGCGACCAGCCGCCGCGGGGCAGCCTGCTGGTGCTGGGCGGCGCGGGCGGCGTTGGTTCCATGCTGATACAACTGGCGCGCCAGTTGACGGGCTTGACGGTAATCGCCACAGCCTCGCGTGGCGACAGCATGGAATGGTGCCGGGCCATGGGCGCGCACCACTTGATCGACCATACACAACCCCTGCCGGCGCAGGTGGCGGCATTGAACGTGGCGCCCGTGCGTCACATCGCGGCGCTGTCGCACACGGCGCTGCATTTCATGGAATTGCTGGAACTCATCGCGCCGCACGGCAAGCTGGCCGTCATCGACGACCACGATGTTTTCGATGCGGCGCCGCTGAAGGGCAAGAGCATCTCCTTGCACTGGGAAATGGTGTTTACGCGGCCTTTGTTTGCCACCGAAGACATGATCGAGCAGCACCGCATCCTGAACCGCGTGGCGCGGCTGCTGGACGAAGGCGTGCTGCGCCATACGCTGCGGCAGCGCTTGTCGCCGATGAACGCGGCCACCTTGCGGCGCGCGCATGCGCTGCTGGAGCGGGGCGGGCAGCCGGGCAAGATCGTCGTCAGCGGCTGAACGGATTTACACGAACAGCTCGCGCCGCGCGCTCTGGCTGATGGCGATGGTGGCCGGGTGGCGCAAGCGCCGTTCCGTGGTGATCGCATACACCTGCTCGACGAGGCTGTCGACCCGGCCCAGCGCCACCACCGCGTATTGCTCGCACACCTGGGGCGCGATGACGGTGGGCGCAAAAAACAGGCCGGCGCCGGACTGGCCAAACGCCTTCATCATGGCGCTGTCGTCGAACTCGCCGACGATGCGCGGGTGCAGGTTGTTGTCGCCGAGCCATTGCAGCAAGCGCCCGTAAATGGCGAAGTCTTCGCCGGGCAGCAGCAGCGGCGCGCCGTCCAGGCATTGCGGGAAGTCGCCGTTCAGCGTGGCGGCCAGGGCTGGCGTGCCGAACAGGGTCATGCCGCTTTCACCGAGCAAATGGTTAAAGCCGCGCACGCTCAAGTGGGCCGGCATGGGGCGGTCCGCCATGATCAGGTCGAGCCGGTGCACGGCCAGGTCCGCCAGCAGGCTGGCCAGCCGGCCTTCGCGGCAAATGATGCGCAGCGGTTCGGCCAGGCCCAGCGCCGGCTCCACGAGGCGGCAGGCGATCAGTTTCGACACGGAATCGGCGCAGCCCACGCGGAAGGTCGTCGTTGTCGTACGTGACTGGTCGCGCACGATTTCCAGCAACTCATCGCCCGTGCTGAAAATGCTTTCGGCATGGCTGAGGATGCGTCGGCCCGTGTCCGTCAATTCCAGCTGGCGCCCGCTACGGCGGAACAGTTCCACGCCCAGGGTGTCGGCAAATTCGCTGAGCTGGCCGGAAATCGATTGCGGCGTCAGGTGCAGCTGCTCGGCCGCGCGCGCGATGCTGCCCGTCTTGGCCACCATCCAGAAATAGCGCAAGTGCTTGAAGTTGAGTGTCGACATGGTTTTTCCCGGCAGATTAATGCATCGATTTTTTCGACGTATTCTTAAATTATATTCGATTTGTTCGATGTTTATATTCGGACTATGATGGCAGCTCAATTCATGCAAGGAGAGTGTCATGGAACTCAGGATACAAACAGATAGTTGCGGAGGCCGCCGATGAACGGCCTGGAAAGTATTGCAACGGCACCCATGTGGGCCGGCTTCATCGCCTTTGTCCTGGTGATGCTGGCGCTGGACTTGTTCGTCTTCGGCGGCAACAAGGCGCACAAGGTCAGCGTCAAGGAAGCGGCGACGTGGTCGCTCGTGTGGGTCAGCCTGGCCATGCTGTTCAACGGCGGGCTGTGGTGGTACCTGAACGGCACGGCCGGACCCGAGATCGCCAACCAGAAGGCGCTGGAATTTTTCTCCGGCTACCTGATCGAGAAAGCGCTGTCGGTCGATAACGTGTTCGTCTTCCTGCTGATCTTCAGCGCCTTTCAGGTGCCGATCCAGTACCAGCGCCGCGTGTTGATTTATGGCGTGCTGGGCGCGATCGTCATGCGTGCCGTGATGATCATGGCCGGTGCGTGGGTGGTGAGCGAGTTCAGCTGGGTGCTGTACCTGTTTGGCGCCTTCCTGCTGGTGACCGGCATGCGCATGCTGGTGGCGGCCGATGCGGAGCCGGACGTGGCGAACAACCCCGTGCTGCGCTTTGCCCGCCGCCACTTGCGGGTGGCCGACGGCGACCACGGCGAGCGTTTCTTCGTGGCAAAGGGTGGCTTGCGCTATGTCACGCCGCTGTTCCTCGTGCTGATCCTGATCGAGGTGACAGATTTGGTGTTTGCAGTCGATTCGATCCCGGCGATTTTCGCCATCACGACGGACCCGTTCATCGTCTTCACGTCGAACCTGTTCGCCATCATGGGATTGCGTGCCCTGTACTTCCTGCTGGTGGACGTGGCTGACCGCTTCCACATGCTCAAGTATGGCCTGGCGATGGTGCTGGTGTTCATCGGCGCCAAGATGCTGATCATGCCGTGGTACCACGTGCCAGTGGAAGCATCGTTGCTGGTGGTGGCGGTCCTGATCGTGTCGAGCTGCGTGGCCAGCGTGTTCATCACCCGCAGCGACAAGAAGTAAATGCCGTACCGCGTGCCCTGCAATGGCGGGGCGCGCTTTTTAAACTGATAATGGAAAGTGAACTATGCGTACCTATGCAATGAACAGTCCCCAGGCAGCGGGACGTATCCTGGCCCTGATGATGGTGGTCGATGGCAACCTGGCCAGTGCCGAGCTGCAAGCGATGCACCGCAGCAAAATCCTCGAGCATATCGACCTGGAGCCGGCCGCTTTCCAGCAACTGCTGCAAGACCTGTGCGACGACATGCTGACGTCGACCGTGCATGGCGCCGTGCAACTGGCCAATGGCGTGATCGACAGCCTGCTCGATGAAATCACCGAGCCGGACTTGCGCCGCCAGCTGCTGCAAGCCATGTGGAAGATCGCCGATGCGGACGACTGGCTGGCCGATGGCGAAGCCGTCTTGCTGGCCCGCGCCAGCGCGGCGTGGTCGGCGGAAACGAACTTCCGCCGGCATGCGGCGTAATTACTGCGCCTTGTGCCCCATCGCAATGACGGCGGCGCCGGCCAGGGCCAGGGCCACGCCGGCGGCGTCGGTCCAGGCGGGCGTGACGCCATCTACCAGCCACAGCCATCCCAGCGCCGTGGCGATATAGATGGCGCCATATGTGGCATACACGCGGCCGCTGGCGGCCGGATGCAAGGTCAGCAGCCACACGAAGACGAGCAGGCTGAGGGCGGCCGGCACCAGCAGCCAGGCGCTGCCCTTGTTGCTCAGCCATAGCATGGGCAGGTAGCAGCCCAGCAGTTCGGCCACGGCCGTGACGGTAAACAGCCCGAAAGTGCGGGCAAGACTGGTCCATTCGATGGCGTCGTTCATGCTATTCCTGTTGTGCGGTCAGCCGCCATTGTAGACGGGCATCTGTCAATTCAGTTGCAGGGCGACATACAGCAGCAGGCGGTCATCCGTGTCGTCCAGATCCAGCCCCGTCAGTTCGGCGATCTTCTGCAGCCGGTAATCGAGTGTGTTGCGGTGGATGTGCAGGGCCCTGGCCGTGGCCATCGGGTGGCTGTGGTGGCGGAACCAGGCGGCCAGGGTGCGCATCAGGGTGCCCGACTTGCGGTCGTGCGCCAGCAGGCGCGCCAGGGTCTGGCGCAATTGCTCGGCCTGCCAACCCGCTTGCAGGCCGGACAGCAGCACGGGCAGGCTCAGTTCCAGATAAGAAAAAGTAGTGTGCCCGCCATCGCGGGCGCGGCCCACGCGCGCCGTCTGCTTCGCCGATTCATACGAAGCCGTGGCGCCATCGAGGCCCGGCAAGGCCACGCCCATGGCCAGGGTGGCCGGTGGCGTGAGCGCCTGCTGTGCCACCTGGTGCAGTTCGAGCAGGCGCTGCCTGGCTTGCGCCGCACGCGCCTGCTGCGGGCCGCTGGCGGGAAAGGCGTCGAGCAGCACCAGTTCGCCCGGCGAGACGACGGCCATCAGCAGCGAGGGCCAGCGGACCGACAGGTCGGACTGCACTTGCTGCAGCTGCGTCAGCACCTGGTCGAGCCGCTCGCCCGGGCCTTCGCCCGCATCCGGTACTTCCAGCACGAACATGGCGCGCGGCACGCGCAAATCGACCGCCAGGCGCGCCGCCCATGCCTGCATGCTGGCGTCCGAAATGCCCGTGCGGTAGACGAGCTGGGACACGAATTCCTCGCGGTAGCGCTTTTCATGCTGCAACTCGCTGACCAGCCGCGCCTGCTCCAGCATCATTTCCGCCATGGCCCGCACCAGTTCGCCGAACTGGCGCACGGCATCTGGCTCGCCCGTCAGGCCCAGCACGCCGCAAATCTCGCCGCGCACGGTCAGGGGCAGGTTGATGCCGGCCCGCGTGCCCGGCAGCCTGGCCATGTCGGCCGCGCCGATTTCCACGCTGGCGCGCCGGGCCAGCGCCAGTTGCGCACCCGGATGCAGGTCGCCCACGCGCTGCGGATCGCCGCTGGCCAGGATCACGCCGCGCGCATCGATGACGTTCACGCTGAAGGGAATGATGTGCATGGTGCGCCGGACGATGTCCTGCGCCAGGGGAAGGTCAATATTCGGCATGGGTGGTCCGTCTTGTGCATTTGCATGGAATCATCGTATAAAACACCATATTTCTTCATGCATCCGCACGATGACTGTTTCTGCCGGCGATTGTACGATGGGCTGGCCGTATCCCATAAAAAAAATAGTCAGGAGACACCCATGACCATCCAACAAGGCACCAGCCTGTCCGCCGGCGCGTCCGCGCAGGACCGCATGCGCGAAGGCGCCTACCGCAAGGTCACCTTGCATCTGATCCCCTTCATCTTCATCTGCTACCTGTTCAATTACCTGGACCGCGTGAATGTCGGCTTTGCCAAGCTGCAAATGCTCGATGCGCTGCAATGGAGCGAAAGCGTGTACGGCCTGGGCGCCGGCATTTTCTTCATCGGCTACGTGGCCAGTGGCGTGCCCAGCAATCTGCTGCTGCACCGGCTGGGCGCGCGCAAGGTCATCGGTACCCTGATGATCGCCTGGGGCATCGCCTCGGCCTGCCTGATGTTCGTCACCACGCCGGCCGCGTTCTATTCGCTGCGCTTCATCACGGGCGTGTTCGAGGCGGGCTTCTTCCCCGGCATCGTGCTGTACTTTACGAACTGGTATCCCGCGTCGCGCCGGGGCCGCATCATGGGCCTGTTCATGTCGGCCATTCCCATTTCCGGCTTGCTGGGCAGCCCCTTGTCGGGCTGGATGATGCAATCGTTCGCGGGCCACGGCGGCCTGGCCGGCTGGCAATGGATGTTCCTGCTGCAGGGCATACCCACCGTGCTGCTGGGCTTTCTCGTGTACGTGCTGCTGAACGACGGCATCGCCCAGGCGAAGTGGCTCAATACCGAAGAAAAGCAGCTGCTGCGCGCCGACCTCGACGAGGACGAACGCCAGCGCCGCAACGGCGCGAATACGGCCGACACCTTCGCCAGCGTGCTGCGCAACAAGCATGTGTGGATGCTGGGCCTCGTGTATTTCTGCATCCAGATGGGCGTGTATGCGATCAACTTCTGGCTGCCCACCATCGTCAAGTCGCTCGGTTTCGCCAGCCCCGTGGCCGTGGGCTGGGTCAGCGCCATTCCCTACCTGTGCGCCAGCATCTTCATGATCTGGGTGGGCCGTTCGGCCGACAAGCACAAGGAACGCCGCTGGCATTTGAGCGGCCCCTTGCTGATGGCGCTGTGCGGCTTGCTGCTGGCGACCCAGGCGCACGGCAACGTGGTCGTCGCCCTCATCGGCCTGTCGCTGGCGACCATGGGCGCGCTGTCCGGCCTGCCCATGTTCTGGCCCTTGCCGACGGCGTTTCTCGGTAGCGCCGCGGCGGCCGGCGGCCTGGCGCTGATCAATTCGCTGGGCCAGGTGGCCGGTTTCGTCAGCCCCTTCCTCGTCGGCTGGATCAAGGATGCGACGGGCGGCACGGATGTGGCCCTGTATATTCTTTCCGCAGTCATGCTGCTGGGCGCCATACTGGTGCTGCGTGTTCCCGCGCGCATCGTTAATCGCTAAGTAAACCGCTGATTGAACTGGAGGAATTGACCATGACGACGACCCCGCCGCCGCGCGCCTTGCTGCAAGCGATGTTCCAGGCCGCCATCGCCGCAGCCCAGCCATCGCACTGCATACCGCCCCATCTGCCGCCCGCGCCCAAGGGCCGGCTGATCGTCATCGGCGCCGGCAAGGCGTCGGCCGCCATGGCGCAAGCCGTGGAGCGGCACTGGCCGGGGCCGCTGTCGGGCCTCGTCGTCACACGCTACGGCTATGCCGTGCCATGCGAACGCATCGAGATCGTCGAAGCGTCGCACCCCGTGCCCGATGCGGCTGGCATGGACGCGGCACGGCGCATGCTTGATCTGGTGGGCAATTTGCACGCTGACGATACCGTGCTGTGTCTGATTTCGGGCGGTGGCTCGTCGCTGCTGGCTCTGCCTTTGGACGGCATCAGCCTGGAAGACAAGCAGGCGTTGAACCGCGCGCTGCTGGCGTCGGGCGCCACCATCGGCGAAATGAATTGCGTGCGCCGCCATTTGTCCGCCATCAAGGGCGGCAGACTGGCGGCCGCCTGCCATCCGGCGCAAGTGGTGACCCTGGCGATTTCCGACGTGCCCGGCGACAAGCTCGGTGACATCGCATCCGGCCCCACGGTGGGCGACGCGACGACCTGCGACGATGCGCTGGCCATCGTGCGCCGCTATGGCATGGACTTGCCGGACAGCATACGAAAGACCTTGGAAAGCGGGCGCGGCGAATCCGTGAAACCCGATGACCCGCGCCTGGCGCGCACGCGCACGACCCTGATCGCCACGCCGCAGATGGCGCTGGAAGCGGCCGCCGCCGTGGCGCGCGCGGCCGGTGTCACGCCGTATATATTGGGCGACAGCCTGGAAGGCGAGGCGCGCGACGTGGGCAAGGTGATGGCCGGCATCGCGCTGCAAACGGCCGTGCGGGGCCAGCCATTCCCCACCCCGTGCGTGCTGCTGTCGGGCGGAGAAACGACGGTCACCGTGCGCGGCAACGGGCGCGGCGGGCGCAACGTGGAATTCCTGCTGGCGCTGGGCATCGCGCTCGACGGGCACGAAGGTATCCATGCGCTGGCCGGCGACACGGATGGCGTCGACGGCCAGGAAGACATCGCCGGCGCGGTCCTGGCGCCCGACACCCTGCAACGGGCCTGGGCGCAAGACATCAAGCCCCGCGACAGCCTGGACAACAACGATGGCCACGGCTTCTTCCAGGCGCTGGGAGATGCCGTGATCACGGGCCCGACATTAACCAACGTCAATGATTTCCGGGCCATTTTGATTACCTGATTAATTAAAACTTTCCAGCACGATCTTGCCCTTCGCCGTATTACTTTCCAGCAGGGCATGCGCGCGTTTCAGGTTTGCCGCGTTGATCGTGCCGAAGCTCTCGGCCAGGGTGGTCTTGATGATACCAGCGTCGACCAGCTGCGCCAGTTCCTCGAGCAATTCATGTTGTTTGACCATATCTGGCGTCTGGAACAGCGAACGGGTAAACATCAGTTCCCAGTGCAGTGACACGCTCTTGCCCTTGAACTTGCGCACGTCGATGTGCTCGGGGTCGTCGATCAGGGCGAACTTGCCCTGCGGCGAGATCAGTTCCACGATGTGCTCGAAATGCTTGTCGGTCTGGTTCAGGCTGATCACGTAATCGACGGGTGGCAAGCCCAGGCGCGTGATTTCCTGCGCCAGCGGCAAGCTGTGGTCGATCACGTGGTGGGCGCCCAGTTCCTTGACCCAGTCCGCCGTTTCCGCGCGCGAGGCCGTGCCGATGATGGTGACGCCCGTCAGTTGCCGCGCCAGTTGCACCAGCACGGAGCCGACGCCGCCGGCCGCGCCGATCACGAGCAGCGACTTGCCCGTATGACTCTTGTCGCGGCTGATCTGCAGGCGGTCGAACAGCAGTTCCCAGGCCGTGATCGCCGTCAAGGGCAGGGCGGCGGCCGGAGCAAAGTCCAGGCTGGCCGGCATGTGGCCGACGATGCGCTCGTCGACCAGCTGGAATTCGCTGTTGCTGCCCGGGCGGTTGATGGCGCCCGCGTACCAGACTTTGTCTCCGACCTGGAACAGGGCGACGTCGGGGCCGACGGCGGTGACGACGCCGGCTGCATCCCAGCCCAGCACTTCCGGCTGGCCGTCTTTCGGCGCGCGGTTCTTGCGCACCTTGGTGTCGACGGGGTTGACGGAAATGGCCTTGACGGCGACGAGCAGGTCGCGCCCCGTGGCGGCGGGCTCGGGCAGCTCGATGTCGAGCAGGGCGTCGGCATCGGTGATGGGCAGGCTGTGGCGGTAGGCGATGGCTTTCATGGGTATTCTTTCGGTAGCAGTGATGGAGTAGGCGTAGGTCGGATCAGGTCCTAAGGACCGTAATCCGACACCATTGTTGACGTGGCCATACGGGCTTGACGTATCATGGCCATTTTCTCGCCCTGGAAACAGAGGGCGCGTACCGAAACACTTTCAAGGGAATGCTGAAAATTGCTGCGACTCGATGACTTGCAGGTGTTTGTGCGCACGGCCGACCGCGGCAGTTTGTCGGCGGCCGCGCGCGAGATCGGCATTTCGCCCGCGCTGGCCAGCGCCGCCGTCAAGCGCCTGGAAGGGGAGCTGGGCTTGCGCCTGCTGGCCCGCACGACCCGTTCGCTGAGCCTGACGGCGGAAGGCACGCAATACCTGGAACATGCGCGTGAAGCCTTGCGCCTGCTGCGCGCCGGCCACGATGCGCTGCTGGCCGGCAAGGACAGTTTCGGCGGAACCTTGAAAATTGCCATGCCTTCCGACTTGGGCCGCAATCTGATGCTGGGCTGGCTCGATGAATTCCAGTCGCGCCATCCGAAGCTGCACTATCAGCTCAGCGTCAGCGACCGGGTGGCCGACATGGTGCGCCAGCAAGTCGACGTGGCCATCCGCTATGGCCAGCAGGACGATTCGAGCATGGTCGCCATGCCGGTCGCGCCTGCCAACGACCGAGTGCTGGTGGCGTCGCCCGCCTACCTGCGCGAACATGGTCCCCTGCTGGCGCTGGAAGATTTGTCGCAGCGCAATTGCCTGCGCTTCGCGCTGGAAGACGGCTTGCATGACCGCTGGACCTTTTACCGCCTGCCGCAGCGCGAGCAGGTGACGATAGCCGTGAGCGGCAACCGTAGCGCCGACGATGCCGACCTGGTGCGCCGCTGGGCCGTGGCGGGCCTGGGCATCGCCTACAAATCGCGGCTCGACGTGTCCGGCGACGTGGCCGCCGGCCGTTTGCACGTGCTGCTGCCCAAGGTGGCGGGCGAGGCCGCGCCCTTGCAACTGCTGTGCATGCACCGGGCGCAGGTGACGCCGCTGGTGCTGCAGCTGCGCGATTTCCTGCGCGACAAGTGCACGGAATTGCAAAAATAGCATTATTGATTACAACTCGTTGCAAATGGCAATCATGCGCAGGTCAACCTGGGCGTACCCTCAGGCATTCTGGTTGAAACCGCTTGAAGGACCGCCATGACCCCTCACCGACTGTTGCCGACGACCTTGATTTCCCTGCTGTTGCTGGCCGGCTGCGCCGCCACCGGACCTGCCGTCCAGGCCGACCATCGCGCGCAGACCAGTTCCGCGCAGGACATTGCCTTGCTGGAAAGGGTGAGCTGGGGCGTGAACGCTGGCAGCGCGCGCCAGATGCAGGCGCAAGGCTGGCAGCGCTATCTGCAGGCGCAATTGCATCCCGGCAAAGCCAGCCTGCCGCCCGCCGTGCAGGCGCAGATCGACGCCATGACCATCAGCCAGGTGCCGCTCGATCAGCTCGTCATGTCCGTGGAGCAAAAGCGCAAGGAGTCGGCTGCCGTCATGGACGACATGGCCAAGCAGCAGGCGCAAAAGGATTACCAGCAAGAACTCAACCGTCTGGCGCGCGAAGCGGCCACGCGTTCGCTGTTGCTGGATGTGTATTCGCCGAATCAGCTGCAGCAGCAGCTGAGCTGGTTTTGGCTCAACCATTTCAGCGTGCACCAGGGCAAGCACAACTTGCGCGCCATGGTCGGCGATTACGAGGCGAACGCCATCGCGCCGCACACGCTGGGGAAATTCCGCGACTTGCTGGGCGCGACCGTCCACCATCCGGCCATGCTGCGCTACCTGGACAATGAAGCCAATGCCGCCAAGCGCATCAATGAAAACTATGCGCGCGAGCTGATGGAACTGCACACCCTGGGCGTGAACGGCGGTTACAGCCAGGCGGACGTGCAGGAGCTGGCGCGCATCCTGACGGGTGTGGGCGTGAATTTGGGACCGGACATGCCGAAGGTGAAACCGGCGCTGCAGTCGCAATACGTGCGCCGGGGCCTGTTCGAGTTCAATCCGAACCGCCACGATTATGGCGACAAGCAATTCCTCGGGCAAACGGTGAAGGGCCGGGGTCTGGCCGAGCTCGATGAAGCGCTGGACCGTTTGAGCCGCAGTCCCGCCACCGCGCATTTCATCAGCGGCAAGCTGGCCCAGTATTTCGTCGGCGACAATCCGCCGGCGCCCCTGGTGGCGCGCATGGCGGCCACCTTCCAGCAGAGCGACGGCATGATCGCCGACGTGCTGCAAACCATGTTCAACAGTCCGGAATTTACGCAGTCGCTGGGCAAGAAATTCAAGGACCCCATGCATTACGTGGTGTCGGCCGTGCGCCTCAGCTATGACGATAAGCCCATCCTGAATGCGGGCCCCATGCTGAGCTGGCTCTCGCGCATGGGCCAGCCTCTGTACGGCCGCCAGACGCCGGACGGTTATCCCTTGACGGATGCCTCCTGGGCCAGCCCCGGCCAGATGACGACGCGTTTCGATATCGCCCGCACCATCGGCTCGGGCAGTGCCGGCCTGTTCAAGACAGATGGCCCGCAGCCGCAGGAAAAGGTGGCGTTTCCCCAGTTGGCCAGCGCCCTGTATTACCAGTCGCTGCAGCCGACCTTGAGCCCGGCCACGCGCCAGGCCCTGGAGCAGGCCGCTTCGCCGCAGGAGTGGAATACCTTCCTGCTCTCGTCGCCCGAAATGATGCACCGCTGAAAGGAATTGTCATGAACCGTCGTGACTTGTTGAAAGCCCTGGCCGCCGCGCCCCTGTTGTCGCATGCGGGCAGCTTGCTGGCCGCACCGGCCACGAATGCGAAGCTATTGTTCGTCTTTTTGCGCGGCGGCTATGACGCAAACAATCTGCTGGTGCCGGTCGGCAGCGATTTTTACTATGCCTCGCGGCCGAATATCGCCATCGCGAAACCGGGCGAGGAGAACGGCGCGCTGGCCTTGAACGCCGACTGGGCCCTGCATCCGGCCTTGCGCGAAACCATCTATCCCATGTTCACTGGCGGCGAGGCGGCCTTCATTCCGTTTGCGGGCACGACGGATCTGACGCGCAGCCATTTCGAGACGCAGGACAGCATCGAACTGGGACAAGAACTGGGCGGGCGCCGCGATTTCCGCTCGGGCTTTTTGAACCGGCTGGCGCAAAGCTTGAATGCCAAGCAAGGCAACCACGCCATTTCCTTCACGGACCAGCTGCCGCTGATCTTCCAGGGCGGCGTGCAAGTGCCGAACATGGCGCTGCGCTCGGTGGGCAAGTCGGGCATTGATGCGCGTCAAAGCCAGGTCATCGCCGCCATGTACAAGGGCACGCCCCTGCAGCAACCGGTCAGCGCGGGCTTTGCCGTGCGCGACGATGTGGCGAAGGAATTGACGGGCGAGATGCAGGCTGCCAACCGCAACGCCATTAGCACCAAGGGCTTTGAACTGGAGGCGCAGCGCATCGCCCGCCTGATGAAGGACAAATACAACCTGGGTTTCGTCGACGTGGGCGGCTGGGATACGCACGTGGGGCAGGGCGGCGCGAATGGCTACCTGGCGGGGCGATTCGATGAGCTGGGACGTGGCCTGGCCGCGTTTTCGCAGGAAATGGGCAGCGAGTGGCGCAATACCGTCGTCGTCGTGGTCAGCGAATTTGGCCGCACCTTCCGCGAAAACGGCAACCGCGGCACGGACCATGGCCACGGCAGCGTGTTCTGGGTGCTGGGCGGCGGCATCAAAGGCAAGCAGGTAGCGGGCGAACAGCTGGCGATTTCGCAGGCGACGCTGTTCCAGAACCGCGACATGCCCGTACTCAATGAGTACCGGGCCGTGCTGGGCGGCTTGCTGCGCCGCACCTTCGGCTTGACCCCGGCGCAGCTCGACCACGTGTTTGCCGGCGTCAAGCCGGTGGAGCTGGGTCTCGTGTGATGCAGCGAACCTCCGTGTTACGCTATGCCTGCGCAACTGGCGCGTAGCCTAGCACCTATCAAAACCTACTGCGCGTCGTAATTTGCGGCCTGCGATGCTCACTGCCTCGGCGGCCCCGTACTTCGTACAGTTGCGCTTCTCAGGCCAACGGGGGCGCCGAGCCTTCCTTCCGCTCGCTACGGTTTTGTTAGGCGCTATAAGCCTGCACACCTTTACAGTGTGCGGGGCACGAATGGAGTAGCATGAGCGATACCCAACGCGATATTGTCAGCGCAGGCTTTTCCCTGGTCCTGATCGCCGTGACGGCGTTCGTCATGCAGCGTTTCTTTTTGCCGCTCGTGTGGGCCGGCATCCTGTGCGTGGCGACCTGGCCCTTGTACCTGCGCGTGCGCGCGGCCCTGGGCCAGCGCCCCATCGTGGCGGCGGGCGTGCTGACCCTGGCGTTCGCCTGCATCTTCATCATACCCGTGCTGTTCGGCGTGGCGCAGGCGGCGCGCGAAGTGCCCGTGCTGGCCAATTTCGTCGTCCATGCAAATACGGACGGCTTGCCCGTGCCGGACTGGGTGGCGCACATTCCCCTGGCCGGCAGCGCCATCGGCGACTGGTGGCAAGCGACCTTGAGCCAGCCCCACGGCCTCGGCCACTTCTTTGCGGGCAGCGCCGTGGGCGGCTTCCATTCCGCGCGCGACATGCTCAAGGTGCTGGGCGCGGACGTGTTCCACCGCCTGGTCGATTTTGGCCTGGCCTTCTTGTGTCTGTTTTTCTTCTACAAGGATGGCGAAGCGCTGACGCGCCAGATCACGGCCGTCGGCAGCCATTTCCTGCGCCCCGAACGGTGGGGCCGCTATGCGCAAAAAATCCCCACGGCCATACGCGCGACCGTCAACGGCCTGGTGCTGGTGGGCCTGGCCGAAGGCGTGCTGATCGGTATCGCCTACGCCATCGCCGGCTTGCCGTCGCCGGCCCTGTGGGCGTTCGCCACGGGCATCCTGGCCATCATTCCGTTCGGCGCGCCGCTCGCTTACCTGTGCGCGGCCGCCTTGCTGGTCTTCCAGGGCAATGTCGGTGCCGCCATCGGCGTAGCCGCGTGGGGCACCGTGGTGCTGTTCGTGGCCGACCATTTCGTGCGCCCCGGCATGATCGGCAACGCCACCCGCTTGCCCTTCCTGGCCGTGCTGTTCGGCATTCTGGGTGGCGTGGAAACCCTGGGCCTCGTGGGCTTGTTCATCGGCCCCGTCGTGATGGTGTTGTTCGTCACGCTATGGTACGAAGCGAATGTCGTTGACAAGGTGCTGCCAGTGCAAACACCTGCCAGCCCGGCCGCGCCGGAACGCGCACAGTAATGAGGGGTTGGCCAGCGTTGCCGCTGGCCAGTACTGGCGCGCTTCCGGCGTGGCCGGACGGAGCTTTCAAGCAAGGTCGTCGAAAGCCCCGGAATACGCCGACAAAAATCGTAGCGAGCGGCAACGAGTTGTGGCTAAGAAGCGCAGCTGTACTTTAGTACAGCGAGCATCGCAGGCCGCAAATCGCGCCGCGCAGTAGATTTTTTACGGTGTATTTAATGCGCCTTGGATAAAATGAGCAACCAACGGCGCATCAGCAGCACTTCAACATAGCCCGGCTCGATGCCCGTACCGCACTCGATCAGGGGATTGACGGTGTAGTAGCGCTTGCGGAAGTCGCGGCAGACGAGGATTTCGCGCTTGCCCATGCGGACGAGGAAAGAGCTTGGGGCGTATTCCAGGCCGAACCGTGAGCCAAAACCGCTATTCAATGTTGCCATGACAATTCCTTTGAGGGAGATGTGTTGAACGAGTCATCAGAATAGCATAACTACTGTATGAATGCACAGTTACTGTATGAATAAACAGTATTTTTTTACTGGTGTGGTTTTTTTGATCATCACCGGGAACAGGAAAGAGAGATGAGTTTGCAAGAGAAAAATGACATGGGCATGACCACGGGCTGGACCACGAAACTGCGCCGCTTCGTCGAGGCGCGCCTGTCGCCCGAGGGCGAGCTGGGCCTGCACATGACGGTGGGCGTGGTCCTGATGCTGGTGGCCATCGTCGTCTTCCACGAGATCGCCGAAGCCGTGATGGGCATGGAGCAAATTACCGTGATCGACTTGCAGGTGGCGCAGTGGTTCAACCAGCATGCCGTGCCGTGGATCACCACTTGCCTGCTGGTCATTACGCACATGCATGGCGTGATCGGCGCCATCACCCTGGCCACCTTGCTGGGCTGGTATCTGCACCGCAAGGGCGCCGATTATTGGCTGTTTACCCTCGTCATCACCATGCCGGGCGTCATGTTTTTGAACCTGCTGCTAAAGTACATTTTTGTCCGCGCGCGGCCCAGCTTTGATGAGCCGCTCTTGCAGACGGCCCTGAGCACCTACAGCTTTCCGAGTGGCCATACTGCCACCTCGACAGCCCTGTACGGCTTGCTGGCCGCCTACCTGATTTGCCAGACGGCGCCGGGCGCCTGGGGCAAGCGCATCGCCATCGCGCTGGGCGCTTTCCTGATGGCGGCGCTGGTGGGCTTCAGCCGCATCTACCTGGGCGCGCATTACCTGAGCGATGTGCTGGCGGCCATGGCGGAAAGCTATGGCTGGCTGGCCATCTGCATCGCCGGCGTGTCGACCCTGCGCCGGCGCCGGCATATCCGGCAAACCAAATAAGGGGAAACTGTCCTGACCAAAATTGCAGTCATCATCAACGGGGGCGCCGGCTGCGGCTATGCGCCCGACTGGGCGCAGCAGCTCGAAGCGAAATTCGCCGCGGTGGGGCTTGACGCCGACATCACCCTGGCGCAAAGCGGCGCCGAGATGATCGCCACGGCTGAACGGGCCCTGCGCGATGGAGCGCCCATCGTCGTGGCCGGCGGCGGCGACGGCACCATCAACGCCGTGGCCTCTGTCGTTGTCGGCAGCGGCACGCCGTTCGGCGTCTTGCCGCTGGGTACCTTGAACCATTTCGCCAAGGACTTGAATATCCCGCTCGAGCTCGATGCGGCGATTGCCAACGTGGCGCAGGGCGTGCCGCACCAGGTCGACGTGGGCGAAGTCAATGGCCGTATCTTCCTGAACAATTCCAGCCTGGGCCTGTATCCCGATATCGTGCGCGACCGCGAAAAGCAGCAGCGCCGGCTGGGGCGGGGCAAGTGGCTTGCCTTCAGCTGGGCCCTGGTGGCGGCCTTGCGCCGCTATCCCTTCCTCAGCGTGCAACTGACACTCAACGACGCCGTGCATGCGCGGCGCACGCCATTCGTCTTCATCGGTAATAATGAATACATGATGGAAGGCTTGAATATCGGCGAGCGCGAACGGCTCGATGGCGGCCAGCTGAGCCTGTATGTGGCGCAGCGTCCGGGCCGCCTGGGCTTGTTGAAGCTGGCCTTGCACGCGCTGTTCGGCAAGTTGTCGCAGGCCAAGGATTTTGACGTGCTGACGGCCACCGACCTGGAGGTGGCCACGCACCACCGCCGCCTGCGCGTGGCGACCGATGGCGAAGTGACGATCATGAATACGCCGCTGCAGTACCGCATCCGCAAGGCCGCGCTGGCCGTGCTCGTGCCTGCACCGGCACTTTCTGGGGAGTAAGGCCATGCGTACCATCGTGCATTTGTCCGACTTGCATTTTGGCAGGGTCGATGCGGACCTGCTGGCGCCCTTGCGCGCGCTGATCGAACGTCTGGAACCGGACGTGGTCGTGGTCTCGGGCGACCTCACGCAGCGCGCCCGCAGCGCCCAGTTCCAGCAAGCGCGGCAATTTCTCGACAGCTTGCCAGGGCCGCAGATCGTGGTGCCGGGCAATCATGACGTGCCGTTGTACAACGTCGTTTCCCGCTTCCTCACGCCGCTGGTGAAATACCGGCGCCATGTGACGGACGATTTGTCGCCCGAATATGTGGACGAGGAAATCGCCGTGCTGGGCATCAACACGGCCCGCTCCCTGACGTTCAAGGATGGCCGCATCAGCCACGAGCAGATCGATTTCCTGCGTGAACGCCTGGGCAGTTTGCCGCCTGGCTTGACGCGCATCATCGTCACCCACCATCCATTCGACTTGCCGGAGCACTTCGATGAAGACAACCTGGTCGACCGCGCGCCGCAAGCCTTGCAAATGTTTTCCGAATGCGGCGTGGACTTATTGCTGGCGGGACACTTGCATGCCAGCGTGGCGGGCAACACGGCCGAGCGCTACAAGATCGCCGGCTACGCGGCCCTGATGGTGCAGGCGGGTACGGCGACCTCGACGCGAGGCAGGGGCGAGTCGAACTCCTTCAATGTACTGCGCGTGGAAAACAGCTGCATCCGCGTCGAGCGCTACAGCTGGAATGAAGACAGCGCCGACTTTGAAAAAGTCAGCACGGAAGCGTTCGAGCGCCAGGGCGGCGTGTGGGCCAGTTTGCGGCCGTTGTGAGGCGTCGCGTCGCGTCGGATGGTGATTTCATTAAAGATGGCGTACCGCATCCATGCGGTCATGCAGAATGCGCACGATGGCAATGCCATAGTTCGTGATGCGAAAATAAATCATGTGCCGTCCGACTTTGCGGCGCCGGTAGCCGGGCCGAATCTGCTCGCATGCCGGCGCGGTCTCTGGCGCGCCTGCCAGGTCATCAAAGGCCGCCGTCATGCTGTCAAGATAATGACTGGCCTGCTGTACGCCCCAGCGCTGTACCGTATAAGCCCAGATCGCCTCAAGGTCATGCTCGGCGGCAGGCGTCAGCCGGTATTCAGCCATGCGCCGCCAGCATTCTCTGCTTGAACGCCTTGGCGTCGAAAGGCTGGGGTTCGCCGCTTGCCTCTCCTTCCATCAGCGCCGCGCGGATCGCATCGAGTTCGGCGCTGCGTTCCTGTTCGCGCCGGATCAGGTCGCGGATGTATTCGCTGTCGTTGGTATAGCGCCCCGCATCAATCTGCGCCTTGATCCAGTCGTCTTGCTGGTCCGTCAAGGTAATGGTCTTGCGCACGGTAGCCATGGTAGTCAACTCCAGAGATGAGTAGCACGACGATTGTCATACTATTGGTGCAATATAGTGCATATCCGTGCAAATATCCAGTTGCCCCATCGGTGCTTACAGCCAGTAATTCATGAAGCGCGCCGCCCACTCCTTCATGCGGTCCGAGAGCGGCCGTGTTTCCCATTTCGCCTTGGTGATCTCTTCCGAGTCGCGCAAGTCTTCCTGAAAGGCGTTTTCCATTTCACGGCCGAAACTGTCGCCGAGCACGATCACGTTCAGTTCGCTGTTATGCAGGAAGCTGCGCATGTCGATATTCGTCGAGCCCACGGTCGACCAGGCGCCGTCGATGACGGCAGTCTTGGCGTGCAGCACGGCCAGTTTCAAGTGGAAGATGCGGATGCCGCCGGCCAGCAGCTCGTCGTACAGCGAGTGTCCCGCATGGAACACGAGGCCGCTGTCGGACACGCCGGGCAGCACCACGGTCACGTCCACGCCCCGTTTGGCCGCCGCGATCAGGGCGTCGACCGTCTGCTGGTCGGGCACGAAATAGGCGGACGTGATGTGGATCGATTTTTTGGCTTCCTGGATGGCCAGGATATACGCCTTGTAGATTTCAAAGCCGCCCTCGGGCTCGCTGGCCACGACGCGCACCAGCTTGTCGCCCACTTCCGACAAAGTCGGGAAATAGTTGGCGTCAGGCAGGTCGGCCTGGTCTTGCTGTGCCCAGGTGCGGATGAACAGCCACTGGAAGGCGGCCACGGCCGGGCCTTCCACTTTCACATGGGTATCGCGCCAGCCCACGTCTTTCTTGTCCGTGGGTTTCGATTTCGAGCGGAACAGCGAGCTTTTCGCATAGGTATCGCTGATATTGATGCCGCCCGTAAACGCCATCTTGCCATCGACGATCAGCACCTTGCGGTGGTCGCGGTTGTTGATCTTCCAGTCGTCGCCCTTGAGCTTGGCGGGATTGACGGGGTTGAAGGCCACCAGGTGGATGCCGGCCGCGCGCATGCGGTCAAAGAACGCTTGCGGCACGCCGATGGTGCCCACGCTGTCGTAGATGATGTTGACCGTCACGCCCGCTTTCTGCTTTTCGATCAGCATGTCGGCAAATTTGAGGCCCAGTGGATCCTGGTCGAAGATATACGTTTCCAGGTTGATGCTGTTCTTCGCGTCGCTGATGGCCTGGAACATGGCGGCCATGGTTTGCGGGCCGTCAAACAGCAGGGTCACCTTGTTGCCCTTGATCAAAGGCACACCCGTGGCCGCTTCTTCCAGCGCGGCCTGGGTCTTCAAGTCCATGCCTGACTTGGCCCAGCGCTTGTTGAGCAGGGCGGCGCGGCTGTTGACGTTCAGCACGGCGCCCTTGCCCGTGATCACCTTGGGCTTGGCCACCGGTTCCAAGGTGGTGTTGAGGTTCTTGACGTCGGGCAGCGAGGCGCATGCAGCCAGGGTCCAGCACAGCAGTAGGGCGGTGAGGCAGGGTTGCATGCGCCTAGCGGTCATTTTTGAGCCTTGTTCGTCAGTGACAGGTTTGCCGATTCATCGGCCAGTGCCAGCGGTGGCGGGTTTTTCGAGCCGAAGAAGAAAACGATGGGCGAGCGCAGGAAGCGCTTGCCCAGAATCTTCAACAATTGCATGCCGTGCTTGAAGCGCACCTGGCGCGAACGCAGGGCTACCCACAGGGCCAGGCCGAAGCTGACCAGCAGGTTGGCCGTGCCGATGGCGAAGATGCCCGACAGCGACTTGACGGCCAGCTGCCAGCTCATGTTGTGGTCGAGGCCCACCAGGGCTGTGGCGAAGTTGGCGGCCGAGAAGGTGATGTGGCGGATATCGATCGGCAAGCCGATCAAAAAGCCCAGTGTACCGATGGAGCCCAGCAAGATACCGAAATAGAAATTACCCATCAGCCCGCCCAGGTTGTTTTCCAGGTACAGGCCCAGCCGTTGCAAGCGTTCCTGGCCGATCACTCTGCCCAGGCCGCGCAATTGCGCGATGCGCTGGGCCCAGCGCGTGTACAGGGCCTGGTTGTCATAGTAGCCGGAAATCAGGCCCGCGACGAACAGGCACACGCCGGCGATCATCGCGTAGAAGATGGCGGGGCTGCCGATGGGGTCGATATCGTGCAGCAAGTGCATGGCCTTCTCGGGCGTGACCAGGTTGTGCCCCGTGATCGCCTTGTAGCCGAGCGCGATCAGCCAGGCCGTGGGAATGGCGGTGGCCAGGTTGCCCAGCACGGCCATGTTTTGCGTGCGGAAGACCTTGTTGATCAGTTCGGCCATGCTGTCGAGGTCGATATTCCGGCCATCCTTGCTGTGCAGGCCGGCGGCGATGCGCGAGGCCGTCATGGCCGGCTGCTTGGTGGCGACCGTGAAGTGCAGCAAGTGGATGAACATGAAGCCGATCGAGTAATTCATGCTGAACATGAACGCTTCGACCAGCGGCGCCGAGCGCAAATACGACATCAATATCTTGAACAGGGCCATGAAGCCGATGATGATGCCGGCGCCCGCGGACGAGAGAAACATGGCGCCCATTTCGCGGCGGTTTTCCGCGATGTAGTGCTCGCCCGTGCGGCTGGCGTTTTCCGTCACATTGCGCGCCAACAAGTTGATATTGTCGGAAAACAGGTCGCTGACCTTGTACTTGTGGTTATGCGCGCGTATCAGTTCCAGCGCCAGTCCCACGGCGCCCGCGCGGCGGCGGCTGACGGGTTGCGGGTGCAGCAAGTCTTGCGTGGCGTCGACCGTGATGGCGGCGATGTCCACGTTGTTCGATGCGGGCAATTCGCCGCTCGTGTCGACGAGAAACAGCAGCTTGCGCAGGCGCTCGATGCTTTGCGCCAAGGCTACCAATAAATACGTGAGGGGAATGCTGGTGCCCTGGTACAGCGCTTTCTTGCGGATCTTGGCGATGACGGCGTCGCACTGGTCCAGCATCACCAGCAAATGGCGCGCGTCCTCGATGTGCTCGATGTCGCCTTGCAGCAGGCTTGTGTAGGCGTCCAGGTAGGCGTTCACTTCCGTGTTCTGCACCATGAACGGCGACTGGAACACTTCGATTTCATTGTGGAAACGCGTCAGTTCCGGTTCCAGCCCCATGGCGCAGACGCGGTAGGACAGGGTGCGGATGGCGTCGAGCATGCCCGGCAGCATGATGTTGCCATCGCCGACGGCCAGTTCGATGTCGTCGCTGGTCAATACGTCGAACAGTTCCAGCCAGTCCGTGGCCGGCACGTTGCTGATCCACAAATAATCGGTCTTCAGGTACAGCACCTGGTCGAGCGCGTCGTTCAGGTATTCGTCGCCGAGGGCGGGCGGCAGCATGCGGTAGGCGATGCGGCGTTTCAATTCCGTGAAAAAACCGCTGTTCGACAGCACGCCGATATCGGTGTACAGGCTGGCGTGGCGGCGCGCGGCCAGCACGCGCAGCACGTATTCGTGCAGGGCGCGCGCTTGCGCGGGGTTACCTTTGAGTAGCTGGCGCAGGGTGCGCACGTTGGCAATCGCGGTAGCGCTGTCGTGGGAGCGCTTGGGACGCAGTGAGTTGAATAATTCCACCAGCAAGTCGATATTGCTGGAGTTGGGGTCAATGCGTTCGAGGATAGCTAGCATGCAGAAAAAACGGGCGAGCCGCTGTCGGTAAAACCAGTAGTGTACCGCCTGCGTCAGATCGAGCAACGTTCGCCACCGAACATTGCTTTACGGCAGGGCCTGCAATTCACGTCATTTTGCCGCAAATTGCCACAATCATGGTCAATCTTGCGTGTTGTCAGTGTACGACGCATTTCCTGGGGCTAAGCTGAAGTTTCTGTTGTACAACGCACGGATGGCTGGACAAAAAGCGGGGATAAGGTAACACTGAGATCAGACACACAGCGCATGTCCTGATCAATACCGGGAAGTTTCATTCACGTTACCGAGATATTTATCATGAAGACCTCGTATTTTGCGCTTGCTGTGATAGGGATGGGGCCTTTCGCGCTGGGCGCGACGGCCCAGGCTGCCGATGGCGCAGGCAGTGCCGCATCCAGTAACGTTGCCGTGTACGGCGTGCTCGACGCGGGCATCGTTGCCGAACGCGGTTGCGCCGCCAGTTGCGCCGGCGCAAAGGTGTCCGGCGGCGTCGCGTCCGGCTCGCGCCTGGGCGTGCAGGGCCGCGAAGCGCTGGGCAATGACGTCACGGCCGTGTTCACCCTGGAAGCGGGCATTCAGAACGACACGGGCCAGTCGGAAGAGGGCCGTCTGTTCGGCCGCCAGGCCTACGTGGGGCTCGACAGCCGCCTGGGCGCGCTGACCCTGGGGCGCCAGTACAACCTGCAATACCTGACCCTGACCGACGTGGCCGACCCGTTCAAGGGCGGCATGGCCGGCAGCGCCGGCAATCTGGCCGGTTACAGCGTGAAACGCTACGACAATACCGTCAAATACGTGACTCCCGCCTTGCGCGGCGTGACCGCCAGCGCCATCTACAGTTTCGGCGAGTCGCCGTACAGCAGCGCCAACAACCGCGCCTATGGCGCCACCCTCGGCTATTCGTCCGGCGCCGTGAATGTCAGCGTGTCGCACCAGCGCAAGAACAACTTCATCCTCGCCTCGGGCACCTTGCCCGCCATCGACATGTCGGCCCGCAACACCCTGATCGCGGCCAATATCGACCTGAAAGTGGCCACCGCCTTTGCCGCCGTGGGCGTGAACAAGGGCTATGGCAGTTCGCCGTGGGACCCGAACAATGCCTACAGCTCGCTGGCCCTGTCGATGTCGTCGTCGGACAGCCGCGACACCTTGCTGGGCGTGTCCGTGCCCGTGGGCGGCTTCAAGCTGCTGGCCTCGTACGTGAGCAAGGATGACCGCGACCTGGCCAACCGCGATGCCAAACAGGTGGCCGTCGGCCTCACGTATTCGCTGTCAAAACGCAGCGATTTCTACGCGTCCTACGCGAAGATCCACAACAAGAATGGCGCCCGCTACACGGTGGGCAATGCCAGCGATGCGGGCCGTGGCGACGCCGCCTTCAACATGGGCTTCCGTCACGGTTTCTGACCAGCAGCGGTTGAAGGGGCAGGGCAGCTAGCTCCCAGCCACTTGCCGTTGCTCGTCACATTCACCTGTTCGGGCGTGCCGCGCGCGCTGGTCGTCACCGCCAGCTGCATGTTGAACGCCTGGTCGCCGCTGAACAGCACCTTGCCTTCGCCGCTCGACTTTGGATTCGCGCATGTAAACGACACCTGCATGCCGCCCGCGATGTCTTTGTTCTTCGAGGTGCAATCGCCGGGCTGGCCCGTGGGAATCTGCTTGCGCGCGGCCATTTCCGGCGTCACGCACGCCGTCACGCGCACGGCGCCGTCAGCGCCCACGGTGGGCATGGCCATGCCGCGGCTGGCCGCCATGCTTTCCAGCTGCTTGCGTTGGTCGGGAGGAAGGTTGCCCAGTTGCTGCAGCACCATGGACATGGCGTTGTCGGTGGCGGCGTCCGGCGACGCCATCTTGCTGTCGACTTGCCACAGGCCCGGCTTGATGGTGGTGGATGGCGAGGCGGCCTGGGCACTGGCCTGGCTGCCCAAGGCGGCGCAAGCCAGCAGGCTCAAGCGTAGCAAAGAATGTTTCATGTTGGCGTCTCCAAAAAAGGCAGCCCCCAGCATACGGCATGGCAAGCGGGGCACGCTTGCCATTGTGTTACAAACTGTGATCGGGCTCGATGCGGCGTACGTCCACGCAGGCGATGCGGCGCTCGTCCGCTTCGACGATTTCGTAGCGCAAGTCGTCGAGTTCCAGTACTTCGCCCACGGCCGGCATGTTCTCGAAATGCGCCAGCAGGAAGCCTGCCAGCGAGTTGTACTCGCCGTCTTCGCTGACCAGGGTTTCCGTTTCGAACACTTGCTCCAGGTAATGCAGGTCCGTCGCGCCGTCGATGCGCCAGTGGCCGGGGCCCAGCACTTCCACGTCGGGCTGCTCGTCCTCGTCGGGGAATTCGCCGGCGATGGCTTCCAGGATGTCGATTGGCGTGAGCACGCCTTGCACGGTGCCGAACTCGTCGACCACCAGCACCAGCTGGCCGCGCGAGCGCTTCAGGGTTTCCATGGCTTTCAGCACGCCGGCCGCTTCCGGCACGACGACGGCTTCGCGCATGCTGGCCGGGTCGATCTTGCCGTGCGACACCAAATCTTCGATCAGGTCCTTGCTGCGCGCGATGCCGATCACATTGTCGAGGTCATCATTGCAGACAGGAATCATGCTGTGCGGCGTTTCGCGCAGCAGTTGCAGCATCTTGTCGCTGCTGTCGTTCAGGTTGACCCACGACACGTCGCCGCGCGGCGTCATGACGGAGCGGATCGAGCGCTCGGCCAGGGTCAGCACGCCGCTGACCATGTTGCGCTCTTCCACGCCGAAGGCGGAGACGTCGGGCAATTCCTTGACTTCGTGCTCTTCGACGGTTTCGCGGCCCTTGCGTCCGCCCAGCAGGCTCAGCACGGCTTGCGCCGTGCGGTCGCGCAGCGGGGCGTTCGATTGCAGCTTGAGGAAGTTGCGGCGCGCCAGCTGGTTGAAGAACTCGATGACGATCGAGAAACCGATGGCGGCGTACAGATAGCCTTTCGGAATGTGGAAGCCCAGGCCTTCGGCCACCAGCGACAGACCGATCATCAGCAGGAAGCTCAGGCACAGCACGACGACGGTGGGGTGGGCGTTGACGAAGCGCGTCAGCACCTTCGAGGCCAGCATCATGACGACGATGGAAATGACGACGGCCGCCATCATCACATACAGGTTTTCCACCATGCCGACGGCCGTGATGACGGCGTCGAGCGAAAAGACGGCGTCGAGCACGACGATCTGCGCCACCACGAGGCCGAAGCCCGCGTAGACTTTCGGGCCCGTCTGGGCATGCGTGACGCCTTCGAGGCGCTCGTGCAGCTCGCTGGTGGCCTTGAACAGCAGGAACAGGCCGCCGAGGAGCAGGATCAGGTCGCGCCCCGAGAACGAGAACGTCAATATGGAAAACAATGGCGTCGTCAGTGTGACCAGCCAGGAAATCAGCGAGAGCAGGCCCAGGCGCATGACGAGGGCCAGGGTCAGGCCCAGCACCCGGGCTTTGTCGCGCTGGTGCGGCGGCAGCTTCTCGGCCAGGATGGCGATGAAAATCAGGTTGTCGATACCCAGTACGATTTCCAGTACGACCAGCGTCAGCAGGCCGACCCAGATTGTCGGGTCAAATAACCATTCCATGTGTGTAACCTTGTAAAGTCAGTAAGTATCAAGCTTGCCTGGCGGCTTGTGCCCCGGGCGTGATGGGTGCTGCAGTGTTCGTCTCAGTGGCGGACGCGCGGCGGCCGGGTGGCCAGCCGCACGTCCGCTTCGGAAAGTGCGCCCGGTCCCGCTTGCCAAATGATGGCGTAAAACGGCACGGCCTGGCGCGAGCTCGGGTACAGCGTGATGGGATCGTTGTCGCATTCGTCGGCAGTGCAGCTGTCGCCGGGCAATCCGGCATGGGCGCTGGGGGCAATGCAATCTGCGGCAGGCGTGGCGGCAACGCCGGCCACATCAAGGTGCTGGAATGGGGAAGGGCTGGCGTAGGCCATGCTGGCGAACGCCTGGGGTAACGCGATGAAAACAAAAAGGCAGAGCAGGACGAGAGCTCGTCTCATATACAGGCAGATAGTTCTGGAACCGTGGAGTATAACACGCGCACATAACAGCTCGATGACAGGCACTTGCGTAACTGACAAGCATGACGTAAATTGCGAGAGCAATGATTTCCCTGGGCAGCGAAGACGCAGCGCGGGTCCATGGCAATTCTTGCGTTCGTATTCCATTGCGCCCGCTTGTGCGCTTGTCTAATAACGTAGTGTTACCAGGACTCTGCCTTGAAACCCATTACTGCCCTCCTGCTTGCCGCCGGCATCCTGTCGCCGTCGTTCATCCTGGCCGCCACCCCCGTTGAAGCGGCGCCGACTCAGAAAACCGGCAAGGCCGCGCCGAACCGCGCCGCCGCCGTCAAGGTCACGTCCGTCGAAGGCATTACCGAATACCGGCTGGCCAATGGCTTGCGCGTGCTGCTGTTCCCCGATGCCAGCAAGCCGACCCTGACCACCAACATCGTCTACCTGGTCGGTTCGCGCCATGAAAACTATGGCGAAACGGGCATGGCCCACTTGCTCGAGCACTTGCTGTTCAAGCCCAGCGCAAACTTCGGCATCAAGAAGGGCACGAAAACCCCGGTCGAGATCCTGAACTCGACGGGGGCCGATTTCAACGGCACCACCTGGTACGACCGTACCAATTACTACGCCACTTTCCCCGCCAACGACGACAACCTGCGCCAGATGCTGGCCATGGAAGCGGACCGCATGGTCAACGCGGCCATCGACCAGAACGACCTGTGGAATCCGACGACGCAGAAGGGCGAAATGACCGTCGTGCGCAACGAGTTCGAGATGGGCGAGAGCGACCCGATCGGCGTGACGAGCGAGCGCATCCAGGCCATCGCCTACGACTGGCACAACTACGGCAAGTCGACCATCGGCGCCCGTTCCGACATCGAGCAGGTGAACATTCCCCGCTTGCGTGCGTTTTACCATAAATATTATCAACCCGATAACGCCGTGCTGATGGTGGCGGGCCGCTTCGATGAAGCGAAGGTCTTGAAGCAGATCAATGAACTGTTCGGCAAGATTCCGAAACCGACGCGCGTGATCGAACCGACCTACACGGCCGAACCGGTGCAAGATGGCGAGCGTGCCGTGACGGTGCGCCGCAGCGGCGGCACGCAGTTCGTCGGCGCCGGCTACCACGTGGCGCCGTCCGGCAACCCGGACGCCGTCGCCATCGAGGTGCTCGGTCACGTGCTGACGGACGCACCGGCCGGCCGCCTGCACAAGGCGCTGGTGGAAACCAAGCTGGCCAGCAAGATCGAATACAACTCGGTAAGCAACCTGGAGCCGGGCTACAACCTGTTTGGCGCGCTGGTGCCTGTCGATGGCAACCTCGACGCGGCGCAAGCGGCCATGCTGAAAGTGCTGGAAGACTTGAAATCGCAGCCGGTCACGGATGCGGAAGTGGCGCGCGTGAAACAGCAGCTGAACAAGCAGGTCGAACTGATCACGTCGAACACGGCGCGCATGACGATCGCCCTGACGGAGTCCCTGGCGGCTGGCGACTGGCGCTTGTTCTTCCTGCAGCGCGACCAGCTCGACAAGCTGACGACGGCGCAGGTGCAGGCGGCGGCCGAGAAATACCTGAAGAGCTCGAACCGCACCCTGGGCCGTTTCATTCCCACCGATGCGCCGGACCGCACGGTCGTGCCGGCCTACGCCGACGTGGCGCCGCAACTGGCTGGCTACACGGGCCGCGCTGTCGTGGCGCAGGGCGAAGCATTCGACCCGAGTCCCGACAATATCGAAGCGCGCACCACGCGCTTCACCTTGCCGAACGGCCTGAAGGGCGCCTTGCTGCCGAAGAAAACCAAGGGCAGCACCGTCAGCGTCGTGTTGAAATTGCAGATCGGCAGCGAAGAGAACTTGCGCGGCAAGGCGCAAGTGGGTGTCTACACGGCCAATCTGTTGTCGCGCGGCACGGATAAACTGTCGCGCCAGGAAGTGAAGGACAAGTTCGACCAGCTGGGCACGCAAGTGGCGATTTCGGGCGGCGCCGAGGGCGTGACCGCCATGCTGATGGGCAAGCGCGAGAACTTGCCGGCCGCCATGGACTTGCTGGCGCAAGTGCTGCAAAAGCCGGCCTTGAGCGAAACGGAATTCCTGGAATTGCAGCGCGAGCGCGTCGGCCGCGCGGAGCAGGAATTGCCTGAACCGCAGCCGCTGGCCGTGAACGCCTTCCGCCGCCTGCTCGACGCCACGCCGGAAGGCCATGTGCGCCACGTGGCGACCTTGCCAGCGGAACTGGCGCAATGGAAAGCCATCAAGGTTGCCGATGTAAAAGCCTTCCATGGCGCCTACTATGGCGCGTCGAACGCCACCTTTGCCGCCGTGGGCGACTTCGATCCGGCTGCGCTGAAGGCGCAAGTGGCCAGCCTGTACGGCAGCTGGAAGGCGCAGCAGCCATATGTGCGCATTCTTGATGCCGTCAAGCCTGTCAGCGGCGAGAAAGTCACGCTGGAAACGCCGGACAAGGCCAACAGCGTGCTGTTCGCCATCCAGCCGATTCCCCTCAAGGATGACGCCGCCAGCTATCCGGCCTTGCTGATGGCCAATCACATGCTCGGTGGCGGCGCCTTGCGCAGCCGCCTGGCCGACCGCATCCGCCAGAAGGAAGGCTTGTCGTACGGCGTCGGTTCGCAAGTGAGCATTCCGTCGCGCGAGCCGGCCGGCTACTGGATGGCGTATGCCATCAGCGCGCCGCAAAACACGGTCAAGGTGGAAGCGGCCCTGCGCGAGGAAATCGCCAAGGTGCTGGCCGACGGCTTCACGCAAGAGGAATTGGCCGAAGCGAAGAAAGGCTGGCTGCAATCGCAGGAAGTGGGCCGCACGCAGGACAGCGGCCTGGCGCGCGAACTGGCCGGCTACCTTGCCGAAGACCGCACCATGGCTTACGACAAGGACCTGGAAACGAAGGTGGCAGCATTGACCCTGGCGCAAGTGAACCAGGGCCTGCGCGAATACCTGAAGCCATCGGCTGTTTCGGTCGTGACGGCAGGCGACTTTGCCAAGGTGGCGAAAGAGGGCGAAAGCGGCGCCAAGGCAACGACGTCGAAATAAGCTGTTTTACATGGAAAAAACCCGCCGGCAAGTTAGCTTGCCGGCGGGTTTTTTATTGAAGCATGTCAACTTAGCGCGGAGCTAACTCCGCGACGTAGATTTCGACGCGGCGGTTGCGTGCGCGTCCCGATGCATCGGCATTCGAGGCGATCGGCTCGCGGGCGCCGCGGCCTTCCGTCACGACGCGGGTCGGCGAGACGCCGCGCATGGCCAGGTAGTCGCGCGTGTGGGCGGCGCGTTCCACCGACAGCGGCTCGTTGATGGAGTCGCTGCCCGTGCTGTCCGTATGGCCGATGATGCTGACCGTCGTGTTCGGGTTTTCATTCAGCGTGGCGGCGAAGCGGTCGAGGATGGGGCGGAAGTTGCCCTTGATGTCGGCGCGGTTGGTGTCGAAGGAAATGTCGCTCGGGATTTCCATTTTCAGGCGGTTATCGGCCGTTTGCGAGACTTGCACACCAGTACCCTGTGTCGCTTGTTCCATCGCGCGCTTCTGGTTTTCCATGCGGTTAGACCAGATATTGCCGATGACGGCGCCCGCTGCCGCGCCGATCAGGGCGCCGCCGGCCGTGCGGCCGCTGCTGCCGCCACCGGTCGTGCCGCCGATCAAGGCGCCCAGGCCGGCGCCGACGCCGGCGCCCGTGGCCGTGCCACGCTGCGTTGCGGACATGTCCGCGCAGCCGCTGGCGGCCAATGCGATCACCAGCATGCCGATCAGGGATTTGGCGCCAGGGCCTTTTTTGAATGTTTCTTTCATGGATTTTCTCCTTGTTTTGTTATTGGGACATACCCAGGAATTACCTGCACACGTTACTGCAAAATGCCGCGGCGTGCCAGTGCGCACGCACTGTATGCAAAGGCGGCAAAAAGGCGGCGCCCGTTTGCACGCGCGCCGCCCCTGTCCAGCCAGTGCGCCAGCCTCTATAAACCGCGCCCGCTGATCAAGCGCAGCAGCACCATGATCACGGCGACCACCAGCAGAATGTGAATGAAGCCGCCAATGGTATAGGAAGTTACCAGGCCCAGCAGCCAAAGAATAATGAGTACGACGGCGATTGTATACAGCATGATGTGTCCTCCGAGAGTAATGTGTGGATGACGGCGTCTGCCTTGGCCTTGCGCTGTCATCGGTTTTTTGTCATTGCGCGGCGACTGGGTCGCTGAACGCTGATGCCATGACTTATTGTCTACTTTGTTTCTGAAATTTTCTGTACGGTGCCGTACACAAGCCTGATTTACCCCACTTATTCCTTATTTTAGCCAGCTTATTTGGCCAAATTCCGCTCGCGCAGCGGCGGCCGTTCCTGTTCGCCATCCATGCCCGGTATCCAGGCCAGCATGCCGGCCAGGCCGATGGCGCCGGCCAGGCAGCTGACCATGCCGCCCGTCAGCAACAGCATGACGCCAAACACGGGCGCGCTCGCTTGCACGGGCGCCAGGTCCAGCGCGCAGAAGCCCAGCGCGGTGGCCAATACGCCGCCGCCAATAAAGCCGAGCCAGATCCGGCGACTGCCTGTCTTGTCGTTTTCCATCGCATCTCCTTGAAGACATCCGTTGAACTTTCTTGAATGCATCATCTCGCGGGACGGCAAGCTCATCTGTACGCCAGCGAACATTATCAAAAAGAAAACGCCCGGACGGGCCGGGCGTGTGTCGAATTTGCAACTAATCGCGGCAGCGGCGCCGCCGCGGTTCGCTTAGCCGATGGCGCGCAAGCCGCCGTTGACGATGCGCACGCGGTCGCCCTGGCGCCAGTTCGGCGCGGCGCTCTGGTGCACGGTGCGCGTCTTGCCGTTATCGAGGCGCACGACGATGTTGTAGCTGCGCGTGGCGCGCACGCTGCCTTCGATCTGGTTACCGGCCACGGCGCCGCCAACGGCGCCCAGCACGGTGGCCAGTTGCTTGCCGTGACCGCCGCCTACCTGGTTGCCCAGCAAGCCGCCGACGACGGCGCCACCGGCCGCGCCCACGCCGCTGCCTTCGGCGCGTGTATTGACTTCATGGATGGCTTCGATCACGCCGCAATTGCTGCACACTTGCGGCGCCGGGGCTGCCGCGTATTGTTGTTGTGGTTGCGGCTGGGGCTGTGGCTGGCGCACGGGTTGTTGCTGTTGCTGTGGCTGCTGCTGTGGCGGCAGGGCGGCAAGCGGCTGCGCGCCGGCAGGCTGCAGGTTCGCCGGCGGCTGGTTCGCCTGCAGGCTGGCCATCTGCTCGGCCGAGGTGCTCGCTGCCAGCGGCTGGCTATCGCCCTGGGATGAAGGCAGCCAGCCCATCAGGGCGGCCGTGCCGACGCCGCAAAACAGCAGGACGGCGACGGCGGCGGCAAGCACCAGCGGATGGAGGGATTTGGTGGTGGTGGTCATGGAAGGCTCCTTGTTTTTTAAAATAATGAAATGGGTAGTGCGTGTTATCCGTGCATGCGGCCAGTGTGCTGTACCGCTTGCCCCGCTTCCGTGCGTCACCGTACATACAGGGACGGTACTGCACCGTAGGCTAGGTAAAAATTATGTCGAGTTGTAACGACACCAAGGAAAAGCAATGCCACTAACGAACGCCAGCACGACCCTGTCCCGCGATACAGGCCGAACCGGCCTGGGGTCGCCCGTGGGCGCGCAGGACGCCGGCAACCGCTTGCTGGCCAGCCTGCCCGAGCACGACTTGCGGCACCTGACGGCGCTGTTCGATACCGTCACCGTCGAGGTGGGCGAGGTGCTGTACGAACCTGGCCAGCCTATCGGCCACATCTATTTCCCCGGCGACTGCCTGATCTCGCTGCTGGCCGTGGCGGAAGGCCGCATGACCCTGGAAGTGGGCTCCGTCGGCCGCGAAGGCGTCCTGGGCGCTTCCGTCGCGCTCGGTCATGAACTGGCGCAAGTGCGTGCAGTCGTGCAACGTTCCGGCACGGCCAGCCGCATCGCGCGGGCCGATTTCTGCGCCGAGTTCGCCCAGCTCGAGTCCCTGCAGCGTTTGCTGTACCGCTACACGGACACCCTGCTGGCGCAAGCCATCCAGATTGCCGTGTGCAGCCGCTTCCACGTGCTTGAAGCGCGCCTGGCCCGTTCGCTGCTGATCACGCGCGACCGCCTGCAGTCCGAAAAATTCCACCTCACGCATGAATTCCTCGCCCATACCCTCGGTGTGCGGCGGGTCGGCGTGACCAAGGCGGCCAGCGCGCTGCAACAGCAAAAACTCATCACTTACAGCCGCGGCAATATCGAGATCCTCGATTCGGCTGGCCTGGAAGCCGTTTCCTGCCGCTGCTACGAGCTGGTCAAGGACAGCGGCACCATCGGCATGGCCAACGTCTTCGTCTGAGTTCCCTGCTTTCCTTCCTGTTGCCACAGACGCAAAAAAGCGGGGTGGGCGCCTGGGCACCCACCCCGCTTTCTTGATCAACGATTACTTCGGCTTGACCTGATTACCGATCACGCCGCCGACAGCGGCGCCGCCGACTGCGCCGACAGCGCTGCCGCCCGTCAGCACGGAGCCGGCGACGGCGCCGACACCGGCGCCGATGGCCGTATTTTTATCCTGGGCGGACATGTTGGCGCAAGCCGTCAGGCTCAGCAGCAGGGCGGCAACGGAAGTGGTAGCGGCGATTTTTTTAATGATTTGCATGATAGTTCTCCTATGAATTCGGACCTCGTGGCGCCGGCATGGTATGGGCCGGATGACTTCGTGACGCCGTGTGTTTCAGGCACGATCACAGAATAGAATTGTGGCAAGGCAGGGTCTGTTCGGCAACGCACATAGGCGTGTAACAATTGTAAAGGCACCCACCCCGCGTTCAGCGCACCTTGCGTACGGCTTTCCCCGGCTTGGGCGCCACCGGTTTCACGCGCGCCTGGGCCAGCAGTGCCGCGCATTCGCTATCCTCGACGGGGCCGGCATTGACCAGCGGCAGCAGCGCCGCCACGGGCGCCACCACGGCCAGCGCGAGGGCGCCACCGGCGCGCAGGGCCAGCACGCCCTTGTCGACGCTCACGTCGGGCTTGCTGAAGGTGCCATGCACATACAGGGGCGAGCGCAGCGAAAAGACGCGCAAGCCCTTGCTGTCCGGCCGCAGGGTCAGGTCCAGCCGTTCATCGGCCAGGTTCACCGTGCCATCGATATTCAGGACGGCGTCATCCGTGTCGACGATGAACTGGCGCGTGCGCATCAGTCCCTTGTTGACGGCGAAATCGGCGGCCATGCAGTTCAGCTTGACCTGCTTGTCGCCAGACAGTTTGGCCAGCACGACGCTGCCGATATTCAAGCCCATTTCTTCCAGCAGCAACTTGCTGATGCTGCCCCGGTTGATCAGCGCGCGCACTTCGCCGTTCGAACTGCCCAGCAGGGTGGCGACGGAATTGCCCGTGGCCGATAGCGAAGCGTCGCCATTGATTTCGCCCACGCTGGCCTGCAGGGCAGGCAGGCGGGGGAACAGCTGCTGGATGTGCAGATGGCGCGCGCTGGCCTTGAGTTCGGCGGCGATGCCGTTGGCGATGACCTTGCCGCTGCCGTCGAGCTTGATTTGTGACGTCAGGGTGCCGCCCGCCACGTTGAAGTTGAGCGGCGTCAAGGACAGCACGCCATCCGTCAATACCAGATGCGTGTCGAGCTTGCTGATCGGCAGCTCGGCGTCGCGCGTGATCTTGTCGGCCGTGTAGCGCACGTCGGCGTCCAGACTGGTCCAGCGCTCCGTCTTGAACGTCTCTACCGGCAAGACGCGGCCTGCCGGCTGCGTCGACGGCACGCCCCGTTCCTTCTTGCTGGCGCTGGAATCGGCGCCCACCAGCGGACCCAGGTCGGAAAATTGCAGCAGGCGCGAGTGGACTTCGCCCGTCAGGCGCTTGCGCGGCGTGCTGGCGGAAAAAGCCAGCTTGCCACTGATGTCGCTCGACCCTACCTTGCCGCTGAACTTGTCGTATACCCACTCGCCGCCGCGCGGCGCCAGGGTGCCCGTCAAATGGCCTTCCGTGCTGAAGTGCGGCGTTTCCGGCAGCAGCACGCCCGTCAATGGATACAGGCGCGCCATGCTGGGCCCGGACAGCTTCAGGCGCACGTCGAGCGCGGCCAGATTCGTCGGACGCGTCAGCGTGCCTTCGATGGCCATGCTGTTGCCGCCCGCGCGCATGTCGGCCTGGATGGGGAAGGGCGTGCCTTGCTGCTGCAGCGACAGTACGCCGCCCGCCTTGCCGCCGCCCTTGACGGTTTCACCACGGTATTTGCCCGACAGCGTCCAGGCGATGCCGTAGCGCGCGTCGCCCGCGATGGTGTCGACATCGGCGCGCATCGCCGTTTTGCTGACGCCATCGTCCAGGGTCACGGAGCCCTGGCTGAAGACCACGCTTTGCAATTCCAGCTGCCATGGCGACGGCTGTTCCTGCTTGTCGAAGGTCCAGTTGTTCTTGCCATCCTTGTTGCGCAGCAAGCGCACTTGCGGCGTGTCGAAGCGCAATTGCGGGATGATGATTTTCTTGTCCAGCAGGGCCAGGGGATTGAGCGAGAACGCCAGCTGGCTGACGGTGGCAAGCTGCGCCTCGTCGTCCCTTCCTGCCATGGCACTCGGGTTGCCCAGACGCACATCCTTGGCCTGCAGGTGCGGCCACGGCAAATAGTCGCGCCAGCCTTGTTTCCCTCCAGCCGTCGGTTGCTGCCACGTCAGCGCCAGGTCGCCCTCGATGGCAAACGGCCGCGCCAGCGCTTCGCTGACGCGCGCGTTGAGCCAGGGCTTGGCGCGGTTCCAGTCCATGTTCAGCAGGACGATGGAAGCCGTGACGGGCACGGCGATGAGTACGGCGGTGCTGGCGAGGGCTATTTTCTGACGGCGGGAGAGCGGCATGAGCGGATTCTTTCTGTACAAGTAGTCATGATGCTACAGGAATCGTCCTGAAGCCGGGGCCGTTTCAGGTTTACTGGCGGGCACGTGCGCTAGCGCACGTTGCCCATGCAAGTATTGTCGATTTCCTACCCTATGTGCGGCACCGAACGGATATGCGGGGAGCCGGAGCCTATAACGTCTACATCAAACGCCGTTCCTGATTCCAGATGCACCGACGTATGAACCTTATTGCTTACATTCTCCAGGAGAAGAAAAATGACAAACCGAGATTTCAAGATGTCCCCGTTGGCCGCCTTGGCCGCCTGCGCCACCGCCGTTGTCCTGATGACGGGCTGTTCCAGCCTGAAAACGCCAGCCACAGCCGACGTTGCCGTGTCGCGCGCCGCCGTCGATAACGCCGCCAGCGCCGGCGCCGCCGACCTGGCGCCCGATGAAATGCGTTCGGCCCGCGAAAAAATGCGCATGGCCAACCAGGCGCTGAAAGACCGCGACTACAAGACGGCGCGCGACCTGGCCGACCAGGCGCAAGCCGATGCCAAGCTGGCGCAAAGCAAGGCCAACTCGGCCAAGGCCACCAGCGCCGCCGACGAGATCAACGAGAATATCCGCGTCATGCGCGAAGAGCTCGACCGCGCCAATCAGCAAGCCCCAAAACAATAACTAATAACAATAACCAGGACCCCATCATGAAAAAAGCTACCTACACCACCATTCCCGGCCTGCTGGCCATGGCCGCCTTTGTCGCCGCCTGCAGCTCCGCACCGACCACCACCAGCCTGCTCGATCAGACCCGCGGCGACTACATGGCGGCGCAATCGAACCCGATCGTGTCGACCTATGCGCCACGCGAATTCCGTGAAGCGAGCGCTGCCCTGGAAGCGGCGAACGCGGCCGCCACGCGCCAGGAAGATAGCGAAAAAGTCGACAAGCTGGCCTACCTGGCCAAGCAAAAGATAGCCACGGCGCAAGAAGTCGCCAAGCAGAAAGCCGCTGAAGCCGATATCGCCAACGCCGGCAAGCAGCGCGATCAATTGCGCCTCGATGCGCGCACGCAGCAGGCTGACCAGGCCACGGCCCGCGCCCAGTCGGCGCAGGCGGATGCGGAAGCGGCCAAGGCCCAGGCGCAAGCGGCCGAAGCATCGGCCCGCGATGCGCAAGCCCGCGCCGCCGGACTCGAGGCGCAGCTGGCCGACCTGGCCGCCAAGAAAACCGAGCGCGGCATGGTGATCACCCTGGGCGACGTGCTGTTTGGCACGGACAAGGCGAACCTGACGGCCGATGGTGCGAATACGGCGCGCAAGCTGGCCGACGTGTTGAAAAACAACCCGCAGCGCACCGTGCTGATCGAAGGCTTCACGGATAGCACGGGCGGCTCCGCGCATAACCTGGAATTGTCGCAACGCCGCGCCGAATCCGTGCGCAATGCGCTGCTGGAGCAAGGCATCAACCGCGACCGCATCGCCACGAAAGGCTATGGCGCCGCCTATCCGGCCGCCGGCAATGACACGGCGGCAAACCGCCAACTGAATCGCCGGGTGGAAATCGTGCTGTCGGAAGATAACACCGCGATTCCCGCCCGCCGTTAAACGCCTTGGGGCGTTGTAAGCCAAAGGCAGCACCGGCCGCAACCTGGCCGGTGGATACCCACGCAAGTATTGAAAGGAAGCATCATGACACCAACATCTGTTGAGATTCCAGCTGGCATCGATACGGCGGCCATCCGCGCTGCCGCGAAAAACCTGGACGACGGCGCCGTGACGGCCGGCTACCAGGCCGACCGCGAGGAGTTGATCACTCTGTTGAATGGGGCGCTGGCCACCGAGCTGGTGTGTATCGCGCGCTACAAGCGCCACTACTACACCGTGAGTGGACGCGACAATGGCAGCATCAAGGCCGAGTTTCTCGAGCATGCGCAGCAGGAGCAGGAACATGCGGACTGGCTGGCCGAACGCATCGTGCAATTGAATGGCAAGCCAGATTTTAATCCTGCAACATTGCTTGCGCGTAGCCATGCCGAGTATGATGACTCCGAAGACGTGCAGAGCATGGTGCGTGCCAATCTGATCGCGGAACGGGTAGCGATCGAGTCGTATCGCCAGATGATTGTAAAAATCGGCGACAAAGACCCGACCACACGCCATTTGTTGATCAAAATCATGGCTGTTGAAGAAGAGCACGCCGATGATATGCGCGATCTAATGGAATAGTGTTTTTGAGTAAAGTAGGTATAGTAACTACATTCATCCACAGCTAAGGAGCTAAACCATGTTGGAAAACAATATCACCACCGTTAATAACGATGTCAAAACCCTCGTCAAGGATGCACAAGCCCTGTTCAGCGCCGCTGCCGCCCTGACCGGCGAAAAGGCCGATGAAGTGCGCATCAAGGGCATGAAAACCCTGGACGCCGCCCTGGCCAAGGCGCATGAAGCGCAAGCGTCGGCCATCGTTGCCACCAAGCAGATGGCTGCCCAGGCAGACGGCTATGTCAAGGAAAACCCATGGCGTACGGTGGCCGTTGCCGCTGGCGTCGGCGTGCTGGTCGGCTTCATCCTGGGCCGCAAGTAATCCACTGTCAGGAGCGATATGGACAAGTCTGCTTCGTCTCACCAGGGGCCGGGATTGATCGGCTCGGTCGCCGGCCTGGCCAAGAACGCCGTCGGACTGATGTTGTCGCGGCTGGAACTGGCCACCATCGAACTGTCGGAAGTGCGCAATCACATGCTGCAGCTGGTTGTCATTTTCGCGCTGGCGACGGTGGCGGGCTTGTTTGCCATCGCTTACGGCAGCGTGCTGATCGTTTTCCTCGCCTGGGATAGCCTGGGCTGGAAGATCCTGGCGATCATGACGGTCGTGTTCGTACTGCTGGCCATCGCGCTGGTCATGTATGCGCGCGGCATGCTGCGTCAAGGAAAGCTGTCCATGCCGGCCACCATGGCGGAATTGAAGGCCGACCGCGACATGCTGATGTAAGCTGCCTCACGAGGAGAATTCATGTCGGAAACCGACAAACTGGCGGCGCAAGCCGCCCGCAAGCGCCTGCTGATCGCCCAGGGCGAAATGTACCGCGTGGGCATCGTGCATGCGCGCGCCAACGTGGGCTATGCATTGCGTCCCGAATCGATGCTGCAGGGCGTGGTCGAGACGGCGGTCGGCTTTGCCGGCCATCGCGTCGAGTCCCTGCTGGCGCCGGGCGGCATGCGTTTGCAAGGCGCCATGCCTTACGTGCTGACGGCGCTATCGTTTATCGGACGCAAGAAGCTGGTCAAGCCGGCCCTGGTCCTCGTGGCCGTGGCCGCCGTTGCCGCCAGCTGGCTGCGCCGCAAGCGCTGAACGCCAGCCGTGTTGCACAGAAACGCCGTCATTGACGGCGTTTTTTTTGCCTGCACCCAAGGTCCGGCGCGCATACACGCAATCCCTTACAATGATTCACGCCGTATTTCGCGCGGCGGACAGAGGGGCCATCTTGATGACGCATTCGAAGACACCGATCAATCAGTTAAATCCCTCGCGCCTGCGCATCGTGCTGGTGCTGCAGGGTGGCGGCGCACTGGGCGCCTACCAGGCCGGCGTCTATCACGCGCTGCACGAACATGGCCTGGCGCCCGACTGGGTGGTGGGCACCTCGATCGGCGCCATCAATGCCGCCATTCTGGCCGGCAACAAGCACGAAGACCGGCTCGTACGGTTAAAGCAGTTCTGGCAGCGTGTGGCGCACCGCGACAGCATCGACATGAATTTGGTTTCCGACCAGCAGCGCCGCTCGAACATCTGGCTGGCCACGCTCGATACGGTGCTGCGCGGCGTGCCCGGCTTCTTCAAGCCGCGCACCTTCAGCCTGTTTCCTGCCGGAATCGCCGTCAAGCCGGAAGAGGCCAGTTTTTATGACACCAGCGAACTGGCCAGCACCCTCGAGGAACTGGTCGACTTCGATTACCTGAACGAGCCGGGCGGCATGCGCCTGACGGTCAACGCCCTGCGCGTCAAATGCGGCAGCCTCACCAGTTTCGACAGCCAGCAGCAGGCCCTGACGGCCGATCACATCCGCGCCAGCGGCGCCTTGCCGCCCGGCTTTGCCGGCGTGCGCGTCGATGGCGATTTATACTGGGATGGCGGCCTGTACTCGAATACGCCGCTGGAAACCGTGCTCGACGACACGCCCCACGTCGATACCTTGGTCTTCATGGTGGACCTGTGGAGCTCGGAAGGGCCGGAACCGACCACCCTCGATGAAGTGCAGACGCGGCAAAAGGATGTCACCTTCGCGTCGCGCTCGAAGCGGCATATCGCCGATTATGTCAATACGCACACCTTGCAGCGCAAATTGCGCGAATTGTATGCCGGCCTGCCCGACACCAAGCACAACCGCCAGCAGACGGAAGAACTGGTGGCGCTCGGTTGCGACAGCACCATGCACATCGTGCGCCTGCCGTATGCGGGGCGCGACTGGCACATGGCGGCCAAGGATATCAATTTTTCCAAGGGTTCGATCGAGTGGCGCTGGGAGCAGGGCTACCAGGATGGCTTGCGCGCGATCAAGGCGGCCGGCTGGCTGGCTTTTGTCACGGAAGATACGCCGCTCGTGGTGCACGAACTGCCACCCTACGAACGCGACGCTGCCTAGTGACGCCTGTCAAAACCTGCTGCGCGTCGGTTTTGCCAGGCGTTGCAAGAGTATTAGAGCAAGAGTACAGAGCAAGAGTACGCCGCATTGCTGCATCAATGCGGATGTGCCGCCTCGCGCAGTTTTTCCGCGTTCGCCATGTCTTGCCGGTAGGTGTCTTGTGCATCCTTCAGGCAGGTGGCGCGCGCGGCGGACGGTTCCAAACGGCAGGCTTTTTTGGCCTCGGCCAGGGCGGCGGCGATTTCCTTGCGCAGGGTGCGCAGCTGGGCTTGCGCCGTGCTGTCTTCCTGGTACCAGCGTTGCGGGTCGCCTGGCTGCGGCGTGGCTGTCTGGGCCAATGCCAGCGGCGCCAGGCTGCAGGCGAACAGGGTGGCCAATAGTATGTTGTGGATAGTCATGATATTTCCTCCTTGAAATAAAAAAGGCGCCGTAGCGCCTTTTTTTACAACCTGCCTGTCAGTAATAGCAGGATCAGTATCACTACGACCAGGCCGGCGATGCCGCTGGGGCCGTAACCCCAGTTGCGGCTATGCGGCCAGGTGGGCAGGACGCCGACCAGGGCCAGGATCAAGATGATCAGAATGATGGTGCCCATGGTATCTCCTTGTTGGTGCGTGGTCCGGCGCAGGCTTGCTGGCAAGCCTGGCCAGCGGATTAATAGCGGTAGACGCGGCCGTCAACGATGCGCACGCGGTTGCCCGGGCGCAAATCATTGGCGTTGTCTTGCACCACGGTACGGTATTCGCCGTTGTCGAGACGCACGCTGATCTGGTAAGCCTGGGCCTGCTGCTTGCGGCCTTCGACCTGGTTGCCCACGACGCCGCCGGCGACGGCGCCCGCCACGGTGGCGGCCGTGCGTCCGCTGCCCGAACCGATGGTATTGCCCAGCAGGGCGCCGGCGATGCCGCCGACCACGGCGCCGGCGCCGCTGGTTTGGCCGCCACCCTGCACGATCTGGATGGAGTCGACGGTGCCGTACATGGCGGATTCAGGCTGGTTGGCGGGGTAATACTGTTGTGATTGGGACGGGCCGGTGGCGCAACCGCTGAGTACGGCTGTGGCGGCGAGCATCAGTGCGGCCAAGGTGGCGTTGGTTTTCATTTTATTCTCCTGACGAGGTGAGGGTGTAGTGCCATCTTAGTCATGCCCCCGTCCCGGGTCTGTACGCTGCCGCACGTACATATTTGCTGCCAAAAATGGTATTTTTTACCGTGGCGATTCATCAAAACGTTGTTATTTCTCTCTGTCTCCCTTTTGCTTTCAAAATAAATTACTTGTGTACGGCAGCGTACAGAAGAGCGGCGACTATCCACGTAAAACGGTAGTCATGCCAAGCAGATATGTTTGGCACCACCAGGGAGAAATACAATATGAACAAGAATAAGCTTTTCACCGCCATCGTCGTCAGCCTGGCATGCGCCGCCTGGGGCGGCCAGGCAGTGGCCGCCACGCCGGAAGCAAAAGCAGCCTACAAGGCGGCCAATGAACAGGCTGCCCTGAACTACAAGCTCGCGCATGCCGAGTGCGAAAAAATCACGGGCAATCCGAAGGATGTCTGCATCGCCGAAGCAAAGGCCGTGCGTACCTACGATGAAGCCGTGGCCCAGGCGCAATACACGAATACCCTGCGCGCCTACACCAAGGCGCGCATCAAGATTGCCGATGCCAATTACGATGTCGACCTGGCGCGCTGCAATGCGGTGACGGGCAACGACAAGGATGTCTGCGTCAAGCTGGCCAAGTCCACCAAGGTGGCGGCCCTGGCCGACGCCAAGGCGGACAAGAAAGTCATCGAAGCGCGCAGCGATGCGCGTGAAGCAAAAAGAAAAGCCGAGTACAAGGTCGCGACAGAAAAATGCGATGCATTAGCCGGCGCAGCCAAGGATGACTGTATCAAGGCTGCAAAAACCCAGTTTGGCTACTGAGCTCCATCCGGCGCGCAGTCACCACACTGGTATAAGAAGCTCATTGTGAGCACATTGATTGACCACTCCTAAGGAAAAAACCATGAAATTCACTAAATCTATCGCTACTGGCCTTTTCGTCGCTTCCCTGTTCGCCGTTGCAGGCTGCGCTTCGACCCCAACCAAGGAAGGCACGGGCGAGTACATCGACGACGCGGCCATCACCACCAAAGTGAAGGCCAGCATCTTCAACGAGCCTACCCTGAAATCGACGGAAATCAACGTGGAAACCTTCAAGGGCGTGGTTCAGCTGAGCGGCTTCGTTGCCCAGCCTGGCGATGCCGCCAAAGCGGGTGAAGTTGCCCGTGGCGTCAAGGGCGTGAAGTCGGTGAAAAACGACATCCGCGTCAAGTAATGGCCTGACCCGCCGCAGCGGCCAGCCCTACGGCTGGTGCTGCGGCCCACCACCGACCGTCGCGGGAATCGCATGCATATCCAGCCTTCAGATACCCCGCCCGAGCCGGTGGCGGCTGCTTCCACCGAGCCTGCCGGGCCACTTCCCGGCACGCCCGTGGAGCACCTGGACGCATCCTTGCGTTTGCCGCTGCATGTCAATGCGCGTGGCATGGCGCTGGGCATCATCGCCACCGTCAGCTTCATTTATGCGCTGCAGTGGGCACAGAAATTCCTCATTCCCGTCATCTTCGGCATTTTCATTGCCTACACCCTCAATCCCGTCGTCGCCTGGCTGGAAAAGCTGCGCCTGCCGCGCGCCATCGGCACCACGGTCGTCACGGCTCTGATCCTGTTCGGCTCCATCGTCGTGGTCGAGCGCGTGCAGGGCGAATTCGAATCCATCGTTGAAGAGTTGCCAGCCGCCACGCATAAACTGTCGCGCCTGATCGCCGCCAATACGGGTGGCAAGAACAGCACCTTCCAGAAGATGCAGGCCGTGGCCAATGAGATCGAGCAAGTGGCCGCCGGCGCCGAAGCGCGCCGCAACAACCGCCGCGCCGCGGCAGCGTCCGAAGGTCCCAATTTCAAGATCATGGACTGGGTCTGGGCCGGCTCGCTGGGTCTGGTGGGCTTTGTCAGCCAGGCCACCATGGTCATCTTCCTCGTGTTTTTCCTGCTGTTGTCGGGCGACACCTTCAAGCGCAAGCTCGTCAAGCTGACGGGACCGTCGCTGAGCCGCAAGAAGGTCACCGTGCACATCCTGGAAGACATCAATACCTCGATCCAGAACTATATGTTCATGTTGCTCGTCACGAATGGCTTGCTGGCCGTCCTGATGTGGATCGCCCTGCGCGTGATCGGCCTGGAAAACGCGGGCGCCTGGGCCATCGTGGCCGGCTTGCTGCACATCATGCCGTATTTCGGCCCCTTGCTCATCACCATTGCCACGGGCCTCGTCGCCTTCCTGCAGTTCGAATCGCTGGAAATGGTCTTGCTGGTAACGGGCACGTCGATGGCCATCGCCACCTTGGTCGGCACTTTTGTCACCACCTGGATGACGGGGCGCATCGCCCGCATGAATCCTACGGCCGTGTTCATCAGCCTGCTGTTCTGGGGCTGGCTGTGGGGCGTCTGGGGCTTGCTGCTGGGCGTGCCCATCATCGTCATTGTGAAGGTCGTGGCCGAGCGCGTGCAGGGCATGGAAGTGGTGGCGGAATTGCTGGGCGAGTAGTGGCTCCAGAATGGAAAACGGCGCCCGCGGGCGCCGTTGTTGCATGCAGACTGATCGCTTACGACTGGTGGCGTTTCAATATCTTCACTTGCAGGTCGCCGTCTTCCGTCTTTGGCATATCCTTCATGCTGCCCAGCTGCAGGGCGAACTGGCGCGTGAATTCGGCGCCCAGAAAGAAGATTTGCGCCGAGTAATACACCCACAGCAGCAGCGCCACCAGCGAACCGGCCGCGCCATAGCTGCTGGCCACGCCGCTGTTGCCGATATATACGCCAATCGCATATTTTCCCAATGAAAACATGAAAGCCGTGCCGATGGCGCCGATCAGCACGTCGCGCCAGGACAGACGCACGCGCGGCAGCATTTTATAGATGACGGCAAACAGGCTGGCGATGACGGCAAAGCCGATCAGGTTCGACAGGATGGTAAACAGCACGGCCGTGTCTTTCCACACGCCTTCCCAGAAGTTGGCGAGGATGGCCATGGCGGCGTTGACCACCAGCGACACCATCAGCAGGAAGGCCAGCACCAGTACCAGGCCGAACGACAGCAGGCGCGTGCGCAGCATGTCCCAGGCGCCCGCTTCCTTCAAGGGCGGCACTTGCCAGATTTCGTCGAGGCTGGCTTTCAGCTCGGCAAACACGCTGGTGGCGCCAAACAGCAGCAGGGCGCTGGCGATGAGGGTGGCGATGCGGCCCTGTTCATGGTTTTTCGCGCCGGCCAGCACGAGCTGAATGGCTTCGGCGCCCTGCGTTCCCAGCAAGCCCTGCAGTTGCCCCATCAGCTCGCCGCGCGCGGCGGCCGGGCCATAGAAAAAGCCGGCGATGGCGATCACCAGCACGAGGATGGGGGCGATGGAAAACAGGGTGTAATAGGCGAGGGCGGCGCCCTTGCTCGAGGCGCGGTGTTCCAGCCATTCGGTGACGGAGCAGACGAGGACACTGCGCATCTGCTTGCTGAACGGCGCCAGGCTGGCCAGTTTGGGATAGCGGGTAGAGAAATTCATGGTGGCTTTCAATGCAAAAAGGGGCGCGAGCCCCTTTTTTTTAATTCACAAGTGGCGTACCACTGTTCAGCTTATTGCACGCGGCGTTCGATGGTGATTTGCTCCACTTCAACGCGGCGGTTTGGTTCCAGGCACTTGATCAGGTCGGCACGTTTCTTGTTGTCGCAGGTGACGACAGGATTCGTGGAGCCCTTGCCTTCGGCCGTCAGGCGGTTGGCGGCAACACCGTGGGCGACCAGGTATTCCTTGACTGCATCAGCGCGCTGCTGCGACAGTTTCAGGTTGTACTTGGGCGAACCGATGCGGTCGGCATAACCACTGATGACGACGTTGTTGACGTCCGGCGCTGCGGTCAGCACGCGGGCGATTTCGTCGAGCTTGGTCTGTGTCGGACCCAGCTTGGCGCTGTCGAACGCGAACAGTTCCGTTGCCGACATCGTCACTTTTTCAAAGCGTGCTGGCGGCGGTGGCGGCGGTGGTGGCGGCACGACGACGACTTCTTCACGCACTGGCGGTGGTGGCGGTGGTGGCGGCGGTGCAGGCGGTTTGTCGAACGCGAAGTTCAGACCCACGGTGACGTAGTAGTTGTTAGACTTGCTGCTCGGGTCGAAGGTATTGCCGCGCAGGAAGCCGTGCACATTGCGCACGTCAGCCTGGAACGACAATTGATCGTTGATCGTGGACTGGAAACCCAGGCCCACGCTGGCGTATGGCGAGCTCTTGCTGCGTTCACCGAAGGCGAAGCTGGTGTCTTTATCGCGTTGCATACCGGCACCGACCAGCAGGAAGGGACGGAAGGCTTTGCGCGAGAACATGTACAGGCCGTCTACGCCCAGCGTATTTTGCTGGTAGCGCTGGCCGCCATCCTTGGAACGGGCATACGTGGTGCCCAGCTGGATATCCCAATCCTGGGAAACAGGCTTACCGAAACGCAAGCCTGCGCCATAGCCGGTTTTATCCGTGGCAAAGTCGGAATCTGGCTTGAGTGCGTTGATGCTAGGTTGAATATACCAGGAGGGATTGATTTCCTGGGCCTGTGCGCCGAGGGCAGAGCACAGGACTGCGGCGGCAACGGCGATTTTTTTTAGATTATTCACAAGTAACTCCCAACGTTGATAAGAGATTTTCTCTACGGCATCAAAACGACATCTTGCTACACGTGCTATTGCTAGAGATAGACCACACTTCCAGGTGCGCTTTCTTGCGATAAATGCACTGCTGTTGGACTAGAGAATACGGTTGCAGGTTCGCGTGGTCGGTGCGCTGGCGCACAAAGCATTGCGGTATATCAATGGTGTTGCGGATTCACGACAAGGGCTTTGGTGTTGAAAAAAACTAATTTGCTAGGTGAAACTTTTACAAGCACGGCCACTTCCTGGCGCCGCGGCAAGAGGCAATCGTACGGCTTGTCACCTGCATGCCACTGTATATTAGCAATAATGATGAGCTTGATAACTAATATTACATTGATGTTGTATTCCTGCCGCGTTCTGTTGCTTTTCCGGGCTTCCGCCAAGCAACTTTTGCGCGCCGCAGCCAGCTCCGCCACTTTTCATCAAGGAGTCACCCGTGCCTGACCTGCCCCGTGTTTTTTCTTCCCCGCTGCCTGGCAAACTGGGCACCTTGTGCCTGCTGCTGTCGCTGGGCCTGGCGGCGCCGGCCTGGGCCGATAGCGGCGTGTCCGTGTTTTCACCGAGCGGCACGGTCAAGGCCGTGCGCCAGGTACGGGCCCAGTTCGCCACGCCGATGGTGCCGTTCGGCGACATGGGCTTGCCCGCGCCGTTCGCCATCGATTGCGGCAAGGCCGAGCCTGCCGTCGTGGCGGGCGCGGGGCGCTGGGCCGACGAGCGCAACTGGAACTTCGATTTCGAGCGCGACTTGCCGGCCGGCGTGGCCTGCAGCTTCACCTTGAAGCCGGGGCTGAAGGACCTGGCGGGCCAGGCTTTGCAGGGGACGACGTCCTACCGCTTCACCACGGGCGGCCCGGCCATCGTCGAGGCCGTACCGTATGACGGCCAGCCCTACATCGATGAAAACCAGATATTCGTGCTGGGCCTGGACGCCACGCCGAACGAGGCCAGCGTGGCCGCCAATGCGTATTGCCGCGCCGATGGCATCAATGAAAAGATTCCCGTGCGCGTGTTCAAAGGCAAGGAACTGGAGCAGGTATTGACCCTGCGCAAGAGTTTCCTCGACCGCTATCTGACCGTGTACTTCAAACAGCGGGGCGTCGTATGGAAAGTGGGCATGCCCGTGGCCAGCAAGGGCGCGCCGCCGTTGCCCGTCACCGTGCTGCAATGCAAGCGCAGCTTCCCCGCCAACGCCAAGGTGTCGCTCGTGTGGGGCGAAGGCATCGCCAGCGCCAGCGGCATCGCCACGGAGAAGGCGCAAACCTTGCAGTTCAAGACGCGTCCCGATTTCACGGCCAAGTTCAGCTGCGAGCGCAGCAACCCGAAGGAGCAATGCATACCCTTCCTGCCCATGCGCGTGCAGTTTTCCGCGCCCGTGAAAGCATCGCTGGTGCGGGCCATGACCCTGAAAGGCGGCGGCAAGACGTATGCGCCGACGATTTCAAAAGAGGAGGAAAAGGCGGAATTCCTGTACAGCGCCGCCTTCAACGGCCCCTTCCCCGTGCAATCGAGTTTTGTCTTGAGCCTGCCGCCGAAGCTGACGGATGACGCGGGCCGCGCCTTGCTCAATCGCGCGCGCTTCCCCATGACGGTGCGCACGGGCGAACAGCCGCCGCTGCTCAAATTCCCGGCCCCGTTCGGCATCATCGAAGCGAAGGGCGACGGCTTGCTGCCCGTGACGGTGCGCAATATCGAACCCGTGCTGTCGGGCAAGGAAATCGCCCAGCTATCCGCAGCCGCCACGGGCGCCACCTTGCGCGTGCCCGACAATGACGACAAGTTCATCATCGAGTGGATGCAGCGCCTGGCCGGCAACGGCGACGGGGGCGAATACTGGCAGCCCTACGCGCAATATGCGGGCAACATGAGCAAATCCGTGCTGGCGGGCGCCTCCGGCACGCGTCCCGTCAGCCTGCCGCGCCCCGATGGCAAGAAAACCTTTGAAGTGATCGGCATTCCGCTGCAAAAACCGGGCTTTTACGTGGTCGAACTGGCCAGCCCCATCCTCGGCAAAGTGTTGTTGGGCAAACCGACGACGGCCTATATCCGCACGGCCGCGCTGGTGACGAATCTGGCGGCCCACTTCAAGCATGGCGCGCAATCGTCGCTCGTGTGGGTGACGTCGCTCGACAAGGGCGCGCCTGTTGCGAAAGCGCAAGTGGCCGTGCGCGACTGCGCCGGCAAGCTGCTGTGGCAAGGCGCCACGGGCGCGGACGGCGTGGCGCACATCCCCGGCGAGCTGGCCAATTCCAGCTGCAAGAACAATGGCCGCTACTTTATCAGCGCGCGCAGCGGCGGCGACATGACGTTCACCCTGTCGGACTGGGTGGGCGGCATCGAAGCGTGGCGTTTCAATTTGCCCACGGACGACACGCGCGCCGACAACACCCTGCTGGCGACGGTATTTGACCGCACCTTGCTGCGCGCCGGAGAAACCGTGCACATGAAGCATTTCATACGCAAGCACACGGGCGAGGGCATGAGCCTGGTCGACAAGAACAACGGCCCCGGCAGCGCCACCTCCGTTGTCATCAGGCACCAGGGCAGCGACCAGAACTATCAATTGCCGCTGCGCTGGTCGGCCAGCGGCACGGCGGAAAACGACTGGCTCATTCCCGCCGACGCCAAACAAGGCGAATACAGCGTGACGATGGCGGGCCGTCCTTCCGGCAGTTTCCGCGTGGAGGCATTCCGCGTACCGACCATGAAAGCCGTGCTGCAGGGACCGAAAGCGCCCGCCGTGCAAGCCAGGCAGTTGGCCCTCGATGCGCAAATCACGTATCTGGCCGGCGGCGCGGCCACCAACGCGCCCGTCAAGCTGCGCACGGTGCTGCAAGACAAGAGCGTGACGTTTGCCGATTATCCCGAGTACAGCTTCAGCAATGGCGACGTGAAGGAAGGTCTTGTCAAGCAGGGCACCGGCTACGACGACGATGAAGGCGAGTGGCAGGACGAAGGCAATGGCGGGCGTGCCGACGCCGGTGCGGCGGCCGCGCGCACGCAAAGCTTGACCCTGGACAAGGCGGGCGGCGCGCGCATCGTCATCGACCAGTTGCCGCAGCTGTCCACGCCGCGCGACCTGGTGGCGGAAATGGCCTTCCAGGATGCGAATGGCGAGACGGCTTCCGTTGCCACGCGCGTCCCGCTGTGGCCGTCAAACTATCTGATCGGCATCAAGCCCGATGCCTGGGCCTTGAGCAAGGATGCCTTCAAGTTTACCGTGGCCGTGCTCGGCACCAATGGCAAGCCCGTGGCGAATGCCCCGGTCGCCGTCGATTTCTTCCAGCGCAACAGCTATTCGCACCGCCGGCGGCTGATCGGCGGTTTCTATGCATATGAAAACAGCAGCGAAGTGGTCAAGCTGGGCCCTGCATGCGCGGGCAAGACGGATGGCAAGGGCTTGCTGATGTGCGACGTGAAGGCGCCCGCCAGCGGCAACCTGATTTTGCGCGCCAGCACGCAGGACAGTGCCGGCAACGCGGCTGTCGCCAACCGCGAAACGTGGGTGGCCGGCAGCGGCGACTGGTGGTTCAACGCCAGCGACAATGACCGCATCGACGTGCTGCCTGAAAAGAAACGCTATGAACCGGGCCAGGAAGCAAGCTTGCAGGTGCGCATGCCGTTCCGTTCGGGCACGGCGCTGATCACGGTCGAGCGCGAAGGCATTCTCGATACCTATGTGCGCCAGCTCAATGGCCGGGAACCGGTGGTGAATATCCCGGTCAAACCGAACTACGCACCGAATGTGTATGTGTCCGTGTTTGTCGTGCGGGGCAGGGTCGATGGCGTGCAGCCGACGGCCCTGGTGGACTTGGGCAAGCCGGCCTACAAGATGGGCATTGCACCGCTGAACGTGGGGTGGCAGGCGCATGAACTGAACGTCATGGTCGTGTCCGACAAGGAGGTGTACAAGACGCGTGACAAGGCGGAAGTGTCCGTGCGCGTGCGCCGCGCCGACGGTAAACCGTTGCCGGCCGGCGCCGAAGTGGCGCTGGCGGCCGTCGATACGGGGCTGCTGGAACTGATGCCCAACGATAGCTGGAAATTGCTCGATACCATGATGGCGCAGCGCAGCCTGCAGGTGGAAACGGCGACGGCGCAGATGCAGGTGATCGGCAAGCGCCACTTCGGCCGCAAGGCCTTCCCGGCCGGCGGTGGCGGCGGCAAGGGCGCCAGCCGCGAGCTGTTCGACACCCTGCTGTTCTGGAAGGGCACCGTCAAGCTCGATGCCAAGGGTGAAGCGACAGTCCAGGTGCCGCTCAACGATTCGCTGACGGCGTTCCGCATCGTCGCCATCGCCAGCGCCGGCAAGGAACTGTTCGGCACGGGCAGCACGGACATCCGCAGCTCGCAAGACTTGATCCTGATGTCGGGCTTGCCGACCCTCGTGCGCGAAGGCGATCAGTTGCGCGCCGGCTTCACCGTGCGCAACACCTCGGCCGCCTCGCTGAATGTGGAATTGAACGCCAGCGCGGGCGGCAAGGCCTTGCCGCGCCAGAGCTTGACCCTGGCGGCGGGCGAAGCGCGCGAAACGGGCTGGGATTACCAGGTGCCGCTCGGCGCACAAACGGTCGTGTGGGATGTGGCTGCGAAAGCAGGCAACCATACCGATAAACTGAAAATCACGCAAAAGGTAGGCCAGGCCACGCCCGTACGCACGTACCAGGCCACCTTGCAGCAAGTCGACAAGCCCATCAATATGTCCGTGCAAATGCCGGCCGGCGCCTTGCCGGGCCGGGGCGGCATCCAGACCAGCTTTGTCGCCAAGCTCGGCGGTGAGCTGCCAGGTGTGCGCGAGTACATGGCCGCGTATCCGTACACCTGCTTCGAGCAAAACACGTCGAAGGCCATCGCGCTGCAAGACCAGGAGGCGTGGAACAAGCTGGCCGCCAGCCTGCCCGCCTACCTGGATGGCGACGGCATGCTGAAATACTTCCCCATCATGGAACAGGGCAGCGACAGCTTGACGGCGTATGTGTTGTCGGCAACCCGGGAAGCGGGCTATGCGATTCCCGAACAGACGAAAAACCGCATGGAAGCAGCCTTGACGGCCTTCGTGCAGGGCCGCATCGTGCGCCGTTCCGCGCTGGACACGACCGACCTGGCCGTGCGCAAGCTCGCCGCACTGGAAGCGTTGTCGCGTTCGAACAAGGTGCCGCCCGATGCGCTGGAAAGCATCAGCATCAACCCGAACCTGTGGCCGACTTCCGCCGTCATCGACTGGAGCCTGTTGCTGCAACGCACGCCGAGCCTGGCACGCCGCGATGCGCTGCTGGCCGAGGCGCAGCAGATTTTGCGTTCGCGCCTGAATTTCCAGGGCACGACCATGGGCTTTTCCACCGAGCGCAAGGATAACTGGTGGTGGCTGATGGTCTCGGGCGACGTCAACGCCAATCGCCTGCTGCTGGCCGTGATGGACAACCCTGCGTGGAAGGATGACATCGGCCGCCTGGTGCGCGGCAGCATGGGCCGCCAGAAGAAGGGCCGCTGGGATACGACGGTAGCCAACGCCTGGGGCACCTTGGCCATCAACAAGTTTTCGGCCAAGTTCGAGTCCACGCCCGTGACAGGCGCCAGCGCCGTCAAGCTGGGCGGTGATACGCAAGCGCTCGTGTGGAACGGTGCGGCGAAAGTGGGCCCCGTGCTGCAGGCGTGGCCGAAGGGCACGGATACCCTGGGCCTGGCGCACAGCGGCACGGGCAAACCGTGGGCCACCGTGCAAAGCCTGGCGGCGATCCCGCTCAAGGCGCCTGTGTCCAGCGGTTACACGATCAAGAAAACCATGACGCCGGTGGAACAGAAGATGGCGGGCGCATGGTCGCGCGGCGACGTCTACCGCGTGCGCCTGGATTTATCTGCGCAGGCGGACATGAGCTGGGTCGTGGTCGACGACCCGATTCCCGCCAGTGCCACCGTGCTGGGCAATGGCCTGGGCCGTGATTCGCAGCTGATGACGGCCGGCGAAAAGTCCACGGGCTGGGTCTGGCCCACGTTCGAGGAACGCGCGTTCGACGCCTTCCGCGCGTATTACGCGTTCGTGCCGAAGGGTAACTGGAGCGTGGAATACACGGTGCGCCTGAACAATGCCGGGGATTTCAGCCTGCCGGCCACGCGCATCGAGGCCATGTATTCGCCCGAGATGTTTGGCGAGTCGCCGAATGCGAATGTGAAGGTGGGGCAGTGAAAGGCAAGGTTTTACTGATGGGCTGCCTGCTGGCCGGCCCGGTCTTCGCCGAGGTGGTCCTGACGCCCGCCCAGGTGCAGGCCGCCTATCGCAGTTCGGAAGCGCAGTTGCTCGACCGTAGCGGCGCGCCGCTGCAATCGTTGCGCGTGGACATGAAGGTGCGGCGCTTGCCATGGGTGCCGCTGGCCGATATCTCGCCGGCCGTGCAGCAAGCCGTGCTGCTGGCGGAAGACCAGCGTTTCATGCAGCATGGCGGCGTGGATGTGTCCGCGCTGGCCACGGCCGCCTGGGATAACCTGTTTTCCAAGAAAGCCCGTGGCGCCTCGACCATCACCATGCAGCTGGCAGGCCAGCTCGATGCGGACTTGCAGGCGTCCTCGGGCGGACGCAGCCTGCGCCAGAAGTGGGACCAGATGCGCGCCGCGCAAGCCATCGAGGATAGCTGGAGCAAGGCGCAGATTTTTGAAGCGTATTTGAACCTCGTGTCGTTCCGCGGCGAATTGCAGGGCATCGCGTCCGCCTCGTACAGCCTGTTCGGCAAGGCGCCGTCCGGCCTGAACCAGACGGACGCCATCATCCTGGCCAGCCTCGTGCGCGCACCGAACGCGCCGCCGGCCACCGTCACGCGGCGTGCCTGCGCGCTGGCAAAAGAGTGGCGCATGGATAGCAGCTGCCAGCTGATTGGCCAGCGCGTGCAGACGGCCTTGCAGCGCAATGCGCTGGCCGCGGAGCTGGCGCCGGCGCCGCAAGTGGCGCAGCAGTTGCTGAAGCAGCCCGGTGCGCAGGTCGCCAGCACGCTCGATGGCCCCTTGCAGCGCTTCGCGCAGGAAAACCTGCGCCAGCAACTGGCCTCCTTGCGCGAGCGCAATGTCAACGATGGCGCGATCATCGTGCTCGATAACCGCAGCGGCGACATTCTCGCCTATGTCGGCAATGCGGGCGGCCGCCATGTCGATGGCGTGGCGGCCCTGCGACAGGCCGGTTCCACCCTGAAACCATTTCTATATGAACTGGCGATCGAGCGCCGGCTGATGACGGCCGCGTCCGTCATGGACGACTCGCCGCTCGACGTCGCCACGGCGTCCGGCATGTATGCGCCGCAAAACTACGACCGCAATTTCAAGGGTTACGTCAGCGCCCGCACCAGCCTGGCCAGCTCCCTGAACATTCCCGCCGTGCGCACGGTGCTGCTGACGGGGCAGGATGGCTTTTACAACCGTCTCAAGGAAGTGGGCCTGTCGAGCCTGACGGAACCGGCCGAGTACTACGGCCCCTCGCTGGCGCTGGGCTCGTCCGAAGTGACCTTGCTGGAACTGGCCAACGCCTACCGCGCGCTGGCCAACGGCGGCTTGTACAGCACGGCCAGCCTGCAGCCGGGGCAGGCCGGCAAGGACCGGCGCCGCGTGATGGGGCCGGGCGCCGCCTTCATCGTCGGCGATATCCTGGCCGACCGCGCCGCGCGCAGCATGACGTTTGGCTTGCGCAACGAACTGGGGACGAATTTCTGGAGCGCCGTCAAGACGGGCACGAGCAAGGACATGCGCGACAACTGGTGCATGGGCTACTCGGCGCGCTACACGGTGGGTGTATGGGTGGGTAACTTCGATGGCAAGCCCATGTGGGACGTGTCGGGCGTGACGGGCGCCGCGCCCGTGTGGCGCGACGTCATGGATTATCTGCACAAGAACGTGCCCAGCCATGCCCCGAAAGCGCCGCCCGGCGTATTGCAGCAGATGGTGGCGTATCAGCCCGCGCTCGAAGCGCCGCGCCGCGAATGGTTTATCGCCGGCACGGAAAGCCCCGTCATCGCCGTTCTGGGCGACACCGTGAAGCCGCCTGCCATCGTGTATCCGGCCGAAGACAGCATCCTCGCCATCGACCCCGACATTCCGCCCGCCTTGCAGCGCGTCTTCTTCCAGGCCCAGGGCAGCCATGCCTTGCGCTGGGTACTCGACGGCAAGGATATGGGCGCGGCGCTTGACAGCATCAGCTGGCGTCCCGTGCCGGGCAAGCATGTGCTGGCGCTGGTCGATGATGCGGGCAAGACGGTGGCGAAGGTGGCGTTTCAGGTGCGGGGCAATGCGCTGGCGTCGCTGCAGTGAGCGGTCCTGGGGGACACGGATGAAGCACAGTCATTCCTCCGCAGAACCCAGCGTCAGCAGCAAGGCCATGGCAAGAAGGCAGGCCAGGCCGGCGCACAGCATGGCCAGGTGGAATCCACTTTCCATGGCGGTGGTGTACAGCTGCAGGAAGCCGGCAGGCGCGTCCGGCATCCGATGCTGGGTCACGGCCCGGCGCGCCACTTCGGTGGCATTGGCAACGCCTTGACTGGCGGCGCTATCGGCCAGCACGTGCATTGCCCTGTTGCTCAATAGCGTACCGAGCAAAGCGATGCCGACGCTCATCCCTGTCTGGCGCAAGGCATTCATCGTCGCTGACGCCATGCCTGCGCGCTCTGCCGGCGCCGTGCCCATGACGACCAGGCCGGTGGCGGGCACGGCAAGTCCTGCACCCACTCCCAGCAAGCCAAACAGGGAACCGACGATCCAGTACGGCGTGTCCGCGCTGAAGACAGCCATGGCCGACATGGCAATCGCGGTCAGTCCATAGCCGGCTATCATCAGATGGCGCACCGGGATGCTGGCACTGAGCCGCCCGAACAGCACCGAAATACAGCCTGTCATGAGGAACTGGGGCATCATGCGCCATCCTGTTTCCACCGGTGACCAGCCCTGGATTTGCTGCAGGAAAATGGAAAAGAAAAACAGGCTGCTGTAATACGCAAAGCCAAGAATGAAGGAAGCAAGGTTGGCTATCGCGAAGGTGCGCTGCCGGAACAGCGCCAGCGGCAGCAAGGGACGCGCGGTGCGCGTTTCCACCAGCGCAAACAGGAGCAGGCAGACCAGCGCCAGCAGCAAGGCCGTCACCGGGACGGTGCCTGTAAAGCCATGCTCGCCGGCTTCGATCAGGCCGTACGTCAGGGCGCCCAGGCTGATCACGCTCAGTACCTGGCCAAGCGGATCGAGTGCCGCTTGTTCTGGATGCTTGCGCTCGGGAATGCCCCACAGGCCCAGCGCCAGTGCGATCAGGCCCAGCGGAAGGTTGATCAGGAAAATAGCTTGCCAGCCGGCGCCATGCAGCAGCAAGCCGCCGAGCAGCGGTCCCAGTATCAGCGCCAGTGCCGTGAAGGCAGACCAGCCGCCGATGGCATGGGCGCGCTCTTTCGGCTCCGGAAATGCATGCGCCAGGATGGGCATGGCGCCGGGGATCAGCAAGGCGCCGGCCACGCCCTGGACTGCCCGGCCGGCAAGCAGGGGGCCGAGTGCGCTGGCCATGCCGCAGATGGCCGAGCCTATGGTGAACAGGAAGACGCCAGCGAGCCAGGCGAGCTTGTGTCCATAGCGGTCGCCCAGCGGTCCGGCCGACAGCATGAATGCCGACAGGCAGATGGCGTAGGCGTTGACAACCCATTGCAGTCCCGCGATATCGGTTTGCAGTGCGGTTTGTAGTGTAGGCAAGGCAACGTTGACGATGCTGATGTCCAGCGTGGCGAGAAATGTGCCGAGGTAGGCCGCAGCCAGTGCGGCACGGCGACGGGAACGTGACATGGTAATTCCTTTGCTTGTGGCAGGATGAGCGGCGATCATGATTGATGCTGCATGTGAATATTCGAAGACTGCGGCTTCGCCTTCCAGTAAACTGTCCGGCTTAGCCTAATTTGTGAAATGCCATGATGAAAGTGAAAACACCTCCGGCAGACATGCCGTCCAGGCCCGCGCTGCGTCCGCGCACCAAGCCAGCGGAAGTGCGGCTCGACGAGCTGATGGCGGCGGCCGAACGCCTGTTCCTGGCACAAGGCGTGGAAGCGACCACGATCAATGAGATTGTCGAGGCGGCACAGGTTGCCAAGGGCACCTTCTATCATTACTTCACGTCCAAGAACGACATGCTCGATGCGCTTGGCAAGCGCTATACCGGGCAATTTCTGGCATCGGTCGAAGCGGCGCTTGACTGCTGCGCGGCGGATGACTGGGCCGGGCGGCTGCGCGCCTGGATACATGCCAATGTCGAGACCTACGTCAAGACCTACCGCACGCACGACATCGTGTATACAAACCACCATCATCACAATCGCTCCAACCAGGCTAAAAATGCCATCCTTGACCAGTTGCTGGCGATCATCGAAGGCGGCCGGGCCGCCGGTGTCTGGTCGCCCGAGCAGCCAAGAGTCGTTGCATTGCTGATCTATTCTGGCGTGCATGGCGCCACCGATGACGTCATTGCCGCGCAAACCGGCGACTGCCTGCCCTTTGCACGTAGCCTGTCGGATGCCTGCCTGCGCATGCTGGTGGTCACAAGCCAAGATTGTCCCGGAACGTCGCCCCGCGGTACTCCTGCCTGAGCAGGCCGCGCGCCTGCAGCAGGGGAACCACTTGCTCGGCGAACTCGGTGACGCCGCCCGGCAAGTGGGAGAACATGACGTTGAAGCCGTCAGCCGCGCCTGTGTCGAGCCACAGCTCCATTTGCTCGGCCACCATGCTTGCCGTCCCGACCATTTCCAGTCCCTGGTAGCCGCAGATGCGCCGCGCCAGGGCGGCAATGCTCAGCTGCTCGCACCGGGCCAGTTGCACCACTCTGTCGCGTCCGCTTTTGCTGGCATTGCTGTCTGGAATAGGAGGTAACTGGCCCGCCGGATCGTAGCCGGAGATATCGTGTCCCAAGGCAATCGACAGGGTCGCCAGGCTGCTGGGCGCGTCGACCAGCAGATCCAGGGCGGCCCGCTTTTCCTGTGCCTGTGCCAGGCTGTCGCCGAGCACCACGAACACGGCGGGAATGATCTTGAGGCGCTGCGTGCGGTGTGCCGCCGTGGCACGCGATTGCATGTCGGCATGGAATAACCGCGCCGAGATCAGGTCGGTCTGGTAGGTGAAGACCAGTTCGGCGGTCTCGGCAGCAATCTGGCGCCCGGCCTCGGAGGCTCCCGCCTGGACGATCACTGGCCGGCCCTGAGGCGGGCGGGCAATGTTCAGCGGACCCTTGACGGCAAAATGCGCGCCCTGGTGATCCAGGACATGCAGCTTGGCGGCATCGAAATACACGCCATTTTCCACGTCATGCGTGAAGGCATCGCGCTCCCAGCTGCCCCACAGGCCATCCATCACATCCACGAATTCACGCGCGCGCCGGTATCGCTCAGCATGCTCCATGTGTTGTTCGGCACCGAAATTGGCGGCTTCGTTCGGATTGCTGGACGTCACCAGATTCCAGCCGGCGCGGCCAGCGCTGATCAGGTCGAGCGACGCCAGGCGGCGCGCCAGCATATAAGGTTCGTTGTAGGTGGTGCTGGCCGTGCCGATCAGGCCGAGGTGTTCGGTTACCGCTGCCAGGGCTGGCAGCAGCGTGAGCGGATCGAGCGTGACCGCACTGTGGCCACGCGCCAGCACTTCCAGTGGCGCCGCGCGCATGGCCAGCGTATCGGGCAGGAACAGTCCGTCGAACCTGGCTTGCTCAAGCATGCGGGCAAACCATGCCATGTGCGCAAAGCTGGAATGGAAGCCGGGTTCCGCGCCCGGGTAGCGCCAGGCACCGGCGTGGATGCTGGGCATGCCCAGCAGGATGAGTTGTTTGTCGGCTTGTTTCATGGCGTGGTGATACTCCTGTGGGCAGTTTGTCGGATGGACTGGTCGACGACCAGAAAGGGATAGCCTTGCGAACAGTTCTCCAGCCGCGCCTGCACGCCATACACGCGCTGCAGCAAGGCTGGCGTCAGGACGTCGGCCGGCGCGCCGCTGGCATCGACCTGTCCCTGGTGAAGGACGACAACGTGGTCGGCAAAGCGCAAGGCGTGGTTGAGGTCGTGGATGGCCATGACGATGCACATGCCGCGCTCTTGCGCCAGGCGCCGCAGCAGGTGCAGTACTTCATGCTGATGTTGCAGATCGAGCGCGCTGGTGGGTTCATCGAGCAGCAGTACGCGCGGTGTGCGGATCAGCGCCTGGGCGATCGACACCAGCTGGCGCTGTCCCCCGCTGAGCGCGGCCAGTTCGCGCCCGGCGAGCGCATCGATTTCAAGGGTGCGCAGCAAGCCGGTGACGGCATCGAGCTCATCGCTGTTGACGGACCAGCCGCTGCGCTGTTTGCTGGCCAGCAGCACGGCTTCGAATACCCGCAGCGTCGAGCCCATGGAAATGTCTTGCGGCACATGCGCCGGCAGGTTCGGATGGTGGGCGGGCCAGCTTTCCAGCGGCATACCGAGTACCTCGATGTGGCCGGCGCCGCGCAGTTCGCCAGCGATACGGCTCAGCAAGGTGGACTTTCCGGCAGCGTTAGAACCGAGCAATGCGGTGATGCTGCCGGCGGCCAGCGGGCCAAAGCTCACATCCTTCAATATGCTGCGGTGGCCGAAGCGGACGCACAAGCGCGTGACTTCCAGCAGGTTTTTCATCGTGGCCTCGCGCGCAGGATCAGTGCGAAAAACAGCGGCACGCCGACCAGCGACGTGACGATGCCGATAGGGAGGGTCTGTCCCGTCACCAGGGTTTTGCTCAAGACCGATGCTGCCGACAGCATCAGCGCGCCGCATAGCGCCGAAGTGGGCAGCAGGAAACGCTGGTCTTCACCCACCAGCATGCGTGCGATATGCGGTCCGACCAGGCCGACGAAGCCGATGGTGCCGACAAAGGAGACGCAGACGGAAGCGAGCAGGCTGCCCAGCAAAATGCCTTGCAGCCGCAGCCGGGCAACGGGGATGCCAAGGCTGGCGGCCCGCGCTTCGCCCAGCCGCAAGGCGGTCAGCGCCCAGGCCTGGCGGGCAAAGGCCAGCGAAACGGCGGCCAGGACGGCGCTCATGATGCCAAGCTTGAGCCAGCTGGCACGCGACAGGCTGCCCATGGTCCAGAACACGACGGCAGAGAGTGCCTGGTCCGGTGCAACATACTGCAGCGCCTCCAGCAGTGCCGTGAACGTAAACACCAGGGTGGTGCCCAGCAATACAATCATTTCGGTCGTAATGCCGCGTTTCTGGCTCAGGCGATGGATGAACAAGGCCGCCGCCATCGACACCAGGAAGGCGTTGACGGGAACGGCGAAGGCCACCGCCGATGCCGGCAGCACGCTCACACCCAGGATCAGTCCCAGCGCCGCGCCAAAGCTGGCCGCTGCCGACAGCCCCAGCGTGAACGGACTGGCGAGGGGATTGTTCAATACCGTTTGCATCTCCAGGCCGGCCACGGCGAGGCTGGCGCCAACGACCAGTGCCGACAACGCCACCGGCAAGCGGATGTCCCACAGAATGACTTTGACAGCAAGCGCGGCATCCGCTTGCCAGAAGGCGGACAACACGGTGAGCGGGCTGTAGTGCGCCTGGCCGAAGCACAGGTCGAGCATGAAACAGGCGAGGGTCAGGGTCCCGATTGCGCCAAGCAGGATACGGCGCCGCTGCGTCAGTTGGGCGTACAGCTGCCGGCCCTGGAGCAGTGCGCTGGACGACGTGACGGGGTGGGGTTTGTTCATGTCGCTGATCCATCAAGGCTGAGCCAGTAGCCGGGTTGATACGGAACTGGCAGAAATCGCGCATGCAGTTCGCGAAAGGTCGCCTCCGGGTCCAGTGTGGCAAACAGATCCGGGTGCAGCCATTTGGCGATGCGCTGCAGCGCGATGAAGTAGCAGGGGTTGTCGTAGAACGGATGCCAGATCGCATGCACCTGCCGCGCCTTGACGGCGGACAAGGCGCGGTAGGCGGGGCGGCGCATCAGCCGCTGCAGGCGGGCCTGGCCTTGCAGCGGATCGGCGCCGGGGCCGAGGTTGACCCAGTCGCCGGCAGGCGAGTAGAGGGACCAGTTAGCGCCGGTAACCAGGACGACGTCAGGATCGGAAGCGATTACCTGCTCTGGATGCAGGGTGCCGAATGCGCCGTGCAGAAAGCGCGTGCCCAGGTTGATGCCGCCAGCGGCTGCGACGAGTTCGCCGAAGTTGCCGTTGCCATACGTCAGGCAGCAGTCGTCATACAGGCCGGCGGCGCGTTCGACCATCACGCTCGGCCTTGCACGGATGCCGCGTAGCGGGCCGGTCACCCGTTCTATCTGCTGCCGCCGAAACCGCAGGAAGGCCGCCGCTCTTGCGGGCTGTTCGAGAAGCTGTCCCATCACCTCGATGCTGGCTGCGGTATTGCCGAACATGCGGGTGCGAAAATCGACGAAAACCACGGGAATGCCGACCTGCGCCAGCCGCGCCATCAGGCCGGACGATTCTGCCGCCGTGCGCGAACTCAGATTGAGCACGACCACGTCCGGCTCCATCGAGATCGCCAGTTCGCTGCCGATGGAATCGAGCGTCGTGCTGGGGAAAGCGGGAATCGTCGAGATCTCGGGAAAACGGCGTAAATAGGCTTGATAGCCATCGAGATCGGCCGCGCGGAAGTTGTTGCCCCAGCCGACGACATTGGCAAACGGCCGGCCGGGCTGCAGCAGCGCCACCACGTAGGCCAGCGGACCGTCGCCGAGCAGGATGCGTTTGACCGGCCGGACTATGCGCACCGTGCGCTCTGCAATATCCCTGAGCAGCAACGGTGGCCGTTGCCCCGCGTGCAAACCTGGGCTGGCAAGCAGCAAGGCGCCAGCCAGGCCGCAGCGCAGCAGTGAGCGCCGCGAGATAGCGTCGTCAGTCATGGCGCTCACCATCGATAGCCGAGTGTGGCGACCGCCGTGCGGTCCTGGCCAATGAAGCAGTACAGCCGCGACGTGCAGCTTGCCACATATTGCTTGTTGCCGAGATTGCTGACGTTGAGTGCAAGCGTCGCTCCCCGCAATGGGGCGGAAAGGACGCCAAGGTCATATTGCAGTGCGAGGTCGGCCAATGTCACACCAGGCACCTTGAAAGTATTGGCCGGGTCGCCCCAGGTGGCGCCGAGATGACGCACCCCGATGCCGCCGCGCAGGCCACGCAGGGGGCCGCTGCCGACCAGATAGTCCAGCCACGCCGAAGCGCTGTGCTTTGGCGTCTGGACCAGGCTTTTGCCTTGATAGCGCGCGTCCCTGAGCAGCGTATTGTCGAGGTAAGTGTGGCTGGCGATCAGGTTGAGATTGCGGATGATTTCAGTGGTCGCCTGGAAATCGGCACCGCGCGTACGCACTTCGCCCGCCTGCGTGTTAAAGCCGAGATGATCGGCATCGCTGGTCTTGACGTTGGTCTGCTTGAGCTGGAAGAGCGCCGCGCTGATCTGGGTAGCGGAATTGGCAGGGTGATATTTGATGCCCATTTCAGATTGCCTGGTTTCCACCGGCTCGAAGGCCGTGCCCTTGTAATCGCTGCCGAGCAAGGGATCGAACGAGGTGGCATGGCTGATGTAAGGGGCGATACCCGTATCGAACTGGTAGCTGAGTCCCGTCCGGCTGCTCCATTTCCCGTCATCCTGCCGGGTGTTTTTGATGACCGGCGAATAGCTTTGCGTCTGCTCGTCGGTCCGGGAACGGTCGTGCCGGGCGCTCAAGGTGAGGCGCCAATGGCCGTATGCCATTTGGTCCTGCGCATACATGCCGACACGCTCGAATTGCTGCGTGACCTTGTACGGCGACTGTGTGCGGCTGGCGGTGAAATCCGGCGTGATATCCGGACGGTAGTTGGTAGCGTAAGGATCGAACAGCACGGGGCCATCGCTGTCATAGGCATTGCGCACCGTTCCCCGTGCGTGATCGATACCCAGCAATACCGTGTGCAGGGTGGGCCCCAGCACGATGTTTCCGCTCACGTGGGTGTCCACCGAGAACGTATTCGAACTGCCGGGCGCCTGTTCATAAGTGCCCTTGAGCAGCATCTTGCCGGCGACATCCACATAGCCGTATACGGCGCTGCGCTGCAAAGGGGCATTGATGTACATGTAGCGCAGCTTGCTGGTGAATGTCCAGCCATTGCCGAACGTGTGCTCGAACAGCGAGCTGAGCGAATCTTGGCTGCGGGAACTGCCGGCGAAGTTGATATCGGTGTAATTCCTGTTGTGATTGACCTGCGGGTAGGCACTGTTCCCGAGTCCCAATGCGGCCGCTGGCAAGCTGTTGTAATTGCCGATATCCGGCTCCCGCACATGCGTCGCCATGACCGTCCACGATGTGGCGTTGCCGGGGCGCCAGCTCAGGGAGGGCGCGAGATACAGGCGCCGGTGGCGCATGTCCTCGACCTGCGCGTTGGTGTCCAGCCCGGTAGCGGTGAGGCGGTAGGACAGGGCGCCGTTGACGGGCCCCGTCGTGTCGATGCCGGCCTGTTTGCGTCCGAAGTTTCCGATCTGCACGCTTACTTCGTGCGCGGCGACGCCCTGCGGCTTGCGGCTGACCTGATTGATAATGCCGCCGCCCGTTCCTTGTCCATATACCGAAGAGGATGGCCCGCGCAAGACTTCCACCCGTTCCAGAGTGTAGGGATCCACCTGCGGCGTCCAGCTGCCGGTATTGCTGATGATGCGCAATCCATCGAGATAATAATCAGCATCGATGCCGCGAATTCTGGTCAGATCCAGATGGCCGCCGAAGCCACCGTATTTCTCGCCGCTTGCGCCAGACGTATAGCGCAATGCCTGGCTGGTACTCAGCGGTTGCTGTATGTCCATCTGCTGGCGGGTGACCACCGACACCGATTGCGGCGTTTCCAATATGGCTGTTTGCGTCTTGCTGCCTGTGCTCGACTGTTCGGCAACATAGCCGCGCGTCACGCCATTCGCATCAGGCTTCGCATAGTCTGCGGTGACGGTGATAGCCGGCAGCGTCGGGATATCCGGCAAACGATCCGCGCCCGGGACTTCTTGCGCGACGTGGGCAATGACATCATTGGCATGGGCTGCGCCGTGGCCCATGCATAGCAGAGCCGCAGTGAGCGTGGTGCAACGGCGGGCAAGGAGGCGACTTTTGTTGGTGCTGGAAAGGGGACGTCGGTCGAGATCCATGGTCAATTTTGGTGTGGAGCTGAGTGTAGGAAAACCGATTATATTTGTCGACTGACCGTCGGTCAATAGTAAATGAAAATCATTCCTATTTGTGAGCCGGCTATCTGGAGGGGAGCAGGCCGGTTGCGTATTGCAGTAAATGCACTGAAATTGCGCACGGCCGCAGCAGGGTTCGACTATGTTCCAGGTGTCCTGTGGCATGGTCATCCATGCATGCCAGCAGGATTTGTCAGACTTTAGCGGTCAGTTCGCCGGATAATTCGCCGGGTCGATGGCTGGCGTGACGTGGTGCCGCAACACATCGCCGCCATGCGGATGCTTTTGCGTGCGGCGCTTTTCATCCGACGGCGGGCTGACCAGCACGATGGTTGCTTCTTCCTGATTGCGCAGGTTCACCACAGCGCTGACGCCGCCATCGCGGTAGCTGCCCATCACGCCGATGGCCATCTGCACGAACAGGGTGGCCGCGCCCGTATTGCCCAGGCGCTGGTCCGTGTCTATCCATTGCGCCGTGTTGCCGCTGTCGAGTTCCGTGCCGCCATTTTCCGCATGTTTCAGCACGGTCTTGTGCAATGCGAGCAGCTGCGCCTGATTGCCACCGGTGGCGGCGACCAGGCGCGCCGGCGCGGCGGGACGCTCGGCTTCCGGCAAGCTGCGCAAGGCTTGCTGCCAGCCCGTCTGCAACGCTTGCTCGCGCTGATCGCGCCGTGTGAGCGGCTTGCCATCCTTGTCGACCATCCTGACGAATGTGGGCCGGTGGATGAAGCCGAAGGTCGGCAGGCGGTCCAGCTGCGCCAGCTGCTCCTTGTTGAACGGCACGGGAAACCAGGGCGTGGGTTGCCAGTCTTTGGGTGGTTGGTAGGTCTTGTGCTGGAGCCTGGCGACCATGCTGAAGCTGCCCGTGCCGCGGATGTCGGGGCGCTGCGCGAATTGCGCGGCGACGGGGAGCCATTCGGCGATTGAGGGCTGACGCTGGGTGAATGCACTCGGGTCTTCTTTTTTGTCTGGATGGGGCACGGCCCGCATCAATTTGTCATATGCCAGATACAGGCGTCGCGCCACGCCGTAGGTGTTGAGGTCATCGACGCTGTCCTCGGGCGGCGCATCGTCATATGCAAACTTCCGCACGGCGTCGATGCGCTCGCGCCGGGCCAGCACGAACAGAGCGGAGGCATCGGGCATTTCGGGGATGTAGTAGCCATCTTTGAGCAATTCAGGAGTGTTGGGACTGCGATTGATATCGCGCGACTCCATGCCATCATGCGAATTCAGAATGATGTATGGTACGTCAGGATGGGCGTCAAAAAATGCGAAAACATCTTCTAGAATATGCTCGGGGTGTTCTTCGAAGCGTCGTGGTCCGGCCACAAATAGATGCCAGTGCATGCCGGAAGAGGCGGCGCTGCCTGCCAGACCCATAATGGGCGAGTGTGGTGTATCTTGCAGCGCAGGATCTGCAATGGGGCCTTCGGCGTTAAATATAGGTACGGCAAAATACATTGGCGTATTCAGCGCGCCATTTTCAAGTGAGTCGCCTGCACGCCCCCCACTGGTGCCTGCTTTGTCCAGGCTGCTCCATGGATATTTTTTCTTATCTTGTTCGCGGATGTTGGTATAAGCGTTTCCAGTTTGTAGGGCTTCCCAAAGCTTGCCCTGGCGATACTTGTCCAAGGTGACGCCGAGGCCGATGACTTCCAGCACATACTCGCGTTTCTCCTGCTCGGTGGGCGCCGCCAGTTGCACTTGTGGTTTTGCGACGGCCACAGGCTTCGACGAATGCAGCCAGCGAGAACCGAGCAATGTGGCAGCTACAATGGGGGGGATGAGCAACAGCCATTGCAGGTACCACCATATTTTGCTGCTCATTGTGGGCTCCAATAAGAAAGGTGATGGACTGATCAGCAAAGCCCCAAGCACTGCCAGGGCGATGAGGGCTGCACCGAGTGGATATCGCAAGCGTGGAAATGCGCTTTTCATTTTGGGATATCGTCGCTTGACTTGTGGACGACTGGCGTCATGACCGATTCGGTGCGCCTGCCGTTGACTGTTTCACATACAACGGTGGAAGGCAGGCCTGCATGTAAGGCGGGAATACAAGCAGGAAGCTCTCCCGAACTGTAATAGCGCGCATTACCTACGATGATCGCTTTACGCGCCGCAGGCTCGGCAGCCAAGTAGACTGCGAAATTTTTTGCAAAGGTATCCCATTTCAATATGGATGGACGCGGTATTTTGTCATCTGTTTTTAACCGCCAATCCGCCACCGCACACAAATACCGATAAAAATTCGGATCGCTGCTGGCCTTCCCGCCACCGATGGCCACGTCATATGCCGTCACGTTGCGATGATTTTCCGCATTGCCGATAATGGCCCCGTGGAAGGATTTGGGGCTGACCTCGTTCTGCCAGCGCTTGCGCGCCTCGTTCGGGGTTTCTTCGCGGTTCACAAGCAGCTTGTCGCCGCCGCCCGGATGGCGCGAGACGCGGTCGATTTTGCATTGGTCGCCTGCTTCCTTGCCCAGGTTCAAGGCCTTTTCCACCTGATCGCGCTGGCCCGAGCCGAACATGCCGGCGCCGTATTCGGGGATGCGGTGCTGCAAGAGGCGTGGGTCGGCGATGATTTCCTGTTTGCGCATTCGCAAACCTTTCTTGCTGGTCACCGCGATGGCCGCGTCGATCGGATCGACTTCCTCGCACGGTCCTTGCTGGTCGCGCGGCAGCTTGGCCTGGTCGGTATCCTTGGGGAATTGCCCAGGGCGGATCTCGCCGCCGTCCAGCACGGCTTTCATGGGCACGCGCAGCGCTTCGCCATTGATCGTGCGCACGCCTTCGCGGCGTCGGGCTTCCGTTGAAAAGATATTCCATTTGCCGGGTTTGACGGGCGGCCATTGTGTCTCGTCATGGTTGCCGCGGTGTCCCCGGTTGGCGCCGGCCACGTGGGCATGATCGTCCTCGCCCTCCAGGCGCAAGGCGAAGTCGTGCGGCGGCATGCCCACCAGCACCGGCCCATTGTTTTTGCCGGCCGCATCGGGGCGCTGTTTGTTGGTAAACACGCGCTGGTAAAACCCTTTGCCCAGTTCCACGAGCGGCTGGCGGTGCTGGGATTCCTTGTCCCAGTAGGTGGGGCCATCACCCCAGATGCTTTTGTCCGTCTTGCCCTTGGTTTTGGACAGGCCATGACCGTCGATGTGGTCGGGTATGCCCTGCCAGCCGATGCCCTGCATATTATCCAGCGCCACCGTCATGTCTTCGGGGCAGAAGTACAGGTAGACCTTGCCCCGGTTGTCGCGGTCCGCTTCCGCGCGCCATGCCGCGCCTGCCATGCCATGGCAGATGTTGTGATCCTTGATGTGCGCAAAGGCGGGCGTGGCGTGCTTTTTGGCTATCACGCCTTGCACGATCTGCGCCAGCGTCTGCAGGCGCGCATGTAGGGTCTGGCGGTTGTCGATGGCGTCATACTGGTCTTCCATCGTCGCATCCCGGCCGCCGCCAAAGATGCGGCTCGATTCCGCCGCGCCGAAAAACATGGTCGTGTCTTCCATGAGGCTGTAGGGCGGATGCGTGAGGATCAGCGTGTCGGCGGGCCGCTTGCCTTCGTCGAGCAGGAAGGCTTGCGCCAGCAGCGAGATGAGGCAGCCCTGGCTGTGCGCGACGATGGAGACCACGTCGTTGCTGTCGTAATCGCGGATCATCGCGATGAGGGCCGCCAGGCGCTTGGCGGCCAGTACCATGTACATGCGGCCCGGTGCCGTCATCAGCGGGCGCACGGGATCGCCGCCCACGTCGTATGGAGAGAATAATCCCTTGTTCCACATGTCGGGCAGGGTATTGGTGGCATTCCCGAACGGGCCGCCGTTCTTCGACATATCCTTGTCCAGCCGGTTGCCATAGCGGTCAGTGTTCTGTCCGTTGACCACTTTGCTGGCGTTGCTGCATTCGCGAAAGCCCCAGTAAAACGGGATGACGGGGCTGTACGTGGTGTCATCAGGCTGGCGCTTGAAGTAGACGGCGTCCGGATCGGCGATCACTTCACGTTTGTCGGCCTCCTGTGGCAGGCGGTAGGCGGCCGGGGTGAACACGTGGCCGCCGCCGTACATGCGCGCATCGAGTCCCTGGCAGAGTCCCTTTTCCACGGCGCCAAAGCTGGTGCCGACGTCGTTGACGCCATGGATGACGATGACGTTGCCGGGCAGTTCAGGGCGGATGCGCACGATGGCGTCGTTGAGGCGGCCGCAATGGAGCAGGGCGCTACTCTTGCCGCTGGTGTAGGGAAGTTTGGGATACGCCATCGCCGCTCCATGCTGACCAGACAGGACAGTGTAGTGGGGCGGGACGGCGGATTAATTGCGTTTACGCAAGAATTGCGGAAAGAGAACCGCCTTATGGCGCGCTGATGATCTTCGTCAGCGCAATCCGGTACGCCGGCTGCACGTCGCCATTCTTGTCCAGCTTGTCCGTCATGATCACGCCATAGCCTTGCGCGTACCACACGTATTCGCCGCTTTTGCCTTTGCTTTTGCCGCCCACATCATGCAGTTCGAACTTGCAGGCGTCGGGGAAGCGGCGGCCGCCCAGTTCCAGGCGTTCCCAGCCCAGGAAGGTGATGGAGAAATTGCGCTCGTCCGTGCGCGTGGAGGTGGTGATCTTGTCGGACAGGCCCGCCAGCGGGTAGTGGGTGCTCGTTTGCGTGTCCGAGAACTGCACGCGCACTTCCTGGCCGGGGCGCATGTTGGCGGGGATGGCGGACTGCGGCGTGTAGACATTCTTGCTGCGCACGGTGCCGTCTTCATTGTAGTGGACGTTGCCCGTCAGGAATACCTGGCCATCGCGGATATCCTGGTAGGACGTGGCCAGCAGCACGCCGCCGTTGAGGATCAGTTGCGTGCCCTTTTGTTTCTTGCCCTCGAACAGTTCCTCGACGTTGACTTGTGCGTCGCCATTGTTCTTGCTGAACTTGATGCCCGTCGTCAGTTCCATGCACTCGCCTACCGTGGGTGCCGCCTGTACGCTCGCGGCCGCCAATACGCCCGCCGCCATCATTCCACACCATGCTGCTTTCATTGTCTTCCTGGCTATCTTGTAAAGGCGCGATGATAGCGTGCTTGAAAGCAACGTGGCGCAGCGCAGACACTATTTCGTGGGGGCGATGGGGATGCTGGGCACCGCAGGTGTGGACGCTGGCGGCTCGGTGGGCGTGCCGCTGTGCGGTTTGTCCCCGGTATGAACCGTTGGCGCACCACTATGTGGTTTGTCCCCGGCATTAGCCGGGGGCTTTCCGTGCCGCGTGCGTTTGTCCGTGCGGGTTTTGCTGGCCTTGCCGTCGTGGACCAGCTTGCCTTTGTTGTCGAGCTTGTCGGATGCATCCGATTGCTGGCCCGGGTCCTTGGCATTGTTGGTGTGGTTGCCCGTCTGGTTCAGATTCGTCGTCGACTGGGCTTGTACCCAGGCGCCGCCAACGGTCATCAGGGTGGCGGCCAGCAAGAGAGCGGGAGTTTTCATGGTGCGTATCCTGTGTAAAAGTTGGGAATTGCTGTCGAGACTCGATTGTCACATGCGTGCTGCCGTTTCCAAGTAGGAATATGCCGCATGCGCGTGTGAGCATATTGCCAGTGTTCATGCATGTTGGCCCGCACGCAAGCGCAGGCGCCGCGCGCTCAGGCCGTCGCGCACGGACCATGCCAGCGAGATGGCGCCCATGGCGGCCAGCCACTGGCCGGGTCCGCCGGGCGGCAGGGCCTGCATGGCGGCCGGCAGGGCAAGCCAGCCGGGCAGCGCCTGCAGCAGCAAGGTGGCGATCACGCCCAGGTTGATGAACAGCAGGACGTGCAGGATGCGTTCGGGCACGGGCAAGCGGCGCGTGTCGCCTTCGACCACGGTGTCGCGCAGCGAGACCAGTATCTCCGCCAGCAGCAATGCCACGGGCCACCAGGCCAGCCAGCCATGCCAGCTGAACAGGCCCAGCGAGGGAAACAGCAGGCCGAAGATGACTTCGCGCGCGCTGTGCAGGCGCTGCTCGGCGGCTGCGCCCGGGCGCGACGGCAACCGCACGAGCAGCTCGTGGTTGAGGATGACGTCGACCCCGCCCAGCAGGCCGTGCAGCAGCAGCGCGGCCTGCAGCGCCGTCATGGCTATCCCGTGCCGCGTTGCCGCCGCTTAGCGGCCGGGCTGGCGCGGCGGCACCACGCCCGTGTTGCCCGTGGTGCCGGAATTGCCGGTGTTGCCGGTGTTACCCGACGTGCCAGAGTTGCCGGTATTGCCGGAAGTCCCCGACGTCCCTGACGTGCCCGAAGTCCCCGACGTGCCCGACGTGCCTGTACCGCCCGTATTGCCGTTCATGTTTTGCGTGCCGCTGCGCGCGGCGTTGCCTGCGGACTGGCCGGCGCTGCCCGGGGTACCGCCGCCCGAGTTGGTGCCGCTGGTGGACTGTCCGGTCGTATCGTTGTTGCGCGATTTTCCGGATTTCTGCTTCTTGTCATGCTTGCGCGGCGTCGTGTCATCCTGTCGCGTATTTTGCTGCGTATCTTGCTGGGCCGCCGTGCCCGTGTTGCCGGTGTTGCCCGTGGTATTGCTATTGCCCGTCGATTGCGCCTGAGCCAGGGCGGCTGCGCCGCCCAGCAGCAGGGTGGCCAGCATCAATGCAGATGGTTTCATGGGAACTCCTTCTCGTGGCTTGAAGTGGAGTACCGATTCTGGCATGCGCGGGCAGGGCGGCAAGTAGGAGCGCGCCGCCCGCGGCTGTGGGTGCATGGCTGGCCGTGGCGCAGGCGTCAGCGAAATTGCTCGGTCGAAATGTCGAAACGCTTGAGCTTGTCGTACAGGGTTTTCTTGGGAATATTCAGGCTGGCCGCCGCATCGATGACGTTGCCATTGTGGCGGCGCAAGGCTTCCTCGATGATGGAAATCTCGAACGTGTCGACTTGCTCGGCCAGCGACGCTTCGCGGCAGCCGGCCGGGCTCAGGGTGTCGTCGAGCAGGCCCAGCACGAAGCGGTCGGCCACATTGTGCAGCTCGCGCACGTTGCCAGCCCAGCGCTGCGCCATCAGGGACGCGATCAGCTCGCCGCTGACGAGGGCGGCCGGCTGGCCGTAGCGCAGGGCCGCCTGCAGTACGAAGAACTCGAACAGCAGCGGGATATCCTCGCGCCGGTTGCGCAGGGCGGGGAGAGTGAGACTGGCCACGTTCAGGCGGTAATACAGGTCGGGACGGAATTTCCCCTGTTCCGCCAGCACATTCAAGTCTTCCTTGGCGGCGGCGATCACGCGGAAATTGACGGAAATGAGTTTGTTAGAACCGAGCCGCTCCACCTGCCGCTCCTGCAGCACGCGCAGCAGTTTCACTTGCAGGGCCAGCGGCATGCTTTCGATTTCATCGAGGAACAGGGTGCCGCCGTTCGCGTACTCGATCTTGCCGATGCGTTGGCGCTGTGCGCCTGTAAACGCGCCTTCTTCGTGGCCGAACAGTTCCGACTCGAAGATCGATTCCGGCAGGGCGCCGCAGTTGATCGCCACGAATGGATGGTCGCGCCGCTCGCTGAAGTCGTGCAGGCAGCGGGCGATCAGTTCTTTTCCAGTGCCCGTTTCGCCGAGGATGATGATGTCGGCCGATTTCGGCGCCAGGTTCAGCACCAGCTGGCGCACCTTGGCCATGGCGGCGCTGCGGCCCACGATGCGTGCTTCGATGCCGACCCGCTGCTCGAGCTGGCGGCGCAAGTTCATGTTTTCCAGCACCAGGTGGCGCTTGTCGAGGGCGCGACGGCACACTTCCACGAGCAAGTCGGCGGAAAACGGTTTTTCGATGAAATCGTAGGCGCCGCGACGCATGGCACCCACGGCCATCGACACGTCGCCGTGGCCCGTGACGAGGATGACGGGCAGGCTGGCATCCTGCGCCACGGCGATATCGAGCAGTTTCAAGCCATCGATGCCCGGCAGCTTGATATCGCTCAATAAAATGCCGGCAAATTCGGGCACCAGATAGGGCAGCGCTTCCTCGGCCGTGGCGACGGCCGTCACTTGCAAGCCCGCCAGTTCCAGCGATTGCCGGGCGCCCTTGCGCACGACGGCATCGTCTTCCACCAGCAGCACTTGCATGCCTTCAAAATTATTCTCGTGCATCAGATGTTTCCTTGTCTCTCTCCCCCGGGTCGCAGCTCAGGGTGATGGTAAATTGTGCGCCGCCCCCTTCCTGCGCGCTGCGGTTGCGCACGGCCAGGGCGCTGCCGGCAGCGCGCAGTATGCCTGCGCTGATCGACAATCCCAAGCCCAGCCCGTGTTCCTTGGTGGTATAGAAGGGATCGAAGATCTTGTCGAGCGAGGCCAGCGGGATGCCGGGGCCATTATCGGTGATATGCAGCACGGCAAGGCTGCCTTCGCGGCGCACCTGGAACCAGATTTGCACGGCTTCGTTTTCCGGCACGGCATCCATGGCGTTGGTGATCAGGTTGGTAAACACCTGTTCCAGGCCAATGGCGTTGCACAGCACGATGATATCGTCCTCCAGCCAGCTTTCATGCAAGGTCAAACGCTGCGAGTTTTTGCGCGTGCGGATTTGCAGCATGGTTTGCGCGAACGCCTGGCGCACGCTGACGGGTTTGCGCGCATCGTCGCTGCGCCGCGCAAAGCCTTTCAGTTGCGACGTGACATAGCCGAGCCGCTTGACGAGGTCGGAAATGGTCGACAGGTTGTCGAGCGCATCGTCGATCTGCCCCCGCGCCAGGAACACCTTGGCATTATCGGAAAATGTTTGCAGGGCGGCCAGCGGCTGGTTCAGCTCGTGCGTGACGCCGGCCGCCATCTGGCCGATGGCCGCCAGCTTGCCGCTTTGCACCAGTTCCGCCTGGGCATAGCGCAAGGTTTGCTCAGCCCGTTCGCGTTCCGTCACCTCGGCTTGCAGGCGGCCATTCGCGTGGACCAGGTCGGCCGTGCGCTGCTCGACCTTGATTTCCAGCTGTTCATACGCGCGCGCCAGGGTTTGCTGCGCATTGAGCTTGTCGGCGATTCGGCGCCGGCGCTGGCGCGCATACATCAGGGCCAGCAGCAGCAAGGCCCAGCCCAGCGCGGCGGCGATGGCCGCGTTGCGCGCCGCCTCATTGACCTGGTCGAGTTCGGCCAGCACCGTGATCTGCCATTGCAGCGGGCCCAGCGCGCGGTTCACGGCCAGGTAGTCGGCGCTGCCGGACAGGGCGGGGGTATCGCCCGTCTGCGGACGTTCCAGGGTCATCACGCTGGCGCCGTCGGCGAACTGGCGGCTGACGCGGTGCGGCAAGATGGGCAGATTTTCTTGCAGGAACTGGCGCTGTTCGCTGATGTCTTTCTTGGCGTCCGGCGACAGCGGGGCCAGGGTCTTGAACTTGAAGGCCGGTGTCGTGGCCAGGATGATCACGCCATTTGCATCCTTGACCCAGATCTGTTCGCCCGCGCCGGGCGTGCGCCACGATTGCTCGATCCAGTCCAGGTTGACCTTGGCGGCGACGATGCCGATGATGCGTCCGTCGCGCTGCACGGGCTGCGAAATGAAATAGCCGGCCTCGAAGGTGGAAAAGCCGATGCCGTAGAAGCGGCCGATGCCGCCTGCGATGGCGTTTTTGAAATACGGACGGAAGCCATAGTTGACGCCCACATACGAGCTGCGGTCTTGCCAATTGCTCGACGCCAGGGTCGTGCCCTTGTCGTCGAGCACGTAGACGGCAAAGGCGCCCGCGCGGCGGTTCATGTCGACCAGGTAGGCGTTGATTTGCGTGACTTTGTCGGCGCTGGGCTGCTCCAGCAATTGCGCGACAGCATCGCTCTGGGCCACGGCCAGGGGCAGGAATTCGTATTTGTTGAGGGCGCCGCCGATGGACGCCGCGTACAGTTCCGCGCGCGAATCCAAGGTGCGGTGCAATTCGTCGAGCTGGCGCTGCTTGACCCAGGCATACGAGGCCCACGTCAGCACGGCCAGCGACCCCACGGCCAGCAGGGGGACGAATGGCCTTGGGGTCTGACCCGCCGGGTCAGACCCCAAATAAGTTTGCGGTCGCTTAATCAAGCTCCCTCAATCGGCGGTACTGGCCATGGTTTCGGCATTGTGATGACGCTGCTGCTCTTCCATCACCATCTCGCCCAGCATGCGCTTGAGGCGGTTGAACTCGGGGTCGCTCGGGTCGCGCGGGCGGGGCAGGTCGATGGCCACGTCGCGCTTGATGGTGCCGGGACGGTAGGTCATGACGATGGTGCGGTCGGCCAGGTAGATCGATTCCTCGATCGAGTGCGTGACGAACACGATGGTGGTGCCGAAGACTTTCCAGATTTTCAGCAATTCATCTTGCAGGTTGCGCCGCGTCAAGGCGTCCAGCGCGCCGAACGGTTCATCCATCAGCATGATCGGCGAATCGAGGGCCAGCACGCGGGCGATGGCCACGCGCTGGCGCATGCCGCCCGACAAGTCTTTCGGGTAGCGGGCACGGAATTCCGTCAAGCCCAGCATGCTCAGCAGCATGTCGACCCGTTCCTTGATCTCGGCCGGCGTCTTGCCGGCGATTTCCAGGCCAAAGGCGATATTGCTCTCGATGGTCATCCAAGGGAACAGCGCGTATTCCTGGAACACCATGCCGCGGTCGGGGCCGGGTTCGGTGATCAGCTTGCCGCCGGCCAGGATCTGGCCCGACGTCGGCTGCGAGAAGCCGGCGATGGCGTTGAGCAGGGTCGACTTGCCGCAGCCGGACGGTCCCAGCAGGCAGATGAACTCACCGCTGGCGATTTCCAGGTTGATGTCCTTCAGGGCGATGACGTCCGCGCCGCCCGTGGTGAAGATTTTATTGACTGCATTGATATTGATCGTGGTCATGGCCGTTCCTCTCAGTGTTCCAGGCCGCGGTGCCACTGCAGCAAATGATTATTCAGGGCATTCATGGCGATATCGATGGCCAGGCCGAACAGGCCGATGGTAAACATGCCTGCGATAATCTTGTCGGACCAGAAGTACTCGCGCGCTTCCAGGATGCGGAAACCGAGGCCGCTGTTGACGGCGATCATTTCCGCCACGATCACGACGATGAAGGCCGTGCCCATGCCGATGCGCGCGCCGGCAAGAATGTACGGCGTGGCGGCCGGCAGGATGACGCGGCGGAACATCGTCATCTGGCTGGCGCCCAGGTTGCGTGCGGCGCGGATGTAGATGCCGTCGACCTGGCGCACGCCGGCGATGGTATTCATCAGCACGGGGAAGAAGGAACCGATGCTGATCAGGAAGAAGGCGGGCGGGTTGCCCAGGCCGAACCACAAGATCGCCAGCGGAATGTAGGCGATCGGCGGAATCGGGCGCAGCACCTGCACCAGCGGATCGAACAGTTTATAGATGGTCTTGTTGGTACCCATCAGCAAGCCCAGCGGCAAGGCCAGGCCGGCGCCGATGGCAAAGCCGCCCAGCACGCGCGACAGGCTGGCCCAGGCGTCGTGCGGCAATTCGCCGGAGAACATCCACACGAGGTAATTGCCCGCTTCGGGCGTGTACGCTTCCATGGGAATCAGGTATTCATACCATTTCACGACCACGGCGACGGGCGAGGGCAGGATTTGCGGGTTGATCCAGCCGAACGTCGACATGGCTTGCCACAGCAGCAGCACGGCGACGGGTACGGCGGCGCCGTGCGCGAAGCGTTTCATCATTTGAATATTCATCGTGACACTTTCAGATTAGCGTGGTGCGTAGGACTTCTTGGCTTTTTCCAGCAGATCCAGCTTGACCCAATCCTTGGCGGCAGGCGCTTTGGCCATGCGGCCCACGCCGAATTTCACCATGTAGTCGGTGGTCAGCTGCACGTGGCTTTGCGTGATGTCTTCCGTGAAGATGGCGTTGTCGATGGCGTCGCGGTAATCGTCGGAGGTGATCTGGTTCTTGAACATCGATTCGCGCACGTATTTTTCCGCCAGTTTCGGGTCGGCCAGGAAGGCCCGCGTGGCGGCGACGAAGCAATCCATGAAGCGCTGGGCCACGGCCGGCTTTTCCTTGTACATTTTTTCCGTCATCACGAGCGCGCGCACGGGCTCGCCCAGCGGCGTGTCGTAGGGCTTGATGATGGCCGCGCCGTATTTTTTGTGGATGGCCTGGGTCGAGTACGGCTCGGACTGGCTCATGACGTCGATATCCTTGGTCAGCAGCGCCTGGTTCAAGTCCGGGTAGCCCATGTACAGAATTTGCACGTCCTTGCCCGGTTTGTCGGACCAGGTCAGCTTGGCCTTGGTCAATTCGGCAAACAGCAGGATTTCCTGCGGACCGCCGCGCGTGACACCGACTTTCTTGCCTTTCAGGTCGGCAATGCCCTTGATGTTCAGGTCAGGGCGGCCGACGATCTGCACGCCGCCCTTGGCGAAGCCGCCCACCAGGTACACGGGCAAGCCGGTGGCGCGGCCCGTGATGGCCGCTTCCAGCGCGCTGGCGGACACGTCGATTTCGCCGGCGATCATGGCCGGCACGATGTCGAGGCCCTTGGCGAAGATGCGCTCTTCGATCTTCAAGTCGTATTTCGGCGCGATTTCCTTCATGTAGGCAACGGCGCCGTAATGGGCGAATTTCAGGTTGCCCAGACGTACGGTATCGGCTGCGTGGACGGCCAGCGGGAATTGCGCGGCCAGGGCGACGGCCACGGCCAGTGCCTTGGTGTTGAGAAAGGACGAGATGCGGAAGGTGCTTGCCATGCTGTTGTCTCCAAAAGGTAGATGGTTTTTATATAGTGGGTCAGGCCGCCGCTCTGATGGCGGCTATGAAAATATAAAAGCATCTTCCGTGCCAGTGGAGCGCATTTTGGCGTTTATTGCAAGTGATTGTTTATAAAGGTTTAATTTGAATCTATTGAAATTGGGAAATGGCGAGATTCCGTCTTTCCGCACGGGGAGTGGAAAGACTGTGCGGATTGCCGCATTGTGGCGGGCGTGTTCGATGTCGGCTTGCGCGCTCGGAGCAGGTGAACCTTCATGGCGCGACCGACTCCAATCGTAAAAAAACGCGTTGCAAACAGGCTGGCAACGCGTAACTCCCCCGTGGAGTAGGGGCGGCGCCGCACGGGCGCCTGATGGATAGGCTCCGTCTGCCGGGCTTACTTTGGCGTCGTGGCGGGCGGCAGGGCCGGCGCGGTGGCCGGGTCCGTCAGCGGGGCAGGCGGCGTCGTGCTGCCAGGACCCGCTTCCGGCGTGGCTGGCGCGACGGGTGGCGGCATCACTTGGGGTGCGGAAGCGGGGTTGGGTGCCGTTTCGGGCAGCGGCGCGTCGGCCGGTTTTTTGCAGGCGGACAAGGTGATCAGGGCGGCGGCGGCCAGCAGACTGGGCATATTCATGATGGTTCCTTTGCAAAGTATCAAGATTGGCGCGATGCGGGCGGCGGGTGCCGCGCGCGAAGCTTGAATTTATTACAAGGATGCCGACGCTTCTGTTCGCTATTTCACGTTGTGCGCGTATGCAAGCGCAGCGTTTTTAGATGTCTTTTATAGATGCATTCAGAGAAATAATTCAACAAGGCAATATTTTTCACTTTCTTGCTTCTAATGTTCGTTAACGCACAGACCAGTGAGGAGCAGGATGGCATTCTGTGCCCAGACGCTCAGGATTCGTGGCGTTCTGGTATAAAAATTGCCAAGAACTTAACAATCCGGGCTACCGGCAATCGTTTAAAAGGAGTATTCAAATGCATGCAATGACTCAGTCTCACGTGAAGAGCGAATTAAAGGCAGCGCACCAGGAACTTCGTAGCCCCGAAAAAGGCTCGCAAATGGTAGAACGCGCAGCACCTATCCCCCCGGAACGCATGAATCCCATTTCCATGGCACCGATCGAGCGCGTGCGTTCGACGTCGGCGACCCTGCGCCGCATCGAAAACATGCAAAAGCTGATCGGCGAATTGTCGCTGCACGAGATGCTGGCCGACGAAATCGCCTGGTTCCTCAAGTTTTCGCCATCGGGCGCCCGCAAATACATCCGCGACCTGCGCGAAGCGGGCGTGATCGAACTGGCCCGCTACATCGAAGGCACCGCCACCTACCTGGGCAAGGCAGTGTACCAGCTGACGCCGGATCCTGAGCGCGTGCGCGCCTTCCTGGCCGCCATCGTCCAGCCAAAACGCGAAGGCGCGCCACCGCGCAAGGACCGTCCCGGCCTGCGCGAGCAAAGCATGGCAGGCAGCGGCCGTCACTTCCACATCCTGGCCGATGACACGCATTACGCCATCCGCGTCAACCGCGGTCCCGTGACGCGCGATCCGTTGGTGGCAGCCTTGTTCGGTGCGCCGCAGCAAAAATCTGCCGAGTAAAAGCCGCTTCTGATCGGCCGCCGGGCGGCTGGCGGGCGGAATGCTTGTGGTTTTGATTCTCAGATGCATGTCGAAAGCCGGGTCGCAACCCGGCTTTTGGCGTTGGGGCAGGCCGTTTCATGTCGTCTGATTGAAAAGACTGCAAGCATCCCCATGTGGGCTGGACTGCTGCCCGCAACGCGCGGGTTCACTTGAAGGAGCTTGTCCTTGTCTGCCTACGCCATATTCTCCTGCTCCATTGCCCTCATCCTGAAGCGGGCCGCTGCATGAATCCGCTGCTGTGGATCGCCATCGTCACGGCTGCCATCGTCTTTTCGCTGTGGTTTCCCCGCTGGCGTTTGACGCGGGCCCTGGCCAGGCCCTTGCCGCCGGAAGGCCTGGCCGTGCTGGAAAAGAATATCCCCGTGTATCCGCGCATGCCGGCGTCGCTGCAGGAGCAGTTGCGCCGTCTCGTCGTGCAATTCCTGTATCAGAAGAAATTCGTCGGTTGCGGCGGCCTGGAGATCACGGACGAGATGCGCTATACCATCGCCGGCCAGGCTTGCCTGCTGTTGCTGAACCGCCAGACGCAGGTGTATCCGGAACTCGACACCATCCTCGTGTACCCCACGGAATTCATCGTCACGCGCGATGAAGTGGGGCCGGGCGGCGTGGTCACGCCATCGGCCAATGGGCTATTGGGCGAATCCTGGGGCGATGGCAGAGTGGTGCTGGCCTGGGACCACGTGCAGCGCGGTGCGGCCGACTGGACCGATGGGCACAATGTCGTGCTGCATGAATTTGCCCACCAGCTCGACAGTGAATCGGGCGCCGCGAATGGCGCGCCGTATTTGCCCAGCGTGTCGAGCTACCGCAGCTGGGCCACCGTGCTGTCGCGCGATTTCGACAACCTGCGCCACGACGCCATCTACCAGCAGCACAGCGTGATGGACCATTACGGCGCCACGAATCCCGCCGAATTCTTTGCCGTGGCCACGGAAACCTTCTTTGAAAAGCCGTACCAGATGGCCGAGCACCACGCAGAACTGTACGCGCAATTCTTGCAGTACTACAAGGTCGACCCGCGCGACTGGATGGCGCCGCCCGTGGAACCCGAGCACATGGCCTCGCCGTTTCCCAACTACGCGGCACATTGGTAGGCGTTCAGCCCAGCAGCCGCCGTTTCAGCGCGGGATAGCTGCTGCGCGACACGGGGATGTCCGTGCTGGTTTGCGTGTCGAGCGCGTATTTGCCGCCTGCCGCGATCTGCAGCCGTTTGAAACCGAGGCTGTTGACGATGTAGGAGCGGTGCACGCGCAGGAAGTGGGGCGGCAGCAGGGCCATGAGCTTGTCGATGGCCAGGTCATGAAAACACTGTTCGCCGCTGCGCAGCACGATATTGCTGTAGTGGCCATCGGCCTGCACATGGTCGATGTCGGCCATGGCGATCCATTCCAGCGCGCCGCGTTTCTTGACGGCCAGCGAGGCCGCTTCCGTATGCCGCCCCGTATAGCGTTGCAGCGCCTTGTGCAGGCGCTCGCGGCTGAAAGGCTTGGCAACGAAGTCGAGCACGCCGAACTCGAAGGCCGTGATCGAGCGTTCCCCATGGGCCGAGACGATGATGGTCTGGAACGGGGCTGTCTGGGCCAGGCGCAGCAAGTCATAGCCGTCCGCGCCATGCAGGTTCAGATCGAGCAGCAGCAAGTCGACCTGTTCCTGGGCCAGCGCGGCCAGCGCTTGCGGGACATTGTCATGCAGCACGAGATTGCTGAGGCGCGCGCCGAAATGCGCACGCACCTCGCGTTCGAGGCCTTGCGCGATCAGCGGTTCATCTTCCAGTATCAACACATTCATGGCGCCGCCGGCAAGGTAAAGGTGAGGCACCAGCCTGCTGGATGCTGTTCGCTGGCATATTCACGCTCATAGCGGGCCGCATCGCCGAACACGGCGTGCAGGCTGGCGCGGATGTACTGTTCGCCCACGCCGCCGCCCGCATGCGGGCGCGCCTCGCCTTCGGGCAGGATCAGGGTCAGCACCTGCGTTTGCGCATGTTGTGCGATGCGCAGGATAAAGGTTGCGCCGTGGCGGTAGCGGTTGTGGCTGAACGCATTTTCCAGCGCCGTCAGCAAGGTGGCGGGCGGCACGGTGATGCCCGCCGCCTCGCCATCGAGCTGCAGGCTGCATGGCTGCTGCAGCCGCGTGCCCATGATGCTCAGGTAATTTTCGCACAGGGCCAGTTCCTGCGTCAGGGCGATGCTGGGCTGCTGCGCGAACTCGTTGAGCATGCGCAACTCGGCGCCCAGTGCCTCGATGAAGGTTTCGGCCGCCTGCGGCGATTGCGCGTTGAGTTCGCTGATCAGGCTCAGGGAATTCATCAGGAAATGTGGTTGCATGCTTTTGCGCAAGAGCTGGTTTTCCAGCTGCTGGGCGCGTGCCGCCTTGCTGCGTTCGCGCAGCAGCTGCGCCAGCAATTGCGCGCACAGGGGCAGCAGCATGAAGCACACGACGAGGGCGAAGCCGCCTTCGGCAAACTGGCTGCCCGTCAGCAGGAACAGGGCGCACGAGGCCAGCGCGATCAATGTGCCGCCGCGGCTGCCCTGCAGGCGGCGCCACAGGGCGCCCAGGTTGAGCGCCAGGCTTGCTGCCAGGCCCGTCAAGAACATCGACCAGCAGCGCGAGTCGAAATGTGCGGGCAGCGCGCCGGCCAGCGCAATGCCCGCCAGCAGTACCGCCGCCGCCAGCGGCCAGCGTGGCAGCCGGTATGCCGTATAAAAATACAGGGGCAGCAAGGCGGAAAACAGCCAGGTCAGCGCACTGACGGCGTACAGGCGCGGCAAATGCATGGGATAGGCATAGCCGGTAACGCTGCGCCAGAGTTCCACCACCAGCAGCAGCGCCGCCACCAGGCACAGCGCGGCAAACATGGCCCAGTGCCGTTGCCGCTGGTACAGCGCCGTCAAGGCGAGAAACAGCAGGGCGACGGCACCCAGCGCCCCGGCCAGCAGCAGCGGCGGCAGCCGGTACCAGGCCAGCGCCGCGCGGTAGTCTTGCCGGTCGACCAGGTACAGCGCATACAGTGGCGACGCCAGGCGTTCAGGCGCCTGCTGCGTCGACAGCAGCAGGCGCAGGTGGTGCTTGCCCACGGACAACTGCCGTGGCGTCAGGTGGATGGCGAAATCGATGTCGCCCGCGCGTTCCCCGCTGGCCTCGCGGGCCGGTTGGCCATTGCTGCCGATCAATATGCCATCGAGCCAGACTTCGCTGGAAGCCAGCGCCGACAGCACCAGCAGCTGCGTCGACGAGGGCGTGGCGGCCATGGTGATGTCGCGCTCGACGCACAGCAGCTGGCCCGGCTTGAGCAGATGGTACAGCGAAGCGGCGGGCGTGGCGCGCGTTGTGCCGCAGGCGCGCCAGCCTTCGGCCAGCGATAGCCTGTCCATGCCCATGGCGAACGAGGGCAAGGCCAGGCAGCACAGCAGCAGGTAGCGGAAGACGGAGGGCATGGCGGGCATTGTAGCTGCTCATTTGCTAACCCTTTGCAACATTTTCATCATTGCCGGTGCTGTTCGTGCCGGCCACGTGCATTTCGTGCACGGCCTGCCAACGGTGTGTAAAAGACACTTACCATGCATCAGCGCCGTGCTGTGGACACGGCCCTCACCATGGAATCATGACTATGCAAAGCAAGACTTGTTTCGCCGGCACGCTGGCGCTGTTCTGCGGCGTGGCGCAGGGCGCTCCCGCTACTGTTCCCACCCTGGCGCTGGCCGCGCGCCTGGCCGACTTCGACAGCTGGGTGGCCCAGCGCATGGACAAGGCCCGCATCCCGGGCGTGACCGTCGGGTTCAGCCAGGGCGGTGTGGAATGGGTCAAAGGCTATGGCTATGCGGACCTGGAAAACCGCGTACCGGCCACGGCCCGGTCCAGTTACCGGCTCGCGTCCGTCACCAAGCCCATGACGGCGGTGGCCATCCTGCAACTGGTGGAACAGGGCAAGATCGACCTGGATGCGCCCGTGCAAACGTATGTGCCGTATTTCCCTGTCAAACCGTTTCCCGTGACGGTGCGCCAGTTGCTGGGCCACCTGGGCGGCATCGACGCCTACCGCAACAGCAAGGCGGAGAAGCACTTCAAGGAGCACAAGGATACGCGCCAGTCCATCGCCGTCTTCGAGCAGTTCGACCTGATCGCCGAACCGGGCACGCGCTTCCGCTACACCAGCTATGGCTACAACCTGCTGGGCGCCGTCATCGAGGGTGCCTCGGGCGAAAGCTATGGCGGCTACATGCGTCGCCACGTGTGGGGGCCGCTGGGCATGGACACCATCGTGATGGATGACCCGGACACCGTGATTGCCCATCGCGTGCGCGGCTACCGGCTGGCCGGCAAGGAATGGAAAAATGCGGAATTCGTCGACATCAGCAGCCGCTTTTCCGCCGGCGGCACGCGCGCCAGCGTGCCCGACATGCTGGCGTTCGGCAGGGGCGTGCATGAAGGCAAGATACTGTCGGCGGCCAGCGTGGCCGCCATGGTGCAGCCGATGGCTACGCGCGCCGGCAGCTTGACGGACTATGGCATGGGCTGGGAAGTCGTTCCGACGGGCGGGCGCTATGCGATTGCCCATAGCGGCCAGCAGCCGGAAACCGTCACTTATCTGTACAGCTTCCCTTCGCGCAAGCTCACCATTGCCGTCGCCGCCAATCTCGAGCGCGTCAATCCCGAGGCGTTCGTGCAGCGCCTGTTCGAGGTGGTCACGGGCGAACCGTGGCAGCTGAACACGTATATCGCCGATGCGGGCGCGCAGCGCGCGTATCAGGTGGCGCAAGGCATGTTCGAGGAGGGCAGGGCGTATGCCGAGCGCACGGATCAACCGTATGCCGATGTGGCCGCCACGCGCGAAGCATTTACGCAAATCAACCGGCAAGCGCTGGCGCCCGATGCCAGGGCGGCGCGCGCTTACATCGACGCGGCCCGCCATCCCGCAGGCGGCCGCGTGTTTCTCACGGCCGGTGCCAGCATGGCCAGGCAGCTGCGCGAGGCCGGTGTCGACTTGAATCAATACGCGCGCGGCGGCGCGCTGGCGTTTGCGCGCGACTATGTCCTGTTGTCGCAAGGAACAAAGGCCGGCGCCTTGCCCCGCTTCGATCCCGCTTTCGAGCAAGCCATCGTGGCCCTGGCGGGGAGTTGGGACCGCACGGCCGCCATTGCCTGGCCAGCCGAACCCGCATCCATCGCCGCACTCGATAGCCAGTTGCGTACGTCCTTCCGCGGCAAGCGCGCCTACCCCGATTTCGTGCCCGAGCTGCAGGAACTGGCGCAAGCGTCGGTCGCGCGTGGCGAGGTGGAGGCGGCGCTGGCGGCCAGCCGTTTGGCCGTGGAACTGTATCCGCTCAGCGACCGCGCGCATGCGCTGCAAGGCTTGACCCTGCTGCGCGCTGGCAAGACGGAAGCGGCCCTCGCCGCCCTGCGCCTGGCGCTGGAGCGCGATCCGCTCGGTGCGGCCAGCCCGGCGGCGCTGAACCTGGAAGCCTACCGCTTGAAAGGCAGCGGCGCCGTGGCGCAAGGCATGGCCGTGCTGCAAGCGGCCGTCAGCCTGCATCCGCGCGACGCGAATCTGCAGGATAGCCTGGCCGAGTTTTATGTCGAGCAAGGCTTGCGCCCGCAGGCCGTCGAGGCCTACCGGCAGGCGCTGCAGCTCGACCCCCGCTATCCGGGCGCCGTGGGTGCAAAAGCGGCGATCATCCGCCTCGGTGGCGAGACGAAGGCGCTGGCGCCTTAGAACACCTAATGGGCTTTGCGCGCACAACAATTCCTGTCCGATATCCGTAGCCCGTACGGCGCAGCCGCATGATTGACTGGCTGTGTGCGTAACTGTGTGCGTAAGCGAACGGTATCCTGGCGCCGTCCGGCGCACGCTATCGTAGCGGCGCACGGTGCGCCAGCAGCCGACCAGGAGGGCCGTATCATGTCACGCATCATCGCAGGTCATTTTCAGTTGCAGGAGCAGATCGACGCCGCGCGCGCGGCCCTGAACCAGGCGGGCTTTCCCGATAGCCGCATCAGTTCCTTCTTTGTCAACCAGCCGGGCCAGCATGATCTGCACGCGCTTGGCGGCGACCGCGATATCTCGCCCGGTGCCAAGGAGACGCCGGAAGGCGTAGTGGAAGGCGCGGCCGTCGGGGCCGCCGTCGGTGCCGGCATCGGCGCGGCCACCACCCTGGCGACGGGGCCGCTGGGCCCGGTGGTGGGGGCGCTCGTGGGCGCCCACGTGGGCTCGCTCTACAGTTTCAACAAGATGAAGGACGCGGGCGAACCCGAAGCAAATGGCGAGGGTAATGGCGAAAACCGTCGCCAGCCCCGCCATCCGGGCATGCTGATCGCCGTCGCGCTCGGTGGCCCCGACGAGCGCGAACGGGCGCTTGAGGCGCTGCACCGGCTCGGCGCCGAGCACATCGAGGAAGCGGAAGGCACGATTGCCAATGGCGACTGGCTGGATTTCGACCCGCTCAGCATTCCCGTGCTGGTGGCGTGAACCAGGGCATCGGTGGCGCAACAGGCATAAATTCCGCGCCGCATGAAATTTAGGTATGATCCTTGTTAGTATTCGTAATTATTGGTAAACAATGCCGACAGGGATAGTTTCCGCGCGCCCGAAGTGACACTGGACCAAGGTGACTGCCTGTAGTACTTGCCTCGCATGCTAACGGGTATGAATAGGAGGTCGCGTCATGACACAGGCATGGTTCATTCTGACACGGGCCGATGGGCGCGACATCTGCGCGCCCTCGCCGGCACAGCTGGCCGATGCACTGGCCGAGGTTTACCGCGGCGGCGCCGTGGCGCAGGATGGCAGCCCGGCTGCCGTCCTGTTGCGTTTTGGTTACGACGATGGCTTGATGTATCAGGTCGAGGTCGCTAGCGGAGGCGAAGTCACTTTCGAGGAATGGTCGGACCGCGATTGCGAAATCGCCCTTGCCAGCCCGCGCCACATGTCGGCCCTGCCGCAGGATGCCGCCTTGCAGCTGTGGCAATGGCTGGCGCAGCGCCAGGTGGCGAAGATCCGCAGCCAGCCTTGGCAGGGCGGTTAGGCCGCCGCTTTCAATACGCCCTAGTGCGCCATCAGCACGGGGATCGTCATGCTTTGCAAAATCGTGCGCGTGACGCCACCGAGGATGGTTTCGCGCAGGCGCGAATGGCCATACGCTCCCATCACCAGCAAGTCGGCCGACAGGTCGGCCGCCTGCGACAGCAGCGCTTCGCCGATATCGCCGCGCCGCACGCCACCGCCATCGAGCAGATGCAGCCGCGCTTCCACGCCGTGGCGCGCCAGGTATTGCGTCAGTTCCGCGCCCGGCTGTTCGCCGTGCTCGGCGGCATGCACCTGGGCGTCGAAGATGGCCACGTGGACTTGGCCGGCGCGCTGCAGCAGGGGCAGGGCGGCGCTCACGGCGCGGCTCGCTTCCTTGCTGGCGTTCCAGGAAATGAGTACATTGCGCGCGGCCGCAGGCGGCGCCAGCAGGGGCAGCGGCGGCGCATACGGCACGATCAGCACGGGACGGCCCGAATGCAGCAACACATAGGCGGGAAAGTCGCGCATCACGGACGGCGATTTATCCTTGGCATTGTATTGGCTGATGACGACCAGGTCAGCATAGCGGGCCAGCAGGCTGATGCCGCCCGCCGCCTCGTCGTCGAGCACGCGCTGTTCGAACGAGGCGACGCCGGCCGCGCGCACTTGCGCCTCGAAACCGTCGAGGGCGCGCGTGGCCCGGTCGCGCAGAAAGTTCAGATGCAAGCTCAGGTTCGGGTCGGCATCGAGGTCGGGCTGGTTCTGGTACAGCAGGCGCGACACGCCCGTCAGCGCCACGCCCGTCAGGTGGCCGCCGCAAGCCTGGGCGATGCTGGCCGCCGCTTCGATGCGGGCGGCGCGCCCGGCGCTGTCGTCGATGTGGAGCAATACGGTCTTGTACGTCATGGCCTGTCCTCTCGCTGTGCAGTAGCGGCCATTCTGGCACAGTCCGGGGTGTCGGCCGCGCACGACTGCATCAGGCTGAGCAGTTGATCTGGCGCAAGGCTGGCAATAAAAACTGCTCCTACACTTGATGCCACGCAGAACAACCATAACAAGCGGGAGAGACAGTCATGAAGGAACAAAAGGTAGCGCTGGTCACGGGCGGCATGGGCGGCCTGGGCACGGCCTTGTGCCGCCGCCTGCATGGGGCGGGCTTTGCCGTCGTGGCCGCGCATACGCCTGGCAATGCGCGGGTGGCAAGCTGGCTCGACGAGCAGCAGGCGCAGCAGTATTACTTTCATCCGCTGGCCATCGACGTGAGCGATTTCGATGCCTGCAGCGTAGCCGTGTCCAGCGTGCTGGCGCAGTTCGGCCGTATCGACGTGCTGGTCAGCAACGCCGGCATCACGCGCGACCAGAGCATGCGCAAGATGGAATTGCCGCACTGGTCCGAGGTCATGCGCACCAATCTCGACAGCCTGTTCAACATGAGCAAGCAGGTGCTCGAACCGATGCTGGCCAACCGCTGGGGCCGCATCATCAATATCTCGTCCGTCAATGGCCAGAAGGGTGCGTTTGGCCAGTGCAACTACGCGGCCGCGAAGGCGGGCGTGCATGGTTTCAGCAAGGCGCTGGCGCTGGAAGTGGCGCGCCACGGCATCACCGTCAATACGGTCTCGCCCGGCTACCTGCGCACGCAGATGGTGACGGCCGTGCCGGCCGAGATACTGGAAACGAAGATCCTGCCGCAAATTCCCCTGGGCCGCCTGGGCGAGCCGGACGAAGTGGCGGCCCTGGTCGCTTACCTGGCGTCGGACGAGGCGGCGTTTGTCACGGGCGCGAACATCGCCATCAATGGCGGACAGCACATGAGTTAAGCAAGCGTACAGCTTGCAAATGGGCAATGGCAGTAGAGGAGACCCGTCCACCCAGCCGGCGCACAGACGCTGGCGGCGGACGGCAGGCAATGGCAGTCACGCTGGAAAACAAGGGCAGGGCAGCGATGCCTTGCCCTTTGTTGTTGCGCAGTCATGCAGCCGTCATGGTATTGGGCGCCGGGCTTTTTCCAGCCGCGTCTGGCAATCGATGCACAGCCGTGCTTCCGGGCGGGCGTTCAGGCGCGACAGGCCGATGGCTTCGCCGCAGTTGTCGCACTGGCCGTAGCTGCCATCGGCAAACTTGGCTAGCGCGTGCTTGATGATGGCCAGTTGCGCCAGCTTGTGTTCGGCCGCTTCGCTGACGAGGGCGTTCAAGGTGCGCACGCTGGCGTTGTCGGCCGGCGAGGCTTCGATTTCATTGAGCAAGGAGGCGCGCGCGTCCGCTTCGGCCGCTTCGTTCTCGATCTGTTCCAGCAACGCCAGCTTGCGTTGCTCCAGCACGCCCTGCAGGCGCTGCAACTGGTCTTGCGGCAATCCATTCATGGCCATCACCCGGTAGAGGTTACTTCCATCATGGTAGTCCAAGATTGGCGGCTCTGCTTGCGCTACCACCCGCGCCGCGTTTGACGCGGCGCAGGCTGGCAGCGGCCGTTCTATGCTGGCTCTTTCAGGCAGTTGACCATCCAGGCGACGCCGAACTGGTCTTTCAGCATGCCGAAGCGCTTGGCCCAGAACGTTTCTTCCATGGGCATCTGGATGGTGCCGTCACGCGCCAGCGCGTCGAAGGCCCGTTCCGCCTCTTCCGGCGTATCGACGGTCAGGCAGATCGAGCTGCCGTGCATGCCCTTGGCGCCATCCTCGGTGCAGCCGCCATCCGAGCCCATCAGCATGGTGGGGCCCAGCTGCACGGAGCCGTGCATGATCTTGTCATACCAGTCTTCCTTGACTTGCTCCTGGCCCGGGGTGCCCCGGAATGGCATCAGGCACAGGTCGGTGCCATGCAGGTGCTGGCGGTAGTATTCGAGCGCTTGCGCGCAGTTTCCATTGAATTGCAAATACGGTTCGATACGCATCTTGGTCTCCTCTGGTCATCTTCCCGCAGGCACGATTGCCACGCGGGGGAGGTCCCAGTATAGGCGCTCGCCGGCCGATTTCAATCACTCCGGGGCCATCTCTTGCAGGCGCTCACGCACCTTGCCCAGGGTGCTGAGGATGCGCTCGGGATTGCCGGCGAGCACGGCGCTGCCCAGGTGCAACAAGCTCGTCGCCAGGCTGATCCAGTGCCGCACGTCGTCGTTGCGGGCGATGCGCAGGCGTACCGTGTCGAGCAGGCCGCTGAGCTGGCGCTGCGCCGTCTCCAGCCCTGCCACCGTGTGCCCGGCGGCATCGGCATACAGCTGGTTGGCTTGCTGGCGCAGGGCCACTTCCAGGGCGAAGACGGCTTGCGCCTGGCTGTGGCTGATGCCGTCGGCGCCCTGGCTGGCGCGCTTGCGGATGGCGCGCATGACGGCGCCGTGCAGGGTGACGGCCGCCTGCGACAGACTGTCGGCCAATTGCTCGACGCGCATGGCGCTGCTGAGAGCCGCTTCGCGGCGTTCGCTGTTGCTGCTCCTGCCTACCGATCCGTCCATTGTGCCTCCGTGGTGGTGAGGGTAGCGGCGAGCCGGGCGTGTTCGCGCCCCAGTGCCGCCAGTTGCCGGCGCGCCAGGGTATGGCGCAAGCCAGCCAGGCGGTATTCTTCGGTTTTGCTTTGCTGCATGTTTTTCGCCAGCACGGCCAGCAGGCGCTGTTGCGGCGTGTCCGCATACGCGATTTCCACGTCGAGCAGACCGAGCACCATGTCGCGCTCGTTGTCGCCGCTTTTGTCGTACAGCACCAGCAAGCTGTCGAGCGCAGCCAGCAAGGCTTGCAGCGGCGCGTCGCCATCGTGCAGCACTTGCGCCAGGTGCGCCTGCTGGCTGGCCGCGCTGCTCAGGCGCGACAGTTGCTGCAGCAACTGGGTATAGGCGCTGACATGGCGGTCGTCGATGCCGCTGCCCGGCCAGGCGCGGATGGCGGCGCCGGCGCCCGCCAGTTCCGGCCGCACGTCATACGCGTCGGCATCGGCCAGCCGGCCCAGCGCCTGCAGGTACAGGCGCACGGCTTGCGCCAGGCGTGCGGCGTCCGCCTGCGCGGCCCGGCGCTGCGCATCGAGCAGGCGTTCGCGCGCGTCTTCGGCCGGCGACAGATAGGGGCGGGCGCGCTGGTAGCTGTCGACGTGGCGCTGCGACAGTTCGCTGAAGGCGCTCAAGGCCTCGGTGCCGGCCGCCAGGGCGCGCACTTGCGCCAGCTCGGGGCGCGCGGTGGCGCAGCCGCACAGCACGGCAGCCAGGCAGAGGTGGATGCAAAGATAAAGGGCGCGGCGATGGCGGGCGGGCAGGGCAAACACGTCACCTCTCGACAGGAAATACTGTATGGAAAGGTATTGTCGTGCCGGCATGCGCTACCCGCCTTGTGCGGGCGCAAGCAGGCTGCGATCAGGCGCTCGTCAATTGCTCGCGCCAGCCCAGTCCGGCAACGGTGTCGCTGGCGGGACGGTATTCGCAGCCGACCCAGCCTGCGTAGCCGACCTGGTCCAGCAGCTTGAACACGTGGCGGTAGTTGATCTCGCCCGTGCCCGGCTCGTGACGGCCCGGCGTGTCGGCGATCTGGATGTGGCGGATCAGGGGCAGCATGGCGCGGATGGTGTTGCTCAGTTCGCCTTCCATGCGCTGCATGTGATAAATGTCGTATTGCAGGAAGATATTGCTGCGCTGGCAGTCGGCGATGATGTCGGCCGCCTGCTGGCTATGGTTCAGAAAGTAACCGGGCATGTCGTGGTGGTTGATCGGCTCGATCAGCACATTGATGCCATGCGGACGGCAGGCGTCGGCGGCAAATTGCAGGTTGCCGATCAGGCTTTGCCGCGCCCGCTCCAGGCTCATGCCGGGCGGCACGATGCCGGACATGCAGTGCAGCTGCTTCGCCCCGAGTTCCAGCGCATAGTTGAGCGCCAGTTGCACGTTGCTGCGGAATTCCTCGCCCCGGCGCGGATCGCAGGCAATGCCCCGCTCGCCGCGCTCCCAGTCGCCGGGCGGGAAGTTGAAGAGGGCCAGCTGCAGATGGTGGCGTTCCAAGCGCATGGCAATCTGCCGCGCCTCGACGGCATAGGGAAACAGGAATTCGACGGCATCGAAGCCCGCTTCCCTGGCGGCGGCAAAGCGGTCGAGGAAGGGCAGTTCGGTAAACATCATGCTGAGGTTGGCAGCGAAGTTCGGCATGGCGGCACGCAGGTGAGGGCAATGGACACTATCCTAGCCCAAATCGGCAATTGGTGGCGGGCATGAAAAAACCGTTCCAGAAGCAAGTCCTGGAACGGTTTTTATCGTCTTTTGATAAAGACAAACGCCGCCTGAAAGCGTAGCGAGCGGGAGTGATATTGCGTCGAGTAGCGCAGCCGTACAGGAGTACGGCGAGCAACGCAAACGCAATAGCGCCCCGCGCAGTAGCTTTAAGGCTACGTTTTAACGGCCGCGGCCGCCAGATCTGTGATTAGCTGCCGAACGCGGCGCATTGCCCGAACGGTTGCCGCCGCCACCGCCGCCCGATGGGCCGGCGCTGCGTGGCTTGGCGCCGCTGCCGCCGGTTTTCACGCGCACGACGGCGCCCGCTGGGGCGCGGCTGTTGTTGCGGTGGCCACCGGTGCCGCTGCGCAATTGCACAGGCTGGGCGCGGGCGTTCAAGTCAGGCTCGAAGCCCGGGATGACTTCGCGCGGCAGGGTTTGCTTGATCAGCTTTTCGATGTCTTTCAACATTTCGTGCTCATCCACGCAAACCAGCGACACGGCTTCGCCCTTGGCGCCGGCACGGCCCGTGCGGCCGATACGGTGCACATAGTCTTCCGGAATGTTCGGCAAGTCGTAGTTGACGACGTGCGGCAACTGGTCGATGTCGATACCGCGCGCGGCGATGTCGGTGGCGACCAGCACTTGCAGGGTGCCATCCTTGAACTCGGACAGCGCGCGCGTGCGCGCCGACTGGCTCTTGTTGCCGTGGATGGCCAGGGCGCCGATGCCGTCCGCGCCCAGCTGTTCGACCAGTTTATTGGCGCCATGCTTGGTGCGCGTAAAGACCAGCACTTGCGTCCAGTTGTTCGACTTGATCAGGTAGGACAGCATCGGGTGCTTCTTGTCGCGGTCGACCGGATGGATCTTTTGCTTGATCACTTCCACGGTCGAATTGCGGCGCGCCACTTCGATCATGGCTGGCTTGTTCAGCAAACCATCGGCCAGGGCCTTGATCTCTTCCGAGAACGTGGCCGAGAACAGCAGGTTCTGGCGTTTCGGCGGCAGTACGGCCAGCACTTTCTTGATGTCGCGGATGAAACCCATGTCCAGCATGCGGTCGGCTTCGTCGAGGATCAGGATTTCCACTTTCGACAGGTCAACCGTGCCCTGGCCCATGTGGTCCAGCAAGCGGCCCGGCGTGGCGACGAGGATGTCGACGCCATGCTTGAGCTGCTTGATTTGCGGGTTGATGCCGACGCCGCCGAAAATCACGGTCGAGTTCAATTTGGTGTACTTGCTGTAGGCGCGCACGCTTTCCTCGACCTGCGCGGCGAGTTCGCGCGTCGGGGCAAGGATCAGGGCGCGGATCGGGCGCGTCGAGGTGTTGCTGGTGATGGATGCGCCATTGGCGTCTGTCGACAGGCGATGCAGCACGGGCAGGGTGAAGCCGGCCGTCTTGCCGGTACCGGTTTGTGCGCCGGCCAGCAAGTCGCCGCCAGCCAGCACGGCGGGAATCGCCTGCGACTGGATCGGGGTCGGCACGGTGTAGCCGTGTTCGGTAACGGCACGTACGATAGCGTCGGACAATCCGAGGGAGGAAAAGGACATGGTAACTTTATTGTGAGATCGGCCTGTCGCCATCGTGGGGCGCCAGTCGCAGGCAATCAGATTAGGGGTCGAAAGACAGCGGCAAGGGGACTGGTCATATGTGCCGCACACGCGAAGTATAACAGCCTGGCAAAAACGCGCCTGTTTTGTTTCAGGTTTGCAATGTCGCAAGTAAAGAAAAGCGAGGCCAAGGCACGCTGCCGTCTTGGAAAGCCTGAGCTATACGATATGGAAACTGGGCAGCGGCGACGTGATCACGGGCAAGGCGGCCTTTCGCGACCACCTGGGCAGGGCGTGCCTGAACGGAAGACGCGCGGGAGGCGTTTTAGCGCATGTGACAGCTGTCGCAAATAGTGCTTGCGTGCGTGTGACTGTTGTCGCATAATTGTGTCAATAGTCACTAAAGGATGCAACATGAGCACGCCCTCCGTCACCGAACTGTCGTTATTGAAAGCCTTGTGGAAAGACCATCCGCTGTCCGCGCGTGAATTGCATGCCAGGGTGGAAGACGAGCTGGGATGGTCATTTTCGTCCACGCGCAAGACGGTCGAGCGCATGCTGGACAAGGGCATGCTGCAGCAGCGCAGCGTGCATGGCGTGCTCGTGTATGAAGCGAACGTGGACAAGGTGGCCACCCTGGCCGCGTTCGCCCACGACTTTGGCCGGCGCGTGATGGAAATCGACAGTCCCTTGCCGGTCAGTATGTTTACGGGCAGCAAACTGGTGGATCAGCAGGAACTGGCGGCGCTGGAGCAACTGCTGCAGGACTGGCCGCTCGAGGGAAAGGAATAAGCGATGCTGCTGTTTTCCCTCACGCTGTTGCAGGCCAGCGTCGCCTGTCTCGTGACCGGTCCGCTGCTGTGGGCTTTGCTGAGTCTGGCGCAACGGCGCTGGCCCGCGCTGGCGGCGCAGCGCAGCGTGTGGCTGGGTGCTCAGCTCGTGCTGGTCGCCGTGTTCGTGCTGCCGCTGCTGCCCGACACGCGGCAGCTGAGCGTGGTGCCCGAGCTGAGCGTGCCCGTTTCCCTGGCCGGCGCCGCGCCCGACGTGCAACTGGCCATGGCTGGGCCAGCTACCGGGCTGCCACCCACTGCTTCCTGGCTGGCCCTGGTGCCATCCGCCTGGGGCCTGGTCTATCTGCTGGGCGTCGCTTGGACCGCCTGGCGCTGGCAGCGTGGCCACGCCATGTTGCGCACCTTGTTGCGGCTTGCGCGGCGCCGTCGGCTGCATGGCATGGATGTGCTGGAGGTGGAGGCGCCGATCTCGCCGATGCTGGTGGGCGTGTGGCGGCCGCGTCTGCTGTTGCCGGCGCACCTGGCGCAATTTACCCCGGAACAGCAGCAACTGGTGATCGCCCATGAGCTGACCCATGCGCGCCGGTGCGACCCCGTGCTCCTGCTGCTGGCCACCGTGCTGCAGGCGCTGCTGTGGTTCAATCCTGCCGCGCGCTGGCTGGCCGGCCAGCTGGCTTGGGCGCAAGAGCTCGGTTGCGACCGCCAGGTACTCGCTGGCTGCCTCCCGCGCCAGCGCCAGCAATATGCGGCGGCGCTGGTCAAGCAACTGGGCCTGCAGGCACAACCGCTGCCTGGGCTGGCCTTTGGTGGCGGCAGCATGGCCGAGCGCCTGCTGCGCATGCGTGACGGCCAGGGGCGCCCATCTCCGGCCTTGCGGGTGCTGACGGCGCTGCTGCTGTGCGTGATCGGCGCGGCCAGCCTGGCGCTGCAGCCGGCACTGGCGTGGGCCGTGGCAGCCGCGCCGGCAAGCATGCTCGCTGCGCCGGCGACGGCGCCAGCTCTCTGGCGCAATCCCCTGGACACCATGCGCGTGACCGGCTTCTTTGGCGTCGTGCGCCAGATGACACCGCAAGGCCATAGCGGTATCGATCTGGGCGCCAGGCGCGGTACGCCCGTGCATGCGGCGGCCGACGGCATCGTCAGCGTCAGCGAAGATGCGCGCCTTGGCAAGGCCGTGCGCATCCACCATGGCGCTGGCGTCGAGTCGCTGTATGCCCATCTCGACCGGGTTACGCTCACGACCGGCATGGCCGTCACGGCAGGGCAGGCCATCGGCACCGTGGGCGCCACCGGTCTGGCGACGGGGCCGCATCTGCATTTCGAGGTCACCCGCGACGGGCGCTTGCAGGATCCGAGGCAGTGGCTGGCCGGCCTCGACGCCAACGCCACCGCGCGCGCCCTGCGCATGCGCAAGGAACAATTCGGCTATTAACGTGATCCGGCCGCAGGTCGGCTGAGCGCGGGAACGCGCAAGCCGACACCACCACAGACCTTTCAGGATTTCCCATGCGATTGAGTATTTTATTGTGCAGCCTTGCGCTGCCGTTGACGGCGCACGTCCGCGCCGAAGAGGCCCTCCCTTCCGTGACGGTCAATGCCGGTAAAGTGGAACAGCGCCGCAACGATACCGTCGCCGCCATCGTCGTCGGACACGAAGAATTGATACGCCAGGGTGACCGTACCCTGTCCGACGCCCTGAAGCGCCTGCCCGGCATTTCCATCGGCGGTACGGCTTCGGGTACGGCTGGCGGGCAAATCCAGCTGCGCGGACTGGGCCACGGTTATACCCTGATCATGCTCGACGGCGTGCCCGTGCCGCCTGGTTTTTCGCTCGACTCTCTGGACCCGGAACTGGTCGAACGCGTGGAAATCATGCGTGCCGCCACGGCGCAATTTTCCGCCCAGTCGATCGCCGGTTCCATTAACATCGTGCTGAAAAAATCGGGCAGGCGGCGCGAACGCACCTTCAAGCTGGGGGCATCCGGCAGCCACGGCATGCCCGCCGGCAGCGCCACCGTGCAGTGGTCGGACAAGGACGGCCGCCTGTCGTATGCGCTGGCCGGCACGCTCGCGCACACGGGACGCCGGGGCTTGCTCGACGAGTGGAACCGCGCATACGATGCCGATGGCAGGCCCGCGGTGGTGCGCCATATGCCGCTGACCGAGCGCGTGACCAGCGATACGTTCGAGCTGGCGCCCCGTTTGCAATGGGCGCTGGCGGGCGAAGACAGCCTGGCCTGGCAAAGCCTGGTCAGCTTGCGCCGCCTGGCCAGCTGCCGCCAGGTCGTGGAAACGGCTTACCTGGGCGGGCATACCGACTATCCGGACAACGACGCCGCGTTCAGTCAGGGCAGCGGCACCGTGCGCAGCGATCTGCACTGGCTGCGCAAGTTCGGACAAGGGGATAGCCTCGACATGAAACTGGGCCTCGATGCCAACCACCGTGGCAGCGATTACCTGTTCCAGGGCGTCAGCGCCGCGCCCGGGCCGGCGAATGTGCGCCGGGTCGATGCGGACGTGGATGATGTGGGCGTGCAGACCAGCGGGACCTATCGCCGGACTCTGGGCCAGGGGCATGCGCTGGCGGTGGGCTGGGATGCGGGCAATCGGCGGCGCACGGAGTTCCGCCGCGAACGCCAGCTGTCGCCGGGCGGGCCACCCGTACTGCCGGACGAAGACTATGCGGCCACGGTGCGGCGCCTGGCCCTGTTCGCGCAAGATGAATGGGAAGTCTCCGCGCGCTGGTCGCTGTATCTGGGGCTGCGCTGGGAAGCCTTGCGCACGGCCAGCGCCAATGGTGGCGCGAAGCGCCGCGTCGACGTGCGCGCCCAAGTATGGAGCCCTGTGCTGCAAAGCCTGTGGAAGCTTGCCGGCAAGGATCAGGTGCGCTTGGCCGTCACGCGCACCTACAAGGCGCCGCAGATTTTCCAGCTGATCCCGCGCCCCTACCTCAACGACAACGGCAATAGCCCCGTGAACCCCGACAACCAGGGCAACCCGGCACTGCGCCCGGAACTGGCGTGGGGCCTCGATGCGGCCTACGAATACTATCTTGGGGAAGGCGCCATGCTGGGCGCCAGCGCTTCGCTGCGGCGCATCGGCGACGTGATGCTGGATCGGCTGTATCAGGACAAGGGGCGCTGGGTGGCCACGCCCGTCAATCAGGGCAGGGCGCAGGTGCGCGGGATCGAACTGGAAGCGAAGCTGCCGTTGGCGGCGCTGTGGGCAGGCGCCCCCGCGCTGGACCTGCGGGCAAACGTGGCGCGCAACTGGTCGTCGGTGGACGCCGTCGCCGGCCCGGACAACCGCCTCGATGGCCAGTTGCCGTGGAGCGCCAACCTGGGCGCTGATTACCGGCTGGCCGGTCAGCCCTTGACCCTGGGCGGCAATCTGCATTACCAGGGCGGTGGACGGTCGCGCGAGTCAAGCCAGTTGCTGGTCTGGCAGGGCGCCCGGCGCGAACTGGATCTGTACGCGTTGTGGAAGTTCAGCGACCAGCTGCGTCTGCGCGTGTCGGGCGCCAATCTGCTGCGCCAGCTTGAGCGTACGCGCAGCCTGTATGCGGATGGCGGCGGCAGCCTGCTGCGCACGGTTGATACGGGCAGCTACAGCACTTTGCGCGTCATGCTCGAAGGCTCCTTGTAGATTTTATTCAGTCGTCGATCTCGTCGACGGCATAGCGTACGCCCTGCGCATCGAGCCAGGCGCGCACGGCGGCCAAGCCGTGCCACGGGTCCGGGCGCAGGTGTTGGCAGATATACAGGCCAGCCTCCGTCAGCCTGGCGTCCGTGTCGGGCATGGCGCCGGACGCCTGCGGCCGTGCCGCCAGCAGCTGCGCGATGTGCTGGCGCTGCTCTGGCGTCAGGCTGGCCGTGATCCTGAATTCAAATCCCATGTTTTCTCCTTGAGGACAGGCTGCTGTCGCGACCATTTTTTCATTATCGAAAAAATTGCATATAGCTTGGCATTCTTTCCGTTTTTGTTTTCAAACCATCTCGTCCATACTGCATAGCACTGGCCCAGCACACACAGCGTGACGCAAGGGCAGGAGCAGCAGCACCGTATAACGACATCCGTATTTTTATATTCAATTATTTTCACTAAGGAAAACATCATGCCTATCGCCACCGCCCAAGCCGCCAAAAAACTGCTGACCCCGAACGATCATACCCTGATCATGATCGACCACCAGTCGCAGATGGCCTTCGCCACGCGCTCCATCGACCTGGCCCTGCTGCGCAATAATGCGGCCCTGGTGGCCAAGGCGGCGGCGGAATTCAAGGTGCCGACGATTTTGACGACGGTGGCCGCCAAATCGTTCTCCGGCCCGATCTTCGACGAGATCCAGTCCGTCTTCCCGGATCAGGCGCCGATCGACCGCACCAGCATGAACACCTGGGAAGATGCGCGCATCGCCGACAAGGTGAATGGCTACGGCAAGGGCAAGATCGTGCTGGCCGGCCTGTGGACGTCCGTCTGCATCGTGGGCCCTGCGCTGTCGGCGCTGGAGCAGGGTTTTGAAGTCTACGTGATCGCCGACGCCAGCGGCGACGTCTCCGACGAAGCCCATGCGATGGCCATGCAGCGCATGATACAGGCGGGTGCGCAGCCGATGACGTCCGTGCAATACTTGCTGGAACTGCAGCGCGACTGGGCCCGCGGCGAGACCTACAACGAGACGGTGGCGACTGCCGTGGCGCACGGCGGCGGCTATGGCCTGGGCCTGATCTACGCCAAATCGATGTTCAACGCCAGCGAAGGCCATTGATTTTTCGCTGATTTTGGCTCCGTCGCCCGCCGGCGGGGCCGTGTTTTCATTTGATCCGGGAGTTCCCATGCACGCAAACACCATCTTGCTCAACGGCCGTTTCCACACGGTCGACAGGACGCAGCCGCTGGCGTCCGCCGTCGCCATCGCCGATGGCAAATTTCTCGCCGTGGGCGACGTGGAAGACGTGATGCGCCATCGCGGCCCCGCCACGCAGGTGATCGACCTGGCTGGCCGCACGGTGATTCCCGGCTTGAACGACTCGCATTTGCACCTGATCCGCGGCGGCTTGAACTACAACCTGGAATTGCGCTGGGAAGGCGT
>RCUK01000087.1_pt1 | contig 111700 bp, 91 predicted proteins | sample 2166381 | NCBI WGS metagenome assembly RCUK01 (sample SAMN09932809, study PRJNA488358) | compost metagenome | isolation source: compost soil in an enriched community | place: Germany: Experimental Botanical Garden | reverse complement strand
GTCTGGCACGAAGATCGGCAGCTTCAAGCATTTGCCGCCGACCCTGTCGCTGCAATACCACTTCATGCCTGAAAAACAGTTCAGCCCTTACGTGGGTGCCGGCATCAACTACACGAATATCTCGGACGTGAAATTGCTGAACGGCGCCGGCCGTCTGGAACATGACAGCTGGGGCTACTCGCTGCAAGCCGGTGTCGACTACAAGCTGGACAAAAACTGGTCCCTGAACTTCGACATCAAGAAAGTGCAGATCCGCAGCGACGTACTGGCTGGTGGCGCCAAGATCAGCGAAGTCAAGGTTGATCCTGTCCTGATCGGTGTCGGTGTAGGCTACCGTTTCTAAGCATTGATTGACCGCGCCCACGCGGCGCGGGCAATAAAAAAGACGGCCAGGTGCGAACCTGGCCGTCTTTTTGCGTGCAGCGCTTTGCCTTATTTTTTCAGCGTCTTTTCCAGCGCCAGCTGGTAGTCCGTCTTTTCGTAGCCGGCCAAATACTTGTTCGTCGCGTCGAGGAAGGCGCGCGAGCGGTAGGCCGCTTCCAGGTCCTTGACCCATGGCTTGGCCTTGTCGGCCGTGCGGATGGCCACCAGGTTGATGTAGCTGTCCGAGATCTTTTCCACGGCGAGGGCCGACGTCAGCTTCATGCCGGCGGCCAGGGCGAAGTTGCCGTTGACGAAAGCGTAGTCGGCGTCCGCCAGCGAGCGTGGCAGCTGCGCCGCTTCCAGCGGCACCAGTTTCAGCTTCTTCGGGTTCTCCAGCACGTCGCGCTCTGAAGCGCGCAACGGGTCGACGTTCGGTTTCAGTTTGATCCAGCCCATCTTGGCCAGCATGACCAGCGCGCGCGCCTGGTTGGTCGGGTCGTTCGGCATGGTGATGGTGGCGCCGTTTTTGACTTCCGCCAGGGACTTCTGCTTGCCGCCGTACAGGCCGATCGGCATGGTCGGCACGGTGATCAAGGGGCTCAATGGCAGCTTGTTATCGGTGGCAAACTTGGTCAGATACACGATGTGCTGGAACACGTTGGCGTCCAGCGAACCTTCGGCCAGCGCGTAGTTCGGCTGCACGTAGTCGTTGAATTCCACGATCTTGACCTTGTAGCCCTGTTTTTCCAGGATAGGCTTGATGCCCAGTTTCAGCTGGTCCGAATACGGGCCGGAACTGGTGCCGATGACGAGTTCTTTCGGGTCCTTGGCGTGGGCGGCGGTGGCGAAGGCCAGGCTGGTGGCGGCGACGAGCAGGGTGCGGCGAATATGGTTCATGCTTTTCCTTGTACTGAAATACTGAAATGAATTAACGTTTGTCGAGGCGCTTGGCGATGCGCGTGCCGGCGAACTGGATGGTTTGCACCAGCACGATCAGGATGGCCACGGTGGCGACCATGATGTCCGTCTCGAAGCGGTAGTAGCCGTAGCGGATGGCCAGGTCGCCGATGCCGCCGCCGCCCACCACGCCGGCCACGGCCGAATACGACAGGAAGCTGATCGACAGCACGGTCAGCGCCAGCACGAGGCCGGAGCGCGCTTCGACCAGCAGCACGCGGAAGATGATCTGCATTTCCGACGCGCCCATGGCATGCGCCGCTTCGATCACGCCGCGCGGCACTTCGCGCAGGTTCTGTTCCACCAGGCGCGCCAGGTAGGGGATGGCGGCAAACGACAGCGGCACGGCAGCTGCCAGCGGGCCGATCGACGTGCCCGCGATGATGCGTGTAAACGGCGTCAGGGCGACGAGCAGGATGATGAACGGGAAGCTGCGCACGGTGTTCACCAGCCAGCCGAGGATCATCGACAGCGGACGGTTTTCCAGCGACTGGTCTTCCGACACGAGGAACAGCAAGATGCCCAGCGGGCCGCCGACCAGGATGGCGGCCGTGAGGCCAATGCCCAGCATGGTCATGGTCTGGCCCAGCGCCACCCAGATTTCCGGCAGCAGGTTGATGACGTTATTGATCGATTCTTCAAACATGTGTTGCATCCTTCCATGCGGTGGCTTCAAACGCCTCGGTGCCGTAATAAGCGAGCTCGCGTCCCAGCGCCGTCTTGCGCGGGGTGGCCGTGTCGCTCAGATCGAATTGTTCGGCGATGGCGCCTTTTTCCACGACGGCGACGCGGTTGCAGATGGCGCCCAGCACCGACAGCTCATGGCTGACGATGACGATGGTCACGCCCAGGCGCGCATTGATGTCGCGCAGGGTGTCGAGCAGGGCGCGCGTCGTTTCCGCATCCAGCGCGGATGTCGGCTCGTCGCACAGCAGCACGTCGGGGTGGCTGGCCAGGGCGCGGGCGATGGCCACGCGCTGCTTCTGCCCGCCGGACAATTGCGCCGGATAGCTGTGCAGCTTGTCGGACAGGCCGACGAGCGCCAGGCATTCCTCGACTCTGGCGGCGATCTGCTCGCCCTTGGTCGTGCCATGGATTTTCAGGGGGAAGGCGACGTTGTCGAACACGCTGGCGTTTTGCAGCAGATTGAATTGCTGGAAAATCATGCCGATATTCTGGCGCGCGTCGCGCAATTCGCTCTTGCCCAGGCGTGTCAGTTCGCGCCCGGCCACGGTAATGGTGCCGCTGTCAGGGCGCTCAAGCAGGTTAATCAGGCGCAGCAGCGTCGATTTGCCGGCGCCGCTCTTGCCGATCAGGCCGAAAATATCACCGGGATAGACTTCCAGCGTGACCGATTTGACCGCGTGGAATTGTTCGCCTTTGGGCAGCGCGAAGGTCTTGTTCGCGCCATCGATGCGAATCACCGGCGTACGGTGTGGTGTGGTCATGCAGTGTTTCCTTTTTTATTGGACCGTGACAGGCGCGCTTGCAGGGGCCAAATCGCCCAGCCTGTTACGTCGGTTGCGTAGTATACCTCCGATCGTGTTATTACTCCTACGACAGAATCTTGCTTTGAATATGCAAATAATGTCTATGTGCCTGTTTTCAAGTTAAAAAAGCGGGAAAGTAGCGTTCTTGCCGAATTTAATCACGTGGGCGGGCGCGAAGGGGCCGCATCTTGGTGAAAAGTTCGCCGCGCCCTGTGGACGTATCGCTGTGCTTTTATGTGCAGTTCGGCTCACTTGCCATTTTTTGGATGCGGGAAGGGCGGTTTACTGCCCGCCATTACCCTCTTCGCGGGCAGATTCTGCCCCGGTAGTGGCGGGGCCTTCCGGGCGCCGCAGCAGGTAGACGAGGACGGCGATTTCCATGGCGCCCACCAGTGCGATGACCCACCACGGCGGGTGGCCCAGGCACATGGCGACAAAGCCGATGGCCATGCCCAGGCAAGCCATGGTCTTGCCGCGCCGCGAAACGGCGCGGTGTTCGCGCCACTGGCGCAGCGGCGGACCGAAGCGGGGATGGTGCAGCAGCCAGTGCTCGAGGCGCGGCGAGGCGCGGCTGAAGCAGGCCAGGGCGAGGATCAGGAAAATCGTCGTCGGCATGACGGGCAGCATGGCGCCGATGATCCCCAGCAGCACCATCAGGGCGCCGGCGGCGGTCCAGGCCCAGCGGCGCAGGCGCACGCCGTGCGCTTCGCGCAGTGGCGGCTGGGCGTGCGGCTCCCGCATCAGGCGAGGGCGCCCACCGTCAGGCCCTGGCTGCGGGGCGGGGAGGCGGTGGGATGGGCGTTCAAGATGCGCATATCGTGGCGGGTGTGGCGGGTGGCCGTCATGTTTTTTCTGTGCTGTGTTCTGCTCTATTATGGATGAATCAAGGCGCCGCTGCATGCCCGCCAGGGCCGTGATGATAACCATTGCACAGAACAATAACAAGAATCATTCTCATTTGTTGCCTGGTCTGCGGACCGGATAACGCTGGATATTTTTGGCAATGCAGACAATAATCGGCAGCAGAAGGCGCTGTCATGGACATCATTGCCTTTATTATCGATTTTTTCGATGCTAACTAGGCATATTTTCCGTTTTACATCGATCTTCATGCCATGCATAATCTGTTGCAACTGAAGCCAGACAATCAGCCGCAGCGCTTCCCGCCTGCAGCTGCTTGCGGTTTTGACATCCTCCACTCCTATCAGGAATCCATTATGAAAAAACTGCTCGCTTTTATCGCCGCCGCCGGCTTCTCGCTGTCCGCTTTTGCCGCTCCAGAAGTCTATGTCATCGATGGCAGCCACACTTTCCCCCGTTTCGAGTACACCCACATGGGCTTCTCGACGCAGCAAAGCCGTTTCAATAACACCACCGGCAAGGTCACCTTGGACCGCGCCGCCAAGACGGGCGCCGTCGAAGTACTGATCGATACCAAGTCCGTCGACACGGGTTCGACCCTGTTCAACTCGCACATCCAGGGCGAAGACTTCCTCGACACGGCCAAGTATCCTGTCGCCACCTACAAATCGACCAAGTTCAATTTCGACGGCGACAAGTTGGCCTCCGTTGAAGGCAACCTGACCCTGAAAGGCGTGACCAAGCCAGTGACCCTGACCGTCACCTCGTTCGCTTGCGCACCGCACCCGATGCTGAAAAAAGACGCTTGCGGTGCCAACGCCACGGCCAAGATCAAGCGCTCGGAATTCAACGCCGGTAAATATGCGCCAGCCGTCAGCGATGACGTGACGTTGACTTTCGCGATCGAAGCCATCAAACAGTAATCGTTGGCTGCATGACGTAAAAATGGCGGCGGACTTCGGTCCGCCGCCATTTTTTATACCTATCCCCAAAGCGAGGGCTGGGGTCAGACCCGGCGGGTCTGACCCCGGATTTCACGACAAGTGATGCACCTCCTGCTGCCCATACACGGGCGTGTTCAACCCTTCCATGCGCGCCTTCAGTTGCAGCGACAGGTACTGGGAATAGTGGCGCGACTGGTGCAGGTTACCGCCATGGAACCACAGCGCCTGCTGTTGCGTGGGTTTCCACATATTGCGTTGTTCGCCTTCCCATGGGCCAGGGTCCTTTGTCGTGGCCGAACCGAGGCCCCACACCTTGCCCACCTTGTTCGCCACCTCGGGCGAGATCAGGTCCGCCGCCCAGCCATTCATGGAGCCGTAGCCGGTGGCGTACACCACCAGGTCGGCCGGCAGTTCCGTGCCGTCCGACAGCACGATGGAATGGGCTTTCAGTTCCTGCACGCCGACGCCGCTTTTCAGCTTGATCTTGCCCTCGGCGACCAGCTCGGAGGCGCCCACGTCGATGTAATAGCCGGAGCCGCGGCGGAGGTATTTCATGAACAGGCCGGAATCGTCGTCGCCAAAGTCCAGCATGAAGCCCCGTTCTTCCAGACGCGCGTAAAAATCCGCATCGCGTTCGCGGATGGCCTTGAAGACGGGTTTCTGGAAGTCGGCCAGGATCTTGTACGGGATCGAGGCGAACGTCAGGTCGGCCTTGGCCGTCGTCATGCCGGCCGCCAGCGCCCGTTCCGAGTACAGGTCGCCCAGCGCCAGGTCCATCAGGGAATCGGACTTGACGATGTGCGTCGACGAGCGCTGCACCATCGTCACGTCCACGCCCGCTTCCCACAGGGCGGCGCAGATATCGTGCGCGGAATTGTTCGCGCCGATGACGACCACCTTCTTGCCGGCATACGCGTCCGGTCCCGGATGCTGCGACGAGTGTTGCTGCTCGCCCTGGAACACGTCCATGCCCTTGAACTTCGGCATGTTGGCCTTGCCCGACATGCCCGTGGCCAGCACCAGCTGCTTCGGTTTCAGGGTGACGGGCTGGCCGTCGCGCAGTACCTGCACCGTCCATTCACCGGTGGCTTCGTCAAAGCTGGCCGATTCGCAGGAAGTCGAACCCCAGTAATTGAGTTCCATCACCTTGGTGTACATTTCCAGCCAGTCGCCGACCTTGTCCTTCGGCGTGAAGACGGGCCAGTTGTCGGGAAACGGGATGTAGGGCATGTGGTCGTACCAGACGGGATCGTGCAGGCACAAGGACTTGTAGCGCTTGCGCCAGCTGTCGCCGGGGCGCGCATTTTTCTCGATGATGATGGTGGGGACGTTCAGCTGGCGCAGCCGCGCACCGAGCGCGATGCCGCCCTGGCCGCCGCCGATGATGACGCAGTAGGGCTGGCGCGTATAGCCCAGTTCCTTTGCATCCTGCTCGCGGTTTTCCAGCCAGCTGCTGCGGTTGGTGCGCGCGCCGTGTTCCGCGCCCATGGGCCGCCGGCCGCCCTTGGCTTCTTCAAACCCCTTCAATTCGCTCATGGTGGTGAGCAGGGTCCATATCTTGCCGTCGCGGATGCGGATGAAACCCACGCCGCGCGCCGCGTTCGTTTCCACCGTGATCCAGCTTTGCAGCACGCCGCCGGCTTCCACCGCATGCTCGCCATCGGTGATGCGGATGGAGACTGGCTGCACGGCGCCTAATTGGGCGGCCAGCATGGCGGCGATCTGTTCGCGGCCTTCCAGGGTTTTCAGGTTCCAGGTAAACAGCACCAGGTCGCGCCAGTAGCCATCCTGTTCGAACAATTGCGCGGCGCCTGTGCCGTCACTGGCGCGAAGAAAGCCTTCGAGCTGCTCCAGGATGCCGGCCACGGCCAAGTCGTGTGGGTTGATATCGGTTTGCATCGTGTCTCCTCCAAGTCTGCTGACTTTATGATGGGATGCGGCTGTGTTGCCGCTGACGATGTTGTAACACTGGCGTTCCGGCGCCGCATTGCGCAGCGCAGCATGGCTGAATTTGAGACGGAAATCTCAGCTTTCCGGATGGGTTACTGGCGGTGCGGCGCCACGATGTGCAGCTGCTTGAGGCGCCGGTACAGGGTAGCGCGCGAGATGCCCAGCATGGCGGCCGCCTGCAGCGGGCGCCATTTGGCGGCGTTCATTGCGTGCTCGATGCGCGTGCGTTCGGCCAGTTCCGGCGCCGTGTATGCCACTACATCTTGCGCGACGGGCGACTCGCGCATGGTGCGCGGACGCACCTTGGCCTGGCGCAGCGGCGCGCGCACGCGCGCATGCAGCCAGGTGCTGCCGCCGGCCAGGCGCAAGGACAGCAGACTGTGTCCCGCGCGCGCATCGAACAGCCGTTCGGTGCGCACTTCCAGTACCTCTGCGACGGGACGCGGCAGGCTGTCGATGCCCCCGATGACGTCGCGCGCGCAGCGGTTGGCGGCGACGATGTCGCCATGTTCGTCGATGGCGAGCAGCATTTCCGGCTGCACTTCCACGAAGTGGCGGTTGCGGTGCGCCAGCAGGATGCAGCAATGGCTGTAGGATTTGAGAAAAAAACCGTCCTCGATCAGGGTCGCGCCTTGCCGCACCAGTTGTTTCACCAGGCGCTGGCTGTCGCGCGCGTCGGGCGAACGCAGGGCCGACGCATCGAGCACGCCGATCAAGTCGCCGTGCGGCGAAAAGATCGGCGCCGCGCTGCAGGTCAGGCCCGTGAAGGCGGCGCGAAAATGGTCGGTCTTGTGCACGGTGATGGCTTCGTGGTCGAGCAGCACAGAGGCGATGCCGCACGTGCCTTCCTCCTCTTCCGACCAGCACGAACCCGGATACAGGCCCGCCTTCTTGAAGTCCTTGCGCTGGTCCGTGTCGACCACATAGTCGATCGTCACACCGCGCGCATTGGCGAGGATGACGCAGTAACCCGCTTCGCGCACCATGGCGTGCAGGCGCGGCAGGCACTGGCCCGTGGAGCGCAGAAAATCTTCTTCCGACTGCTGGATGGCGCGCAGTTCGGCGCCCGTCAGGATACGCGGCCCCGTGGTGGACGCGGGATCGAGCCGGTAGTCGTCGAGCGAACGCCGGTACGACGACGCCAGCCTGGCCGTATCGGCGCCTGGATTGACGATGCGGCCGGCGATCAGGTCACGCACGCGGTCGATATGGCTGGTCTGGCGGACGTAGGGCATGGCGCTCTCCAGTGTCTCGTGTCTGTTTTTTATGGTGTTTTCGTTTTTAGCACGAAGCGCGGGGCCGCGCATCCTGCGCTGCAGCATGGCGCGCGCTTGAGACGTTCGTCTCAGCGCGTGGCCCGCACAATAGGATGCCGTAGAACAAGATAAAAAGTTTCTCTGTTAGCATGCATCGGATGAAGCGAGCGCCGCCGCGGGTGCCAGCCATGACAGGAGAAATGCATGACGACACTGCCACCAATCCGCCGCCTGGCTCTGGCCGCAGCCTGCCTGGCGCTGGCCGCCGGCGCCCATGCGGCAGAGACGACGGCGCCGCTGTCGGCCGCCGCCAGCGATCCGGCTGCATTGCAATGGATGGTGGGCGCGCCGCCGCCGGCCGATAAAATCATCCGCTTCGACGATGGCAGCTATTTCAATTTCCCGCAGCTGCGCTGGAGCGTATCGCATTTCCGCCAGCTGATGCCGACGGTGGCGGTGGCGCGCGGCTTGAAGGCGCCCGTGCCCTTGCCGCGCGCGCTGCGCAACGATATCGACAGCCTGCGCTTCACGCCGCTTGGCGCCAAGGATACGATGACGTGGGAGCAGTCGCTGGGCGCCAATTACACGGACGGCATCGTCGTGCTGCACCGTGGCCGCATCGTGTACGAACGCTATTTCGGCGTACTGAAGGAGGGCGGCCAGCATGGCGCCATGTCGGTAACGAAGTCCGTGATGGGTACCATCGGCGCGGCCCTGGTGGCCGAAGGCAAGCTCGATCCGGGCAAGAAGGTGGCCGAGTACGTGCCGGAACTGGCCAAATCCGCGTTTGGCGACGCCACTGTGCGCCAGGTGCTCGACATGACCACGGGCCTGAAATTCAGCGAGGATTACGCCGACCCGAATGCGGAAGTGTGGCAGCACGCGGCGGCCGGCAACCCGCTGCCTAAGCCCAAGGATTACACGGGGCCGCGCAGCTATTTCGAGTACCTGCAAACGGTGCGGCATGAGGGAAAACATGGCGAGGGCTTCGGCTACCGCACGGTCAATTCCGACGTGCTGGGCTGGATCATCGCCAGGGTCACGGGGCGGAACGTCAACGACTACCTGTCCGAGCATGTCTGGCAAAAGCTGGGCGCCGAGCAGGATGGCTACATGTCGGTCGATTCGACGGGCACGCCGTTTGCCGGCGGCGGCTTGAGCGCGGGCTTGCGCGACCTGGCCCGATTCGGCGAGATGCTGCGCAACGATGGCCGCTACAACGGCCAGCAAATCATTCCGAAGGCGGCCGTCGACGATATCCGCCGTGGCGGCGACAAGCAGCTGTTCGCCAAGGGCGGCTACGATTTGCTCAAGGGCTGGAGCTACCGCGACATGTGGTGGGTCACGCATAACGACCATGGCGCCTACATGGCGCGCGGCGTGTACGGCCAGCGCATCTACATCGATCCGAAGGCGGAAATGGTGATCGTGCGTTTCGCCTCGACGCCGACGGCGGCCAACGCGGCCAACGATCCGACCACCACGCCGGCCTTCGAAGCGCTGAGCAAGCTGCTGCTGGCCAGGCCGAAGTAGGCTGCCAGGTTGGCCCGTGCCAGCCGTGCGGCGAAACGGACACAACTGCAATACACTATCCTTTCGTCATCATTTATTGCCTTAATGATAATTAAGGCATCGCACGCAAGGGAGCGCACCGTGGAAACCAGCCAGCCGGATCAACCGCGCCCGCCGCTCTGGCGGCGCCTGCTGTGGCCGGCCGTCCAGCTGGGCTCCGCCTTCAAGCTGACGGGCACGCATCTGCTGCACCACGTGATCGGCGCCAGCCTGATCGCCGCGCTGATGCTGGCGCTGGAAGGTTTTCACGTGCTCGAATGGCTCGATGCGGCCATGCTGCGGGCCAGCGCGGCGCAGGAACAGCTGCTGGACCGGGGCAAGGACCCGGGCGCCGCCTACCGGCCCGGCATCATCGAAATCGACCAGCCTGCGTTCGAACAGGTCTTCGACGAGCGCGAACCGCTGGAGCGTTCTCGCCTGGAGCAATTGATTGCAAGCGCCGCCGCGCGCGGCAGCAAGGTGCTGGCCATCGACCTGGACCTGGCACCAGCCGTGTACGAACAGCACAAGGCGGGCGAGCGGCCGCTGGACGGCCTGCTCGACCGGCTGGCCGCCGATGGCCGGCAACTGGTGCTGATCCTGCCCGAACAATCGGACCGCAACGCCAACCTGCCGTGGATACGCGCGCGCTGCGCGGCCGGCATCCACTTTGCCAGCCCGCGCATCCGCGAACGCATGGGCGCCGTCACGCGCATCGAGCTGAAAAGCCCCGTGCTGGCGGCCGTGGCTTTCGAGCTGGCGCATGGCGCCGACGAGCAGGAGCAGAAACAGCCCATGCCGGCCGCCCTGTCCGAGCAAAAGGAAGTGGTGGCGCTGGCCGGCCGCGTGTGCCAGCTGGCGCGGCGCACGGACAGCGAAAAGGCATTGGCGCGCTGGGCGTTCGAACCCGTCATCCGCGGCGACGCCAAGGCGGCGGCCGAACAGAATGCCGTCACCGCGCCGTTTCACCCGGCCGCCGTGGCGCCGCAATTCCTCAACCCCACGCGCACGCGCGTCAAGCTGATCGATGGCCAGGCCGGTGTGGACGCCGTAGCGCCGCGCAAGGACGTCGTGTATATCGGCAGCACCTATGACGTGCGCGACCGCTATACGACGGCCGAAGGCGAGCAGGCCGGCCTGCACCTGCATGCGGCCGCCCACACGTCGCTGGGCATCGGCACGGCCGACGTCAATAAATATGCGGTGTTCGTGGCCGATATCGTCATCGGCGTGCTGCTGGGCTGCCTGTTCGGCGGCCTGTGGACCCTGTACGGCCGCGCCGAGCTGGCCATCGACCGGCGCATGGAAGACCACGATGTCAGCCGCCTGCACCGCGTGGGCACCCTGGCGGAATTCTATGGCATCCGTTTGATGCTGGCGCTCGTGTGGGCCTCGCCGTTTGCCATCGGCGCGCTGGCCATCTATTTGTCGCGTGGCTTGCTCGAGCAGGGCTGGTGGGTCAATCCCGGCCCCCTGATCGCCGGCATGTTCCTGCACGCGATGTCGCTGCGCGACGAAGCCCACCATCCGCATGAGGAAGTGCCGGGCCTGTCCGTGTGGGCTCAGCTGCGCCGCACGCATCCGGGCATCGTGCTGGTGCAGGCGCCGCTGGCGGTGCTGCTGTTGATCATCGCCCTGATCTAGCGCAAACCGTGGCGCCGCAGCGGCGCTACACTGGGCGCCTTTTTCAATTGCAGGAGGATGCCATGCTGAGCGGAGGATGTTTATGCGGCGACGTGCGCTACGAAGCGGGCACGGGCGCCTTCCATGAAACGGCCTGCCATTGTTCGATGTGCCGCCGCGCGTCGGGCGCGCCGTTTGTCGCCTGGTTCAGCGTGCCGAGGGCAAATTTTCGCTGGCTGCAGGGGCAGGCCACACCGTATGCGTCCAGCGAACACTGCACGCGCAGTTTTTGCCCCCGCTGCGGCACGCAGCTGACGTTCGAGGATGAGCGCGACCCGGACGAGGTCGGCTTGACCACTGGCAGTCTCGATGAGCCAGGGCGCTTGCCGCCGCACAGCCATATCTATACGGACACGCAAGTGGAATGGGTGAAACTGGCAGATGGCTTGCCACGGTATCGCGGGGCGCGTAACGAGTAGGTCGGATTAGCGGCGGCACGCCGCGTAATCCGACAGGTGCTGCCGACGATGTTGTCGGATTACGCCCTTCGGGCTAATCCGACCTACGTGATCAATGATGTCAGCCTATCAGCTTCAAGCCCGGCGGCAGTGCCTCGCCCAGCATGCGCTTGGTATTCGTTTCGTCGAGCTGCGTCACTTCGCTGACCATCGATTGCCATAGTACCGGGGCGCCCACGGCTTTCAGGCGGGTCAGCACAGTGGCGCGCAGTTCGTCGCCGATGTCGCGCGAGCGGTCGCCCGTCATGCGCGCCAGGTGGGTGGCGGCAAACGCCGCCGGTTCCGTCTTTTTCCAGTCCAGCGCCAGCAACACGTGCAGCCAGTCGGCCACGGTGGCGCTGTCGACCACTTCGTGTGCGCTGCCGTGGAAGGGCTGGCGCGCGCCGACCCTGGCCAACGCCCACAGCGTGTTCGTGTCCGCCGCTTCGCGGCCGGCTTTCTCCAGCCGCTTGATCAGCCACGCGCCCACTTCGGCCTTGTAGGCACCGGGGATGCGCTCCAAGGAGGCGCCCAGGCGCAGCATGTCGTCGTCGCTGCCGTTGACGAGGGTGACGGGGCGGCTGCCGCGCTGGGCCGCGTCGGCTTGCAGGTTGAAGGCGAAGTCGTCGAGCAGGCGCAATTGCTGCTCCGTGCTCAAGCCGCCGGCCACCCGACGCCACAGGGTCCACCATTCGGCGCACACCTGGTTATCCTTGTGATGCTGGACGCCCGTGTCGAACAGGGCCCACAGCTGCTCGATGCGCCATGGATCGAGCGTATCGCCATAGCCGGGGCGCAAACAGTAGCCGGCCAGGTTCAGCCAGACCCGCTCATGCTCGGCGGAGCGGCGCCGGCCACGGGCGCGCAGCATCAGGGCATCGAACAGCTGGCGCAGCAGCGGCGTATCCCAGCTTTCGCGTCCGCCCAGTCCCCGTTCCAGGTGCTGGCGCAGCTGGCGCACTTCCTTGGTGTCGACCTTTTGCGCCTTGCCGCCGAAGATGCGCTCGATCTTCTCGACCGCTTCCTTGATGCGTGGCGAAACGGCTTGAGCCTCGCCATCGCCTTGCTCTTCCTTATCAACGCGCAGCTGGAATTCCAGCAGCCAGCGCTGGCCGGCGTCGGCTTCGGCCACGCAGTGCACTTCCAGTGTGCCCACTTCCGTCATGACGGTTGCCAGCTGCACGGTGATGTCGCGCTTCTCGCCGCTTTCCGCTTGCAGCACGCTGGCCAGCGGTGGCAGGCGCAAGTATTCCCCGGCGTCCAGATCGACGATCTCGCCCAGTTGCGGCGGCGTGCCCGCCTCAAAGAGGGATGTGGCCAGGTGGAAGCGCACGGGCCGGCCCAGGCGCAGCGCGAACAGGCGCTCCGTCAGGCGGATTTCTTCGCCGCTGGCGCTGCCACGGGGCAGGATGCACACGGCGCGGTGGTCCTTGCCCGCCTCGCCCAGCACGAGGAAATAGCTGCGCGGCGAGCCGCCGCCGATGCGCGGTGCCTGGCCGCGTCGCGCCAGCGCGTAGGCGACGGCACCACGGGCCACGGCCACGTCGGGATTATCGTTATGCAGGATGGTCAGGGGCTGACCCCGCCAGTGCGCCAGGGTTTCTGCCAGGCGGCGCGCCAGCGCGTCGGCGCGGAACACGCCGCCGTTCAGCAGCAGGGTGTCGGGCAATGCCCCCTGATGCTGTTGCAGAAAGCTGGCCAAGTGGCGCGTGATGGCCGCGTCCTGTGCATACGGCAGGCCGAATTCGACGATGCCGGCACGCCCCTTTTTTGCCACCTCGTTCGGTTCCACCTTCGGAAAGAAACCGTCGACCACCATGGCCGCCACTTCTTCGCGCGTGACGTCGGCGGAACGGCTGCCGCCGATCAAACGCGATCCGCCGCCCAGCAAAGTGACGGTGGCCTTGTCCGGCGCGTCCTGCGACAGCAGCAGTTCCTTGGCCGCGCGGCAGCGTTCCATCAGCTGCGACAAGCGCGCGGCAGACAGCTTCATGCCGCCTTCGCTGCCTGCCGCCATGCGCGTTTCCACCAGGTGGGCCAGCGCCAGGTCCATATTGTCGCCGCCCAGTATCAAGTGGTTGCCCACGCTGCTGCGCGTGAGCTGCGGTTCGCCGTCGCCATCAAAGGCGACGTCGATCAGGCTGAAATCGGTGGTGCCGCCGCCCACGTCGCAGACTAAAATGCGGCGCGTGTTGGCCAAGTCGTCGCGCAGGGTGGCGCGCCGGCGCTGCAGGAAATCGTAGAAGGCCGCCTGCGGTTCTTCCACCAGCCGCAGGGTGGGCAAGCCCGCCATGCGGGCCGCTTCCAAGGTGAGTGCGCGCGCACCCTCGTCGAACGAGGCGGGGATGGTCAGTACCAGTTCCTGAGCTTCCAGCGGAGAATCCGGGAAGCGGTGATTCCACGTGGCGCGCACGTAGGCGAGGTAGCTGGCGCTGGCCGCCACGGGCGACACCTTGGCCACGTCGGCATCGGCGCCCCACGGCAGGATGGGTGCCTGGCGGTCCACGTTCGCATGCGACAGCCAGCTCTTGGCGCTGGTGACCAGCCGGCCCGGCACCTGGGCGCCCAGCTGGCGCGCCAGGGCGCCCAGCACGGCGTGATCGACGTCTTGCTGTGGCCACGGCAGCTGCAAGTCGCCCGCCGCCAGTTCGCCGGCAGCGGGGTGGTAGCGCAAGGAGGGCAGCAGCGGGCGTGCGCCCACTTCGCCGGGAGCGACCAGCTGCTCGATGGGAAGCAGCTCGATGCCCGCCTGCGCATCGTTGGCATCTGCATAGGCCACCACCGTGTTGGTGGTGCCCAGGTCGATGCCGACCAGGAAGGCCGGCTGCACCTTCGCGCTGCGCATGCTTATTGCTGCGGCGTGCCGCGCACGTCGAATTCCACTTTCCAGCGCTCGGCGCCGTCAGGGGACACAGCCAGCAGTTCCAGGGTGCCCGCTTCCGTCACGCGCGCGTGCAGTTTGACCTGCACCACGTCGCCGGCCGACCGGCCTTCGGCGGATAACGTCGCCTGGATTTCGCTCAGTTCCTGCAATTCATCGGGACCCCAGAAATCGAGCAAGTCGCCGATCTGGTCGTTGCGGCGCGTGGACGAGGCGAAGAAGCGGAAGTGCACGGGTTCACCCACGACCAGGCCGAATTGCTGGCCTGGCAGTTCCAGTTCGCTGCCTTCTTCCATGCCGAACGGCGCCACGCACAGGGCCTGGATCGGCGGTTCCATGCCGGGGATGGCCGGCATGGCCGATTCGATGGCGACATAGAAGGAACTGGCCGTGCCGCCGCGGATGCGCACGCCATGGCCGCGCCGCACGTAGCTGTAGTAGGCGGCGCCGCGCGCGACGGCTAGGTCCAGGTCGGCCCCGGCCAGCATGCGCGCCGGTTCCGCGCCTTCCATGTACAGCCAGTCGTTGACAGTGGCCATGATGCGCTGGACCAGCAAGTCGGACTTGAAGACGCCGCCGTTGAACAGCACGGCCGTCGGGTGCAAAAAGCTGGCTTCCGCCGACTGGCGGCCCGCAAAGCCTTCCAGTTCGGCAGTCGCCGTCACTTGCCGGCCCAGGAAGGCGGCCAGGTGGCGCGTGATGGCAGCGTCCTGTGCATACGGCAAGCCCAGTTGCGTCAGGCCGGCGCGCGTGCGCACGGCCGGGCGGCTCGATGCTTCCACCTGCGGGAAGAAGCCGTCGAGGATGAAGGTGGACACTTCCGCGCGCGTCAGTTCCGTGCGGATGGAGCCGCCGATCAGTTTCGAGCCGCGGCTCGGCACGACGATCGGTGCCACATCGAGGCCGCTGTCGGCAAGCAGGCTTTCCTTGGCGCTGCGGCAGCCATACGTGAGTGCGCGCATTTGCCAGGCGTCGAGCTGGGTGCCGTTGGCGGCCAGCTTGCGGGCCACCAGGTGGGCCAGCGCCAGGTCCATATTGTCGCCACCGAGCAGGATGTGTTCACCGACTGCCACGCGATGCGGTTCCAGCACGCCGTCGCGCTCGAGCACGGCGATCAGCGAAAAGTCGCTGGTGCCGCCGCCCACGTCGACGACCAGGATGATGTCGCCCGGCTTGACTTCCTTGCGCCAGCGGCCTTCGCTGGTCTGGATCCAGCTGTACAGGGCCGCTTGCGGCTCTTCCAGCAAGGTCAATGAGGTGTAGCCGGCCGCCTGCGCCGCTTCCATCGTCAGCTCGCGCGCGGCCGGGTCGAACGAAGCGGGAATCGTGACGGTGATTTCCTGCTCGGCGAACGGCGCTTGCGGGTGGGCGTTGTCCCAGGCCTGGCGCAAGTGCGTCAGGTAGAGCGTGGCGGCCGTGATGGGCGAGATGCGCGCCACTTCGGCCGGCGCGTCGTTCGGCAGGATGGCCGCGCGGCGGTCCACGCCCGGGTGGCACAGCCAGCTTTTCGCGCTCGACACCAGACGGATCGGCGTGGTGGCGCCGCGGCTGCGGGCCATTTCGCCGACGACGAATGGCGCTTGCGCTTCCTCGGTAACCCAGGGCAGGGCCAGGTCGCCCGCCGCCACTTCATCGGCGTGCGGCAGGTAGACGAACGACGGCAGTAGCGGCAATTCTTCGACGGTGCCCGGCGCCGACAGTTGCGGCACTTTCAGCACGCCGTGGCTGGATTGCTCGCCGTCGCTCTCGACCAGGTTCACATACGACAGGGCGCTGTGGGTGGTACCCAGGTCGATGCCGATGGCGTAGCGCGGGGTGTTCGGGGTGGCGTTCCTTGTGTCGTTCACAGTTCCACCTCGGCCGGTGCCAGGATGGCGGCGTCGTGCTGCGCGCTCAGTTTCGGCAGGCGCACGCTGGAGGCGCGCCAGCCGCGGTGGCTGAGGGTGCCCGTGAATGGCGCCGAACCGACCACGTTGCCCGTCAGGCGTACCTGGGCGCTGTCAAAACCTTCCTGCAGCACGATGCGGCTGCCCTCCGCTTCCTGGCGCACGGCGTCGATGGTGAAGTATTCGCGCATGACCTTGGCGCAGCCTTCATGCACGACGCGGGCGGCCGCGCCGATGTCGGCGTCGGCATGGCTGCCCAGGTTTTCCTGCGTAAAATCGATCAAGCGCGCTTCGCGTTGCAGCAGGGCCAGCAACTGCAGGGCCGCATCGGGCGTCGCTTCTTTCAAGATAACGGGGGCGGCGGCCGGTGTCGGCACGGGAGCTGGCGCCGGGGCCACTGGCGCGACGGGAGCAGCCTCGGGCAGGGACAGCTTTTCCACGCGGGCCGCATAGGCTGCGTCCGACAGGGTGCTGAAGAAGGCGCCGAAAGCCAGCGGGACACGGCGCCAGAACGATGGGTGGGACGATGAAGTGCTCATAAGGAACTCGTTTCTCTGATCTGTAGGGTGGCGTCGGCGGCGCGCCCGGTGGCGGGGCCGCTTCGCAGGGTAGTGCTTGTGCCGGGCCCATAGGGCCGGCTGCGTTTGCCCGCATGATACCAGCTACCGGGCCGCCGCCAAAGTCGCCGGCCCCCGCGCAGCTGGCCCGGCGCGTGGATTTTCTTTGTTCCTGCGCAAAGAAACGGTGAATGTTGCGCTGCTTCGACTAAAATCGCGCATTATCTTTTCGCATTGCCTTTATGCCATGTCTACCGACTTTTCCCCCGACTTTTCCATATATCTAGCCAGCAGCCTGTATATCGACAGCGACCATCCGGCCGTGCGCGCCAAGGCGGCCGCACTGGCGGCAGGTGCCGTGGGCGACGCGGCCATCGCGGCCCGCTGCTTTGCCTTCGTGTGCGACGAGGTGGCCCACAGCTGGGATTACCAGCGTAATCCCGTCACCTGCCGCGCTTCCGACGTCTTGCAGCATGGCACCGGCTATTGCTATGCGAAGAGCCATTTGCTGGCCGCGCTGCTGCGCGCCAATGGCATTCCTGCCGGCCTGTGCTACCAGCGTCTGGCCGTCGGCGAAGTGGGGCCGCCGTTCTGCCTGCATGGCTTGAATGCCATGTATCTGCAGGATTTTGGCTGGTACCGCATCGATGCGCGCGGCAACAAGCCCGGCGTCGCGGCCGCCTTCACGCCGCCGCGCGAGCAACTGGCCTTTCCCGTGCTGGCACCCGAGGAACGCGACTTGCCGGAAATCTGGGCGGAGCCGTTGCCGCAGGTGGTGGCGTCGCTGACCGGCCATGCGACCGTGCAGGACGTGGCGGCGCACTTGCCCGATATCGAATTGTTGCCGCTGCAAAAATAATCCAGGAAAGAAATCATGAAAAAAGTGTATGTAGGTCTGATCGGCCTGATGTTGCTGGCCGGTTGCGGCGGCAAGGGCGAAAGCGGCGGGCAATCGAGCGCCGCGCGTCTCGAAGGCAAGGAAAAGGGCAGCGAGTTTCTTGCCTATGAACATAATGTCAGCGTCGATACGCACGAGGCGCAAGTGCGGCCGCTGTATGAAAAAGTGGTCGCCGCCTGCAAGGCCGATACGGAAAACGGCTGCTTGCTGCTCGATTCCAGCCTCGACAGAGGGCGCTACGTGCACGCGCGCATCAGCATGCGCGCCAAGCCGGCCGGCATCAGGAAGCTCGTCGCGCTGGTCGCGGCTGAAGGCGACGTCACGAGCCAGGGCACCAAGGTGGAAGACCTGGGCCGTCCCGTGCTCGACAGCAAGAAGCGCCTGGAGATGCTCAAGCAATACCAGGCCCAGCTGCAAGACCTGGAAAAGCGCTCGGGCGCGAACGTCGACGCCCTGATCAAGGTGACCAAGGAATTGGCGACCGTGCAAGTGGAGCTGGAGCAGGCGACGGCGGCCGACGCGCTGTTGATGCAGCGCATCGACACGGACTTGCTGAACGTGGCCATCAGCGCCGAAGGCAAGCAATCGTTCTGGACGCCCGTCAAGCGCTCGCTGGGCAATTTCACGGACAACCTGTCGGAAGGCGTGGCCAACGCCATCACGGCCATGGCTTACATCCTGCCGTGGCTGATTGCTTTCGTGCTGCTGTTCCCGCTGGGACGCAAGGGCTGGCGCCGCCTGCGTGGAGCGCCGCGCAAGGATTGATGCCGGGATTGTTGCGTCCGGCGCACCGTTTTACGGCAATTTAAAACCTGGCTGCACAGTCCTTGTGCAGCCAGGTTTTTTTTTCGTGCGGCGGGAGCCGCGTGCACCATGGCGGACACCTGCTGATGCTGGCATGCATTCTGCTTTAACAACATCGTATGCTCAGCTTTGACCCCACGAACCCATCACAGGAGTCCCCATGTCACGACGCATCATCCTGAAAGCGGCCGCCGCCGGCGCACTGGCCCTGGCCACGTCCACTTACATGCAGGCAGCCTTGGCCGCCGATACGATCAAGGTAGGCATTTTGCACTCGCTGTCGGGCACCATGGCCATTTCCGAAACGTCGCTGAAGGACGTAGCCTTGATGACGATCGCCGAGATCAATGCCAAGGGTGGCGTGCTGGGCAAGAAACTGGAAGCCGTCGTCGTCGACCCGGCGTCAAACTGGCCCTTGTTCGCGGAAAAAGCGCGCCAGCTGGTGGCGCAGGACAAGGTTGCCGTTGTGTTCGGCTGCTGGACGTCCGTGTCGCGCAAGTCGGTTTTACCCGTGTTCAAGGAACTCAACAGCCTGCTGTTTTACCCGGTGCAATACGAGGGCGAGGAGCTGGAAAAGAATGTGTTTTACACGGGCGCTGCGCCGAACCAGCAAGCGATCCCGGCCGTGGAATACCTGATGAGCAAGGATGGCGGCGGCGCCAAGCGCTTCGTGCTGCTGGGTACGGATTACGTGTATCCGCGCACCACGAACAAGATCCTGCGTGCCTTCCTGAAAAGCAAGGGCGTCAAGGATAGCGATATCAGCGAGGTCTACACGCCGTTCGGCCACGCCGACTATCAAACCATCGTCGCCAACATCAAGAAGTTTTCCACGGGTGGCAAGACGGCCGTCATTTCCACCATTAATGGCGATTCGAACGTGCCGTTCTACAAGGAGCTGGGCAATGCAGGCTTGAAAGCTACGGACGTGCCCGTCGTCGCGTTTTCCGTCGGCGAGGAAGAGTTGCGCGGCATCGATACCAAGCCGCTGCTCGGTCACCTGGCGGCATGGAATTATTTCGAGTCCGTCAAGAACCCCGTGAATACGGCCTTCATCAAGCAGTGGAAGGCGTATGCCGTGGCGCAAAAACTGCCTAACGCGGGTTCCGTCGTGACGAACGACCCGATGGAAGCGACCTATGTCGGCATCCACATGTGGGCGCAAGCCGTGGAAAAAGCCAAGTCGACCGATACCGACAAGGTGATCGCCGCCATGGCCGGCCAGAGCGTCAAGGCGCCATCGGGCTTCACCCTGACCATGGACGCCACGAACCACCATCTGCAAAAGCCCGTGATGATCGGCGAGATCAAGGCCGATGGGCAATTCAATGTCGTGTGGAAAACCAAGGAACCAATCCGCGCCCAGCCTTGGAGCCCGTTTATCAAGGGGAATGAGGGTAAGCAGAAGTTATGAGTTAGCAGCAGAAAGGCCGGGGTCAGACCCGACGGGTCTGACCCCAGATTTCGCTTGGGCTGAAGTAACGATGAGAGGTCTTTCCGCATGCGTCTGCTACGTCGTATTTTGTTATTACTTTGCCTGTTGCCGCTGTCTGCGCAGGCCGCCATTCCCCCCGACCTGCTCAAGCCCCTATCCGGCGACGACCCCGATACCAGAGTCGCCTCCGTCGCCCAGATCGCCGCCCAGGCCACGCCCGAGGCTGCCAAGGTGCTGCAAGCCTTGCAGGACGACGCTTTATACGCAACACCCGACGGCAAGGTGTATATCATCGACGGCGAGCAGGCGTATGACCCTGCACTCGGCAAGAGCGTGCCGCTGCCGGACGGCATCGACGGCGTGATGGTCAACAACCGCTTGCGCTCGGCCGTGGCGGGCGCCTTGTCCGGGCTGAAACTGCTGGCGCCCGAGCGGGCAACGCGCTTGGCCGCCGCGCAGGCGCTGCAGCAATCTGTCGATCCGGCGCAGCTGCCCCTGATCCGCAAGGCGCTGGCGCAAGAGAGCGATGCCGAGATCCAGCAGATATTGCAAGTGCTGATCGCCAGCGCCAACCTGCATGCCCCCGATGCGGCCACGCGCAAGCAGGCCGTGCAGGCGCTTGCCGGCAGCAGCGATGCGCGCCTGCTGCCCGTGCTGCAAGCCATGCTCGAGAAGGGCGGCGAGCCCGACGAGGCCGTGCAACTGGCCGCCATCGAGACCATGCGCCAGATCAAGGGCAGGGTGGCGCGCATGGAATTCGCCGGCAATGTGTTCTACGGCATTTCGCTGGGCAGCGTGCTGCTGCTGGCTGCGCTGGGGCTGGCCATCACGTTCGGCTTGATGGGCATCATCAACATGGCGCATGGCGAACTGCTGATGATAGGCGCATACACGACCTATTTATGCCAGCTGTTCTTCCGCACCTATCTGCCAGGCCTGCAGGATGCCTATCTGCTGGCGGCGCTACCTGCCGCTTTTCTCGTCGCGGGACTGGTGGGCGTGGCGCTCGAGCGCACGGTGATCCGCTGGCTGTACGGGCGGCCGCTGGAAACCCTGCTGGCCACCTGGGGCATCAGCCTCATCCTCATGCAGACGGTGCGTACGATCTTCGGCGCGCAAAACGTGGAAGTGGCCAATCCCGCCTGGATGTCGGGCGGCGTGACGGTGCTGGGCGGCCTCGTGCTGCCGTACAACCGCCTGGCCATCATCGTCTTCGCCGTCCTTGTCGTGATGGCCGTGTGGCTGATCCTCAACAAGACACGGCTGGGCCTGTTCGTGCGGGCCGTCACGCAAAACCGCCGCATGGCCGATTGCGTGGGCGTGGCCACGGGCAAGGTCGACATGCTGACTTTCGGCCTCGGTTCCGGCATTGCCGGGCTTGGTGGCGTGGCCCTGTCGCAGCTGGGCAATGTGGGGCCGGACCTGGGCCAAAGCTACATCGTCGATTCCTTCATGGTGGTGGTGCTCGGTGGCGTAGGGCAACTTGCCGGCACCGTCATCGCCGCGCTGGGCCTGGGCGAAGTGAACAAATTCCTCGAACCGGTGGCGGGCGCCGTGCTGGCGAAGATCGCCATTCTCGTGTTCATCATTATTTTCATCCAGCGCCGGCCGCAGGGCCTGTTTGCCATGAAGGGACGCAGCGTCGAATGATTACCTCCTATCAATCCAAGCAGGGCCTGTTCACGCGGCCCGTCTGGCTGGCGATTGCCGCCTGCGCGTTGCTGGCGGCGCTGTTGCCGATTTTCAATCTGGTGTTTGCCGAAGGCCATGCGCTGCACGTGTCCGCCTATACGGTGGCGCTGGTGGGCAAGTTCATGTGCTACGCGCTGGCCGCGCTGGCGCTGGACCTCGTCTGGGGCTACACGGGCATCTTGTCCTTGGGCCACGGCGTGTTCTTTGCCTTGGGCGCATATGCGCACGGCATGTATCTGATGCGCGCCATCGGCGAGCAGGGCCAGTACCAGAGCAGCTTGCCCGATTTCATGGTCTTTCTCGACTGGAAAACCTACCCGTGGTACTGGGCCTTCACGGAACATTTCTGGTACTGCATGGCCCTCGTCGTGCTGGTGCCGGGCGTGCTGGCGTTTGTCTTTGGTTACTTTGCATTCCGCTCGCGCATCAAGGGCGTGTATTTTTCCATCATCACGCAGGCGATGACGTATGCCTTCATGCTCTTGTTCTTCCGCAATGACACCGGCTTTGGCGGCAACAACGGTTTCACGGATTTCAAGACCATCCTCGGCCATGACATCACGGCGCCCGCTACCCGTGCCGTGCTGTTCCTGCTGACCCTGGCCTTCCTGCTGGCGGCCTTGATCGGCGCGCGCGCCATCGTCCGCTCGAAACTGGGCCGGGTGCTGCAGGGCGTGCGCGACAGCGAGGCGCGCTTGATGTTCCTCGGCTACAACCCGCTGTGGTTCAAGCTGTTCGTCTGGACCTTGTCGGCCGTGCTGTGCGGCATCGCTGGCGCCCTGTACGTGCCGCAAGTGGGCATCATCAACCCGTCCGAAATGTCGCCGGCGAACTCCATCGAGATGGTCGTGTGGGTTGCAGTCGGCGGACGCGGCACACTGATCGGTCCCATCCTGGGCGCCTTCACCGTCAACGGCTTGAAAAGCTGGTTCACGGCCGACTTGCCGGAACTGTGGCTGTTCGCGCTGGGCTTGCTGTTCATCGTCGTCACCCTGTTCATGCAGCAAGGCATGCTCGGTGTGTTGAACAAGCTCAAACGCAGGAAAACGGCCGTGGTGGTCGAGGAGGCCGCATGAGCATCCGCATGTTGCCCGGCATGGCCAGCGCGGAAACGGGCGCCAGCTATTCGCGCGTGAAAGGCGAGGGCGTCGATACGACGCATGGCGCGATTTTGTACCTGGAAGAGATCAGCGTGTCGTTCGACGGTTTCAGGGCCATCAACAAGCTCAGTCTCGATATTTCCGTCGGCGAATTGCGCTGCATCATCGGCCCGAACGGCGCGGGCAAGACGACGATGATGGATGTGATCACGGGCAAGACGCGACCCACGTCCGGCACGGCCTGGTTTGGCCAGACCATGAATCTGGCCACGATGACGGAAGCGCAAATCGCCCACGCGGGTATCGGCCGCAAGTTCCAGCGCCCCACCGTGTTTGAGCAGCACACGGTGTTCGATAACCTGGAGCTGGCGATGAAGATGGACAAGCGCGTGGCGCCCACCCTGTTTGCGCGTTTAAGTTCGGAGCAGGCAGGCAAGATCGAAGCGATTTTGCGCCTGATCCGCCTCAACGGCCAGGAAGCGCGGCCGGCCGGTTTGCTGTCGCATGGGCAAAAGCAGTGGCTGGAAATCGGCATGCTGCTGATGCAGGAGCCGCAGTTGATCTTGCTCGATGAACCGGTGGCCGGCATGTCGGATGCGGAAACGGCGCGTACGGCGGAATTGCTCAATGAATTGCGCGGCAAGCATTCGATCATGGTGGTCGAACACGACATGGGTTTTGTGACGGAAATTGCCCAGCAAGGCATCGTTACGGTGCTGCATGAGGGTGCCGTGCTGGCGCAGGGCCGCATGGACGAAGTGCAAGCCGACGAGCGCGTCATCGAAGTCTATCTGGGAAGGTGAACACATATGCTGGAAGTCGAGCAATTGAATCAATACTATGGCTCCTCGCACACCTTGCGCGGCATCAACCTGTCGGCACGCAAGGGCGAATGCCTGGCCTTGCTGGGCAGGAACGGCGTGGGCAAGACGACCTTGCTCAAATGTTTGATCGGCGTGCTGCCCGTGGCGCAGGGCAAGGTGGTGTTCCAGGGACGCGACATCACGAAGCTGACGCCGCATGTGCGGGCCAAGCTGGGCATCGCTTACGTGCCGCAGGGGCGCGATATCTTTGCGCGCCTGACGGTCGAGGAAAACTTGCTGATGGGCATGGCGGTGAAACGGGGCAAACAAGCGTCGCGCATCGATCCCCTCGTGTATGAGCTGTTTCCAGTGCTCAAAGAGATGCTGCAGCGGCGCGGCGGAGATTTATCTGGCGGGCAACAGCAGCAACTGGCCATCGCCCGCGCCTTGCTGGCCGAGCCGCAGCTGATCATCTTCGACGAGCCGACGGAAGGCATACAGCCCTCCGTCATCAAGGATATCGGCCGCGTGATCAGCCTGTTGAAACAGCGCGGCGACATGGCCATCGTGCTGTGCGAACAGTATTTCGATTTTGCCCGCGAACTGGCCGACGAATTCATCGTCCTGTCGCGCGGCAGTGTCGTCGCCAGCGGCAAGGCGGAACAGATGGATGGCGAGGACGTGAAGCGGCACCTGGCCGTGTAAGGTCAGACGAGCTGGAACCAGCCCAGCACGGCGCCGGCCGCCAGCAGCCACAGCAAATGGATCTTCGTGCGCCAGATGATGAGGCCGGTCACGATGGACAGGCTCCACAGGGGCCAGTCCGTGCGGATATCATGGTTGGCGCCGCCCAAAATCATGCCCGTGGAGATCAGCAGGGCGACGACGATGGGCGCCATGCCTTGCTTGAAGGCGCGCACGGGGCGCAGGTCGCGGTTGCGGTAGCCCCATTGGGCCGCCACGTAGGTGAGGGTGGTGCTGGGCAGCATGATGCCCACCATGGTGATGAACACGCCAAGATACGCTGCCGTGTAGCTGCCCGCATTCATGCCCACGTTCCAGCCCATCAGGGCGACGAACAGCACGTTCGGACCGGGGGCGGCCTGGGCGATGGCGATCGACTCGTTGAATTGCGCCTGGGTCAGCCAGCCGTGCTGCTCGACGAGGAAACGGTGCATTTCGGAGGTGGTGGAAATGGCGCCGCCGATCGACATCAGCGACAGCATCAGGTAGTGGCCGAACAGGTTCAGCCAGTCGCCCGTGCTCAACACCAGTTGCAAGGGCGGATTCATGGGGACAGCTTTCGATAGGTGAGCAGGCAGCCGATGCCGCCCAGGCCCAGCAGGATGTACAGCAGGGGCCAGCGCAAGATCGCCACCATCAGCACACCGAGCACGGTGATGGACAAGGTCAGCCACAAGGGCAGCGGATGCTTGGCCAGCGCGGTCGCCAGTTTCACGCCCGTGGCGGCAATCATGCCGGCCGAGACGGCCGCCATGCCGCGCAGGGCGCCCGCCATCTGCGGATTGTCGCCAAAGCGCGTGTACAGCACGCCCAGCACGAGCACGATGACGAGGGGCGCGGCCAGCATGCCGGCCAGCGCCGTCAGCGCACCCTTCAAGCCGAAATAGCGCCCGCCCACCATCAGGGACAGGTTGACGACATTCGGCCCGGGCATGATTTGCGCCACGGCCCAGTCTTCGAGGAATTCCTCCTGCGTCAGCCAGCGCTTGCGTTCGACCATCTCGCGCTGGATCACGGCCAGCACGCCGCCAAAGCCCTGCAGGGCCAGCCAGGTGAACGAGAAGAACAGGTCGGCAAGCGAAGCTGGTTGCGGACGGGGCAGGTCGGGCGGAAGCGTGGAAGGTGCGGGCATGGCTGATTATCGCCGTGCCTGCTTCGCCTTGTCCATGCTTATGTCCATACATAATTGCTGGCGCGGCTCAGCCCCCGCCTATGCCGGCGATAACCACGCCCGTGCCACCGCACATGGGGCAGGGCTGGCCATCGGCCCTGGCACCCCGGCCCTGGCAATGCGTGCAGACGTTTTCACCTGTGCCGGGGGTGCCGGGAGGGGCGATGTCGCCGGGATTTTTGGCTGGATCGGGTGTTGTATTCATGTCGTGTCTCCTCATCCATGCAGTGTCAACGCCGCGTGATGGCAGCCAGTCCATACTAGGCCGGCGACAGGCGCTGCGTTTGATCTGCCTTAGGCGTGCGGCCTTGTGTATCAGAAAAAAACTGCATCGGAATAACTGCCTGGCATTGACATCGCGCGTTTTTCGGCAATACTTTCGCTGTCACTCTTCCTCGCTGTCATCCCGGCGCCGTTCTCCGCCGCCATGTCCCGCCATGTCTACCTTCCGCAGGAGTCATTCATCATGCTGAGTTCCCAAGAAACCTTGCACATGCCCGTCAAACCCGTGGCGCTGCATGCCCGCGTCGATCAGAAGATGTGCGATATCGTCAATCTGGGCATCGCCGTGCAGGCAGCCTTCAGCACCTTGTGCGCGCTGGAATACCTGAAGTCATATAATGTCGCCCCCGAGCTGATCGAGCGCGTGCTGCTGCATCCGGAGCAGCGCCGCCAGACTGTGCATTGAGTATCCGCATGGCAACTGTGTTGCCGGCAGCGTTAGCCCGGTGTTGTCGGATTGATCATTACAGCTCAGTTATGCACAAATGATGGGTTAACGAAATTGCTGAAATAATTTTCCCGTGATTATGTGTGAGTTTCCAAGTGCTTGATTTTAATGGATTTTATTTTTGCTGTTTGATTGAGCAGTTTATTGAAAGCCGCACGGGCTGTGGCTTTGAGGGCTGTCAATAGGCCCTTATCCACAAAGATATCCACAGTCCGTGTGGATATCTGAAAAAGAGCTTAACAATCCGCCACTTAGGAAATTGGGGCCGCCCGGCACATGCGATGGGCCGGCAAGATGGGCCAAAATGGGGCATGCCACAAGCCTGTATGCCTATCCAGTGCTCTTGTTTTATGACTGAAAGTAGCGGCCGTGTTCAGGGCGTGCCGCCGGCCGGCGCCGCTGGCGTGTTGCCGCATTGGGCCAGAGCTGCGGCCAGTTCGGCGACTTGCTGCTCCGCTTCGCGCAAGGTGGCGTAGGTGCGCAGCGAGGCGATCACGGTGGTAAACAACTTGCGCGTGGTCAGGTCGGTCTTGCACCAGAAATCGTTGATGTCGTAGTCGATGATGATGCGGTGCTCGAGCGCCTGGCCGGGCTGGCCTGTGCGCAGGATGATGCGTACGGCGCTGTTGTGCAGATCTTCGCGGATCTGGCGCGCCACTTGCAGCCCGGCATCCTGAGTTTCCATGATCACATCGAGCAGCACCACGGCGATATCGGATGTGCTGCGCAGCAAAGCCAGCGCCTCGGCGCCCGAATAGGCGTGCAAAAAGCTCAGCCTGCGTCCCTGGAAGCTGGCCTGGCTGAGGGCGAACTTGGTCACCACGTGCACGTCGACATCGTCATCGACGATCAGCACGCGCCATGGCGCCGCGGTGGCAGGCTCTGCCGCCGCGTTTGCCCGTTCCAGCGGTTCGTCGACCAGCCAGTCCGGTTCGTCCGCCCCCTTGGCGGCACTATCGCTATCCATGTTCATGCGTTTATCCACCGTTGATCGTGCTCGCTACTCCACACTATGCCAGTCTACGGGGTTTGTCAAAACAATGCTGTTCAAGCAAGACGGCCTGGCGCCAGGATTGCTTATGCACAGCAAAATATATTTTCATGGCGGTGAAGTAAGTTTGCTTTAGCGCAAATTCGTGATTGCAAGTCATTGATTTCATTGGGGTAAAAAATTGCCTGTGAAATCAGCAAATTGTTGAAACCCGCATCAATACTGGTGTTGCGGCTTGTCAAGAGGGGTTTATCAACAACTTTATCCACAGTTGCTGTGGATATCTAAAAAAGCCGTGCAAAAACCGGGGCTTAGCGCCCGTTCGTGAGGCAGGGCCGTAGCATTCATGCGGCAAGTCCAAGCCCGCCCAGCTGGGCAAAGGCATGCAGGAAGCGCTGCTTCGCTTCGGCCGGACCCATGGCTTCAATTATACCGGGCAAGGGGGCGATGCCGTCAAGGTAAGCCCAGCGTTCGGCCGAGTGCGGCATCAGGTCGCGCTTTTCCGTGGCCAGCGCGATCAGGTCGGCCCGCTTGATGGGCGCGTAATCGGAAAAATCCAGCCCATACGTGGCGGCGATGATGGCGCTGACCTTGTCTTCCAGCACGGCAAATTCCGGCAGCAACACTTTCAAGGGTTTCACCATGTCGCCCAGATAGGCTTCGGCCGCGTCGTGCAGCAGGGCGGCCAGGCGCAAATGGGGCGGCACCAGTTCGGCGACGATCAGGCTGTGCTGGGCGACCGAGTAAAACACTTGCGTCTGTCCATTGAAGCGGCACTGGTAAGCGAGGCCGTGGGCGATGTCCTCGATGGCGACCTTGTCGATATGCGGGCGCAAGGGATAAAAACGGTTGCCGGAATAAGTAGAAACGTAATCGGTGGTAATCATTGCCATGGCATGGTGCTCGGAACGCTCAAGAGGCTTCATCGTACACCCGATGGCATGGGCTTGCCCCGGCTGCCGTGCGCAAGCCCACGCTATGCATCTTGGCAAATCCTTTAATTTATTTCATATCATGCAATGCTCTTTCTGAAATACACTATAGCAATCTTGTTTGTCTGAAACTTTAATTGGGGGCAGGGCAATGACGGCGCAACCTTTGGCAAGACCTTCGTATATCTATCAGGGCGGCTCGGTGATGATGCACTCGCCGCTGCAACTGAAACAGTCGGAAATGTACGGCTATTTCGTCAAGGGCGACCTGGCCAAACTGCAGGCCACGGTGAATACCACCTTGAACCAGGTGGCGGGCAGCAAGATGACCCTGAAAGCCCTGTCGCCGTATGTGATGCTGACGTTTACGCGCGTCAACCATGCGGACTCCGCCAACCCTGTCGACCAGGCCAAGGGCTGGATCACGGAAGTCGATATCGTCACCTGGATCATGGTCGGCCAGATGGATGAGCAGGGCAAGCTTGCGCATATCTATTGGTATCCATGCCATATTTTCGTCGATGACGCGATGGCCCTGATCAACGGGCGCGAGCTGTTCGGCTATCCGAAATATCTGTGCGAATACGAGATTCCCGCCGCCGGCAGTGAGCCGCTGCGCTGTTCCGTCGCCGCCAAGGGTTTCCAGCATTTTTCGCCAGAAACAAAACTGGCGCTGCACCCGTTGCTGGAAGTCAACGCCACCGTGCAGACGGGGCCGCACAAGCCCGTCAACAGTTTCCTGGAACTCATCGAGCAGGCGTTCCAGATTTTCCTCTCCATCCCCGATTTCTTCGACATGGACCAGGCCGGCTGGGCCGATATTTTGTCCTTGCTGCGCAATCCGCGCATCGACCAGATTTTCCTCAAGCAGTTTCCCGACAGCGCGGGCGTGAAAGCCGTGTACCAGGCCCTGGTCGCCGCGCCGGCCGAGATCAACCGCCTGCACAGCGCGCGCCTGCTCGGTTATGAATACGAATGCACCTTGCATGCGTTCGACAGCTTCCCGCTGGACCAGACTCTGGGCTTGCAGCTGGGACCGCAAACGGCGATTTTACCGTTCAATGTGAACTTCGATTTCACGGCCATGCCGGGCGAGGAGCTGGTCGACAATTCCCGCATCGCGCCGGAAAAGATCGCCATCCTCGGCGGCGGCGTGGCGGCCATGACCACCGCGTATTACTTGACGAACCAGCCGGGTTGGCAGAACCGGCACACGATCACCGTCTACCAGCTGGGCTGGCGCCTGGGCGGCAAGGGCGCCAGCGGGCGCAATGCGCAAGCGGGCCAGCGCATCGAGGAACACGGCCTGCACATCTGGTTCGGCTTCTACGCGAACGCTTTCAAGATGATCAAGGAAGCGTATGCGAGCCTGGAGCGTCCGCCCGGCGCGCCGCTGGCCACCTGGCGCGACGCTTTCAAACAGCACGATTACGTGGCCCTGTCGGAAGACGTCAAGGGGCAGTGGCGCAACTGGTCCATCGTCTTTCCCACCTTGCCGGGCGAGCCGGGCGAGGGCGGCGAAGACATCACGCTGTGGCAGATGGCCATCGCCATGGTGGGCTGGATCGAGCAGTGGATACGCCAGATCCGGCAAGTGGCCGATGCCGATGCGCGCATCGTGCGCGCCAGCGCATCGCAAGGCGAAGGCGTGTGGCCGGGCTGGCTGCGCCGCCTGGCCGATGAAGTGGTGGGACAGGCCGATGAACTGGGACTCGACGTGGGCTTGTCCGTCGGCGCGCTGGTGGCGCTGGTGGCCGACCTGGCGCCCGATTCCACGCGCCACGACCAGGCGCGCCACCAGCTGCTGGCCAGCACCCTGAACGGCATCCGCGCGTGGCTGCGCCTGCGCTACCGGGCCCTGATCGATGGCGACGACGAATTGCGCCGCCTGTTCACCTGCCTGGACCTGGGCATCACGGTCATGAAAGGCATGTTCGAGGATGGCGTGTTCAAGAACGGCTTTGACGTCATCAACGATATCGATTTCCGCGCCTGGCTGCGCAAGCATGGCGGCGACGAGCAGTTCAGCATCAACTCGGCGCCCGTGCGCGGCTTTTACGATCTGGTGTTTGCCTACGAGGGCGGCGACTTTTCCAAGCCGAACATCGAGGCGGGGACGCTCTTGCGCTCGATGGCGCGCATCGGCCTGGCCTACAAGGGCGGCATCATGTTCAAGATGCAGGCCGGCATGGGCGACACCATCTTTACGCCGATGTACGAAGTGCTGAAGAAAAGGGGCGTGGAATTCAAGTTCTTCCAGCGCGTGGAAGAACTGGTGCCGGGCGCGGGCGACATCGACAGCATCCGCATCACGCAGCAGGTGCAATTGAAGGACCCCGCCGCAGGCTACGCGCCGCTGGTGGACGTCAAAGGCCTCGCCTGCTGGCCCAGCGCGCCCGACTACACGCAGATCGAACCGGCCCAGGCGGCGTTGCTGCAGGCGCAGGAAGTCAACCTGGAATCGTACTGGAGCGCCTGGCCGCAGCAATACCAGCAAGCGTTCGGCCGCGCGCTGCCCGCCACGGTATTGAAGAAGGGCGTCGACTTCGACAAGGTGGTGTTCGGCATTTCCATCGGCTCGCTGCAAGCCTTGTGTCCGCAGCTGCTGGCGCAAAGCCCGGCCCTGCAGCTGGCGGCCGACAAGGTGAAAACCGTGGCCACGCAGGCTTACCAGGTGTGGCTCAACAAGAATCTGGCGCAAATGGGCTGGACCACGCAGCCGAAAGGCCAGCAGCCGGTGCTGTCGGCCTTTACGGAGCCGTACGACACGTGGGCGCCGATGGACCAGCTCCTGGTGCACGAAGACTGGCCGGTCGGGCTGGAGCCGAAAAACGTCTCGTACTTTTGCAGCGCCTTCCCCGTCGACAGCTACCCGCCCGTCACCGATACGGACTTTCCCGCCCGCTGCGCGGCCAAGGCGAAGCATGGCGCGCTGCACCAGCTCGAGCGCGAGATCGGCGCGCTGTGGTCCGAGGCGGGCGCGCCGGGCGCGTTTCCGTGGCAATGGCTGGTTGATGCAAAAGAGAGCGCGGGACCGGCGCGCTTCGACAGCCAGTACTGGCGCGCCAACGTCGACCCGTCCGAACGCTACGTGATGTCGGTGGTGGGCAGCACGCAGTACCGGCTGGCCACCGACCAGTCAGGGTTCAGCAACCTGTTCCTCACTGGCGACTGGATCAAGACGGGCCTCAACGCTGGCTGCGTCGAGGCGGCCGTGATGGCGGGCATGCAGACGTCGCGCGCCATGACGGGCTATCCGGCCGTGATCCAGGGCGAGAAGGATTTCTAGGCATGCGAGGCCTGATGCTGTCGTGCCTGGCCGTGCTCCACCTGCACGCGGGCGCCGCGCCGTTCGGCGCGATTGTGCTGTGGCCGGGCGCGCCGCCCGGTGGCGCGGCACCCGGTCCGCAGCGCGACAACGCCAAGGGCTCCATCACGCAGGTCGAGCAACCGTATCTGATCGCGCACCGCCCCGCGCAGCCGAACGGTATCGCCATTTTGCTGGTCAGCGGCGGCGGTTATGCGCATATCGAGGCGGGCAAGGAGAGCGGCCCCACCGCCAACTGGCTGCAGGCGCAGGGCATCACGGTGTTTGAACTCGTGTACCGCCTGCCGCAGGAAGGCGGCGGGGTGGCCGCGCCATTCCAGGATGGCCAGCGCGCCATGCGCGTGATCCGGGCGCGCGCGTCCGAGTGGCATATCGACCCGGCGCGCATCGGCATGCTGGGGTTTTCCGCCGGCGCGCACCTGGCCGGCATAACGGCCGTGCAGCCCGATGCCGCCCGCTATGCGCCCGTCGATGCGATGGATGGCGTCTCCGCGCGGCCAGACTTTGCCGTGCTGCTGTATCCCGTGCTGACCATGCAGCGGCCATTCGACACGACGCATGCGAAAAAAGAGCTGCTGGGCGCCCATCCCACGCGGGCGGCGCGCGACGCGCTATCGGTGGAATTGCACGTCGATGCGCGCACGCCGCCCACCTTCATCGCGCAGGCGCTCGACGACCGCGTGTCGCCGCCCGAAAACAGTACATTGATGGCTGCCGCCCTGCGCCGCGCGGGCGTGCCCGTCGAGCTGCACCAGTTCCAGAGCGGAGGACATGGCTGGGGCCTGGGCAAGCCGGGCAGCGAACCGGCTGCGTGGCCACGGCTCTTGCTGGCGTGGCTGCGAGCGCAGAGCTGGATGCCTCAAGCGCCCGGCTGATTTTCCAGGTCCCGCCGCGCCACGTCCAGCGCCGTCCGCAACTGCGGCAGGAACTGTTCCACGTTATCGAGCTGGCCGTTCGAGGCCAGGGTTTCCATCTGGTGGCACAGGCCGTGCAGGGTGGGGCGGCTCAGGTAGCCGGCGCTGCCTTTCAGGGCGTGGAAGGCTGCAGCGGCCGCGCTGGCGTTACCGTCGCGCACGGCGTGGCAGGCCAGGTCCAGGCGCCGCGGCGCTTCCGTCAGGAACGCTTGCGCGATGCGCTGCAGGTGCTGCTGCGACAGGCCTGCCAGCGGCAGGATGTGCACGGGTGCCGTCATGGGATCGGCCGGCGCGGGCGGCTCGTCGTCGGCGTCGTCCAGGCCGAACTGGCGCGCCAGGGTATCGTCCTCGGTGGGTACGGCAGGCGGCAGCGCGTGGCCGCGCGCCAGCAGCAGGTCGATGATGGCGTCGATTTTTTCGAACAGCAGCGCTTCGTCGACGGGCTTGCTGAGGAAGTCGTCCATGCCGGACGCCAGGTAGCGATGCCGGTCATGTTCGCTGGCGTTGGCCGTCAGCGCAAGGATGGGAATCTGCGCGTCGGCAATGGGGAATTGCGCGTTGCCGCCGTCGCGGATCAGGCGCGCGGCCTGTTCGCCATCCATCTCCGGCATGCGGCCATCCATCAGCACGCAATCGTAGGCGCCAGAGCCCAGCGCGCGCAGCGCCTGCTCGCCGTTTTCCACGATGGTCACCTCATGCCCCATGCCTTCCAGCAGGGTGCCGATGATGATCTGGTTGGTGCGCACATCTTCGGCGCACAGGATGCGCAGACGGCAGGCATGGCGCGCGTGACGTGCCGGCCGGCGCGCGTCGGCCGCCGGCGCGCTGCCGTCTTCCAGCGGCAAGGTGAAATGGAAGCGCGAGCCGATGCCGACACGGCTTTCCACGCCGATCGTGCCTTTCATCAGTTCGACCAGCTCCTTGCAGATGGCCAGGCCCAGGCCCGTGCCGCCGTAGCGGCGCGTGGTGGAATGGTCGGCCTGCTCGAATTTCTGGAACAAACGCGGCAAGGTGTCCGCGTCGATGCCGGGCCCCGTATCGCTGATGACGAATTCGATCTCGCTGCGGCCATCGTGGCGCGGCGGCCTGCGGGCGCGCCGCACTTCCAGCAGCACTTCGCCATTGGCCGTGAATTTCAGCGCGTTCCCCAGCAGGTTGATGAGGATTTGCCGCAGCCGCGTGGGGTCGGCGCGCACGTAGCGCGGCAGGTCCAGCGCCAGTTCGCGGCGCAGCAGCAGGCTCTTGGCATCGGCCTGGCCCTGCACGATGCCGGCCGCGTCGCCGATCAGCGCCAGCAGGTCGAAGTCCACGGTTTCCAGGGTCAGCTTGCCCGCGTCGATTTTCGAGAAATCGAGGATGTCGTTGAGGATGGTCAAGAGCGACACGCCATTGTGCAAGCCGATGCGCAGGTATTCCTGCGTGCGCCCGCGCACGGACTGGTCGCGCAGCGCGAATTTCAGCATGCCGATCACGCCGGCCAGCGGCGTGCGGATGTCGTGGCTCATGGCCGACAGAAAATCGATGCGGTGGCGGCTGACCACTTCCGCGTGCTCCTTGGCCTTCAGCAGGGCGTCGTTGCTGAGGGTGAGCGCCAGGGTGCGTTCCTGCACGCGCTGTTCCAGGTTATTGCGCAGCAATCGGATCTGGTCGGCCAGGGCAAAGGCCAGCAGCAAGCCGTCGAGCGTGCCGCCGAGCAGGGTCACCAGCTGGGCGTTGGCCACCATGGCCGGCATCAGGCCCAGGTTGGCCGGCAGGATCAGAAAGCCGGGCAGCATCAGGGCGACGAAGGCCAGCACGAAGAAGCGCGCCGGCTGGTAGCCGCGGCGCCAGACGACGATGCCGCAGATGAGCGCCAGCAGCATCCAGATGCTGATGGCGATGGTGGCCAGGGTATGCGCATACGACAGGGCGAAGAAGCAGCTCGGCAGCAGCAGCAAGGGCAGCACCAGGTTGACCTTGCTGATGCTGTGCAGCCGGGGCGAGTAGTCGCGCAGGCGCAGGAAATGCATGTAGAACAGCGTGCTGAAGACGGGCAGCAGGAAAAACGGCACGTAATGGAGCTGCAGCTGGTGCCAGTCGAACAGGTCGGCAAAGACGTGGAAAGTCATGGCCCAGGCCAGGCCATAGGTCAGCACGTACAGCGTGTAATAGGCCGAGGCTTTTTCCAGGGTGATGGAAAAAATGAAAAAATTGAACAGTCCCAGCGCCAGCAGGGCGCCGATGGACGCCACCATCAGGAAGTTTTCCTTGCCCACCAGCTTGCGGTAATCGCGCTGCGTCTTCACGCCGAACATCGGCGCGCGCGCGTAATACGGGCTGGAAAAGCGGATCAGGATGTCATACGTGGCACCCGGCGCCAGCTGCACGTTCCCGCCGTAGTGCAACAAATACTCGTGCGGGCGCTGGTAGCCCGTCAGCAAGGTCTGCGGTGCCGTGTGCTGCCCGGGGCCATACACGTGCACGTCCACGAGGTCGATCAGGGTGTCGTTCGGGTCGATGACCCAGGCGGTTTCAGCGCTGTCGTTGCGCACCTGCGCATACAGCCAGTAGGCGCCGCCGAACAGGTTGACCTGGCCGGCCGGGCGCTGGCGCGCCAGCCAGGCGGGCAGGGCGGCCGCATCGGCCGGTGCGGCTTCGTTGTCGGCGAGAAATAGTTGACCACCTATGCCCAGGTGATGGATGCCTTGCTTGCCCAGGGGTAATGGATCCGCCTGCGCCGCGCCCGCCAAGCCCAGCAAGCCGAACAGCAGGCTGAACAGAAGCAGCCAGCCGCATAGCCAGGCGCTGACGCGGCAGCTGGAAGCGCGGTGGCAGGGAGGGAGCGGGTGGGCTGGCATCGATGGGCTTGGTGATGGTCGCGCGAAAATGGCGGCAACGCCGTTTGCTGTGGAGTGCCCATTTTAATCGACTCTCGGTGACACACGGGCAATTTCATGTCCTGCCCGCCTGGCGCCCGCTCCGGTATCATGGCGCCTTTGCCCGCGAGATATTCATGCTCAGTCCCGACCAGTTCCTGGCCTTCCTGGCCGCCGCCGTCTTGATCACCGCCAGCCCCGGCCCCGACAACCTGATGGTGCTGGGCGTGGGCATGTCGCGCGGACGCCGCCAGGGCATGGCGTTCGGCCTGGGCTGTGCCCTTGGCTGCCTCACGCACACTGTGCTGGCGACCATCGGCGTGTCGGCCCTGCTGGCCGCCTCGCCCACGGCATTTACGGCGTTGAAAGTGGCCGGCGGACTATATCTTGTGTGGCTGGGCATCGGCGCCTTGCGCAGCCGTGGCGGCGCCAGAGCCGATGGCGCGGCGGCCTTGCCCGACGAATCCTTGCTGCGCCTGTTCGGCAAGGGACTGTTTGCCAACAGTATCAATCCGAAAGTCGTGCTGTTTTTCCTGTCGTTTCTGCCGCAGTTCATCGTCGCGGGCCAGGGCAATCCCAGCTGGCAGACGGCGCAGCTGGGCCTGGTGTTCACGGCGCAGGCGTGCGTGCTGTTCGGCCTGCTCGGCTATTTTTCCGGCGCCGTCGGCCTGTGGCTCAACCGCCGCCCGCGCGCCGGCCTGTGGCTGGACCGGATAGCCGGCACCATCTTCATCTGCCTGGGCTTGCGGTTGATCCTGGCCCGCTGAGGTCTTGCCGGGCGGTAATGCGGAACGCCAGTTCCATCTGGTCCTGCACGGCCATGGCGCCGCCCAGGACGGCGAACGGCACGATGCCGAAGTCGCTTTGTTTCAACAGCAGGCTGCCGCTGGCCTGCAGGCGGCGTCCGTCGGCCGCTTGCTCGACCCGCACCGGCAGCTGCACCGTGCGCGTCACGCCATGCAGGGTGATGTCGGCATCAAACACCTGCTTGTCGCCTGTGTGGCGCGCCTCGATGCTGACCCACGGATAGCGTTCCGCCTCGAGCACGCGCACCAGCATGTTGTGGCGCGTGCCGGCGATGGCGTCGGCCGATGGCGTCGTCGTCAAGCCGGCTGCCTGGCGCAAGCCTGCTTCATCCACGCTCATCTCGTCGAGCCGGAAGCGGAACTGCGCGCGTCCCAGCGCGGGCGCCACCACGCCCTGCAGGCTGCGGCTGGCCACCACGTGATCATGCCCGAGCCGCGCCAGCGCGCCGCCACGGCGCACGGTGATGGTCAGCAGGGATTCGTCGGGCGCGATGTGCAGCAGCTGCACGCCTTGTCGCTGCCACGCGGGCGCGGGCATGGCGGCAAGGGTAGCCGGCGCGGAAGCAGGGGCAGGCGCGGGCGGCAAGGGCGTGCAAGCAGCCAGCACGGCGCAGGCAAGCAGGAAAACGGTGCGAAGATTCTGGCTGAACATGGGGCGGAAGGGGCAAGGGCGATGGGGGCATAGTACGCGATCCGCGCGGCGGCGCGCGTGCAATGTTAGAGCTAGGTCATATGGCGGTCATATGACGCTGTTATGATGCTTTTGTTGGCACACAGCATGCGATGCGCAGATCACTACGCTCCGGGAGCGATAGGATGCAGGCATGACTCAACAGCTTAGCCGGTGAGCTCAACCATCGGCACCAGACATGTAAAATTTGTTTTATGGCAGTGATTGCAGGGCGGGGTAGGGGAAATACGGGAAACGGGCGGGGATTTAATGAAGTCCTAAGCCTGTTTCAACGAAGGGCTGGCATAGTGGATACATGGCGCACGGAAACCCCGAGCGCAAGGTTGCCGGACACCTCAATGACCGGCACGATTTCCACTTCTTCATGTGTTTTCCCGTTTTATCCCTGCGCTCTGAAACAGCGTTTCAACCGGCTACCGCACTTTGCGAAGCCGGTTTTTTTTGCCTGCGTTTTCATCAGTTCCCGGCGCCGCAGCGCCGGGATGCCAATTACTTAGCCCGCCTGTTTCGCCAGCCACGCATCGACGGCTGGCAGCCGTTCGGCGCGCAGCTTGATGCGGTACTTGATGCCGGCCACCGAGCTGTCGGCGTCGCCGCGCGCGCTGGCCGGCAGGTTCGCTTGCGCGTACGCTTCCAGCTTGGCGATCATGTCAGGCTGCGCCGAGCCGGCGGCCAGACGCGGGAAGTAGCGGCTGCGCGAGCTGGCGTCGATGCGCGCATTGACTTGCTCCAGGTGCGCCAGCGCGAAGTCGAAGGCCAGTTCCGGATGCGAGCGCGACACGCGCGAGATCATGGCCGGGCTGTTCGTCACGCCCGGTTCATCCGTCAGTGCCAGCGCCAATGCGCGCTGCGCCAGTGCGGGATCGTCGGTCGAGGCCAGCAAGTCGTACAGCTGATTCTTGACCAGCGGCGTCTTTTCCTGCTGCGCCTTGGCGTGCAGCTGTTCCCAGGTGGCGGCGTCCGCATGCTGGGCCACCACGCCCAGGATGGTGCGGCGCAGCGGCGCGGGCATGGCGGTGGGGTCCTGTTCGCTGGCCGCGTAACGGCGGCGCGCTTCCGCGATCACGCCCGGTTCGCCCATGTCGCCGAGGATGGCGATCAGGCGGCCGCGCAGGGTTGCCACGCTCGACGCCTCGCCCGCGCGCGCTTCCCAGCCCGTCTGCGCCATCATCGGCGCCAGGCGCGCCATGGCGAAGCGGCCGAAAGCCTGCTGGCGAACGGCATCACCGGCATACTGTTCGTACAGGCTGCCCAGTGAGCTGGCCACCTTGCCCAGCACCTGCGGATCGGCCGACAGCGGCGTCGCCTTCACCAGTTCCAGGAAGTCGGCCAGGTTTTGCGTACCGGCCAGGCCCAGCGACTGGCTGTCCGCCAGCAAGCCCAGTTGGTCGATCGGCGCCAGGCGCGCGAAGCTGCCCGCGAGAGCGCGCGTGTTGGCCGGCGCGTACACGGTGCGGTAATAGCCGCTCTGGCCCGCGTTCACGAGCAGGGCGCCGCAACCGGGCACGTTCAGGGTGGCCTTGCCATCCTTGAGCACCACCTTGGCCAGCTTGCCGTTGCCGACCGTCGACGCGATGACCGGCACTTTCCACGACAGCGGTTTTTTATGCGGCTGGTCCTTGGAAAATTCCGTCTGCGTCAAGGTCACGCGCGTATTGCCGTTTTTGCACACGGCGTCGCCCACCGTGATCATCGGCACGCCCGGCTGCAGGGTGAAATCATGGGCGATGGCGCTGACAGGCTTGCCCGCGGCCGCATCGACTTCGCGCCACAGGTCGTCGGACACCGTATTGCCATACGCATGCTTGCGCATATAGCTGCGCACGGCCGTGCGCCACGTATCGGCGCCCACATACGCTTCGAGCATGCGGATCACGGCTTCGCCTTTTTGATAGGTGATGCCGTCGAACGCCTGGCTGGCTTGCTCCACCGTGGCGATGCGCTGCACCACGGGGTGCGTGGTGCGCAGCGCATCCTGGCTCATGGCCGACTCGCGTCCGCCGACGCTGGACAGGGCCGTGTTCCACTCCGGGTGCAAACGCTCCGTGGTGCGGCTTTCCATCCACGAGGCGAAACCTTCGTTGAGCCACAGGTCGTCCCACCAGCGCATGGTGACCAGGTCGCCGAACCACTGGTGTGCCATTTCATGCGACAGCGTGGTGTAGATGTTCTCCTTGTCGGTCTGCGTCGAGATGGTCGGGTCGAGCAGCAGGCCGTATTCGAAGGTGAAGACGGCGCCCCAGTTTTCCATGGCGCCGAAGAACTGGCTGCGGCCCGGCGCGGCGATGTTGTCGAGCTTGGGCAGCGGGTAGCGCACGCCGAAATAATCGTTGTATTCGCGCAGCAGGGCGGCCGACTCGTCGAGCGCGAAGCGGCTTTGCGCCAGCGCGCCCTTCTTCGTGATGACGCCTATCTCCGTGCCGTCGCTCATGGCCGTGGCCCGCTCGAAGTCGCCCAGGCCGAAGAACAGCAAATACGTCGACATGCGCGGCGTGGTGGCGAAGCGCACGTGCTTGGTGCCATTGCCCAGGTCCTCGCTGCTGGCGACCGGCATGTTCCCGACGGCCATCTGGCTGCTCGGGACGATCACGTCCAGCGCGAAGGTGGCCTTGTAGTCCGGTTCGTCCCACGACGGCAACATGCTGCGCGCGTCGGAATTTTCGAACTGCGTGTACAGCGCGCGCTGGCGGCCCTGCGGCGTGTCGTAGTCGAGCGAGAACAGGCCCGTGGCCTGCGTGCCGATCTTGCCGCTGTAGTCGATGCACAACAGGTACTCGCCCTTGGCCAGCGGCTGGGCAAAATGCACGGTCGCCGTCTGCTTGTCCGCATCGAAATCGACCTTGCGCGTCACCTGCTTGCTGCCGCCCGCGCCTTCGATGGTGGCGGCGGCAAACGCCAGGTTCAGGGCATTGAAGGTGATGCTGCTTGTCGGCGCGTCGACGGCGACCTTGATGGCGGCTGCGCCCTTGAAGGTGGAGGCGGCGGCGTCCGGCGTGATCGACAGCGCATAGTGCAAAGGCGTGACGCCGCGCGGCAGCTGCGTGGTGGTCGTGGTGGCGTGGCTGGCCGAGGCGTATCTGGTGGCGGGTGCGGCGTGGCCCACATGGGCCGCGGTCATGGAAGCCAGTGCCAGGACGGCGGCGGCCAGTTGGCTGCGGCGGAAACGCGGAGTCGGTGTGCGATGCATGGTATGCCCTTCGTTCATGGATAAAACGCCCGCCAGCCGGGTAGGCTGCGGGCGTTGATGGCGGTCGCGGGACATCGCTGGAATTGAACGCCAGCGTTCCCGTACAGCAATCTAAGGTGAAACGGGGGCAAAGTCAACGCGCCAGGGGCGCCGCACCATGGCGGTGCGCTGGTATGATGGGCGCCTGACTGTACTGCCGCAGGCCAGTCCCGCAGCCGCGCCCACCAACATAACAAGACGAGACCCAAGCACATGAAACTGATTATCAGCCCCCGCACGCCCAATCCGCGCCGCGTCACCATGTTCATCGCCGAGAAGGGCATCACCGGCATCGAGGAAGTGGCGCTCGACCTGATGGCGGGCCATCACCGCGACCCTGCCTTCCTGGCGAAAAACCCGCTGGGCCGCGTGCCCGTGCTGGAACTGGACGACGGGCGCGTGCTGACCGAGACCCGCGCCATCTGCACTTACCTGGAGGGCTTGCAGCCGCAGCCGAACCTGATGGGAGAAGGTTTCGAGGAGCGCGCGTTCATTGAAATGGCAGACCGCCGCGTGGAACTGCATTTGTTCAGCGCAGCCGCCAACTGGGTGCGCCACGGCCATCCGGCCCTGGTGGCGCTGGAAAACCCGCAGTTTCCCGATTTCGCCACGGCGCAGGCGGGCAAGCTGCGCGAGACGGCGCAATGGCTGGACCAGGTGCTGGCTCACCAGCCCTACATCGCCGGCGACCGGTTTACGATTGCCGACATCACGGCCTTCTGCGCGCTGGAATTTGTGCGCGGCCTGATGAAGTACCGGCCCGGCGCGGAAGGCTTGGCCAACCTGCAGGCCTACCGCGACCGCATCGCGGAACGGCCCAGCGCGCAGGCGAAGTAAGGATATTTTACTACCGGCCCACGTCAACAATGTTTGTCGGGTTACGCCCGCTGGGCTAACCCGACCTACGGCCTTGAAGACCGACATGCCGGGTAGGTCGGATTAGCGGGGCCGCCGAGGCGCGTGAGCGCGTAATCCGACACCACCAAGGAAGCAAGCCAACAATGTTGTCGGCTTACGCCCGCTGGGCTAACCCGACCTACAGCCTTGGGGACCGACATGGCGGGTAGGTCGGATTAGCGCGTGAGCGCGTAATCCGACACCACCACATTACTTCAGCTGCTCCCACAGGAAGGTGTAGGTCAGTGCCCACATCAGCGCCTGCTGGTCGTTATTGGCGGCACCCGCATGGCCGCCTTCCGTGTTTTCCCAGTACAGCACGTCATGGCCTTGCTCTTCCATCTTCGCCACCATCTTGCGCGCATGGCCGGGGTGGACCCGGTCGTCGCGCGTCGAGGTGGTAAACAGCACGCGCGGATATTTCTTGTCCTTGAAGACGTTCTGGTACGGCGAGTACTTGCTGATGTACGCCCATTGTTCCGGCACGTCCGGGTCGCCATATTCTCCCATCCACGAGGCGCCCGCCAGCATCTTGTTATAGCGGCGCATGTCGAGCAGCGGCACCTGGCTGACGACGGCGTTGAACAGGTCGGGACGCTGCACCAGCACTGCGCCCGTCAGCAGGCCGCCGTTGCTGCCGCCCATGATGCCCAGGTGGCGCGGGCTGGTGACCTTGCGCTTGATGAGGTCTTGCGCCACCGAGATGAAGTCGTCATACGCGCGCTGGCGGTTTTCCTTCAGCGCCGCCTGGTGCCAGCGGGGACCGAATTCGCCGCCGCCGCGGATATTGGCCAGCACATACACGCCGCCCTTTTCCAGCCACGCCACGCCGGTGGTGCCGCTGTAGCTCGGTTTGAGCGACACTTCAAAGCCGCCGTAGCCATACAACACGGTGGGGTTGCTGCCGTCGAACTTCGTCTTCTTGCCCATGATGGCGAAATACGGCACCTTGGTGCCATCCTTCGACGTCGATTCGAACTGCTCGACCTTGTAAGGCGTGGCATCGTAGTAGGCGGGCAGCGACTTGATTTTCGTGCGCTTGTCGCTTTGCGCCGTGGCCAGGTACAGGGTGGTCGGGTTGAGGAAGTCGGTCACCGTCAGGAAGTACTGGTCCGAGTCGACGGAGTCGAGCGCGCTGACGGCCAGGGTGCCCAGCTTCGGCGCATCGACGGCGCGGCGCTGCCACTTGCCGTTCACGTGGCGCAGTTCCGTCAGGCGGTTCTTGACCTTGTCCAGGGTGGTGACGAGGATGGCGGACTTGGTCGCCGTCACATTGTCCAGCGACGACGTGGCCGTCGGCGCGTACAGCACTTCCAAGTCCTGCTTGCCCTGCATGAAGGCCTTGAGGTCGGTGGCCAGCAAGGAGCCTTGCAGGTAGGTCTTGCCGTTGACTTTCCAGTCCGAGCGCAAGGTGATGACCAGCTGGTCGCGCACGGTGAAGGCCGTAGCGTCGTCCGGCTTCGGCACTTTCTTCAACTCGGCGCCGTCGCGCAGGAACATCTCGCCGCTGTAGAAATCGATTTGCCGCTCGATAAATTGATGTTCGTAGCCTGGCGTGAAGTCCTTGTAGGCGCCGGCGCTCAGGTCGTCGGGCTTGGCTTCATACAGCGTTTGCGCCTGCGCCAGCGGCGTGCCGCGCTGCCACTGCTTGATGATGCGCGGGTAGCCCGAGCTGGTCATCGAACCGGGGCCGAAATCGGTGGAGACGAACAGGGTATCCTGGTCGATCCAGCTGGTGCTGCCCTTCGCTTCGGGCAGGGTGAAGCCGCCGTCGACGAAGGCGCGCTTGGCCACGTCGTATTCGCGCACCACCTTGGCGTCGCCGCCGCCGCGCGACAGGGAAATGAGGCAGCGTTCGCCCTTCGGATACAGGCAGGAAGCGCCGCCCCAGACCCAGTTTTCACTCTCGCCGGCAGCCAGCTGGTCAAGGTCGATCACGGTTTCCCAGACAGGTTCGGCCAGCTGGTACTGCGCCAGGGTGATGCGGCGCCAGATGCCGCGCACGTGCTGGGCGTCGCGCCAGAAATTATAGTAAAACTCGCCTTCCTTGCTGACGTAGGGAATGCGCTCCTTCGAGTTGAGGATGGTTTTCAGGCGCGCCTGCAGGGCGGGGAAGCCGGGCTGGGCTTCCAGTTCCCTGGTGCTGACGGCATTGTGCTGCCTGACCCAGGCCAGCGGCTTGTCGCCGAGGACTTCTTCCAGCCACAAATGGGGATCGGTGTTGGCGGCGGCAGGGGCGGGGGCTTGCGCGTGGGCGATGCCCGCTGCGGCCAGGCCGAGCAGCATGCTGCCGGCGAAGGTACGATATGACGACATATAGGGTTCCTGGTTGGTCCGATGGAGGCCGCGTTGCAGGCAAAACGGCGCAGCCATGGTGCCATGGATTGCTGCGAGGAACCAGTGTCTATGGACGGCTACTTAAAAAATAATTACTTTTCCAATATTGTTTGCTGGAATGGAAGCTGGCCGCAGAATCTGCGGCGAGTTGGCTCTTCAGGGGACGCCGGGCCCCATCAGGGAGGTCACGGTGAGCCGCGTCTTTTCGACATCGCCGCCGTCGCAGTGATAAATCCATAAGGCATCGTTGTCGCGGCTGTCGATGAACAGGATGCGCGTGTTTTCCTCGCCGATGGCCAGGCACCCCGCCAGCTCGGCAGGACTGAACGGTGCTGCCTGCTTCGACCTTGTTCCCACCGCTTCTGCCAGCGCCTGTGCAAAGCCAGCCAGTTGCCTGACTGCCAGATAGCTTGTTCCATCCACCTCGACCTCTTTGCACAGCGCGTCCAGGCTGTACAGCGTGAAGGGGGCTTCATCTGTGAAAATCGCCACGTCGGGACGTGGCTTTGCGCTGCGGAGGTGAGCGAGATAGGCCTGGGGCAGGGCCACTTTTTCCCTGGCCAGCAGTTTTTCCAGCTGCTTGCCGCTTTTCTTCCCTGGCCGGGCGGCCTTGGGCGCGACGGCTTCGCACGCCTGCGCTGTCCAGGCGACCGGATTGAACTGAAACATCCTTGCACATGCGGGGCAGTGCAGGAACATGAAGGTCATTCTTTTGCCGATGGCCGTTTTCAAGAACGCGCCATCCGAGGCATCCATTGCGCTGCTGTCGAAGTGGCGTCCGCAGTCGCCATCGTAGGGACAAGTGATGTCAAGCATAGGCGTATTTCTCCATCCGCAAAGCGATCTCTTCTTTTTCTTCCGGAAAAGAGGCTGCGGGATTTTTCTGCCAATAGGCAATGCCTTCGTTCAAGGCCCACAAGGCTTTTTCCTGCTTGCCCGCCATCAGATAAAAATCGCAGGCCCTCGCATGCGATTCTTGCGCTTCGACGAGAGCCAGGGCCGCATTTTCCCAATTGGAAAGGCGCTCAAGCCAGGGGACGGCCAACTCCAGCAGATTGTCCCGCAGGCAGGCCATGACCGTTGCCCGATGGGACGGATCGACGAGCTGGTGTTCTTTGTCCTGCTTGCCATCGAGGATAGGGAATTGCCAGTTTCTGATACTCCAGTCCGCCACGCCGCCAACGATATTGTTGACAGGTTCACGGCCGTAGCGCGCCGTGTGCCATGTTGCATAAAATTTGGACGAGACTTGATAGTGGCTCCAGAATGCCACGCAGACATCCTCTTCGTTGTGGCGGTTGGCCTGGAAATGGATGGTCTGGATGAATTCGTTCTGCGTGCGCTTGAAGGTCAGCTGGCCAGGCGAGAACTTGAAGCCCGCTGCGCCCAGCGGCTCCAGCAAGTACGCTTCAATATTGGCGATGATCAGCGCTTTTGGTTTCATTCCGTTTCCTGGCATGGGTCGGTTGCGCAATGTTGCCATAGATCAGTGCCAGCGCACCTTGCGGCGGGCAATCGTGCGAGGGAAAGCCTGCTGCCACTTCCCTGCACGCTGGCGGACGCCGTGTGCTAGCCCGGCAGCTTCGCCACAACCTTGATCTCGAACTGGAAACCATACAGCCACGTCACGCCAACGGCCGTGACCGTCGGGTGGGGTGCGTCGCCCCAGTACTCCTCCTGCACGATATCCCAGATGCGCTGGAAGTTAGCCTGCGGGTCGACGATAAAAATGGTCACGTCCTGCACGTCGCCGAAGGTACAGCCGGCGGCTTGCAAGATGGCGTTCAGGTTCTCGAAGGCGCGCCGGACCTGGGCTTCGAGCCCGGGTTCGGGTGTGCCGTCTTCGCGGCTGCCGACCTGTCCCGACACGAACAGCAGGCCGTTGGCGCGCACGGCAGGGGAATAGCGGTTCTGTTCATACAGGGCTTGGCGGCCCGGAGGGAATACGACGTCGCGTTTCATCAGCTTTCCTTTGTTGATGCAGCGAAGTTGCTGCCTGGAGAACACTTTATCTGCTGCCAACCTCCGGATAAAGCGGCCAGATCGGACTGGACTATTTGTATAATCCAAACAATCGGGTGGTGGAGGCGTGGATGGACAGGTTTGATGCGATGAAGGCGTTCGTGCGGGTGGTCGAGACGGGCAGTTTTACGCGGGCAGCCGCGACCTTGCACATGAGCCGCACCACGGTGACGCAACTGGTGCAGCAGCTTGAGGCGCGCCTGCGCCTGAAATTGCTGAACCGCACCACGCGCAAGGTCAACGTGACGGCCGATGGCGCGGCCTATTACGAACGCATCGTGCAGGTGCTCGATACACTGGAAGAAATCGAAACGAGCTTGCCGCATGCCGCCGCCTTGCCGCGGGGCCAGTTGCGGGTGGACGTGCCCAGTCCGCTCGCCGCTTTGCTGCTGGTGCCGGCGCTGCCCACGTTTCATGCGCTGTATCCCGATATCGTGCTCGACATGGGCGCCAGCGATCGCATGGTCGACGTGATCGCCGACAATGTCGATTGCGTGATACGCGGCGGTGATATCACCGACCAGTCGCTGATGGCGCGCAAGCTGGCCGACTTGCCATTGGGCGTGTATGCGGCGCCGGCCTACCTGCAAGGGGTGGGCACGCCCTTGCATCCGCTGGACTTGCAGGACAGCGCGCACCGCATCGTGCGCTTTCGCTGGGCCAGCAGCGGCAACGGCTTTCCGTATGTGATGCACCGCGAGGGCAAGAGCGTCAAGATCCATGGTCAATATATACTGTCTATCGACGACGGCAATGCCTATCTGGCAGCCGGCGTGGCGGGGCTGGGCGTGCTGTGGCTGCCCGATTACATGGCGCGGCCGCACGTGGCCAGGGGCGAGCTGATGCCGCTGTTCGAAGCGTGGACGGTCGATCCCATGCCGCTCTATCTCGCCTATCCGCCGAACCGCCATGTCAGCAAGAAACTGCGCGTCTTTATCGACTGGGTGGCCGAACTGATGGCCCGGCATTCCGCCCGCCCTGCTGCCATCACGGCAGTTGATTGACCCACACGGGCGCCGACCAGACGATGTTGCCGTCGTCCTGCGTCAGCCGCGCGTAATAGAAATGGGGGCCGGGCGCGGGCGTGATGGTGAGATCGGCCTGGTCCGATACTTGTGTGACCGAGCCGTTGCCGCCCGGCACGCCGTGGAAGATGGCGATGGCGGCCGCTTGGCGCCCGGCGCTGTTGCTGAAGCTGGTGGCCAGGCGCAAGGGACCGTGGTTGTCGAAGCGCTCTCCCATCAGCTTGCCATTGGCCGTGAACAGCAGTTGCGCATGCTTGTCCATGGTGGCGTAGACGCGGCGCGCGCGCAGCGCGTCGAGGAAGCTGTCGCGTGAAATGGGCGTGCCGGCGGCCGGGCCGGCCACCAGCACGGCCGTGCGGTTGCCATATGACGCGCCCCAGTTGGCGCAGTGATTGTCCTGGTTGCTGCTGAAGGCCACGTGGTAGCCGGCCGCCAGGGCCCGGTTGCAGGCCGCCTCGTAATTGCTGCGCCGGGTTTCCGTTTCCGCGTCGTTCGTGGAAAACGCGGACGTATTCATGACTTCGCACAGCACCATGGCCGCGTCGCCGTCCGGCGTGTAGCCGAGCGGCTGGCCGTTGACGAGAAACTGGCCCGTTTGGGCCGGATGGTTGAACTGCCCGATCCAGCCCCGTTCGCGCATCAGTGCGTACAGGCCCGCGTAATCGCCCTTCGGCGTCTCGATATCGGCCAGCAGTTCGCCCTGGGCATTTTTTTCCCAGCCCAGCAACTGCCCGCTATTGATGATATTCAGGTGGCCGCCCTTGTTGATGACGCCCCATTCCATGCCGTACAGGGCCAGGAAACCGGGATGGGCGGCAGTGTAAGCGGCCGCTTCAGCCAGCCCCGTCTGGTACAGCGCGATCGCTTCGGCAGGGGGGGCAGTGCTATTCGTGCCGTCCGAACCGTCGTACATATGGTTGTGCTCGGATGTCAGCAGGACGTCGAGCCCGTGTTCTTGCGCATACTTGTAGGCATCGATGGGGCCGTAGGGTGCCGTTTGCGGGTCTTGCGCGCCATGGCAGGCGTCGAGCGCCGCACCGCCGTCGCTGTGGCGCGTCTGGCTGTGCAGGTTGGCGTAGACGATGCGGTAGCCGGGCTGGCCTTCCAGGCCGGGCAGTTGTTGCAGGCCAGCCTGGAAGGCGGGTACCCTGGGCGCCGTGCTTGCGCTCCGCTGCACGTGGATGGGCCACTGCTGTTCCACCTGCGCTTCGTGCGGCGTGCCCGCATCGGCCACTGCCAGCAAGCGCAGTTCGTACAAGCCGTTCGGCGCCAGCACCCTCCGTTCGCGCGCATCGGCGTCGGCGCGGCCATCCCAGGGCAAGTTCACGCTCTTGCCGTCAGCCCCCACCTGTTCCGTGCCCGACCAGCGCCGCAGCACGGCGCCTTGCGGGCCGGGGCCCGACAGTGTCAAGGTCCAGCGCACGGCATGGCTGCGGCCTTCGTCGGGATAGGTGAGCCGCACGACAAATGTACGCGCCTGCGTGACCCGCTCACCGCGCGCGGCGTGAAAGGGCGCGACAACGGTGGCGTCAAGCTCGCTGTGTTCCTTGGTCTCTTGCGCGGCGACAGTGTTACTCCATGTCATCAGCAACAATCCCGCGCACGCACATGCCAGCCATGGCGGCCAAGGTGGCCTTAGGCGTCGTCGTTGCAGTGTCTTGACCATCGTGGCCTCCCGCTGCTGCTTCAGATGTGGTTTAGACAAGAAATGCCATCTGCTGGTTCCCGCATGCACCAGCAAGTGGCGTGCTTGCACCGTGATTGGCCATGATCTGGCGCAAAGCCAGTGCGAATGAGGCCACTTGCCCGTCAGACAAGCTGGCACGGCGCTTGCTAAACAGAAGGTACGGATCAACGGCGATCCCCTGAATAAACGCACAACGGTCCAACGACGGACCACATGGACAACGGCGTCCGCCCAGGCTGATTTTTCATCGGCGGGGGCGGGCGCCGTTTTGTTTTATCAACGGGATATTTCGGGAACCTATCATGGCCAGCCAAAAAGCAACGCGCATCGCGCTCTTCTCCCTCGCCACGCCGCCCATGCGCGCATTCCACCTGACGTGGATGGCATTTTTCGTGTGTTTCTTCGCCTGGTTCGCTTGCGCTCCCCTGATGCCTGTCATCAAGGGCGAGTTCGGCCTTTCCTTGGCGCAAGTGGCCAACATCAATATCGCGGCCGTCGCCATCACCATCCTCGTGCGCCTGATCGTGGGGCCATTGTGCGACCGCTACGGCCCGCGCAAGACCTACACGGGCTTGCTGCTGCTGGGCGCCATTCCCGTGCTGGGCGTGGCCGCCTCGCAAAGCTATGAAAGCTTTCTGTTCTTCCGTCTGGGCATCGGCGCCGTCGGCGCCAGCTTTGTCATCACGCAATATCACACCTCCGTGATGTTCGCCCCTCGCGTCGTGGGGACGGCGAATGCCGCCGCCGCCGGCTGGGGCAATGCGGGCGGCGGCGCGGCGCAGGCGCTGATGCCACTGCTGTTGGGCGCCGTGCTGATGCTGGGCGTGTCCGAATCGCTGGGCTGGCGCGTGGCCCTGCTGGTGCCGGGCGTGCTGATGCTGGTGATGGCCGTTCTCTACTGGCGCTATACGCAGGATTGCCCTGAAGGCAATTACTCGGACTTGCGCGCCGCAGGCACCGCCATCGAAGGTGGCAAGAAGGGCGGCTGGGACAGCTTCAAGGCGGCCAGCACCAACTACCGCGTGTGGCTGCTGTTCGTCACCTACGGCGCCTGCTTCGGCATCGAAATTTTCATCCACAACATCGCCGCCGTGTACTACGTCGACCATTTCGGCCTGTCCTTGAAATCGGCCGGCCTGGCCGCCGGCAGCTTCGGCTTGCTGGCCCTGTTTGCCCGCGCCCTGGGAGGCTGGATGTCCGACAAGCTGGCCCTGCGCGGCAACCTGAACAGCCGCGTGACCCTGCTGTTCATGCTGATGATAGGCGAAGGCGTGGGCCTGCTGTGGTTTGCCAAGGTCGACAGCGTCACCTGGGCCGTCATCGCCATGCTGGTCTTCGGCCTGTTCACCCATATGGCGTGCGGCGCCACCTACGCGCTCGTGCCTTTCATCGACAGCAAGGCGCTGGGCGGCGTGGCCGGCATCATCGGCGCGGGCGGCAACGTGGGCGCCGTGGCGGCCGGTTTCCTGATGAAGGGCACGGGCGACATCCGCCAGACCCTGATCATCCTGAGCGCGCTGGTGGTGATCTCGGCCCTGTGCGCCATCGCCGTGCGTTTTACCCGTGCAGCGGCCGAACCGAACATGGCCGCGGCCTGAGGAGACAGTAATGACTCACCCCTTGAACATCGTCGTCCTTGGCCATGGCATGGTCGGGCATAAATTCCTCGAACGCATGGCATTGGAAAACGCGCCGCACCTGTCCGTGACGGTCTTGTGCGAAGAGCCGCGCCCCGCCTATGACAGGGTGCACCTGTCCGAATTTTTCAGCGGCAAATCGGCCGACGACCTGTCGCTGGTGGCACCCGGCTTTTTCGACAAGGGCAACGTCGTCCTGAAACTCAATGCGCGCGCCGTGTCCATCGACCGCGTGGCGAAAACCGTCACGGCCAGTACCGGTGAAGTGCTGGCCTACGACAAGCTGGTGTTCGCCACCGGTTCGGCGCCGTTCGTGCCGCCGCTGCCGGGCAAGGAGCGCGATGGCTGCTTCGTCTACCGCACCATCGAAGACCTGGAAGCCATGCTGGCCTGGGGCGGAAAGTCAAAGACGGGCGTGGTGATCGGCGGCGGGCTGCTGGGCCTCGAATGCGCGAAGGCCTTGCGCGACCTGAAGCTCGACACCCACGTGGTGGAATTCGCGCCGCGCCTGATGGCCGTGCAGGTCGATGAGGGGGGCGCGCGCGTCCTGCGCCGCAAGATCGAGGAACTGGGCGTGACCGTGCACACGCAAAAAAATACGCTGGCCATCGTCGACGGCGAAGAAGCCACGCACCGCATGCAGTTCGCCGACGGCAGCCACCTGGAAGCGGACATGATCGTCTTCTCGGCCGGCATCCGTCCGCGCGACGAACTGGCGCGCGCCTGCGGCCTGGACGTGGGCCCGCGCGGCGGCATCGCCATCGATGACAGCTGCGTCACCTCTGATCCGGACATCTATGCCATCGGCGAATGCGCGCTGTGGGGCGGCCTGGTCTTCGGTCTGGTGGCGCCAGGCTACGAGATGGCCCGCATCGCGGCGCGCCACCTGCTGCAGGAAGAGGGCGAAGCCTCGTTCAAGGGCGCCGACATGAGCACCAAGCTCAAACTGATGGGCGTGGACGTGGCCAGCCTCGGTGACCCGCACGGCAATGCGCCGGGCAGCCGCTCCTACCAGTTCATGGATGAACGCAAGCAGATCTACAAGAAAATCGTCGTTTCCGATTGCGGCAAATACCTGCTTGGCGGCGTGATGGTGGGCGACGCCAGCGAATACGGCACCTTGCTGCAGATGATGCTCAACAAGATCGAGCTGCCGGCATCCCCCGAGTTCCTGATCCTGCCGCAGGCCGATGGCCAGCAAAAGGTGGGCCTGGGCGTGGACGCCTTGCCCGAGTCGGCGCAGATCTGCTCGTGCAACGACGTGTCGAAAGGCGCGCTGTGCGCGGCCGTCGCCGAAGGCGCCACCACCATCGGCGCCCTGAAAAGCTGCACCAAGGCGGGCACCGCGTGCGGCGGCTGCGTGCCCCTGGTCACGCAGATCATGAAGGCGGAAATGCAGAAGCAGGGCCTGGCCGTCAACAACCACGTGTGCGAACACTTTGCCTACTCGCGCCAGGAGTTGCACCACCTGGTCCGCGTGGGAAAAATCCGCAGCTTCGGCGCGCTCCTGTCCGCCCATGGCCAGGGCCTCGGTTGCGATGTGTGCAAGCCCGTGGCGGCGAATATCCTCGCTTCGTGCTGGAACGATTTCGTGCTCTCTCCCGTGCACGCCAGCCTGCAGGACAGTAACGATTACTTCCTCGGCAATATCCAGAAGGATGGCACGTATTCCGTCGTGCCGCGCATGCCGGGCGGTGAAGTGACGGCCGACGGCTTGATCGCCGTGGGCATGGTGGCGAAAAAATACGGTCTCTATACCAAGATCACGGGCGGCCAGCGGGTCGACCTGTTTGGCGCGCGCGTCGATCAATTGCCGGCCATCTGGGAAGAATTGATCGCGGCCGGCTTCGAATCGGGCCACGCCTACGGCAAATCCTTGCGTACGGTGAAATCGTGCGTCGGCTCCACCTGGTGCCGCTATGGCGTGGCCGACAGCGTGGGCTTTGCGATCCAGCTGGAAAACCGCTACAAGGGCTTGCGCACGCCGCACAAGATCAAGTTCGGCGTCTCCGGCTGCACGCGCGAATGCGCCGAGGCGCAGGGCAAGGACATCGGCCTGATCGCCACGGAAAAGGGCTGGAACCTGTACGTGTGCGGCAATGGCGGCATGAAGCCGCGCCACGCGGAACTGATCGCTTCCGATCTCGATGAAGCCACGCTGGTGCGCTATGTCGACCGCTTCCTGATGTTTTACGTGCGCACGGCCGACCGCCTGCAGCGCACCAGCGTGTGGCGCGACAATCTGGAAGGGGGCCTCGATTACCTGAAGCGCGTCATCATCGACGACAGCCTGGGCATCGCCCATGAACTGGAAGCGGACATGCAGCACGTGGTCGACACCTATGCCTGCGAGTGGAAGGAAGCCGTGTCCAACCCCGCCGTGCGCCAGCGCTTCCGCCATTTCGTCAACAGCGAGAAGAGCGATGAAAACGTGGTGTTCGTCGAGGAGCGGGGCCAGATCCGGCCCGCCACTGAAACTGAACGCCGCAGCACCGTGATCCCCATCCTTGCCGTGGAGGCTTGAGCCATGAATGCGATGAATGAACTTTCCGGCGCCACCGCCGACAACTGGGTGGCCATCTGTTCCTTGGCCGACATCGTGCCCGACACGGGCGTGTGTGCGCTGCTGGGTGGCCGCCATGTGGCCGTCTTCCGCGTCGGCGATGCGGCGCCGCGCGTGTACGCCATCGACAATATCGACCCGAATGCGGGCGCTTCCGTGCTGTCGCGGGGTCTCGTCGGCAGCATCGGCGAGCGCGTCGTCGTCGCCTCGCCGATCTACAAGCAGCACTTCGACCTGGCCAGCGGCGAGTGCATCGAAGCACCCGAGCATTCAGTCGCCGCCTGGCCCGCGCGCGTGTTTGCCGACATGGTGTGGGTGGCCCTGTGAATTCGCCAGTCAAGGCCACTGCGCGTCCCTCGCTCGTGGTGGTCGGCAACGGCATGGCCGGCATGCGCACGGTCGAGGAACTATTGAAACTCGCGCCGGACCTGTACGACATCACCGTGTTCGGCGCCGAGCCGCACGGCAATTACAACCGCATCCTGCTGTCGCCCGTGCTGGCCGGCGAAAAGTCGGTCGACGACATCATGCTGCACACGCGCGAGTGGTATGCGCAGAATGGCATCACCCTGCACGCGGGCGATCCCGTCGCGCGCATCGACCGCAAGGCGCGCACCGTGCAATCGCTGTCCGGCATCACGGTTGCCTATGACCGCCTGCTGCTGGCCACCGGGTCCACGCCGTTCATCGTGCCCGTGCCCGGGCATGATCTGCTGGGCGTGATCGGTTTTCGCGATATCAGCGATGTCGACACCATGCTGCAGGCGGCGCGCACGCACCGCCACGCGGTGGTCATCGGCGGCGGCTTGCTGGGGCTGGAAGCGGCCAACGGCCTGCAGCGCCAGGGTATGGACGTCACGGTCGTGCACATGAGCGGCGCCCTGATGAACCAGCAGCTGGACGCACCCGCGTCGATGCTGCTGAAATCGGCGCTGGAAGCGCGCGGCCTGCGGTTTTTGATGCACGCGCAGACGGCCGAAATCCTCGGCAGCGATCGGGTGCAAGGCGTGCGTTTTGCTGATGGCAGCAGCATCCCCGCCGACCTGGTGGTGATGACGGCCGGCGTGCGCCCCAACATCGCGCTGGCGCAAGCGGCCGGCCTGCACTGCGAACGGGCCATCGTCGTCGACGACTGCCTGCAAAGCTACGACCCGCGCGTGTACGCCGTGGGCGAATGCGTACAGCACCGGCGCGCCACCTTCGGTCTCGTCGCGCCCATCTGGGAGCAGGCGCGCGTGTGCGGCGCGCACCTGGCTGGCGCAGGGCACCGCCGCTACGTGCAGCAAGCCAGCGCCACCAAATTGAAAGTGACGGGCATCGACCTGTACTCGGCCGGCGACATCATCGGCGGCGAGGGCAGCGAAGACCTGGTGCTGCGCGATCCGCGCCGCGGCGTCTACAAGCGCCTGGTGGTGCAGGGCAGCCGCCTGGCCGGCGCCGTGCTGTATGGCGACGTGCAGGACGGCCCCTGGTATTTCGACCTGATCCAGCAGCGCCGCGACATCAGCAAGCTGCGCGCCCATTTATTGTTTGGCCAGGCGCTGTGCGCCCAGGCCGCCTGACAGCGACCAACAGGATACGCCCATGACAAGCTGCACGCCCGTGAAAACCACTTGCCCGTATTGCGGCGTCGGCTGCGGCGTGGAAGCGACACGCCTGCCCGACGGCGCCATCCGCATCGCCGGCGACATTGCGCACCCGGCCAACCAGGGCAAGCTGTGCGTGAAAGGCTCGGCCCTCGGCGACACCCTGGACCTGGAGAACCGTTTGCTGCAGCCGCAGGTGCGCGTCGATGGCATCCTGCAGCGCGCTTCCTGGGATGCCGCGCTGGACCAGGTGGCCGGCGGCCTGCGCGCCATCATCGACAAGCACGGCCCCGACGCCGTCGCGCTGTACGTCTCGGGCCAGCTGCTGACGGAAGACTATTACATCGCCAATAAATTCATGAAGGGCTATGTGGGCAGCGCGAATATCGACACCAATTCTCGCCTGTGCATGTCGTCGGCCGTGGCCGGCCACAAGCGCGCGTTCGGCGAGGATATCGTGCCGGGCTGCTATGAAGACCTGGAACTGGCCGACATGGTGGTGCTGGTGGGCTCGAACACGGCCTGGTGCCACCCGATCCTGTTCCAGCGCATCGCCCGCATCCGCGAAACCCGGCCGGAGATGAAACTGGTGGTGATCGACCCGCGCCGCACGGCCACTTGCGAGCTGGCCGACCTGCACCTGCCCGTGAAACCGGGCACGGACGTGTGGCTGTTCAACGGGCTATTGTGCTATCTGGCGCGCGAAGGCGTGATCGCCGATGATTTCGTCACGCGGCACAGCAGCGGCCTCGATGAGGCGCTGGCCGCCGCCCATGTCGACTGTTCCGATCCTTTGCGTGTGGCGAAAATCTGCAAGGTCGACCCGCAAGCCTTGCTGGCGTTCTACCAGGCGTTTGCCGCCACGCGCAAGGTCGTCACGGCCTTTTCGCAGGGCGTCAACCAGTCGTCTTCCGGCACGGACAAGGTCAACAGCATCATCAACTGCCACCTGGCGACGGGGCGCATCGGCCAGCCCGGTATGGGGCCGTTTTCCCTCACGGGCCAGCCGAACGCCATGGGCGGGCGCGAAGTGGGCGGCCTGGCCAACATGCTGGCGGCGCACCTGGATCTCGACAAGCCGGCGCACCGCGCAGCCGTGCAAACCTTCTGGGACTCTCCGCGCATCGCCGACAAGCCTGGCCTGAAGGCGGTGGAGCTGTTCCACGCCATCGAGGCGGGCAAGGTCAAGGCCGTGTGGATCATCGCCACCAATCCGCTGGTCAGCATGCCGGACGCCGACCAGGTGCGCCGCGCGCTGGCCAAGTGCGAACTGGTGGTGGTGTCCGACATCAGCACCGGGTCGGACACGAACGCCCATGCCGACGTGCTGCTGCCGGCCCTGGGCTGGGGTGAAAAGGATGGCACGGTGAGCAATTCCGAGCGCCGCATCTCGCGCCAGCGCGCCTTTCTGCCGGCGCCCGGCGAAGCGCGCGCCGACTGGGACGTGCTGTGCGACGTGGCGCGCCGCATGGGCTATGCCGGCTTCGATTTCACGGCGCCGCAAGCCATCTTCGATGAACACGCGCGCCTGTCCGCCTTCCGCAACGGCGGAGCCACAAAGCGGCTGTTCAACCTGGGCCACCTGGCGGGCCTGGACGCGGCGCGCTACGACGCCCTGGCGCCGCAGCAGTGGCCGCAGGGCCAGGCGCGCCTGTTTGGGGACGGCCGCTTCGCGCATGCGGACGGGCGCGCGCGCTTCGTGCCGACGGCGCCGCGTGCGCCGCGCAATATACCCGACGAAGACTATCCACTCATCCTGAACACGGGCCGGGTGCGCGACCAGTGGCATACGATGACGCGCACTGGCAAGGCGGCGAAACTGTCGGGCCACATCGCCGAAGCGTTCATCGACATCCACCCGCAGGATGCGCTGTTGTACAGCGTGCGCGAAGGAGAGCTGGCGCGCGTGTCCAGCGCCTGGGGCGCGATGGTGGCGAGGGTCGTGCATGGCGGCGGCATCGCGCGCGGCCAGGTCTTCGTGCCGATCCACTGGAGCGACGCGAATGCGTCGGACGCGCGCGTGGGCGCCGTCGTCAACCCGGTCGTCGATCCCGTCTCGGGCGAGCCCGAATTCAAGCACACGCCCGTGCGCATCGAGCAGTTCCGCGTGCACTGGCATGCTTTCGTATTGAGCCGCACGCCCTTGAACCTGGACGGCGTGGCGCACTGGACGCGCATCCAGGGCGAACAGTTCCTGCGCTACGAGCTGGCCGGCCGCCAGCGCATCGACGACCTGGGCACTTGGGCGCGCGCGCTGCTCGGCGTCACGGACGACAACGCCGACTGGCTCGATTACGCGGATGCCAGCGCCGGCGTGTACCGCGCCGTGCACCTGGACGATGGACGCATCGCGCAATGCGTGTATGTCTCGCCCCGTCCCGACCTGCCGTCGCGCAGCTGGCTGGCGGGCCTGTTTGCGCACGCGCAGATGGATGCGGCCGACCGCGCCGGCGTGCTGCTGGGTCAGCCCATCGGCAAGGGCGTCGATGCCGGTCCCACCGTGTGTTCGTGCTTTGGCGTGGGGCGCAACACCATTTGCGCGGCCATCGTGGAGCAAAAACTGACGACGACGGCGCAGGTGACGGCCTGCGTCAAGGCGGGCGGCAATTGCGGCTCCTGCGTGCCGGAGATACGACAGTTGCTGCTTGAGGCGCGCAGCGCTGCCTGATAGTCTGTCCTTTCCTGCGCGGCTTTGTTATATTGCCAGCTCTACAGGGGAGAGGCAGTGTGATGACAGCAGGACAACACGACACGGTCTGGCTGACGGGCTTGAGCGGCGCCGGCAAGTCCAGCATCGCCGAGGCGCTGGCGCGCCGGCTCAAGGCGCAGGGCCGCGCCGTGGCGGTGCTCGACGGCGACCAGCTGCGCCATGGTTTGAACCGCGACCTCGGTTTTACGCCCGAAGACCGGCATGAAAACATCCGCCGCGTGGCCGAAGTGGCGCGCCTGATGAACGGTGCGGGCCTGACCGTCATCGCCGCCTTCATTTCTCCGTACCGCGCCGACCGGGCCATGGCCGCCGCCATCATCGGTGCGGCGCATTTCATCGAAGTCCACGTCAGCACGCCGCTGGCCGTGTGCGAGGCGCGCGATGCCAAGGGCCTGTATGCAAAGGCGCGCGCGGGGCAGCTTGCGCAATTCACGGGCATTTCCGCACCGTACGAAGCGCCGCTGGCGGCCGCGCTGACCCTGGACACGGGCACCCTGGCGCTGGACGAGTCGGTCGAGCGCCTGTGCCACTACTTTCAGCGGCGTACGTGACGAACTGGCGAAAACAGCTGCGCCGGCGCCTGCCCGCCAGCCTGAAGGCGCGCATGAGCGTGGTCGTCTTCCTGCTCGTGCTGGGCGCGGTCGCCTCGCTGGCGCTGGCCACCCTGGCCGTGGCCGAGCGCGGCATGCGCGACGTGATGGGGCGACAGCAGTACGTATCGCTGGCCAGCGCCGCCGTCTTCATCGACGAGGAACTCGACGCGAAGCGCAATGTGCTGCGCGCGATCGCGGACAGCCTGGCGGCCAGCGGCGCGCACGACGGCGCCAGCCTGCAGCGCTTCCTGGCCGCGCAAACCGTGCTGAGCAAGGAGTTTTATTCGTCCGGCGTCGTCGATATCGACGGCATCGTCCTGGCCAGCGTGAGTCCCTTCAAGCCGCAGGCGGGGCTGAACGTGAAGGGCCGCCCTTACTTTGAACGGACGCTGGCGACCCGGCGTTCGGTGATTTCCTCGCCGCTCAACGGCAGCATTTCCGGCATGCCCATCGTGGTGGTGACGCAGCCCGTGTTCGATGCGCACGGCGGTGTGCGCTATGTGCTGGCGGCCAGCGTCAACCTGCGCCAGCCCGATTTCCTCGGCCGTCTCGGCGCCCTCAAGCCGGGCCCTGGCGGCTACCTGTACATCATGACCAGCGAAGGCGTCATCGTCGAGCATCCGGACAAGTCGCGCATCATGCAGCATATCGAAGCCCACGGCCCCGTCAGCGTGCCCACGCGGAGCGCCATGCAGGGCTACGAAGGCTGGATGACGGGGACCACCACGCAGGGCGTCGATGCCCTGTTCGCCTACCACCGCATCGCCTCGACGGGCTGGATACTGGCGTCCGTGTATCCGATGAGCGAGGCCTTTGCGCCGCTGCACGCCATCCGCAGCAAGATCCTGCTGGCCGCCGTGCTGCTGGCGGCGCTGGCTGGCCTGGCCGGCTGGCGCGTCGTGCTGCGCCTGTTGCAGCCTTTGGAACGCTTGCGCCGCCAGGTGCACCAGATCCGCCGCCAGCGCCTGGGCATCGAGGCGCTGCAAATCGAGCGGCGCGACGAGATCGGCGACTTGAGCCGCGATTTTTACTCGCTGGTGGCCGAGCGTGAAATCGCCGAGGCGCAGACGCGCGACAGCGAGCGGCGCTTGAAACTGCTGACGGACCATGTGCCCGTGGTGATCGTGTATATCGACCGCGAGCACCGCTACCAGTTCATCAACGCGACGTTTGAACGATGGTTCGGCGTCTCGGCCAGGGAGAGCCTGATGCATTCCATGCGCGAGGTGCTGGGCGAGGAAGCCTACCAGTTGCGCGAGCAGCACCTGCTGCGCGCCTTCGCGGGCGAGGAGGTCGACTATGAATTCACGGTCGACAACGAGGCGGGGGAGCGCACCTTCCATACCAGCTATGTGCCCGATGTGGGCGAGAGCGGCGCGGTGGAAGGCGTCTATGGCCTGATTCACGAAATCACCAAGACCAAGGCGATGCACACGGCACTGCAGTTCGCCGCCGCCACCGATACCCTGACGGGCATCGCCAACCGGCGCCGCTTCGACGAGCAGCTGGCGCAAAGCATGCAGCGCACGCGGGCCGCGCGCGCGCCGATGGCGCTCGCCTATCTCGATATCGACCGTTTCAAGGCCATCAACGACAGCCTGGGACACAAGGCGGGCGACGAGGTGCTCAAGGAATTCGCCTCGCGCCTGGTGCGCAGCGTGCGCGCCAGCGACCTGGTGGCGCGCCTGGCCGGCGATGAATTCGTGATCATTCTCCAAGGCGTGAACGGCGCGGCCGAAGTGCGCCAGGTCGGCGCCAAGATCGTCGACGCCATCCGCCAGCCCTTCGAGCTGGCCAGCGGCCCGCTGCCGGTGACGACCAGCATCGGCATCGCCATCTTCCGCGAAGGCGCGCTGACGCCGGCGCAGTTGCTGGACCTGGCCGACCAGGCCCTGTACGCGGCCAAGGGGCAGGGCCGCGATGGCGTGGCGCTGCTCGAGGCGGCGCCGTAGCTGCTACAGGGTGGCGGTCCAGTGGTCGAGCTGCTGCGTGGTGGCCGTCACGCCGCCGCACACGATGACGAGCACATTGCGGTAGGGCGCCAGTTCCGGCACCTTGCCGTAGACGGCCGCCAGCGCCGCGCCGCAGGCCGGTTCCACCACCAGGCGCTGGTCGGTGATAAACCGCTGGCAGGCGTCGACGGCGTCCCGGTCCGATACCACGACGCTGTGGAGCGGGCGCGTCTGGCTGATGGCGAACGCCTGCGCGCACACCTGGCGCGCGGCCAGCGAGGTGGCGATGCTCGTCACGGCGGGCAGGGCCACGTGTTCGCGCGCGGCCACGGCCGCCGCCAGCGAGGCGGCGCCTTGCGTTTCCACGGCCACGATGGCCACCTCATCCCAGCCGTTGCGCTGCAAGCCTTCGGCCACGCCGGCCAGCAGGCCGCCGCCACCGACCGACAGCACCACGGCGTCCGGTTTCAGGCCCGCGCTGGCCACTTCATCGATCATGCCGGCATGGCCCTGCCACAGCAGCGGGTCGTCGAACGGGTGCAAAAAGGCGTCTTGCGGCGTGACCATGGATTGCGCCAGGGCGTTTGCTTCCTGCCAGGCGGCGCCGTGCACGATGACTTCGGCGCCTTCCTGCGCGATAAGGGCTTTGGCCCGTTCACTCGTCGTTTCCGGCACGACGACGATGACGGGAATGTTCAGCTGGCGTCCCGCATAGGCGACGGCGATGCCGGCATTGCCACCGGAAGAGGAGATGAAACGGCTGGCGCCGCGCCGCGCGTATTCTTCGCAGGCGAGGCCGATGCCGCGGATCTTGAAGGAGCCGGGCGGCTGCAAGGCTTCGAGCTTGAGCCAGATGGCGCGCTCGCTGTGCAGGCTCAGGGCGCGCGAGTTGAGCAAGGGAGTTTCGATGTGCAGGGCCATGCGTGTTCCTGGTAAACAGTCAGGCCAGCATCATAGCCGAAGCGCCCGCGCCAGCGTGTCACCCTTGCCGCGTGTGTTACTGCTGTCAGTTCAGCGGGGCGCTCTTGAGCTGGTGCGTGCGCGCCACTTCCTTCATCGCTTCGAGCAGGTCGTCGCGCAGCTGGCGCGGCAGCTTGCCAAAGAATTCCTCGTCGTTCTGGTCGGCCATCTCGGCCAGCACGGGCACCAGCGCCTCGCCTTCCGTGGTCAGCTCGATCGAATGCTGGCGGCGGTCGGCCAGCAGGATGGACTTGCTGACCATGCCCTTGCTTTCCAGGCGGTCGATCAGTTTCGAGACGGCGCCCTTGCTCATGCCGGACACTTGCGCCAGCACCGTGGGCGAGGTGCAGCCCAGGCGGAACATTTCGCGCAGCACCACCCATTCGGACACCGTCACGCCATTGGCTTCGGCTTTTTTCTGGAAACTGTGGGAAACGTGGTTGGAAACGAAACGCAGCCAGTAACCGAGGTGGGCTTCCAGTTCACTGACGGGAACGCTGTTGGGATGGGCGGCTTGCGGCATGGCGGCCGATTCAAAATTATGGCTCATTTCTCTTCCTTCACTGGGCGGCGTTGCCGGCATGGTTAAGGCCTTCACGCTTGCTGTCGAGTGGTTTGTTTGGGAACTATCATCGTGCTTGAGGTATTTTTAACACTGTTTTCACAGGAAATCACTCAGCGGCAAAGAGTTTTTTCCTTTTTCCTTACTCTAGATAAATAAAAAGCAATATCAAGCAAATAATCGTATTGCGAGAGAGGAAGATTAAAAAAATAACTCATGTTGCATCAATGGTAACAGCATTTTTGCCGAATTGATAAATATTTCATATCATTCTGTATGCTGGCCCACACAAGACGTATTGCCCACGCGACAGCGCGCAGTTTTACTGCAGAAATGCGGCCCCCTCAGGCCAGTACCACCTTCACGCCCGCTTCGCGCAGCACTTCGGCAAAGCGGGGCGGCGGTGGCGCATCCGTAAACAAGATGTCGATTTGCGCCAGGTCGGCCAGACGCACGAGCGCCTTGCGGCCGAATTTATGCTGGTCGGCCACCAGCCACACTTCGCGCGACTGCTCGATGATCGCTTGCGCCACCTTCACTTCGCGCGCGTCGAAGTCGCGCAGGCTGCCGTCCTCGTCGATGCTGGAAATGCCGATGATGCCGATGTCGACCTTGAACTGGCGGATAAAGTCGATGGTCGCTTCGCCCACGATGCCGCGGTCGCGCCCGCGCACCACGCCGCCGGCCACGATGACTTCGCAGGCCGCGTTGTCGGCCAGGATGGCGGCCACGTTCAGGTTGTTCGTCACCACGTGCAAGCCCGTGTGCCGGCCCAGCGCACGCGCCACTTCCTCGGTCGTCGTGCCGATATTGATCAGCAGCGAACAGCCGTGCGGCACTTGCGCGGCGACGGCGGCCGCGATGCGCCGTTTGGCGTCGCTGTTGAACACCTGCCGCTGGCTGTAATCGATGTTTTCCACGGACGAGGGCAAGCCCACGCCGCCGTGGTAGCGGGCCAGCAGGCGCGCTTCTTCCATCTGCTTGACGTCGCGGCGCACGGTTTGCGGCGTCACGTCCAGCTGCTGGGCCAGCTCTTCGACGGACATGGTGACCTTCTGGCGCACCACTTCGAGCAGGCGGCGCTGGCGGGGATTCAAGATCATGGTGCTCTCTTTAAAAATCAAAAACGAACAGAAACGAACAAATAGTACTAAAAATATGTTGCTATGGGTTCGTATTCTGGCGTAACCTTATTCATATTGCATGCGTATTACGAAATGGTGATCTTAACGACAGTCGCCGGCGATGCCTAGTCTTTCCTCGCCGGCGTGTCCCTGACAGACATGGAGTCCCGATGGCCGCAGCACAGCAGGGTGTGGAGACAGCGATCAAATGCGACGTGCTGGTGGTCGGCGGCGGCATCAATGGCGCCGGCATCGCGCGCGACGCGGCGGGACGGGGCTTGTCCGTGGTGCTGTGCGAAAAGGACGACCTGGCTTCTCACACTTCGTCGGCCTCCACCAAGCTGATACATGGCGGCCTGCGCTACCTCGAATACTATGAATTTGGCCTCGTGCGCAAGGCGCTGATCGAGCGCGAAGTGCTGCTGCGCTCGGCGCCGCACATCATGTGGCCGCTGCGCTTCGTCATGCCGCACGCCAAGGGCCAGCGCCCGGCCTGGCTGATACGCGCCGGCCTGTTCCTCTACGACATGCTGGCGAAGCGGGAAATCCTGCCGGCCTCCAGCGGCATCGACCTGACGCGCCACGCTACCGGCACACCCTTAAAACCCCAGTTCAAGCGCGGCTTCGTGTATTCCGACGGCTGGGTCGACGATGCGCGCCTCGTGGTGCTCAATGCCGTCGACGCGGCCGACAACGGCGCGCACGTGCTGACGCGCACGCGCTGCACGGCCCTGCGGCGCGATGGCGATGGTTGGCAGGCTACTCTGCAGCAAGGCGACGGGCGGGAGTTATCCGTGCGCGCGCGCAGCGTCGTCAATGCGGCCGGGCCGTGGACGGCCGAGTTCCTGCAGCAGGCGGCGCCGGGCGGGCAGGGCCGGCATTTGCGCCTGATCAAGGGCAGCCATATCGTCGTCAAGCGCCTGTTCGACCATGATCACGCGTATATCTTCCAGCATCCGGACGGGCGCATCGTGTTTGCCATTCCGTATGAGCACGATTTCACCCTGATCGGCACCACCGACCTCGACTATCACGGCGACACTGGCAAGGTGGACATCGATGACGAGGAAATTCGTTACTTGTGCGAGCTTTCCAGTTACTATTTCAGCAAGCCAATCGTGCCGGCCGACGTGGTCTGGACGTATGCGGGCGTGCGCCCGCTGGTGGAAGACGCGGCGGCCGACGCCAAGGCCGTCACGCGCGATTACCGTTTCGAGCTGGACCAGGAAGGTGCGCCATTGCTCAGTGTTTTCGGTGGCAAGATCACCACCTTCCGCAAGCTGGCCGAGGAAGCGCTCGATCTGCTGGAGCCATTGCTGGTGCCCGAACCGGGCAAGCGGCGGCGGGCCTGGACGGAGCAGGCTTGCCTGCCCGGCGGCGACGTGTATGGCGCCGTGCCGCAGAACCGGGCCGTGCGCGAGTTCGGCCAGTTCGTGCAAGGCTTGCAGCGCGAATATGCGTGGCTGCCGGCGGCGCTGGTGGCGCGCTATGCACGCGCCTACGGCACGCGCATCCACGTGCTGCTCGAAGGGCGGGCGGACGTGACGGCCATGGGCGAGGAAATCGCCGCCGGCCTGTACGCGGCGGAAGTGGATTATGTGCGGCGCCATGAATGGGCCGTCAGCGCGGCCGATATCCTGTGGCGGCGCTCCAAGCTGGGCCTGCACCTGCCGCGCGAGACGGCGGGCACGCTCGACGCCTGGCTGTTGCAGCACCCTTTGCCGTAAGCACAAAACGTTGGCGACCGCGCCCCGCAGAGGGTGCGGCGAAGAATAAGATACATCACTGGAGGAGAAGCGCGTGCAACTGGTACTGGACAAGATCAGCAGGAAGCAGGGGGCTGACGACTTTTTATATCCGATGTCGCTGGCCCTGGTGCCGGGCGCCATCAACGTCTTGCTGGGCACCACGCGTGCCGGCAAGACGACCCTGATGCGCGTGATGGCGGGCCTGGACAAGCCCAGCGGGGGCACCGTGACGGCCGATGGCGTCGACGTGACGGGCGTGCCCGTCAGCAAACGCAACCTGGCCATGGTGTACCAGCAATTCATCAACTATCCGGCCTTCACCGTCTATGACAATATCGCTTCGCCCTTGCGCCTGCGCAAGGTACCCGAGGAGCAGATCCGCACGAAGGTGCTGGCGCTGGCAGAGCGCCTGCACATCACGCCCTACCTGCAGCGCACACCGGGAGAATTGTCGGGCGGCCAGCAGCAGCGCACGGCGCTGGGGCGCGCGCTGATCAAGGATGCATCCTTGCTGCTGCTCGACGAGCCCTTGGTGAACCTCGACTACAAGCTGCGCGAGGAATTGCGCCGCGAATTGACGGAACTGTTTTCCAGCGGCAGTACGACGGTCGTGTACGCGACCACGGAACCGCTGGAAGCGCTGCAGCTGGGCGGCCACGTGGCCGTGCTGCACGAGGGACGTTTGCTGCAGCAAGGGCCGACCCTGGACGTCTTCAACGCCCCCAATTCCATCGACGTGGCGCGCACCTTCAGCGACCCGCCCATCAACCTGATCCCCGCCCGCGTGGATGCGAACGGCGTGGCGCAGGCGGCCGATGGCCTGTCGATCCATTTGAGCGGCGCACAGCGTGCCCGCCTGGGTGGCAGCACGGAGGTGATCCTCGGCGTGCGTGCGCACAGCCTGCATCTGTCACCGCAGTCCGATGGCGACGTGGCCATCGCGGCGCAGGTGGACTTGGCGGAAATCAGCGGCTCGGAAACCTATGTGCATGCGCGCCGGGGCGACCTGGCCCTGGTGGCGCAGCTCGGCGGCGTGCACAACCTGGAGATCGGCAGCGCCTGTACCGTGTATTGCCAGCCGCATGCCTTGCTGATCTTCGCCAGCGATGGCGGGCTATTGTTCGCTCCTGTGCAAGGAGGGGCGTGACATGGCGCGCATCGAACTGGTCGACCTGGCCCACGCCTACAAACCGAACCCGTCCGCACCCGCCGACTATGCGCTGCGGCCCATGAGCATGGCGTGGCATGACGGCGGCGCCTACGCCTTGCTGGGGCCGTCCGGCTGCGGCAAGACGACTCTGCTCAACATTATCTCCGGCCTGGTCAAGCCGTCGCATGGCAAGGTGCTGTTCGACGGCAAGGATGTGACGCAACTGCCGACCGAGGCGAGGAATATCGCGCAAGTGTTCCAGTTTCCCGTCATCTACGACACCATGACCGTGCACGACAACCTGGCGTTTCCGCTGCGTAATCGCGGCTGGAAAGAGATCGAGGTGAAAAAGCGCGTGCAGCAGGTGGCGCAGATGCTGGAACTGACGGGCGACTTGAAATTGCGCGCCAGCGGCTTGTCCGTGGACGCGAAGCAAAAAATTTCGCTGGGACGGGGGCTCGTGCGTCCCGACGTGGCGGCCGTGCTGTTCGACGAACCGCTGACGGTGATCGACCCGCATCTGAAATGGCTGCTGCGCAGAAAGTTGAAGGAAATCCACCACGAACTGAAATTGTCCCTGATCTACGTCACGCATGACCAGGTGGAAGCGCTGACCTTTGCCGACCAGGTGGTCGTCATGACGCAGGGCGAAGTGGTGCAGACGGGCAGCGCGCAAGCGCTGTTCGAGGAACCCGAGCACACATTTGTCGGCTATTTCATCGGCAACCCGGGCATGAACTTGCTCGATTGCACCTTGGACGATGGCGGCGTGCGCGTGGCGGGACAGCTGCTGGCCGTGTCCGCTGTCGCCCGCGTGGCGCTGTCTGGCGCACAAGGCAAAATCACGGTGGGCGTGCGGCCGGAATTCGTCGAATGTGTGCAGGCGGGCGAGGGCGGCGAAGGTGGTGACCATTGCCTGGACGCCACGGTCACGGCCGTGCGCAATATGGGCACGCATTACCTGGCGGAATTCCAGCTGGGCGGCGCGACGGTGGCGGCCAAGTTGCGCGCCATCGATGCCGTCGCCGGGAATGCTGTGCGGCTGCGCTTTCCGCCGCAACGCACCCTTTACTATGTCAACGATAAGCGGGTGGCCTGATGATACATAACGGTAAAACCGATAACAACCGCCGCGCCTGGCTATTGATCCTGCCCGTGCTGCTGTGCGTGGCCTTTTCCGCCATCCTGCCCCTGATGACGGTGGTCAATTATTCCGTGCAGGATATTCTGAGCCCCACGCAAAAGGTCTTCGTGGGCACCGAGTGGTTCCGCATGGTCATGCTGGACGGCGATCTGCACAGCGCCTTGCTGCGCCAGCTGCTGTTTTCCGGCTCCGTGCTGGCCATCCAGATTCCGCTGGGCATCCTGATTGCCCTGTGCATGCCGGCCGATGGCTGGAAGGCGTCCCTCGCCTTGGTGCTGATCGCGCTGCCCCTCTTGATACCCTGGAACGTGGTGGGCACCATCTGGCAAATCTTTGGCCGCGGCGACATCGGACTGATGGGCTATACCCTGAACCAGCTGGGCTTTGACTACAACTACAACGGCAATTCGCTCGACGCGTGGCTGACGGTGATGGTGATGGATATCTGGCACTGGACGCCGCTCGTCGTGCTGCTGTGCTATGCGGGCTTGCGCGCCATTCCCGACGCGTATTACCAGGCAGCGCGCATCGATGGCGCCTCGCGCCTGGCCGTGTTCCGCTACATCCAGCTGCCGAAACTGCGCAATGTGCTGATGATCGCCGTCTTGCTGCGCTTCATGGACAGTTTCATGATCTACACGGAACCGTTCGTGCTGACGGGCGGCGGGCCGGGCAATGCCACCACGTTCCTGTCGCAATACCTGACGCAAAAGGCCGTGGGCCAGTTCGACCTGGGACCGGCGTCCGCGTTTTCCCTGATCTATTTCCTCATCATCCTGCTGTTCTGCTTTGTGCTGTACACGTGGATGCAGCGCGTTGGCACGGGAGACCAGAAATGATGCACAAGAAAATGAGCAGCACCATCCTCGTCGTCTTCTTGCTGGGCTCGCTTTTGCCCATCTACTGGATGCTCAACATGTCGCTCAAGACCAACGAGGAAATCGTCGGGGTCTTGAGCCTGTGGCCCCAGCAATTGACGTTCGCCAACTACCACACGATTTTTACCGACCGGTCCTGGTACAGCGGCTACATCAATTCCATGATTTACGTGGCCTTGAACATGGTGATGTCGGTCACGGTCGCCTTGCCGGCCGCGTATGCGTTTTCGCGCTACAACTTTGTCGGTGACAAGCATTTGTTCTTCTGGCTGCTGACCAACCGCATGACGCCGCCCGCCGTCTTCCTCGTGCCCTTCTTCCAGCTGTATTCGACGGTGGGCCTGATGGATACGCATCTGGCCGTGGCGCTCGCGCACATGGTTTTCAACGTGCCGCTGGCCGTGTGGATACTGGAAGGTTTCATGTCCGGCGTGCCGAAGGAAATCGACGAGACGGCGTATATCGACGGCTACAGCTTCCCGCGTTTCTTCATCCGCATCTTCTTGCCGATGATCAAGTCGGGCGTGGGCGTAACGGCGTTCTTCTGCTTCATGTTCAGCTGGGTGGAATTGCTGCTGGCGCGCACCTTGACTTCTGTCAATGCCAAGCCGATTGCCGCCACCATGACGCGTACCGTGTCGGCCGCCGGCATGGACTGGGGCGTGCTGGCGGCGGCCGGTGTGCTGACCATCGTGCCCGGCGCGCTGGTGATCTGGTTCGTGCGGCATTACATTGCCAAGGGTTTCGCGATGGGGAGGGTGTGACATGGAAAATACCGATAGCACAACCAGCCTGTTCGGCTGGATGGCGTGGACGCCAGAAGTGGCCATCTTCTTCATTTGCATCGGCTTGATGCTGGCCGGCATGACGGTGTGGCAAATCCGTTCGCCCAGCATCGAACGCAAGGGTTTTTTGCCCATGCCGACGACGCGCGGCGACAGGCTGTTCATCGGCTTGCTCACGGCAGCCTATGTGAATCTGGCGTGGGCGGGGTTTACGGAAATGCAGCAGGCCATCGGGGCTGCCATCAGTTTTGTGTTGTTGTTGATTGTCATGCGTTGGGGATAACCGGCTTGCCGGTGTTGATGGATACCGTACCGCCAGCAGGCGGCCGGTAAAAACTATAAAAGGAGATTCACGATGAAATTGAAGTTCACGGTCTTCGCGGCTGCGGCCATGCTCGTGTCGAATGCGGCCCTGGCCGACGCCAAGCAGGCGCAAACCTGGATCGACAAGGAATTCCAGCCATCCAGCCTGAGCAAGGAGCAACAGCTTGCTGAAATGAAATGGTTCATTGATGCGGCGGCCAAGCTGAAAGCCAAGGGCATCAAGGAAATTTCCGTGGTTTCGGAAACCATCGACACCCACGTCTACGAATCGAAGACCCTGGCCAAGGCCTTCGAGGAAATCACGGGCATCAAGGTGCGCCACGACATCATCCAGGAAGGCGACGTGGTGGAAAAGCTGCAAACGTCGATGCAGTCCGGCAAGAGCATCTATGACGGCTGGATTTCCGATTCCGATTTGATCGGCACCCACTACCGCTACGGCGCCGTCGAACCGCTGTCCGACTACATGGCCGCCAAGGGCAAGGAATTCACGAATCCGGGCCTGGACCTGAAAGATTTCATCGGCATCAGTTTCACGACGGCGCCAGACGGCAAGGTCTACCAGTTGCCCGACCAGCAATTCGCCAACCTGTACTGGTTCCGTGCCGACTGGTTTGCGCGCAAGGATTTGCAAGCCAAGTTCAAGGCCAAGTATGGCTACGAGCTGGGCGTGCCGCAAAACTGGTCCGCGTATGAAGACATCGCCGATTTCTTCACGAATGACGTGAAGGAACTGGACGGCAAAAAAGTCTATGGCCACATGGATTACGGCAAGAAAGATCCGTCGCTGGGCTGGCGCTTCACCGATGCGTGGCTGTCGATGGCTGGCGCGGCCGACAAGGGCATTCCGAACGGCATGCCCGTCGACGAGTGGGGCATCAAGGTCGCGGCCGACAAGTGCACGCCCGTTGGCGCCTCGATGTCGCGCGGCGGCGCCACCAATTCGCCGGCGGCTGTCTTTGCGCTGACGAAATACATCGACTGGATGAAGAAATACGCGCCGCCGCAGGCGAACGGCATGAATTTCTCGGAATCGGGTCCCGTGCCGGCGCAGGGTGAAATCGCCCAGCAAATCTTCTGGTACACGGCGTTTACGGCCGGCATGACGAAACCGGGCTTGCCAGTGGTCAACAAGGATGGCACGCCGAAATGGCGCATGGCGCCGTCGCCGCACGGCCCGTACTGGAAAGAGGGCATGCAGAACGGCTACCAGGACGTCGGTTCCTGGTTCCTGTTCAAGTCCACGCCGGACGACCGCAAGGCCGCTGCCTGGCTATACGCGCAATTCGTCACGTCGAAAACCGTGTCGCTGAAGAAATCGATCGTCGGCTTGACCTTCATCCGCGATTCCGACATCCGCCACGATTACTTCACGAAACATGCGAACGAGTACGGCGGCTTGATCGAGTTCTACCGCAGCCCCGCCCGCGTGGCGTGGACGCCGACCGGCAACAACGTGCCCGACTATCCGAAGCTGGCGCAGCTGTGGTGGAAGAACGTGGCCACGGCCATCACGGCGGAAAAAACGCCGCAAGCCGCCATGGATAACCTGGCCGAGGAAATGGACCAGGTCATGGCGCGTTTGCAGCGGGCCGGCATGAAGGCGTGTGCGCCCAAGCTCAATCCGAAGGTCGATCCGAACCAGTATCTGTCGGACCAGCACGCTCCATGGAAAAAGCTGGCGAATGAAAAACCGAAGGGTGAAACGATTGCCTACGACAAGCTGCTGCAAGCCTGGAAAGAAGGCAAGGTAAGGTAAACTGCCGCCGCAGTGCTGAGGGCACGGAGCTTGATGGCTCCGTGCCTGTTTTTACCCGATTTTCGCACCACCAGACAATGACCAAATACATACTTGCTTTAGATCAGGGCACCACCAGTTCGCGCGCCATCCTGTTCGACCATGCGGGCCGGCCGCACGCCAACGCGCAGCGCGAGTTCCGCCAGATTTTCCCCCAGCCGGGCTGGGTCGAGCATGACGCGAACGAAATCTGGGCCTCGCAAGAAGGCGTGCTGCAGCAGGTGCTGCGCGACAGCGGCGTGGCCGCTTCCGACGTGGCCGCCATCGGCGTGACCAACCAGCGCGAAACGACGGTGCTGTGGGACCGCGCCACGGGCGAACCCGTCGCCAACGCCATCGTCTGGCAAGACCGCAGAAATGCCGCTTATTGCGAGCAACTGGTCGAGCAGGGCAAGGCGGACGTGATCCAGCAAAAGACGGGTCTCGTGCTGGACGCCTATTTTTCCGCCACCAAACTCAAATGGCTGCTTGACAACGTTGCCGGTGCCCGCGCGCGCGCCGAACGGGGCGAGCTGGCCTTCGGCACCGTCGACAGCTGGCTGATTTACAAGATGAGCGGCGCCCACTTGACGGACACGAGCAACGCGTCGCGCACCATGCTGTTCAACATTCACACTTTGCAATGGGACACGGATTTGCTGGCGCTGCTCGGCATTCCCGCCTCCCTGCTGCCCGACATCGTGCCCTCGAGTGGCGTGGCCGCGCACACGCATGCGGCCTTGCTGGGCGTGTCCGTGCCCATTGCCGGCATCGCGGGCGACCAGCAGGCCGCCACGTTCGGCCAGGCCTGTTTGAAGCCGGGCATGGCCAAGAATACCTATGGCACGGGTTGCTTCATGCTGATGAACGTGGGCAAGCGCCCCTTGCCATCGAAAAACCGTCTGCTGACAACGGTGGGCTGGAGCCTGGGCACGGGCAGCGACAAGACCGATTACTTGCTTGAAGGCAGCGCCTTTATCGCCGGCGCCGCCGTGCAATGGATGCGCGACGGCATCGGCATCATCCGCGACTCGTCCGAAGTCGAAGCGCTGGCCACCAGCGTGCCCGATTCGGGCGGCCTCGTCTTCGTGCCCGCGTTCGCGGGTCTGGGCGCGCCGTACTGGGACCCGTATGCACGGGGCACCCTGATCGGCATCACGCGCGGCACGGGCAAGGCGCACATTGCGCGCGCGGCATTGGAAGGCGTGGCCTACCAGAACGTCGACGTCCTGTCCGCCATGCAGGACGATGCGGGCATCGCGCTTTCCGAATTGCGCGTGGACGGCGGCGCGGCCCGCAACGACATGCTGATGCAGTTCCAGGCCGACATATTAAATGTGCCCGTGGTGCGCCCCGTGGTGACGGAAACGACGGCCCTGGGCGCCGCCTACCTGGCGGGCCTGGCCGTGGGTTTCTGGGAATCGCAGGAAGAAATCGCCGCCCAGTGGCAAGTGGGACGCCGTTTCGAACCGAAGATGGCGGCCGATGAACGGCTGACGCGGTTGCATAAGTGGCAGCGGGCAGTGGAAAGGTCGCGTGACTGGAGTGAGTGAAAACGGGTATTCTTAGTTGCGTATGAAATACACCGCATAGCCGACAGTTTCCCGGGGGATGGAATATAAATCGCGCAACTCGAAATAGGGCGCGTGCACGTTGCCGCTGACGCTGATGCCGCTGCGTTCCAGCGCCAGCCGGAAGCGGGGCACGTGAAAGTATTGCGTGGCCACCATGGCCGTCTTCCAGCCGTGCTTGCGCATCAGAGCCGCCGCGTTGCGCGCCGTGGCGTCCGTGGTCCAGCCTTGATTATCTTCAATAATGGCGCCGTCCGGCACGCCGCGCGATTGCAGGTAGCGGGCCATAGCTGCGGCCTCGTCGAACCCTTCCTTGCCCGTCGCCCCGCTGACGAGTATGCGCGGCGCCCTGTGTTCCCGGAACTGTTTCACAGCCGCGTCGAGCCGCGCCTGCAGGCGCGGGCTGGGCGTGCCGTCCGGCATGATGGTGTTGCCCGGCACGACGATGACGTCGGCGGGGGCGTCCTTGTCGTTGAGTCCCGCCAGCACCAGGGCGGCGGTGGCCAGGAGGAAAACAGCAAGAGCACTCAAGCTCAGGAGTATGATTTTTCGCATCGTTGATGGTGAAACTTGTCGTGGACGCATCATACGCGCCCACTCCTGCATGTGTCAGTTCTGCAGGCGCGGTGAACGGCCAAGTAAAGTTGCAACCTAGCTCAGCGGGACAATCCTGGCATGCACATCGGCGTGCTCGCGCAACAGGTACAGCAAGGCTGAGCCGTCTATCAGTTCGATCGGCTTATCAGATGAAAAAACATAGGCATCGTGACCATAACGGCTGGTCGTAACCAATATGCCTTTGTTCGCACCTTCATTCAGCATGGTTCCGTACAAATCGCGAACGGCGCTCACGCCAACCGCATCCTTATATCGTTTGGCCTGGATGACCACCTTGCCACCCAAAACGGGACGGATATCAAATGCCACGGCGTCTACACCACCGTCGCGCGAACCGCGGGTGAGCTTGGTTTCGAGTCCCATTTTGCTGAACAAATTGGCGACCAGGTCTTCAAATTGCGATGGGCTTGGTTCGAGCAAGTTGGAGCGGTTTTCCAACTCGTTCAAGGAATTGCCCTGCACAATGAAGCGCTTGTCGACCATGTTGAATTCGATGATAGGTTTGACCGCGAGCAGTTCCTCGGGACGGGGTGAAACATGGGCGCCCAAGGTGCGCAGGCATGCAACGGGATCCGCTCGCTGCAAATTTATGGCAAGAAACGTGTCACGCGGCGCACGCACCGAAATGACGGGCACGCGGATGTCATGGCCCGTTGCGGGGTCATGGGTATTAATGATTCCCGTAAAGGCGAGTACTTTGATTGCCGATGCCTGATCCGCCTCAAACAGTTCATGCATGGTGCGCAGGGCGATTTCAGCGATCAGCTGCCGGTAAATATCCTGAATTTCCGATGGCTTGCGGATCTTTGATTCGATGCTGTCCTTGCTTTTGACGTAGCGAAATTCGCTTGTCGTGGGCACGATGGAAATCAAGGGCAACTCATATTCGACAGCCAGTGTGCCATTCAAAGCGTCATAGGCGACGCGAAATTCCTGGGGAAAGTCGTTCAGTGGGTATTCTGATCTGGACAGCACCATGTCGCAATAGGTGACCACGGCATCGCAGTCGCGCGAGAAATATTCCGCCTTGAACTGATCAATTGCACTGTTCCTTTCGGCTTGGCCGGCATGGAAGGCCGCTTTTCGCGCATCGTATTCGCGACGTTCTTGATCTTTGAAAAATTGTTTGGCGATTTCCTCGATGCTGAAAGCGATTAACTGCCGGTGATAGTTTTCTGTTGAATTTTTTATTTTAAGTTCATGACGCTTCGCTACATGGGGCATGAATGCTGACCATGAAGGAGGCGGGTGGTGCAGAACTTCCTCCGGAGCGGCGGTGCTGAATAAACGGGGGGATATTTCAAACGGGGCAAATTTTTCTGTTGGCCGAAGACTGTCGAAACTGATCGTATCGTCGACATCAAGGGTGTGGGCCAGCACGCCGCGCAAACCAGCGAGGCAATCCTCAATCTCTTCATTCTTGTCTGCGACCTCCTGTTGCCTCAAATCCAGATAGTCGATCTTTGCCTGCTTTTCTGCCGCCTTTGTATCGCGCATCGATTGCGCAGCAGCCATGCGTTCGTTGCGTTCATGAACCCGCCGTATCGTGGCTGCGCCTCGTGCTTGTCTTGCTTGCTCTCTCTCGGCAGCTGCGATAGCTCTGCTCGTGGCACGGATGAAACCTTCCAATCCAGAGCGACGGCCCATGTCATATCCCTAGTTCATTGTGGTAATAATAGAATACCGCAAGAAAGTTTCTATCCGGATAAAAAATTGATGTTCCAATGTGCGCATGGAAGTTTGCCAGTACAGAATTCCAAGTGGATACATTATCGATAGACTATATCGGCAAGCCTGTCTACGCTGGCTCGCGAGCCAGCGCAAACGGCCTGCCTTCCGTGCTAAGCTTGGCGATCAGGCAACCTTGGCCTGCCCACCCTGCATTGGAGAACCCGCATGACAGCCATTTCCAGCCTGTTGATCGCCATGGCCTTTGCCGCACAGTCGGGTCAATATGAAGCTGCGGGCCAGTATGAGCGCCAGGAGCGGGCGCAGCGTGGCGAGGATATCCAGCTCGTGTGTTACGGCGAGGCGGAGAAGACCACGCTGGAAAACCATTCCGGCATGGAATGGGATTACGACAAGCACAAGTATGTGCAGAAATCCACCCTGGAGACAGGCAAGAGTCATTTCGATACGGCCGTCAATGTCAGCGTGCAGGGCAGCGCGGCGCAGATCCGCTTGCCGAAACAACTGGTGCCGCCGATCCACGGCGACAGCAACAATGGCTGGTGGGATCTGATGGATCTGGTCGTCGGCCACGACGAGATACGTGGCCGTTTCCAGCTCAATAGCCTGAACCGTCCCACCGTGGTGATCAACCGCCGCAGCGGCGTGATCACAGTCGACGGCATGATCAAGTTCAGCGGGCGCTGCGACGCCGATGACGGGCACCGGCGCTTTTAGTTACCGCGTCAGACGGACGCAGCCTTGCGCGCGCGCTGGTTCGACAGATAAATGTTGTCGATTTCCAGCGGCTTGCCTTCGCTTACGGCCTTGAGCCAATCCTGCGTGCTGGCGACGGCGGCGAAATTCGAGTGGAACACGGCGCTGAAGACGCGGTGGATTTCCTCGGCGCTGGCCGTGCCGCCCGCATTGACGTAGGGCAGGGTGCCGGTGGCGTCCTGCAGGAATTCCACCTGCAAGCCGTCGTGCGCGGCGTGGTAGATGGTGGCCGCGTCGCAGTTGTGCGTCATGTAGCCGATCACGCTCAGGGTGTCGATGCCGTGGCCTTCCAGCCAGGCGCGCAAGTCCGTGCCCGCAAAGGCGCTGCCCATGGTCTTGTTGATGCGGTGGTCGGCGGCAAAGGCGGCCACTTGCGGATGCAATTGCCAGCCATCGCTGCCCTTGGCGAAGATGGGCGAGGATTCCGGCGCGTCGTGCTGGACGACGATCACGGGCACGCCGGCCGCGCGCGCGGCGGCCATGGTCTGGACGATATTCGGCAGGGAAATGTCGACGGATGGATATTCGATGGGCATGTCGCCCGTAAAATATTCATTTTGTACGTCGATGACGAGCAGGGCGCGGCGTGGGGTGCTGGACATGGGTTCTCCTTGAGCGGTTGAAAGAGGAGACAGTTCCTCGATACAGCCATTTTCAAGCTGCGGGGCGCAAATAAAAAGTGGCCCGAAGGCCTATCTAAGATAAAATCGGGCCATGACTACTACTCTTGCCCATGCCGCTCCGTTGACGGTGGCCGTGATCGCCTTCGACGGCATGACGCCGTTTCACTTGTCAGTCCCTTGCCTCGTGTTTGGTGCCCAGACCGACGAGGCCGATCTGCCGCCTTTCCACGTGCGCGTGTGCGCCGCCGATCCCACACCGTTGCGCACGGCGGCCGGTTTCGGCATCAAGCCCGAGTTCGGCCTGGAAGGACTGGACGGGGCCGATATCGTCATCATGCCGGCCTGGCACGACGATTGCCGCGATGCGGCCGCACCCCTGGTCGAGGCGCTGCAGGCGGCCAGCCGGCGCGGCGCGCGCATGGTGGGCCTGTGCCTGGGCGCCTTTCCCCTCGCGCAGGCGGGTTTGTTGGATGGAAAGAGCGCGGCCACGCACTGGGGCATGGCGGACAGGCTCGCGGCCCGCTATCCCAAGGTCAAGGTGGACCGGGAAGTGCTGTACGTGGACGATGGCGCCGTGCTGACGTCGGCCGGCGTGGCGGCCGGCCTCGATTGCTGCCTGTATTTGCTGCGCCAGTTGGCGGGCGCCGAAGTGGCGAACCGGGTGGCGCGCCGCCTGCTGGTGGCGCCGCACCGCCAGGGCGGGCAGGCGCAATTCATCGAGCGTCCGCTGCCCGTGTCCGGCAGCGAAGGGCGCTTTGCCGACGTGCTCGCCAGCGTGACGGCCAGCCTGGGCCAGGCGCACAGCATCGACGCGCTGGCCGAACAGGCCGCCATGAGCCGGCGCAATTTCACGCGCCACTTCCGCCAGGCCATGGGCACGTCGTTCAAGCAGTGGCTGCTGAACCAGCGCCTGGCGCATGCGCAGGGTTTGCTGGAAAAGAGCGCGGCCTCGATCGACGTCGTGGCGCAAGAGGCCGGCTTCGGCACGGCCCTGTCGCTGCGCCAGCATTTCCGGGCGAACTTGCAGACGTCGCCTTCGGCGTATCGCAAGCTGTTCCGGCAGCAGCTAGGCCAGGTCGCCTGACCATAGCGTGGCAGGGTCGCGGCTGCCTTGCGGCAGCCCCGCGCTGACGGCGATTTGCCACGCGATGAAGGCGGCAGGATCGAAGGCGTAGCGTTCCTGGAACGAGACGGTTTCCGCGCTCATCAGTTCGGCGTAGGTTTGCATCAGGGTCGAGGCGCAAACATGGTTGCCTTGCTCCAGGTAGGTGGCTATGGCAGCCAGCAGCACGCGATACTCCCCATTTTCCTTGCTGCCGCCAAAGTGGAACGACAACTGCCCGCAGGCGCGCCAGATGGGGTCAAGCTCCCCCTCCGGCACCGGTTGCGTGCGCAGCCATTGCAGGGCTTTCAGGGGCGGGCCGCCCAATGACGGCGGGGAGATGATGGCCTGGATCGCCACCCTGACGGCGTCGTCTGTTCTTCCCGCACGCACGTACTGGCCGTGCAGCAATGCCAGTGCGTCCGTATATTCGGGAACGATGGCCAGCGCCGCTTCCAGCAAGGCGATGGCCGCCTCCGGATTGCGCTGCGCGATCAATTCCTTGGCGGCCAGGAAGGCGGCGCGCGGCGAGGCGGGGTCGTCGGCCAGCGATGGCGTGCCGACATACTCGTCTTCCGCTGCAGCGTAGGCTTGCAGAAACGCCGCCAGGCTGGAAAAGTGCGGCTGGATGCGCCATTCGTCGTGCCAGGTCTCGACGACGATGGGTTCGCTCGCTTCGCGGCCGATGGGCCAGTACAGGCCGAACGTGTCGCCATTGCCCAGCGCGCCTTCGGCAAATGGGGTGAAGCCAAGCGGTGGATACGCAGTCGTGTGTTGCCAGTCTTGTTGCGCCGAGATGTGGGCGAGGCTTGCGGGTAATTGCATGGAAGCACCGGAGAAGAAAACGCGAGTGTAGGGCAAGAGGACGCGGCGGGCGCGCGCATCTGCGCATCAGCAAGCGATCACTGAGCTGATAAAATGGAGACTTCTTCGCCCAGGCGGTCTCGCCATGTCCAGCCCATCACATTCTGCCATCGGCCTCAGCTTTCGCAGCTATGCGCACATCGGCGCGCCGGACCGCCACGATTTCGTGCAGCTGGTGCTGCCCATCAGCGGACAGCTATTGCTGGAAATCGATGGCAGGCAGGGGAAAGTCGATACGCAGCTGGGCGTCGTGATTCCGGCGCACGCCTGGCATGTCCAGCATAGCCAGGTGGCCAATCATTCCATCATTGTCGACGTGGACGCGGCCGCCGTGGCGCACAGCGGCTGGCAACGCCTGCTGGACGGTCCCTGCACGGCGATCGGGCCGGGCGCCCGCAAACTGATGGATTACCTGGGCGTCATGGCGCAGCAGCGGGCGCTGACGCCGGCCATCATCACGGGCTGGACGCCGTTGTTGCTCGATACCTTGTTGCTGGGAGAGCCGCAGCCCCGTTCGCGCCTGGGGGCACTGCTTGCCCGAGTGCAAGCCGAACCGGGCTTGCCGTGGTCGACGGCGTCGATGGCGCACTTTGCGAATCTCAGCGTCAGCCGCCTGCACGCGCTGTTTCGTGAAGAAATGGATGCCAGCCCGCATGCCTGGCTGTTGCAGCAGCGCTTAGTACGCGCCTGCGACTTGCTTGCCGCCGGCGACGCCAGCCTCGCCGAGATCGCGCTGGCGGCCGGCTTTTCCGAACAGAGCGCATTGACGCGCGCCATGCGCGACAGCATGGATATTACGCCTGCCGCCTACCGGCGCGCATGTCGCGATAAATGGGAGAAACGGTCAACAAGGCAGTAGCTGGCGCCAAGAATCGACGCGGCAGACTTGCCACAATCTCCTTTTCAGGAGATTGACCATGCATCAAGAAAACAAGAGCCGGCTGGGCATGCTGGCTGGCATCGCCGCAGGTGCGCTATGGGGGCTGGTATTCGTGGCGCCGGCGCTGATCCCCGCTTTCCAGCCGCTGGAACTGTCCGTGGGCCGCTACCTGGCGTATGGCCTGATCGCGGCCGTGCTCGTCGCACCGTCGTGGCGGCGCCTGCTGCGCACCTTGAGCTGGCGCGAATGGCGCGGGCTCGTCTGGCTCAGCCTGACAGGCAATATCGTGTATTACGTGCTGCTGGCCAGCGCCGTGCAGACGGGCGGCGTGGCGATGACGTCGATGGTGATCGGCTTGCTGCCGCTGGTCGTCACGCTCGTGGGCAGCCGCGACCGGCATGCCGTGCCGCTGCGGCGCCTGATCCCTTCTTTGCTGCTGAGCGCGGGCGGGCTGGCCTGCATCAGCTGGCAGTCGCTGGCCAGCCCCCGTCATGCGTCCCTGCTGGGGCTGCTGTGCGCGCTGGCGGCGCTGCTGTCGTGGACGATGTATGCGGTCGGCAACAGCCGCTGGCTGGGGCGGCTGCACTCGGTTTCGGCGCAGGAGTGGAATTTGCTCACGGGCGTGGTGACGGGCGCTGCCGCGCTGTTGCTGGCCATTCCCGTCGCGCTTGCCGCACCTGCCGCGCATGGCGGCACGGCCTGGCTGCAGTTTGCGGGTGTCGTCATGGGTGTCGCGCTGCTGTGTTCCGTCGTCGGCAATGGCTTGTGGAACCATGCCAGCCGCGTGCTGCCGCTCACCCTGATGGGGCAGATGATCGTCTTTGAATTCCTGTTTGCCTTGCTGTACGGCTACTTGTGGGAGCAGCGCTGGCCTACGCTGGCCGAGGCAGTGGCCACCATGCTGTTGCTGGCAGGCGTGGCGGCATGCGCCGCGGCGCACCGGCCGCCTACTTGCGCGGCTCGTGTATCCGGAATTTCCTGACGATACCTGCCTGGTCGAACATGACGGCCACTTCGCGCGTGCCTTTTTCGCCGAGCAGGGGGATCAGCCGCGTCACCTTGGGCGCTTGCAGCTGGTTCTTGTAGACCCAGACTTCATAGCCGGGATCGAAGCTGACGACGGTGGCGTTGCCCAAGGCCGCGTCGAGGTCGAGGCGGGTGGTCTTGCCGACCTTGATGTTCTGATAGATGGCGCCATTGTCCGGCGCGCGGTTGACCTTGTATTCACTGGCGGTGCACATGGCCACGGCCAGGCCCGCGAGGCAGGAAACTGCCAGTTTGATCAATGTGTTCATAGGGACTCCCAGTGTGCATCACTGCTTCCAATCTCAGAGGGGACGGGCGTGATGTCAGGAGCGGAGTGTGCTTGCGAACCAGGCAATGTGCTACAAGATTATACAAAGGTGCACAAAACGATGCCTTTGGTGCCGGCTGACGGTACTTTTACCGGCTCTGCAATACGTCGGTCGACAGCGCCAGGGTTTCCTTGATTTCTTCCATCACCACATAGCTTTTCGATTGCGCGGCGCCGGGCAGCTGCAGCAGCATGTCGCCCAGCAGCTTGCGGTATTCGGCCATTTCATGGATGCGCGCCTTGATCAGGTAATCGAAGTCGCCCGACACCAGGTGGCATTCCTGTACCTCGGGAATTTGCAGCACTTCGCGGCGGAATTGCTCGAAGGCGGACGCGGATTTTTGATTGAGCGTAATCTCTACAAAAACGAGCAGCTTGGCGCCCAGCGCGGCCGGGTTCACCTTGGCATGGTAGCCCGTGATGACGCCGTCGCGCTCCATGCGCTTGACCCGCTCGATGCAGGGCGTGATGGACAGGCCCACCTGTTCACCGAGGTCTTTCATCGAGATGCGGCCATCCTGTTGCAGGATGCGCAGGATGTGGCGATCCAGCTTGTCGAGGCCACGTGCCGATTCTTTAAGGATTCTCATGATTTATTGCTGAATATCTCGATTTATACGTGAACAAATACTGGCTCTTTCCCAATATGATAGCGGTTAATCTGGCGTCAGCCTAAAAAAATATAATGAGGAAACTATGCGTATCGTGATTCTGGGTAGCGGCGTCATCGGCGTCACCAGTGCTTACTATCTGGCCAAGGCAGGACATGAGGTGACCGTCATCGACCGCCAGCCGGGCCCGGCACTGGAAACCAGCTTCGCGAATGCGGGGCAAATCTCGCCCGGCTACGCTTCGCCATGGGCTGCGCCCGGCATTCCCCTGAAAGCCGTGAAGTGGATGATGCAGCGCCACGCGCCCCTGGCCATCTCGCTCGACGGCAGCGCCGCCCAGCTCAAATGGATGTGGCAGATGTTGCGTAATTGCACACCGGAAGCGTATGCCGTGAACAAGGAACGCATGGTGCGCCTGGCCGAATACAGCCGCGACTGCTTCAAGGTGCTGCGCGCCGAGGCGGGCATCACCTATGAAGGCCGCCAGCAAGGCACGATGCAATTGTTCCGCACCGAAAAGCAATACAACGATGCCGCCAAGGATATCGAAGTGTTGAAAGACGCGGGTGTGCCGTATGAAGTACTGCAGCGCAACGAGCTGTCGGGCGCCGAGCCGGCCCTGGAAGCGGTCAAGGATAAGCTGGTCGGCGGCCTGCGCTTGCCCAACGATGAAACGGGCGATTGCCAACTGTTTACCACGCGCCTGTCCGAGATGGCCGTGGCGCTGGGCGTGAAGTTCCGTTACGGCGTATCGATCGACGCGCTGTTGACGCAGGGTGATGAAATCGCCGGCGTGCAGTGCGGCGCGGAAATCGTCAAGGCCGACTCCTATGTGGTGGCGCTCGGTTCCTATTCGACGGGCTTCATGAAGCCGCTGCTCGATATTCCCGTGTATCCATTGAAGGGCTATTCGATCACCGTGCCTATCGTCAACGCGGCCAAGGCGCCCGTGTCGACCATCCTCGATGAAACCTACAAGATCGCCGTGACGCGTTTCGACGACCGCATCCGCGTGGGCGGCATGGCGGAAATCGCCGGCTACAACCTGAACCTGAACCCGCGCCGCCGCGAAACCCTGGAAATGGTCGTCAACGACCTGTTCCCTGGCGGCGGCAATACGGCGGAAGCGACCTTCTGGACGGGCTTGCGTCCGATGACGCCGGACGGCACGCCTATCGTCGGCCGTACGCCGCTGCGCAACCTGTTCCTGAACACGGGCCACGGCACCCTGGGCTGGACCATGTCTTGCGGTTCGGCACAGTTGCTGGCCGACCTGATGTCGTCGAAAAAGCCGGCCATCCTGTCCGAGGACCTGTCCGTCAGCCGCTACAGCGGCGCGCAGGGCCATGGCAAACTGCAGCACGCGGCGGCCTGAGATGGGGGCCAGCATGCCTCCAAAGGAACGTAGCGGCGCCATCCTGACGGTGGACCTGGACGCCGTGCGCGCCAACTACCGCTTGCTGCGCGACAAGGCGCACCCGGCTGCCTGCTCGGCCGTCGTCAAGTCCGACGCGTATGGCCTGGGCGCCGCGGAAGTGGGCGCGGCCCTGTATGAAGAAGGCTGCCGCCACTTTTTTGTGGCGCACCTGGAAGAGGGCATCAGCCTGCGCCCGCACCTGGCGCCGGACGCCGACATCTTCGTGTTGCACGGCCCGCCCGTCGGCACGGAAGGCGAATTCACGGCCCATGGCCTGATTCCCGTGCTCAACAGCGAGCCGCAGGTGGCTGGCTGGCGCGCGCATGCGAAGGCGCTGGGCAAAACCTTGGAAGCGAATGTGCAGGTCGATACGGGCATGTCGCGCATGGGTTTGTCGCCGCAGGAAATCGACGCCTGGCTGCAGAACCCGCACTTTCTCGACGGCATCAAGGTGCGCTACCTCATGAGCCATCTGGCTTGCGCCGACGAGCGCAGCAACCCCATGAATGGCGAGCAGCTGGCCCGTTTCACGGCCATCCGCGCCCGTTTGCCGCAGTACCGCGCCAGCCTGGCCAATTCCTCGGGCATCTTTTTGTCGCCCGATTACCACTTTGACCTGGTGCGCCCGGGCGCGGCCCTGTACGGCATCGGGCCGCAGGGCGGCGAACCGAATCCCCTGCGCTCCGTGGTGCGCCTGCAAGGCAAGGTCTTGCAGACGCGCACGATTGCCGCCGGCGACCACGTGGGCTACAGCCGCCGCTACACGGCCAGCGAGCCGCGCCAGGTGGCCACTGTTTCCGTCGGTTACGCCGATGGCTGGCTGCGCAGCATGAGCAACCAGGGCCTGGCCATCGTCGACGGCGTGAAAGTGCCGCAGATCGGTGCCATCTCGATGGATTCCATCACCCTGGACGTGAGCGCCATCGCCGAAGAGCGCGTCGCGCCGGGCAGCCTGGTCGACCTGATCTGCGCCGAACACCCGGTCGACGCCGTCGCGGCCATGGCCAACACCATCGGCTACGAGGTGCTGACCAATCTGGGCGGGCGCTACTATCGCGAATACCAGGGATTGGCTGGCGCACGCTAAGCAGCGCGAAACCCATGATTGTGTGGCAAGATAGCCCCGGTGTGAACTCCACTCCGGGGCTTCTTTTTAACCATCATCGGGGATATATATGAGCCAATATAACGTTGCTATCATCGTCGGCAGCCTGCGCAAGGGTTCCTTCAACCGCAAGCTGGCCGACGCCATCGTCAAGCTGGCGCCGCCCGAGTTTTCCTTCAAGCACATTGAAATCGGCGACTTGCCGTTGTACAACCAGGATGACGATGGCGCGCAGGCCGAGCAGGTGCTGCGCCTCAAATCCGACATTTCCGCCTCGCAAGCCTTGCTCTTCCTCACGCCCGAATACAATCGCTCGATTCCCGGCGTGCTGAAAAACGCGCTCGACCACGGTTCGCGTCCGTATGGCCAGAGCGTCTGGGGCGGCAAGCCGGGCGCCGTGCTCGGCGTGTCCGTCGGTGCCACGGGCACGGCCCTGGCGCAGCAGCATTTGCGCAATGTGCTGTCCTACCTGGACGTGCCGCTGCTGGGACAGCCCGAGATGTTTATCCAGGCCAAGGACGGCCTTTTTGACGAGCAGGGCGGCATCGGTCCAGCCAGCCTCGGTTTCTTCCAGGGCTGGATGCAGCGCTACGTGGACTGGGTCCGCAAGCACGCTATCCACGCTTGATGCAGATCAAGCGGCAGCGTTATGCGTTGCCGCTTGTACATTTTCTTTGACCATGGATGCCAACATTTCAATATTGGCACGGGCGTCTCGGTATAATGCGCTCTTTCTTTAGCGCAATACTTTCCTATTTCTTGCCGACCCCATGTGGACTAAACCTGTTCTGCGCATGAATCTGCGCCGTTTGATCGTGCTCGTGGCCTTTGCCAGCGCCCTGGTGTCCCTGGCCAATACGTTTTATGCCAGTTACAGCGTGCAGCGCCAGTTGCTGATCGATACGACCCTGGAAGCGAACCACGCGTATGCGAGCAAGCTGGCCAGCACGGCCGAGGATTTCCTGCAGTCGGCGCGTCAGCAACTGGCCTACAGCGCCGGCAGCCTGCCTTCGCGCATGGGTGACGATGGGTGGCTGACGGACGAGGCGCAGCGCTTGCGTTTGCAAACGAACAGCTTCAATTCCGTGCTCATCGTCAATGCGGACGGCAAGGTGCTGGGCGTGTCGCCGGAAACGCTGGCCCTGAAAAACCGCACGCTCGACTCCGTCGGCGCCGTGCAGGCGCTGCGCGAACGGCGCCCGCTGGTGACGCAGCCCTACGTCTCCTCGGCCGGCAACCTGGTGGTCTTCATTTCGCATCCCATCATTGGCAAGGATGGCCGCTACCTCGGTTATGTGGGCGGCAGCATCTACCTGAAACAGAAAAACATCCTGTACACCATGCTGGGCCAGCATTACTACCGCGACGGTTCCTACCTGTATGTGGTGGATCAGAACCGGCGCCTGCTGTACCACCCGGACCCCGAGCGCCTGGGCGACCTGGCCGGCAAGAATGATGTCATCGACACCATCGTCGCGCAGCAGGGCGGCGGCAACCGGCGCATGAGCAATAGCCTGGGCGTGGACATGCTGGCCGGCTACGCCGTCATGCCATCGACGGGCTGGGGCATCGTGGCGCAGCGCCCCACGGCCATGACCCTGGCCCCGCTGAACCAGCTGATGGCCAACACGGTATGGCATTCGCTGCCGATCGCCTTGCTGAGCCTGCCATTTATCTGGTGGCTGGCCAGCCTGATTTCACGCCCCCTGATGCAGCTGGCCGACGGCGCGCGGCGCATGGATGCGCCCGGCACGGCCGAGCACATCGCCGGCATCCGTGCCTGGTACGTGGAGGCGGCGCAAATCAAGAAAGCCCTGCTGAAGGGCTTGGCGTTGTTGCAGAACAAGATCGGCAAGTTGAAGACCGACGTGCAGACGGACCCGCTGACGGGCCTGTCGAACCGGCGCGGCATGGCGGCGGCGCTCGACGTCTGGCAGGCGCAGGCGCGGCCGTTTTCCGTCATCGCCATCGACATCGACCATTTCAAGCAAGTCAACGACCAGTGGGGCCATGCCGTGGGCGACGACGTCATCCTGCGCCTGGCACAGCTGATGCGCGCCTGTTCGCGCGATGCCGACGTGCTGTGCCGTACTGGCGGCGATGAATTCATCATGCTGCTGCCCGACGCCGACCTCGACGCGGCCCTGCAGGTGGCCGAGCGTTTGCGCGCCAGGGTGGCCGCCGCCGTGATTCCCGGCGCGGGCGCCATCACGGTCTCGCTGGGTGTCGTGTCGTCGGAGCAGGAGGCGGGCAACACGGACGCCGTGCTGCTGGCCGCCGACGCCGCCCTGTACGTGGCCAAGGAAAACGGCCGCAATTGCGTGGGCATCACGGAGCCTGCTTGACAGGAAACTGATCCGCTGTTTTCTGTTGCATCTGAGCCTGTCCGCTTTGCCCGCCAGCGCTTACCATGTGACCCTGATCAGCTACAACGAGGACAACGGGCATGGCAGGGATGGATATTGATGACGTTTGAGCAAGCACCTGGCATCCGCTGCGAAGTCGCTGGACAGCCGCACCCGCTGGCCTTCCTCGGCTGCCGCGGACTCAACTATGGCCAGCACAGCGTGCTGCCGCTGCATCCGTTCCGCCTGAGCGTGCCGGAAGCGGCGCTGGCGCCCCTGCTCGACGAGCCGTTCAACAGTTTTATCCGGACTTGCCGCGAGGACGACCTGCAGGACGAAGAAAGCGACTTGCCCGCGCTCAAGGAAGCGGGCTATCCCGACATCACGGCCATGCTGGCAGGCCACCGGCAGCTGCTGGCCGAAATGCTTTACGACTTCATGATCAGCGATTTAATGGACGCGATCGGGCGAGCCAGCGGCTACCGGAGTCAGGTTCCACGCTACTGGGGCGACGTGGAGGCGGCAGACAACCGCGCGTATTTCATCGTCAATGAAGTGGAGACAGTCTCTTTTGCCGATGGTCAGGTCATATTCGAAGGGCAGGGCTACTACGGCACCTACGTCATCTGGCTGACGCACGGCTATGTCCGTAAATAGGGGCTTGACCTTCCTCATGTGGGAAGGTTTATAGTTGTGCCATGAACCGTGCCTTTTTCCGCTTTCTCGCCCGCTCGCTGCTCTGGCTGCTAGCCGTCACGCTGCCCTTGCAGGGCTTTGCGTCGGCCATGCGCAGCTGCTGCGTGGATGAGCTGGCGGTCACGGTCACGGTCGCCGTCGAGGCAATGCAGGCGCCCCCGTGCCACGACATGGCGGATATGCAGATACAGGACCAGCCGATGAAAATGGCCATGGAAGATGGCGGCGCCACGCACCACGGCCATGATTGCAGCAACCATGGCGCTTGCACCGTGGGTGCCACGGCGCCGCCCGGCATGCCTGCCTTGCACGCCTTGACCCTGCGCGCGCCGCCTCCGGCGCTGGCGCCCGATTCCCTGTTTGCCGGGCATATTCCGCCTGGTCCCGAACGTCCCCCGAGAAGCACGCGCTCCGCCTGACCGCCCGTTGAACCTGGCGGTGCGGCCGTCGCACGTCCCAGCATCCTGAGCCTTGCACCGGCCGCGCCAGCGTTCCAGTCGCGCGCCCGCCGCGCCATACCCTGTCATTCAAGGAATACCATGAAACACCTGTTCAGCTTCGCGCTGGCTGTGCTGCCGCTGGCTGCCGCAGCGCAGTCCCAGCCCGCCCCGCAAGAGGCGCAAGCATCCGTGCCGGCCACCACCTACCGCTCCGCCTTCGCCGGCTACCGTCCCGCCGCCGAGGACGAGGCCACGCCCGACCAGACCTGGCGCGCCGTCAACGACAAAGTCGGCAAGGCCGGCGGCCACATGGGCATGATGAAAATGGATGGTCACAAAATGGAAGGGCACAAGATGGAAGGGCACAAGATGCCGATGGCTCAGCCCAGCCCCAAGCCCGATGCCAAGCCTGCCCCGCAACATCAGCACCACCAGCATGAAGGACACTGACATGACGCGTTTCAAGAACCCGTATGGCCTCACGCCGCTGGCCCTGGCGGCCGTCCTGCTGCTCAGCGGCTGCGCCAGCTTCAGCCAGGATGGCGGCATGCAGACGGTCTCCGCGCTGGCCGACGCCCGCACGGGCGCCCCGGCGGCGCTGGCGGACAAGGGCGGCGAGGACAAGCTGACGCAATTGCTGGCCCAGCCCCTGGACGCCGACAGCGCCGTGCGCATCGCCCTGATGAACAACCACGGCATGAAAGTAGCGCTGGCCGAGCTGGGCGCGTCCGAATCGGACCTCGTGCAAGCGGGGCGCTTGCGCAATCCCGGCCTGTCATTCGGCCGTTCGCATGGCAGCCACGGCAATGAAATCGACCGCGGCGTCAGCTTCGACCTGGCCGGCCTGCTGACCATGCCGATGCGCGTGAACATCGAGCGGGGGCGTTTCGAGCAAGCCAAGCTGCAGGCCGCCAGCAGCGCCGTGCAACTGGCGTCCGACACGCGCCGTGCCTATTTCAACGCTGTGGCCGCCGTGCAGACGGAAGCGTTCATGCAGCGCGCGCTGCTGTCGGCCGAGGCGGGCACCGAACTGGCCACGCGCTTGCAGCAGGCGGGCAACTGGAGCCGCCTCGACCAGGCGCGCCAGCAAGTGTTTTATGCGGATGCCGTCGGCGACCTGGCCCGCGCCCGCCACCAGGCCACGGCCACGCGCGAGCACCTGACGCGCTTGCTGGGCCTGTGGGGCAAGCAGACCGGCTTTACTTTACCGTCGCGCTTGCCCGACTTGCCGGCCCAGGCGGCGGACGCGGGCAATATCGAGGCGCAGGCGATGGAGCAGCGCCTCGATGTGCAAAGAGCGAAACTCGACGCGCATGCGACGGCCGATGCGCTGGGCTTGTCCAAGGTGACGGGCTTCGTCAATGTGCTCGACGTGGGCTACACCAACAAGAGCAGCAGCGAGGCGCCGCGCGAAAACGGCTATGAAGTGTCGCTCGAACTGCCGCTGTTCGACTGGGGTTCGGCGCGCAATGCGAAGGCGCAAGCGCTGTACGAGCAGTCGCTGCAGCGCACGGCGGGCACGGCTGTCAAAGCCCGCTCGGAAGTGCGCGAAGCGTATTCGAGCTACCGCACGGCCTACGACCTGGCGCGCCACTACCGCGATGAAGTCGTGCCGCTGCGCAAGACGATCTCGCACGAAGTGCTGCTGCGCTACAACGGCATGCTGGCCAGCGTGTTCGAACTGCTGGCCGACGCGCGCGAACAGGTCGCCAGCGTCAACAGCGCCATCGAAACCCAGCGCGATTTCTGGATCGCGCAAACCGAATTGCAGTCAGCCATCAATGGCAGCGGCCCAGCCAACAAGGAATAATGATGATTACACGTAGAAACTTTTTCATGAATGCGGGCGCCGTCGCCCTCAGTGCCGCAGCGGTGAGCAGAGTCGGTGCGGCATCGTTGCCGGAAGCCGTCAGCATGGCTGGCGCGGACACCAAGGCCCCGCCACCGCCGCCGAACGGGCGTCCGTACAATCCCGTCGTCACCCTCAACGGCTGGTCCTTGCCCTGGCGCATGAACAACAACGTCAAGGAATTTCATCTGGTGGCCGAACCCGTCGTGCGCGAACTGGCGCCCGGCATGCAAGCGAACCTGTGGGGCTACAACGGCCAGTCGCCAGGGCCGACCATCGAAGTGGTGGAGGGCGACCGCGTGCGCATCTTTGTCACCAATAAATTGCCGGAACACACGAGCGTGCACTGGCATGGCCAGCGCTTGCCGAACGGCATGGATGGCGTCACGGGCCTGACCCAGCCGGGCATTGCCCCTGGTAAAACCTTCGTCTATGAATTTGTCGCCAAGCGGCCCGGTACCTTCATGTACCACCCGCATGCCGATGAAATGACGCAGATGGCCATGGGCATGATGGGATTCTGGGTCACGCATCCGAAAGATCCGAACTTCATGAAGGTGGACCGCGATTTCGTCTTCTTGCTCAGCAACTACGACATCGATCCGGGCAGCTACACGCCGAAGATCATGACCATGACGGATTTCAATTTGTTTACCTTCAACAGCCGCGTCTTCCCCGGTATCGACCCGATGGTCGTGCGCCAGGGCGACAAGGTGCGCGTGCGCGTGGGCAATCTGACCATGACGAACCACCCGATCCACATGCATGGCCACGAATTCGAGGTGACGGGCACCGATGGCGGCTGGACGCGCCCCGAGTCGCGCTGGCCCGAAGTGACGACCGATATTGCCGTGGGCCAGATGCGCGCCGTGGAGTTTACCGCCACGGATCTGGGCGACTGGGCTTTCCACTGCCACAAGTCGCACCATACGATGAATGCCATGGGGCATGACGTGCCCACCATGATCGGCGTCGACCACCAGGGCGTGGCGGCGAAGATCAACCAGCTCGTGCCCGGCTACATGGTGATGGGCGAGCGGGGCATGGCCGACATGGGCGAAATGCAGATGCCGATTCCCGACAATACCCTGCCGATGATGGCGGGAGACGGCCCATTCGGCGCCATCGGCATGGGAGGCATGTTTACCACGGTCAAGGTGCGCAAGGATCAAAAGCCGGGCGACTATCGCGACCCCGGCTGGTACAAGCATCCGGCCGGCAGCGTCGCCCATGAATGGACGGGCGCCGTGCCGGCACCGGTGCGCGGCCAGGGCGCGGGCAAGCCGGTCACAAAAAGCGGCGTGGAGATGACGGTGCGCAAGCCGGGTGGGCACGCAGGCCACTAATATGGTCAGCTGGCACTGACAATCGCAACGGCTTGCCTAGCATGGCAAGCCGTTTTGCATGTTGCTGCAAATCAATGAATTGTTGGTTAGTGACAATCCGAGCATTTTAGTGACTGTTTTTTCCTTATATTCAAGCCATACGCTTGAATTATTGGCTACCGTCTTGCCTAGGAGGAAACATGTTGAATCAAATGAAAGTGGGGACGCGCCTGCTCGCGGCCTTCTTTTGCGTCGCGCTGATGGGTGCCATCGTGGCCGGTATCGGCATTTTCAACATGGGCAAGATCGATACCATGGCGGGGCAGATGTACAACAATGAGCTGCTGGGGCTGTCATACATCAAGGAAGCCAATATCGCCCTGATCAAGGTGGGCCGCGCGCGCAGTAATTTCTTGCTGGCCACGACCGCCGAGGAGCGCGCCACGCGTCAGGCCGACATCACGAAATTTCTCGAATCCAATAAGGCCTATCTTGCCAAGGCCCAGCCGCTGTTCGTCACGCCGGCGGCCAAGGAGCTGTTTGCCCGCTTCGCCGCCGTTGAAGCCGAGTACGTCGCCACCATGCGGCAGGCGCTGACCTTGGCGGCGGGCGAACCGCTGGAGCAGCGCAGCGCGCAACTGGTCGAACTGCTCAACAAGACGCGCCACCATGCTGACGAGCTCGACGGCGTGCTCGATAAACTGTCGCTGCAGAAGGAAGAGCGCGCCAAGGCCGCTTCCGAGCAGGCGTCCGGCGTGTACCAGGCCAGCCGCAGCTTCATGATTGCGCTCGTGCTGGGCAGCGTGGCAGCCGGCCTGGCGCTGGGGGCGCTGATCACGCGCGGGCTGACGCGTCAACTGGGTGGCGAACCGGCGTATGCCGTCAAGATCGCCGGCGCCATCGCCGAGGGCGACCTCACCGTCGAGATCCGCACGGCCGGCCACGACAGCGCCAGCCTGCTGTTCGCCATGAAAACCATGCGCGACAAGCTCGTGGGCATCGTCAGCCAGGTGCGCTCGGGCACGGACACCATCAACACGGCCTCCGGCGAAATCGCCCAGGGCAACCTCGACTTGTCGTCCCGCACGGAAGAGCAGGCCAGTTCGCTGGAAGAAACGGCGTCGTCGATGGAGCAGCTGACGTCGGCCGTGCGGCAGAACGCGGACAATGCGCGCCAGGCCAATGCGCTGGCCGGCGCCGCGTCCAATGTGGCCGGCAAGGGCGGCGCCGTGGTGGGGCGGGTGGTGCAGACGATGGAGTCGATCAATGCGTCCTCGCGCAAGATCGTCGACATCATCAGCGTCATCGACAGCATCGCCTTCCAGACGAATATCCTGGCCTTGAACGCCGCCGTGGAAGCGGCCAGGGCGGGCGAGGAGGGACGCGGTTTCGCCGTCGTCGCGGCCGAAGTGCGCAACCTGGCGCAACGCTCTGCCAGTGCCGCCAAGGAAATCAAGACACTGATCGGCGACTCCGTCGAGCAGGTGGAAATCGGTTCCAGACTCGTGCATGATGCGGGCAAGACGATGGATGAGGTGGTCGCCAGCGTGCGCCAGGTGGCCGACATCATGCAGGAAATTACGGCCGCCAGCGCCGAGCAAAGCGCCGGCATCGAGCAAGTCAACCAGGCCGTGCTGCAGATGGACCAGGTGACGCAGCAAAACGCGGCCCTCGTGGAAGAGGCCGCCGCGGCCGCCGAATCGCTGCAAGACCAGGCGCAGACCTTGACGGAGCTGGTGGGCGTATTCCGTCTGCATGCCCAGGCGCAACAGATGGCCGTGCCGGCGGTCAGCAACGTCACGCCGCTGCGCCGCTCGGCGCCGGCCGCCAGGCAGGACGTGCGGCGCCTGGCCTGACAACGGCGGGCTCGGGCGCAATCGCCGCGGCGGTGGTAGGCTGTTGCTATTGCGCGTTTGCCACTTCCGGATCTTTCATGCCGTCTCCCCGCTTGCTTTGCTTATCCTTGCTGCTGTCCCTGGCGCCGCTGGCGCAGGCGCAGCAGGGCGATCCCGTCCTGCCTTACCGGCCTTCCGTGGCCAGTCCGGCCCAGCTGCCCGTGCCGGGCCAGCTGGAATTCGAGGCCGGCGGCCTGCTGTCGAAAACGGACGACACGCGCCGCGCCAGCCTGCCGTACACGTTCAAACTGGCGTTCACGCCCGAATGGGGCATGCTGCTCGAAGGCGAGGGCTTCGTGCGTGCGCGCGATGACACGGGGCGGCGCGAAATAGGCGTGGGCGACACGACGGTCGTGCTCAAGCGGGCCTTTTTGCTCGACAGCGCCACGGCGCTGGGCCTGGAACTGGGCTGGAAGTTGCCGACGGCCAAGGACAGCATCGGCAGCGGCAAGAGCGACGTGTCGCTGAACGGTATTTTCAGCCGCGACCTGGGCGCCGTGCACGTGGACGCCAACCTGAACGCCACGCGCCTGGGGGCATCGGACCCTGGCGCCGGCAGGGTGCAAACGGGCTGGGCAACTTCCTTGTCCACGCCCGTCAGCGAGCACTGGGGCGCCACGGCCGAAGTGTCGGGCACGCGCCTGCGCGGTGCGCCGGCCACGGCGCAGCTGCTGCTGGCCGCCACCTACAGTCCCACGCCACGGCTGGCCATCGACATCGGCATGGCGCGCGGCTTGATGGCGTCGTCGCCGGACTGGTCGTTGTTCAGCGGTGTGGTCGTGCCCTTGGGCAAACTGTGGTGAGATTGCCACGGAGTTCCTTATGTGTCCTTGCGAACAAACAGTTAGTCACACAAGGTCTACAATGACGGCATAACTAAAAGGAGTGTCACCATGAAAACCCTGATTCTTGCTGCCGCCTTGCTGTCGGCAGCCACCGCCGCCGTCGCCCAGGTCGGCGTCTCCGTTACCGTCGGCCAGCCAGGCTTTTACGGACGCCTCGATATCGGCGATTATCCCGCGCCGCAATTGATCTATGCCCAGCCCGTCATCGTGCAGCGCCCGCAATACTATTCGGCCCGTCCGATCTACCTGCGCGTGCCGCCTGGCCATGCCAAGCACTGGTCCAAGCACTGCCGCAAGTATAATGCCTGCAACCAAGAGGTATATTTCGTCCAAGATAGTTGGTATAACAACCAATATGTGCCCCGTTATCGCCAGCAGCATGGCGACCATGGCCGTCCCGATTACGGCGACCGCGGCCGTCACGACTACAAGCATGATGACAAGCGCGACAAGCATGAAGGCAAGCGCGACAAGCATGATGACAAGCCGGGCAAGGGTCATGGCAATGGCAATGGCAATGGTAATGGCCGAGGCAACGGGCACAAGGATTAACAGGCAGGAGGATATTTGCATAGTAAAATCGTTATCGTAGGAGGAGGTGCAGGCGGCCTGGAGCTGGCCTGCAAACTCAGCCGCAAGCTCGGCCCCGGCCAGGTCACCCTGGTCGACAGCCGCCTGTACCACATCTGGAAACCGTCGCTGCATGAAGTGGCGGCCGGCACCCTGGACATTCATCAAGAGGGCCTGTCGTACCAGATGCTGGCGCATGACAATGGTTTTACCTATGTCTATGGTCCCCTGATCGCGCTCGACGCCGGCTCGAACAGCCTTACCGTGGGCGCCATTGCCACGGACAAGGACGAGCAGCTCTTGCCGCAGCGCACAGTCAGCTACGACCAGCTGGTGCTGGCCGTGGGCAGCACGTCGAATTACTTCGGCGTGCCTGGCGCCAAGGAAAACACGATTTCCCTCAATGCCACGGAAGACGCGGAACGTTTCCGTTTGACCCTGCTGAAACTGCTGGCCATGGCCGAGCAGCGCCAGGGCGACGCGGGCCATCCCGGTGTCGACATCGTCATCATCGGCGGCGGCGCCACGGGTGTGGAGCTGGCGGCCGAATTGCGCGAAGCGAGCGGCGTGTATGCGGCGTATGGTTTCCAGAATCTCAACGCCATCAAGGATGTGCGCATCACGCTGCTCGAAGGGGCGCCGCGCATTTTGGCGCCGCTGCCCGAGCGCGTATCGATTGCCGCCTCGAAACTGCTGCACCAGCATGGCATCACCGTGGTGACCGATACGCGCGTCACCACGATCGAAGCCGACAAGGTGACGGTGGCCAGCGGCACCAGCTATGCGGCCGACATCTGCGTGTGGGCCGCCGGCATCCGCGCGCCGGAATTCCTCGCCACCTTGGGCTTGCCGACCAACCGTTCCGGCCAGCTGGAAGTGACGGGCATGCTCAACGTGCAGGGCCACGCGAATATTTTCGCGCTCGGCGACTGCGCCGCCTGTATGGGGCCGGACGGCAAACTGGTGCCGCCGCGCGCCCAGGCTGCCCACCAGCAAGCCGATTACCTGGTCAAAACATTCCTGCTGCAAGCGAAGGGCAGGCCGCCGCAAACCAAGCCCTACGAATACCTGGACTACGGTTCGCTCGTGTCGTTTGGCCGCACCACCTCGGTCGGGACCCTGATGGGTTCGCTGAAGGGCCTGAGCTGGTTCGTCGAAGGCTTTGTCGCGCGCATGATGTATGTCAGCCTGCACCTGATGCACCACAATGCCGTGCTGGGCAGCGTGCGCACGGCCGTCATGGCCATGGGCCGTTTCCTGATCAAGCGCAGCACGCCGCAGGTCAAGCTGCATTAAGCCAGCTGATATCCGAGCAGAAAGGGGCCGCGAGTTATATGGGGTAATTTCAATATAACATTTGCGGCTTAAAAAGCCTGTTTTCGTTGAAGACAGGCTTTTTTCTTGACTATCGACTTGAGAAATGAGGGAAAATAAATATAATATTCATAATTGCAGCGCATTACCCTACCTAGGAGAGTGAGCATGACCGACCGGGATAGGAACGTAGACGCATTCACGCAGTGGATGCACAAGGCGCAAGGTGAGTATTCGCGTCAAATCCGCCACTCTTTAGCATGGTGTTCCCGCCACCCATTCGCATTCAAAACCAGCCAGCGATTAGCACTCCAAACCGCCGCTTCTATCTTCACTCGGTGGTGGAGCGCACTTATTGAGCGGATACCCAACCAGAGCAGACAGTCGATGTCACGCAACTGTGTCTCTCACGAAAGGTTATTTGATCCCGACTGTCCCCTAACCGTCATTTCGATGTCAGAGAGCAGATGGCCGCATGCCTCCTAGAGGCATCGAATTTTCACAAAGCAAAGTTCGCTTATTCTGCGACTGGCGCAACCTTAATTTCTTCTGTATCGACCTTGTAGTCCTCGCCAGCGATGACCTTCTTCAAGAGATCTACAAAGACATCGGAGTACTTGTGCGACTTGCTGGTTTCGGCCACGCCGAACTTTACGTTCACGTGGTACTTGTTGTCGAAGCCCTTGATATTCACGCCCGTTTCGTCCTCTATCTGCTTGATGAGGTCATTGACGCTCTTCCAACCCTTCAAGCCAAGCAACTTGTAAACCTCCGTGATCACATACCTGTGCGTGAGGTTGATCTTGGATGAGTCACCCACCGAAGTCACGCCGAATAGGTTGGCAAAATTCTCGCCAGACTCGACCGCATGTTCCAGCATCTTGAAGTTGATCTCGATTTGCTTCTTTGGGATGTCGGAGCGAACCAGGCTCACAGCACGTGCCATCAAAGCTCGAAGCAGCTTGGTGTCGATTTTTTCAAGATTCCCAGCTTGACCGAACGCTCTGAACACCCACTCGAACGACTTCGCCGTGATGCTCTTAATGCGAATATTGCGGTCAGGAGTAACCGCCAGAACCTTGTCACGCGGAGGATAGGAATTTTCGTCTTGATCCTCATCCCATTCAAGGATGTAAATGTTCGGGACAAGCTCATACTCCTGAGCTCTAACCATGCGGTCAACGTCGGATAAAATCTTCTTAATGTTTGGATCGTTGGCCCGATAGCCGATGAAAACAAGGGGATGCTCGATGAAGTACGTCAGCAGCTTCGCGCTGAGGTACTTGTGGTCCTCTTCGAAGCGTTGATAGTCAGCTTCGTTAATTACGATGGAATCAGGCATCGAGCGGCAGCCGTGAATTTTGAAAATCTCGCCGATTGCGAGGTAGGGCTTACGCAGAATCTGTTGGCTGATGACCCGCTCATAATCGGGAAATAGCGGCTCGATCACTTCGTCGTAGTTAGTGGTGACGATGGCATGGGCACTGATGGCCTTCAGTGCAGTGATTTCGGCGTCCAATTCGGGAGACCCGTATGACCCTTTCGCGTCAGGGCCAAGCTTGGCGAGGATGTCGGCGACCGCATGCTTGATAAAGATGTCGCTCGACGTATTCGCGGCAAAATATTCTTGAGGAAAATTCTGTTTGCCCGCGTTCCATGCCCACTCGTGATAAAGCTGTGAAAAGACCGTGCCAATTTTTGTCAGGTCGTTCCCATGAGCTTGCTTGTAGTACGCAAAATCCTTGTCGATCAGCGGGCAGTTCTTTGCCAATAACCCCAGCAATTCTATCCAGTTTGGACCTTTAGCATAGCGCTTCGTAAATCCAGAACCAATAAACAAGATCGGCTGACAACTCGCATCAGCAATAACTTTTGCCACATCTGCGGTTACCTCTTCTTGATATTGCTTGTAGTCCATCGGCATTTAGTATCTCCAAGTCACAGTTTTGCATATTGGCCCACAGAGCCCAGTCGAATAGCACCATCTTTTCAGCCGCAGCTTGCGTCCGGTATTGTCCCAGACTGTGTAAAAACGCAGTTTTGTGTAAACGGATGCAGTTGTGTAAACGTTATAGCAGTATCTCATCAATACAAGTGCCAGATGAAACGATTTATCGAGGGTGAATGCCGAGGCCAGGGTACGCTGCTGCCTGAACTCGTGGAGGATTACGTTGCCGAGAACAATCCAGTTCGGGTGGTCGATGTATTTGTCGACGAGCTCGACTTGGGCAAACTCGGCTTCGAGGGTGGACGATGAAAAACCGATAGGTCGTGTTCGGGCCTGGATGTCGTGCCAGACGCCTCCTGTGCGATCTCGTAGCTGCCTGATCCAGCGCCGAGGTCGGGGTTGACCTGTCAATTCCCCTGCCCTACAGAGATTCCTTTAGTGCTCAAGCAAAGGCATGTCATCCTTCGCCATAAAGGACGGCGAAGGATGACATGCCCCCAGGCAGGAGCAGAGCGCTTGCTTCTGAATGCTATAACAGCATAGTTGGCTAAAACGCCCTGTCCCATCATCTGCTTGGTGCGCTCGATAAGGTCGAGGATTTGGGCGTTGGCGGTGGAGTTGCCATTACGTGGGACCCAGCATGGCGCCGTCGGCATCACACTAAAACAGAAGCTTACTTCGGCCTCTTAATCACTGTTATTGGCGAGCTCTATGAATGGGACATTACCCGTTTAGGGCAGAGTGAGGCATCTGAAGGATGGAGCCGCTGGCGTAGCCTGCCAACGGGAGTTTCCGGCAAGAATGGCCACCGGCAGAGCTCGGTCGATGGCCTGCTTCCATCCGGGAACTATCCTTCTATTGCTCACGGAGGGCGACCGCCGGGAGCAAGGGTGTGCGTAGACCTTCTGGCAGGCCGCGCAAGCTGCCCTTCAACCAAAAGGAACCAAGCAGCTTAGAAATCGGAAAATGACGGGCCGAATGTATTTCTGGCTACGGGATTAAAAAATTATACAATGTGCAAGCGTGGGCGGTCCCGCAGGTGCGTTCAACTTTCACGCCAACAACAAGAAGGGGAATTCAATGAACCATGCATTCGCGCTGCGTAAATGCTGCGTCGTTGTCGTTGTCGCGACCGCGATCGCCGGTTGCGCCACCATAGTAGCTCCTCCGCCACCGCCACCTCCACCTCCACCTCCACCGCCCGCGCCATCCCCGGTGGAAATGCAGCCACCGCCGCCCGTACCTGTCACCGTCACCCCTTTTGAGGCCGGTCCGGCAACTGCCGGCTCACCCTACTTTTACAAGCTCTGGTATGCGACCAATCGAGTCCCGGTCACCGCTCAGGGCCAGGTCGTCGACTACTCGGCAAAATGGGACAGTAAGGCGGTCCACTATGGCAGCCTGTACGCTGAGATTCCCGCCGATTATCTTGAAAAACAGGCCAGCATGGGATTTTTCGCGCGGCTGTTCCGTACTTCGGAAGCTAAGCTGCGGCTAACCAAGCCGAACAGCGTTAGCGCAGAAACACTCGCTGCCGAGATTAGAAAAGAAGTGATGAGCCAAGGGCCGGATGAGCGCCACGTTCTGATTTATTTACACGGGTTTAACACGACCTATAAGGAAGCTGCGCAACGCGCGGCCAGCATTGGCTATCAATTGAAGATTCCGACCACGGCGTTTTTCAGCTGGCCGTCTCAAGGGGGTCTGTTCAAGTACCTCACCGACAAGGATATGGCCAATTTGAGCGAGGACGGCATTGCCGACTTCATTATCCAGGTTGTACAGCAATCGAATGCCACTAAGGTCCATCTTATTGCCCACAGCATGGGTAACTACGCGCTCCTGGGAGCAATGTATCGTCCGAAGATGCAGCAGGCAATCCGGAACGGATTGCGCTTCGGGCAAATCATCTTGGCTGCCCCCGATATGGATACCTCACGTTTCAAGAAGGACGCAGGGGTGTTCACGTCGATTGCCGATCGGGTTTCGCTATACGTTTCCGATGGCGACCAAGCGTTGAGATGGTCGAAAAAGATCGCCCCCGGGCAGGATAGAGCCGGACTGCGCCCGCCAGTCGTCATTGTCAAAAACATCGACACCATTGACGTCAGTACTACGAATTTGACAGCCTTGGGACACTCGTTTGTAAGTGCCGAAGTGGCTGTGCTAAACGACATGCATAGCTTGGTCATGCATAACGAAGCGCCTCAAAAGCGTGCTTTCGTAATACAAAAGGCCGCTTATTGGGAGCTTAAATAGGAGCTACACCGGCTACTGGCCAAGCGGCCAGGGAAGCGCGTAAAGCACATTGCTGGCCGCGAAGGAACCATAAAGCGGGAGGCACCTGGTTTCTATCACGTCGACCTTTTTATCATCGAAGTCGGCGGCGGTAGGACCTGCAGGCTGACGAGGGTGAAGCGGCGCGCGAGATGCCAGCGACCGATCCGGCGCCGCGCAAGAAATCGGTGCGCCGTCCCTTGCCAGATCACTTGCCGCGAGACGAGCAAATGTACTCTTCGCCAAGCGAAGCTTGCCCCGCCTGCGGCGGGTGCTTGCGCCCCTTGGGTGAGGACGTTGCAGAGCAACTCGAATGGATACCAGGCAGCTTCCGCGTGATCCGTCATGTGCGTCCGAAACTGGCCTGCAAGTGCTGCGACACCATCGTGCAGGCACCCGCGCCAAGCCGACCGATTGCACGCGGCATCGCCGGGCCGGGCTTGCTGGCACATGTGCTGGTGGCCAAGTTTGCCGACCATCTCCCGCTGTACCGGCAGTCGGTGATCTATGCTCGCGAAGGCGTTGAACTGGAGCGTGCGCTGCTGGCGAACTGGGTTGGTGCCGCCAGCGCCTTGTTGCGCCCGCGGGTGGACGCGATCCGGCGCCATGTGCTCGCTGGCACCAAGCTGCATGCCGACGACACGCCGATTCCGGTGCTGGCACCGGGCAATGGCAAGACCAAAACAGCACGGCTGTGGACCTACGTGCGTGACGATAGCGCCTCCGGCGACACCACGCCGGCAGCGGTCTGGTTCGCCTACACGCCGGACCGCAAAGGCATCCATCCGCAAACTCACCTGGCCACCTTCAAGGGCGTGCTGCAGGCCGATGCGTATGCCGGTTTCAATGCACTGTATGTCGATGGCACGATACAGGAAGCGGCGTGTTGGGCACATGCACGCCGCAAGTTCCACGATCTGCATGCAGCCAGGCCATCGGCCATCACGACTGAGGCCCTGCGCCGGATCGCCGAGCTGTATGTGATCGAGGCCGAGATACGCGGCAAGCCGCCGAACGAAGGACAACTGGTACGCCAGCAACGATCACGCCCCTTGCTCGACGACTTCGGTAGCTGGCTACGCGCCACGCTTGAAAAGTTGTCGCGCAAGCCGGACACGGCGGCGGCGATTCAGTACGCGCTCACTCAATCTGTGGCCGGCGTTGCTGCGCTACTGCGACAACGGCATCATCGAGATCGACAACTGGGCCACTGAACGGGCGCTGCGTGGCGTTGCCATCGGCAGGCGCAACTACCTGTTCGCTGGCGCCGACAGCGGTGGCGAGCGGGCCGCCGCCGTCTACTCACTGATCGGCACGGCCAAGCTGGGCGGTGTTGACCCCGAGGCCTGGCTGCGCCATGTGCTGGCCAACATCGCCGATCATCCGGTCAACCGGGTCGACGGCTTCCTCCCCTGGAACTGCCCCGCGCAGCTCCCTTCGTCTTAAACAACACGCCGCTTCCCAGCGGTGTGATGCCATCATCTTCTAATTCATTGCCGGGCTCAAGACGGCGCTGGCTTTACGCTTACTTTATACCGAACATGCGCCGCAGTTGTGTGATTTGCGCGCGTGCTTCGGCCAATTTGCTCGCTTGTACATAGAGCATAGGCTGCGTCTAATGAATCGGCGGGCTATTTTCGTCTGCATAATCGATCTGTTATCAGCTAAGTGAAGCGAAACGATTTCAGGATGAATTAATCCGGATGGGCAAGTGTAGCGGACGTGGGTCTTGTCACGTAGAATTACCAGACGTGAATCGACTGAAAGTTGCATGCATGAGAAATTTAGGGCGATTGGGAGAAAGTGTCTTTAGCCAATGGTGCGCCAGCGCTGGGCTCCGTTCAAATGTGTCTAATGTCGACGAGACGGGCTGGGACTTTCTTGTCGAGTTTGACTTTCACTCAAAGGACACTTTGGAGTTTTCATTTGTCCACGAGGCCGCGTTTGAATGTAAGGTTCAAGTCAAGGCCACAGACAAAAAAGACCGCAAGCTCGCGATAAAGTTATCGAACCTGAAGCGATTGGCGACAGCGCCCATGCCGGCTTTCTTTGTCTTTATAGAGTTTGATGGCAAGGAGTCCGCGCAACGCGTATTTTTAGTTCATGTGGATGAGTCTATTTCATTTGATATCCTCCGCCGGTTGCATGAGGCCGAGCATCGAGGCGAAGGGCATACGCTTCACAAAAAAACCATGACGGTAAAGTATGATGATAGTCACTTGCTGGCAGATGTTTCTGGGGACTCATTAAAATTGGCTATGCGCGAACATATGGGTCCAAGTATGTCTGAGTACGTGATGAAAAAAAATTCGTTCCTCAGCACGGCAGGATTTGATGATGGTTCGGCGCAGTTGACGATTTCGGCAATAGGAGTCGAGAACCTCTCGAAGCTAGTTGAAATGTCCCTTGGATTGACGGATGACGCTATAGTCTCGACCTTTGTGGCGTTCAAACAGCGGTTTGGCAAAAAAAGTAATGTTCCATTTATTAATGATAAAGATGTAAAGCTCGGTATGCCAGATCTCAAGCCAAGCTTTGAAGGGGTAATTAAGTTTAAAACTGACAAGCTCGGTCCATCACTGGTGTTTCCGGCAAAACTATACTTTTCACCCTTCAATGAAGTTGTACCTAAAAAGATGCGAAGGGGAAGGATCGCTGTTGCGTTTTTTGATTTAATTTTCAATCCATTTACAAGCGAATCGACCTACACGTTTTCGTTCAGTGGAAAAATTCTTGGCATAAAAATGTTAAGGGACGGCCTGAAGTTCATGGAAATTCTGTCAACGCCTGGTCAACTCATCTATTCAGAATTGATCGCAGGGCAACAACCGACGATGCGGTTCGAAGTAAAGAGTCCAGGTATGCTGTTCGAGTTAAAGAATGAACTCAATGCCGTTGAGGCTGGCATGCGAATATTGGCATTGCTCGATATTTCTAACGACACCAAGATGTCACTTGAGCAGGCAACACGCTCCGCGTCACGTCTTGCCGAGATGGACATGGTACTGCACGCTGACGCCGGGCAGTTGAAGCTCGACATTCCCTGCCATGACAGGCCACTGATGGATGGTAGGGAATTAGTGTGCATTCAATTTTTCTCTACTCCTGTTGGTGAAATACATGTCGGGGTCTTCGTGACCTTGATCGGCAAGCCCTTACCAACGGTAAGTGGATATACTCTACTGCCAACAAGCAAAAATATCGAACGGATAGTGATCCGCGAGCGAGGAGAGAAGATTGAACGCGAAAATCTTGTCGCTGCTACTATCGCCATCGAGCAAAAATATGCTGATGAGTATGATGTGGCTACTCTTTTCGAAAAGAATGGCCTGTAGCTGTTTAGTTTCGTGTCATCACATTCCGGGTCGCAGTATGGCCATGTTCCGTGCCTGCGCCATGCTTGACGAGTTGATCGGCGGTTTGCCACCGAGATCGTCCCACCGGTTGCAGCACATCGCATAAACTTCAATCCATGAGCTCACGAATTCATCCCCAAGCCCTGCACTTAGCGGCATGATACCAATACGGAAGCTTGTTATCCTCACTTACATACCAAAGATGTATCAACAGAAATTGAATGCTATGTTTGAGAATTTTTATGAGTCAAACATGAGAGTTAGCCTTACAAAGCAGAGCCCGCGTAGCCGACCTTGTTGGAACTGGGCGTTGGCGTCGATGCCTATTTCAATCACAGTGCAAACCTTGTTTGACCTAAGTATTGCGTAGATAGTAGCCGCACTTGGCTTATTTTTCGCGAGCATGCTGGTGCCCCGAGAAATTCGGTGGCTAAGCTAACACTGCCGGCGCACCAAGTACGGAAAATACCGACGCTAGCAACTAAGATTGCTAAGCGATGACCGGTGTTGACATCTGCGCTGAGCCATTTACTAGCTGTCAGCGTGGAAGCAAGCTAGATAGTCTGCCGAGGGTGGCATCGTAGAGCGAATCGTCAATGACGACTTGATTGTCACGACCTGTGCCAAAGTCCATGCCTCCCACAGGCTTCTCAGAACCTAAAGCGCTAAGATCGTAGCTGACTACTGGCATCAGATTTTCAGAAGAAGTCGGTACAAGCCTTTCAATTTTTGTCAGCTTTGCAAAATTTGCTAAAGCCCGTTCGTTAGTTGCTGGATACGGAAGCATAAGTAGTTCCCCGTCCCATTCAAACATTTGATCTGCAAACCTCAGGAAATACAAATCCCAAGCAGTCGATTTTATGTTTGCATAAGCGGTGTCCCACGGTGTATTTGACTGCGTTCCCAATAGTTTTCCAGCAAGGTCATTGAAATAGTGAAGCGCGAGCAAGGCTTCACGCCCCATAAACACTCCAAGTTCGTTTTTTAAAAAATCCTTGTACTCTTCCCATTGTTCCGCACTGGAATTTCCCTTGCTATCAAATTTGCGAATCAGAACCATTTTTGCAAGAGCGACTTCGATGGCCCGGATCATATTTCCCAAGGATGTTATTGAGCGCCTTTCTGTGAAACGCATTACTCTGTTACGAGCTGCTTCCGCTATGGAGGTTGCTGACTCAAGCCTTAAGTAATACTCTACAGCTTTCGGGTTCTCAATAATTTCTCCGGTACCTAGCCACCGGCCTTCGTCCATTGACTGTAATCTGAGTAGCGCTTCCGTACGTCTGGTGGCATTATCGAAAAAATTATCGGATGGCCCGCTCTTTGCGAAGTGTTCAGTATAGTAAAACAATAATGAGAAATCCCATTGCTTCTCCGTAAGGAACTTAAAAAATTGCAAAAATCCTTCTGAAACTTTTTTTCCATTAACGAGTCGAACCAATTCATCGGCCAAGTTAGAATCTAATAGGGCAGATGGATACAATTGAAACTGCCGTCTCCCAGAGGTTATGAATTTCTCATCAATGAAGGCTGGGCGCTTTCCCGAGTATAGATCAATGAGCATGACATCTGGTTTCGTTCCAAAACCGATCGTTGACTCCAAAAAATCAGATTTATATGGTGATTGAGAAATTTCCCAAAGATATTTATTCATTTAATTTATCACTAGTCTAGAATTCAAGGTGTTTAATGCCTTTGGAATAGCGGATTATATCCACCTTTGATCTACTTTTTTTTGGGAGATTCACTCGGTAACAATTTTATCCATTTTAACACGCATCGATTGCATAATAGGCCAGCCTTCCTTTTGGCCGCCGGTTAGGAATAATCGAAATAACTATAATTTGTACCGACTTGGTACGTTGACCGGTAATTTCAAAAAATAGATCAGAAGCGGAGATTGTTTTTGGAATATTCACTCACCTCGCAAGCAAAACATGTGACATATAAATGGATATCCCACCGATGTCGACTATTTTTGGTAATTAGACCGTTATGATGGTGTGTATATTATCAATTTTTATATCAGCTGATTTATGGTCTTAGCAGCCTTACGGCAAGAGATGGCCAACTCAGCAGCAAACGTGATCGTCAATAAGGCTGGGAACTGCGGAAATTCATCCGCATGGTGCCTGCCATTTACGAACTGAACAACGTCAGATACAGTACCTAATAAATTGCGACAATAGATAATTCGTGCAGGCGTTGTCGGTAATTTCTCTTTCCCGCGCGTCAAAAGAGAAGTTAACGAGAACTGCATATCTATGGTGCTTGTGTCATCAAGGCCCAGCGCATCGGCAGCATATGTAGCTAACGCTTGACGATCTTTTGGTGGGCAATCACGCCATGTGCGAGCAAATTGAGAGACGATGAAACCACTGTCCATCCCCCCACCAGGACGAAATTCACCACCCGTCCTAGACTGCAGACCCACTTTAGAACTAGCAACAAGCCCTGCGATAGTTGCAGGGGCTTGCGGTGATGTAGCAATCGCGGCCTGCAGTGCCCCGACCCTAGCAGAATCGGCTTGCAAAACTGCTTCGAGTCTGCTGCCAAGAGCTTGTTCGAGGGCGAATAAAGAGCTGTTGATGTCCGCCTCTGGGATATCAGACGAGGCAAGGGTAAGTGTGATAGCGGAGTTGATATTCTGGATATTGGCCATTAGAAGCGTGTTTGGCCACAAAGGAAACCAATCAGGAAGAGATACCGGCGAGGAAAGTTGTGGCACACCAAGGGGCCTTTTAGACACCAAAACTATGCTGAACTTCTCGTCTCTGATAACAAATTCACGCCGTGCAGGGGTAAACCAAGCTGCGTTCTCTTGTATTGTGAGGCTCAGATCGTCAACGACTCCATCCGGATCGAAGAAACGGCCAGTTGCGACTGTAGTTACTAGAATTGGCTTTCCTTCCATTAGGGCATGTAATTCAGATACAAGTTGCTGGCGGGGACCAGACGACTCAATCCAAAAAGCTTCTATATCTTCAGTCTGCTGCTGATGAAACCTAATAAGCGAATCAGCAATGGTAGAGGGACTTAGCATTTTTTATACTCTTGTTATATTGTTGCGCGAACCGCTGCAGAAATTCGAGCAAGTAATGGAATTTTTGCCCTAATCTGATCATCAAAAAATTCAATGAAATTGCTCTCTGCTGCGCTCGCAAGGAATGAGTCGACGGTATAGGAGTTCAAGTGTGCATTAACAAGAGTTAATGCCATATATTCTTCGATGGAACTTTGATCCATAGCGATGCTTTCGGTACCGTACTGCAACGCTAGATGCCGAAGTAATGCATAAGCAGCGTATATCCAAGGTCCCTGCTCCATGCCGTCGCGTGACAGTGCCTCACTGGCTGCTGATCTAAAGTAGTGATAATGCCGACTTCGTCCAATTGCCGTAGCGGTCAATCCATGCGATGCATATTCTTTGAAAAGCTCTTTAGTTAACAACGTATTATTAGGTATTATCATTTTTTTTATGAGCCAATCGACGAAATCCCGAAGTAGATTGATTGCCAAGAATGGATGCCCTCCAGTCTCCTCATATATTGAGTCAACAAAAGAAGAGTCGAATTGCAATGTATTCTGGAAAGTACGACGGACTAGCTCATGAAACTCACTGTCACGCGAGCCAAGTTCATGACTAAACAACGGATAGGGTTCCTGTTGAACGTATGCGCTCAACTGATTCTGATCCATGAAAATGAAGTGTGCATTCGGCTGCTGTCCAAGGAGAATTACCAAATTTTCGGTAGCGAACTCTACAAACTGATCGAGCAATGGCTGAATAACGAGGTGGCGGGCATCCTCGTTTATTCGTCCTGCCACACGAAGACGACCGAAGAGTCGATCATATTCATCAACTATAAGAATTGAGCCTCGGTTTTGTTGGTCCCCCATTGGCGCGGCGCGAGCCACCACTGTATGCAAAAAATCGCGCGGAAGTGGAGTCATTGTACCGAGCGCATCACATACTTCTTCAAAGAGTATACGGCTTGTCTTATCCCCTCCTGTCATCTCGCAGCGCTGAAACACGGCATTGCGTTCGGCTATACCACTAGCAAGTTCACTTACGCCGATAGTTTTACCGCTGCGTCGGACGCTGCACCAGAGAAGTACACCAGTACGAGTAGATAGCGTCGTTTGCAGTGCTCTGATGCTTTGTCGCTCGACTCTGAAGAATGTAAGCAACGTAGGGTTTTCGAGAGGGAAGCGCTCCGCTATGTTGGTCCTAAGCGGCACGCTTGACTGGACAACAACGGTGTTCTCATAGAATCGCAGTCGAAGCCTAGATAGCAAAAAACCTACATTTTCATTGTCATCTTCCGGCATCGTAACTACAACATCCCTAACTTCTTTTGTAGCAAACGTGCCTTTGAAATATGTAGAGACTGGCTTCAAAACTACGCATGCGATGAACCCAAGTTTTACTCGCTGCTCAATCTGCGACTTTACAATAGGGCCATCGCCACCAAGAATCGCGACCTCAAGAGGCTTAGTGTCACTCGAGTCAGCAGGCGGTCGTAGAGTGATGTCAATCACTTCGTCGTTGAGGTTTACAATGACAGATATAACGACCACAGCATCGACGCTACTCATACTTGATGCTTGGTCAAGCTCTTGGGCTAGTAAATGGAGCGGACGACCGAGGATAGGAGCTACATCTTCCAGATTTAACGCTTCTCCCAGAATTTTTATGTCATCTGACTCAAGCAATGGTAGAACATGGACCCAATTTTTCGCCGTCCGCTTCAAAAGCTCAGTCGGCTCATTGTCCCCCAACTCAGCATCTAAAAAGCCTGCCAAAATACCGAGGAGCATGCGCGAAGTAATACTCCTCAGCGTCCGACAGTCTTTCGGTTCAGTGATACGGGATGATTCATCCGCGTAAATCTCTACCGGCAGCTCCAAAAATGACCGCATCCCGCCAAGTGATTTGACAACAGCCGCTTCAGGGGTTGACAAATTCTGAGACATGACGTAATTAAAGCCATGAGTGAAAATCTCAGTGGTGTGACGTCTGATCGCGGTACCAACTTCCGCAAATACAATATCTGGATCACTACCGGAGCGGAGGAACTCAACCGTATCCGCCATTATTGCTCGGAGTTCGTCTTTGTAATAAGTTGACCATTGAAATTTGTGCCACTTCAATAGATCGTCAAATCTAGCGCTTATTGAACTGACAAAATCGTGCAAGCCATCTACACGGCTACGTATGGTTGAGGCGACAGCCTCCAATCCGACCGGTTCTGTATCGCCAAGTCTGCTGATAAATGCGTCTCCTAGATCCCGACGCTTCTTATGTAGGAACCTATCAATAATTTCGCGAATGGGGTCGTGCAACCGTCTCAAATCAACTTGGCTACATTGCTGAAAAAGAGTGATGAGATTTTGATATGCCTTGGTAATTTCTTGCCGCGATATCAGCTCCTCGGCTTCGGCGAGAACCGCTTCAATAGATTTATTCATTGCTAGATGTTGGAATTTTTGATCTTGCGTCTTCAGCAGGGTGCGTCGTACCTTGCGTAGGGTACCATTTTGCCTGGATGAAATATTCACAGATTGTCACTTTCACTATTTGTTTCGTCGGCACATCATGATAGATTTTTATTGCACCTAATCAGTATTACACTCTCGCTCAGTGCATATTGGTAACAACACCAAATCGATCTAGGCCGGTGATTTAAGTTGTCAAAAAAACATCTAAAACCGTTGCTACGCTTAGGTTTTCTGCCCAAAGACAAGATTTAGCAAAAATTATCACCTAGTATGAAACATTCATCGATGCTAAATTTCGACCTGAGGTTGTACGATAGCCCAAATTTCGTCCAACATGAGTAGGTCCAAGTGCAAAAATTCTGCTTTCTGGTGACGAAGAGAGCCACTTGTTCGTTTGCTAACTGCATTGACCCTGTCAGTTTGACCCACCCTCCAAACCCTCGCGAATGCCGCGATGCGGTCGTAGAACCCGTCAAAGCCCAACGCCCTTAGTTCTTCATGAAGCTGCTTCAAAGTGCGCCGCTGCTTGCGTGATTTGGCAGCCTCGGTCTTTAACAATCCAGAAAGCTGGAATGCGTATTTGTCGATTGCGCTGGGCGAGCGCCTGTCCGCATAGGAAGGCTCTGTGGTTTCCGAGCGTCGATAGCGTCGGATGGTGTTTCTGGAGATGCCAAGACGTCTAGCGATTTCTCTTAATGGAACCTGGTCACGAATGTGCCAACGTCGAATAATGCCTAGTAATGCCACGTCGATCACTCCAACTCCCCACTCAATGTCATGAGCAGGATTGTGTCTTAAACGTGGGTCAGTTTCGTGTGCAAATTATGCGGAAAAGTAGGTTAGTTTTCGGTGCAAATCAATACACCAAATGGCGATTTTTATCTGCTACCGGTCAATTTCCCGGCTACATTTTATTGCTCTTGGTGAGTTAAAGTCCCCTCTTTTAAGCACGGGTCCGCTCTAAAAATTAGATTGTCACAAGGCATGAAGCGGGCACATAATCGCTGGAGCGAAAAGTTTCTCTCATCAACAGTGGCCTCCAGTAACTGGCGCCATTCCCACGATGAATGAAGCATTTTATTTGACAATGTGTTTCGGCTGCGGGACGAGTGGAAGACGACTATGTACATTTCTGAGATCTATGCGAGCGGCTTCCGATGCTTCGACTCAAACGTCCCTTTGCGGCTACGTCTTTCTCCCGGGCTCAACATTCTAGTCGGTCCCAATGACGCCGGTAAAAGTGCAATCATTGACGCTGCCCGCTATGTTCTTTTGACTCGTGGCGACGACTACATTCGCCCAGACGAGCAGGACTTTTACGTCGCTACAGACGGCACTCGTGAGTATGATTTTCTCGTACGCTGCACCTTCGACGATCTAACTGCGGAGGAAGAGGCGCGGTTTTTGGAATGGTGTACAAATGAAAAAGGTAAGTTGCGGCTACATGTCTGCATGCGAGGCAACCGGAGAATTTCAGCAGGTGGTGGGAACATCGTTGCTAGCCAACATCGCGCCGGCGCAGAAGGCGAAGGTTTGCCCCTTGATGGGGAATTGCGCGAGTACCTCAAAGCGACCTATCTCAAGCCGCTACGTGACGCCGAACGTGAAATGCGTGCTGGCCGACGGTCACGTCTCTCGCGCATCCTTGGCGCGATGCCAGCAATGGGATCTCAAAATATGCCGGCACAAGAGGGCGGTGATGCCACCCTTCTTGACACACTGAGAGCCGCCGATGAGGCCGTTCGAAACAACGCGGCTGTCGAAGGCGTTGCGAGCAGCGTTAATAGTGATTTTCTCGACAAGCTATCATTTGTGGACGATCGTCTCGTTGCGACGCTAACCTTGGGCGCAGGTGGGTCATTCGATCAGATTTTAGAGCGATTTGAACTCTATTTGAACGCTAAAGAAACCACTGGACGTGTTCAACGCGGGCTTGGTTACAACAACCTACTATTCATGGCAGCTGAATTGTTGCTTCTCCAGTCGCACCCTGATCAGGTTCCTTTTTTGCTGATCGAAGAGCCCGAAGCACACTTACATCCTCAGCAACAAACGCTCTTCATGGAAGTGCTTGCAACTCGGGCCGCAAAGCCAGACATAACGAAGGGGGAGACCCATCAGCAAGTCCAGGTCTTGCTCACTACCCATAGTCCACAGCTTGCAGCTGGGGCGGATCTTGAGACAATGACGATGATTGTTAATCACAGCGCGTTTCCGCTAGGCGCAGCACAAACCCGGCTAGAAGCTGACGACTACGAATTTCTCCGACGGTTCTTGGACGCGACTAAAGCAAATCTGTTTTTTGCCCGCGCGCTGATTGTCGTTGAGGGTGATGGTGAAAATTTGTTGTTACCTGCTATAGCCGAGAAGCTCGGTCGTACTCTCAGCCGCCATGGTGTATCGATTGTCAATGTTGGCCACCGTGGTCTGTTTCGGTACAGCCGTATCCTCCAGCGTAGGACCGGTAGCGCGATTCCAGTGCCCGTGGCTCTAATCCCTGACAGGGACATACCTCCGCCGGAGGCAAAGTGGCTCGTCGGCACCCGCATGACTGAGAATGAGCTGACTGAAAAAGAGATCGCCTTACGATTGCAAACGCTACAGCGCGATGTAGGTGATCCTGTAGATGCATTTATTGCCGATAGCTGGACACTTGAGTTCGACCTAGCACTCCAACCCGATCTTGCCGAAAGCGTTCATCAGGCGGTTCAACTCGCCAAGACAACCAGTCGTAAACCCGAGTGGCTTGCGAAGACCGTAAAGTTCGCTAGTGAAACCTATACTGCCTGGAAAGATGCTGGCCTTTCGACGACCGAGATCGCTGTCAAAATTTACCAACCAATTCATGAAAAACAGGCGTCGAAGGCCGAGGTCGCTGAACAACTCGCGGCCATTTTGCTCGGCCGCGGTGATACACCTGCGCAGATGCGAAAATACCTTCCCCCCTATTTGGTGAAAGCTATCGATTATGTGACAGGTGGCTATGTACCTGGGGCCCCAGTGGTCCCCGCTGATCAGGAGGACGAGAGCGAGAAGGAAGTAATTGGGTTAGCTGGAACGGAAAAAGCAGCGCCAGTGGCGGGTCGCTAGATGTTTGAGATTTTGCCACTTACGCCCCAACTACTTGCTGAGCTTGGCGAAGAGTTGGGCGGCTGTGATTTTACCGATCCGAGCCAGATAGACTTCCTGGCAAAGGTCACTCCATGTGATGTACAAGCGGCGCCAGGCAACGGCAAGACAACATTATTGGCGGCGAAGCTAGTGCTGCTCTCTCGCAATTGGTCGACCCGCAGGCGAGGCGTCTGTGTCATGTCACATACCAATGCAGCGCGAACAGAGGTCGAGGATTTGATTGCGTGTCATCCGACGGCAGCTCGCCTCATGGCCTATCCTCATTTTATGGGTACGGTCACGACGTTCATCCACCAGTACCTGGCCTTCCCATATCTGAGAGGTCTGGGCTGGAATGTACGACAAATTGACGACGATGTTTTCGCGGCAGAAGCATTACGGCGTTATCCTTATTTTGGAGCTCTAAAACAGCATGCTTTGCGTGCCGAAGCAACCGTAAAAAATTGGGTTGCCCAGCTTGATCTACATCCTGACTTCGATAGCCGCAGCCCTAAGCCCGATAGTCTGATGGTACGGCAACAAAAACGCCAGCATGGAGCAGATACCGATTGCGGAAAGGCTCTTGCCAAGCTAAAAGCAACGATGGTTAAAAACGGCTTCTATCGCTACGCTGATATGACAGCATTGGCGTGGCGCGCACTTCGTGAAAATCCCGCGATAGCTGAACGGCTTCGCGATCGTTTTCCGCTCGTTATTCTTGATGAAGCGCAGGATACGAATGGAGATCAGCTAATATTGCTGGAACATGTGTTTAACGATGGAACAGCGTTTCAACGTCTTGGCGATAGCAATCAAACACTTTACGAGTGTAGCGGAGCTGGTGCCACGTACTGGACCCCTGGGCCGAGCAGCATCCCCCTTGATACGAGCCGACGATTTGGAGCAGATATCGCTGCATTCGCGAGCCGGTTAACCGCACGCAAGGCCCAAAACATTACCGGTATAAGCACCAAACCAGCATCACGCGTGTTGTTCTTGTTTGATGAAACCACGATTGGCAACGTACTTGAAGCCTTTGGTAATGAAGCAAATGCACTCTGGGGCGCCACATGCAACATGCGAGATGTTTGGGCGGTCGCTTCGCGCCATAATTTGACTGGAAAAATGAAGGGAGCTTGGCAGCCGAAGAGTCTCGTCGATTATCATCCGGCATATCGCAGTGAGAGTGGAACTCGCGAGAAAGCTCATCTTCTATGCCGCCAATTTCAGAAGGCTGCTGTGCATCATGCAGCATTTCACCCTCCTGCGGAGGTCGCCGCGATGCTCGCCATAGGGGTTTCTGGATTAGCCCGTAGGTATGATTGGACGGCTATTAATGGCCATCCAATCACTGACCATAATATTTGGGCTGCTTTGTCACATCGTGATCCGGTATTGCCGCGCGCATTGCGGCGGTTGCTGCGAGACAACGTGCTTACTGGCGAGGCCGTTTGGATCGAGGCTGCATGGTTGGCGTTCATGAACGAATTGCGATTGCTATTCGGCCCAGCCCCAAACAAAGCTGAGCCAGAGATTGCAAATTTTTGTGCCTTTGTCACTGAACAGCAGGCCGATCCTACCGACCCTGAGCGCCGTTCCACTAAACATCTGCAATTTGGCGATCTTACTCTGCAGCTTGGATCAATACACTCAGTCAAAGGAAAGAGCGTGGATGGGATTCTCGTTGTCGAAAGCGAAATATGGAAAGGAAATAGCGCAGACCAAAAATGCTTCGATTTGAGCACAGTTCTCCCGCGCGCGTTCGGCGTCACTAACGATCCCTTTACGGGAGTGGCGCTTACGGCAGCGACAAACGTTTTTGTCGGCGTGACTAGACCTCGGGAGCTGCTTGGGTTAGCGATACGTAAATCTGAAGCTGAGCATATCGTTCAGCCCGCGCGCGATCAAGGATGGAACATAATTGATCTAGTAGTTCAACAGGCTGGCAAGCGATCTGCTTCCTAGCGTAGGGCATCACGTGCCACCGACAAACTTGTTTAAATCTTAGTACGGAATACGTCGCCTGCTGGCAGCCCCCCTAGAAACGGGGACGGCATCTCTTCTCCAGGCATGGCTAGCCACGCGTAGTCCTCGTGCCTTGCTAGTACTCCTGCAGGGCTACCCTACGGCGACGCTCCCTACTAAACCAGTCAGTTAGTGCAAAAAATTTGTGTAAAGCTCAGACTGTAGTGGTCAACCCATCCCGGACACTACGTTAAGTTTTTCTTCGGCGACGGCCG